>JADMIO011054713.1_pt1 | contig 88440 bp, 78 predicted proteins | sample 8958161 | NCBI WGS metagenome assembly JADMIO01 (sample SAMN16585339, study PRJNA669376) | soil metagenome | isolation source: Crop rotation soil | place: USA: Cullars Rotation, Alabama | collected 2011
GCCGCGACTTCAAGTCACGTGAATTCCAAGCTTCGGATCCCACTGTGCTGGAAAGGGGCCTTACAAACAACTCATTGAACATTTTCACCATCCTCGGTATCATCATGTTGATCGGGTTGGTGTGTAAGAACGCCATCATGATCGTTGACTTTACCAATCACCGGAAACAGGCAGGTGAAAACACTTTCAACGCATTAATACAGGCAAACCATGCAAGGCTTCGTCCGATCCTTATGACAACCATTGCGATGGTGTTTGGTATGCTGCCGATAGCCATTGCAACAGGTCCTGGTGCCGAATGGAAGAATGGATTGGCCTGGGTAATTATTGGTGGTTTGATCAGTTCGCTGTTCCTTACCCTCATCATTGTGCCTGTGATCTATGCCATTTTTGATCACTGGACCACACGCAGAAAAAACAAGAAACAACAAAAAACTATAGAGGAGTTGATGGAAGAAGAGTATGTACCCGCTGAAAGCGAAGATGGATTCACTCCCGTACACGTAGTTTAAGAACTGGCTAGGATTTACGCAGATAGACTGGCAATTTTCATGAAAGGGTGAGCAGGACGCCGGAATTCATTTTCCGGGTCCTGCTTTTTTATTTAGCTTTATATACCATTAAAAGCCATATGAAACAACCAATCATTGACTGGCCGGCTGCAGTAAAACCATTGCTGAAGAAATATAAAAACACCCCACATCCGCTGGAGGCCACCAATCCCTATCAATGGATGGTAATGGTGGTTTTATCGGCACAGTCAACTGATCATGTGGTGAATTTGATAGCGCCTGAATTTTTTAAGGCATTCCCCACCATGCGGGCCCTCGCAAAAGCAGACCCTGAGTTATTATTTCCATATATAAGTAAGGTCCGGAACTTCCGGCACAAGGCGCAATGGCTGGTTGAAACGGCAAAAACGATAAAAAACGACAGCAAAATTCCACTTGATATCGACTCGCTGGTTGAATTGCCAGGCATTGGCCGCAAATCGGCCAATGTTATTCGGCGAGGTGCAAAAGCCACGCCGGAAGGTGTTATCGTTGATTTGCATACTATACGCGTAGCTAACCGGCTGGGTATTGTTAATACAGCCACTCCGGAAAAAATTGAAAAGGCATTGATGGAAATATTACCAAAGAAAGAATGGGACGCCGGTATGGCCATGTCGTTCCTGGGGCGGGAGATCTGCCGGCCCAAACCTCAATGCCCTATTTGTTTAATGAAAAAAGTTTGCGCCTATTACAATGGCTGGAAAACCGGAAGTAATGTGAAGAAAAAGACAGTCAAAAAATAACGTTTCAACAGAGTTCCCTATGCGCAAATGGCGCCCTGCCAATTCCCCACTTTTTTTTAAAACACTAAATAGTCGCAGTTGGAAATTTCTAAGCGTAAACTTGTAGGAGGTACATTTAATTAACGCGCACTCCCTGCTGAAATTCTTAGTTTTGTTTTACCAATAATTCAAGACCTAAGAAAACCTGTTTAATCTGATGAAAACCACAATATCCTTGTGCCTGGCCGTGCTGTGTGCATTGGCGACTTTACCCGTGCGTGCTACCAATTATTATGTAGATCCTTCTTCAACCGGATCAAATCAGGGAACTTTCAATGATCCCTGGAAATCGATAGCAGACATTCCCTGGGCCATTAATTACTACTCACCCGGCGATACTATTTTTTTCAAACGCGGACAGTCTTTTACCGGTACACTTTCTCTCAACAGTTCAGGCAGCAATGGTGCACCTATTGTGCTAATGCCATATGGAACAGGCAATGCGCCAGTTTTTCAATACGACCTCGCTCACATTACCGATGCAAACATTTATGACCGCGTGTTGATCAGATTAAACCAATGTAACAATATTGTAATTGACGGCTTTGAACTTACAGACGCCACCATGCCCGAAACAGACCATACCGTAACAGCTAATGCGGGTTATGGTGTGTATATATACAAAGGAGGCAACAATGTTATAAAAAACCTTACCATCACAAAGCTGGGCTCAGGAGTGTCAATTGATCAAAGCGATTACAACACCATTACCAATTGCACCATTCGTAACTTACGCATCATACTCAATACACCCGATGTAGCATGGGACGATTTTGGCGCCATGGGAATAATGGTGGGCGGTTCAGATAATACTATTACCTATAATCAGATCCATGATTGTTATGGCAACAGCTACGATTACCAGATAGATGGCGGCGCCATAGAAATGTATGGTGCTGTTAGCAATAACAAGATCATGTATAACACCGCCAGCGAGAACCTGGGTTTTATGGAATTTGGCAGCGCAACAGGTGCACAGGCGCTCAATAATATTATAGCTTACAATCTTTTGATCAACAATGGCCATGTATTCTGGATAAATACCAACAATGGCTATGGTGTTAATGTAGGTAACCTGCAATTCCTCAACAACAACGTTGTAGAAACACACCCGCATCGGCTTTCAGATGTAAGGAATTTAATTGGCATTGCATCTACACCCACTGTTTCAAATGTATTGACAATGAAGAACAATATCTTCTGGCTTTCAACCCCCATCAACATAACTGATCCCAACCTGCAACCATTTAACGGACCGCAGCTTGTTCATCAGAATAACCTGTTTCACATGGTTGGCGGAAGCCTGGGATACGCAATGGATATATCAGAAAAAAATCTTCAAACAGGCGTGTCATTGTTTAAAGATATTGTTTCTTCAAGCAACCCCATTTCATGGGACTACGATCTGCAGCCGGCTTCAGCTGCTGTTGATTTTGGTCAGAACCTTGGCATTGTAAAAGACTTCTATGGTAAAGCTGTTCCATTTGGCGGTGTTCCCGATGCAGGCATAGCCGAGAATATTTCGGCCATACTTCCTTTAGAAATTTTATCATGCCGCGGTTGGCAAACTGAAAGTTGTAATGTTATTGAGTGGGAAACAAACACTGATGTAGCTGAACATTTTGAAATTGAAAAAAGCACAGGCGGTAATAATTTCAGTAAGATAGCCACCGTTCCTTTTAAAACAGCATCAGGTGCAGCAATTGTAAAATACCAGTTCACTGATAACGACAAAAAAGGCGATGTACTGTATTATCGAATTAAATCGGTTGAATCGGCCAGCAAAGGTTCTTACTCAAAAATAATAAGCATTAAAAGCAATCAGCAAACAGGCAGCATAACAATATGGCCCAACCCGGCCCGGGACTATGTATATGTAAGTATTCCCGGAGATGATCTGCAGAATAAAGAGATGTTGCTTGTTAATATGACGGGCGCAGTATTGAGAAAACAAAAAGTGAATGAAGTCGTAAGTCAATTAAAAGTAGATGTAGCCAACTTACCAACCGGAGCGTTTGTGATAAAATTACTTGATAGTAAAACGGGTGATGTAGTTAGTGCGCTATTTACAAAATAGCGCACTAACTACAACCCTATGCATTTTTATTAATGGCATTTGTTAACACCTTGAATATTACCTCAGACATTTGCTTGTCATAAAATTGCAAAAGCAAATCTGTATTATCCTTTTGCAGGCCAATTCCGTCGGCATAAGTATCAAAAGAATTCAATTGCGTATATGGTATAGAAAACGATTGCTGACTTGCAGAAAATACAACACCTTTATTGGTTACCGCAAATACACCCGGTTGATTGGAGAACACTTCTTCTCTAATGGGTGTATTTCTGCTTGCCCCCAGTTGATACGATATGCCTTTTTCAACCTTCATACGCACCGGACTGCCTTTACTTAAATGTTCCGAAATATTATTTCTTGCAAAAACCAGGTTAGAACTAATTTCCCAATAAGCCACTTCATCATTTTGTGTTACGATGGAAGCTGGTTTGCACTCAGGTAAATATCCCTGTTCAAGGGCATTTAATAAGGTGAGGTAATAATATTCTTCCCGCAGCTTTTTATCGATATTGGCTTCGCGCATATTGATGCCCAGTTGCTGCGCCATTTTTCTCAGCGCCTGCTGCTCATCGAGCGTTACCATTTTATCAGAAAGCACATCTTTAACAGCGAGCTCATATAACTCGGCCGCATTCTTATGATTTATTCGCTTTACCTCGTCCTCAGAAATATTCAATTCTTTTGCAAACAGTCCGATCTCCTGCAGTTCCTCTTCCGACAAATGATTATCGGCCAGTTTTTGTTTTGAAAGATTCGTCAATGCGTTTTTGGCATATTTGCTTTTAATAGCATTGATATCAGCGTCAGGCAGTTGAAAGTATTCTTTTATTTTCTTAAGTGTTTCTTTTTCACCATCGGTTATAGCATAATCTTCAATTACGTTCTGAAGGTTCTTTTCATAAATTTCCAGTCCGAACGATTGCATTTTACCCGGATCGGCTTTTTTGCTATTCTCATTATTGTAGTTATCGAAGTGACGTTCCCAGTTCTTGTAATTATCGTTTTTGATCTCACGAATTAATTTCGCGTGCGCCAGGCCTTGAAACAGGTTTTTGAACATTGGATGGGTTTTGTGATTATCGAAGATATTTTTTGATCTTGTTTCTAACGTTTTTACTATTTAAAAGGCATTCTTTAAGAGCTGAGAATTCATCTCCGGTTAATGTGTCTTCAATAACATAGTCTATGCCTTCAATTGTATATATGTCTTCGAAGATTTCAACTTCATAATCCTCAATTTGATCTCCATATATAAATGTAGGTTCATAGAAAGAAAATCCATTCTCACCTATAATTCTATCTTTTTGAATAACATAGCAATTATAGCGTCTTTCATCCATGTTAATACAGCCATGAGGAACGTTTACAAAGGAAGGAACATTGTTTTTACGAGTGGGTAAAGCACCTATAATTATCTTGTCGTCATGCTTAGCTAAAACAATAAAATATTTTGGCTTAGCAGTATTGCCATTTTTAAAATAAAAGTTATTCGGAAAATAAATTATTTGACCTGGTAAAAACAAGCACTATCTTTTTAAATGCTTCACAAATTCCAAATTTTCTTTTGAATCTTCAAATCTCTCTTTCAAATAGGAATGATCAGGGGAGTTATCGAATAGAAGAGTGAAATCAACTTTATAATCGGTACTATTTATTAGCTCGTTTTCTAAAACTTCAAGAACGCCATATTGTATAGCAGATTTTCTCCAAAGTGAGTTTACACTATGCGTATGATTCACAAGATATGCTGCATTTTTATCTTTCGCAAAATTGATGATTAAATCCATTAACTCAATTTCATTATCACTAAATTCATCATCATTAAAATCAGTCTTCGCTATAAAATTGCTGGAATTATTAGAATCTCTCGTTATGAAATCTTTTAATAAAATAGGCTCATCACTTAGGTCAATGTATATATCTTTTGCAACAGGGCCAAACTTCCAAAGTTGAAAGTCAATACCAAAAAATGGGTGACCAAATTTTTTGATACATGCTTCTTCAATTACAAAAAGCAGTTTTAAGATCTTAGTCTTATTAAGATCAGGTATTTTTTGTGAGCAGTATATTATAGCATTCCCAATCTTATTTATTTGATCTCGTGTAAAGGCTTTATTTCGGCTGTCCGCGTTCATTGGGCTATTAGAGTATCGAAAATTTAGTAAAAAACTTTAGCTGGCAGGAAAAATTTGCCCTATAAAGTTACCAAAAATTTGGTAGTTGTTTAAAGAATTTAACAAATCTACTGTATCATTTTGCTGTTTTTTAACCCTTAAACAAATTTACTCACTTATATATAACTAAGTGTAAAAGACACCTTTACCCCTTCTATATTACCTGTTTCATGAATGAAACAACTAATGTTTTAGCTCGAACCAGATGTTAGTCACGATTTCCTACCATATACCATAAATATGCCTGTTCTATGGTTGTAAACTTTTACCAGTCATTTTTAATCTCAAAAGTAAATTGTACACACTCGTCCTATGCCATCGCCCACCTGGCTTGAATGTTGGTATGCTCAACCGGTTTAATTCACAAGCTATCTTTCTCGTACTGCGAATACCATCTGTATTTAGTTTAGCTATAATGGGCTGAAGCTTTTTCGCAAATTCCAATGCTGCAGTTTTATTTTGTTGAGCAAGAACACTTCCATTTTTACCTAATAGTACACCTCTCTTTTTTGCTGCTTGCAGAGCTGATTTTGTATTCTCACTTATTGTTCGGCGTTGTTCTTCTGCAACCGCAGCAAGAATATGAATAGTGAATCGATTTGCATGGGGATTATCGGCAACGATAATATCTACAGGCAATTTTATGTTACGCGCTATTTCTTCAACATCACGACCTAATCTATCAAGCCTCGCAACAATTAAAGAGGCATTATGCTTCTGACAAAGCGCGAAAGCATTTTCCAAAAAAATTCTTCGTTTCCGTGTCGACTTTACTTCCTGAATTTCCATCATCAGCTGAAACCCATTACAATCACAATAGTGCCTGACTGCATGTTGTTGAGCTTCCAGCCCCAATCCGCTTCTACCTTGCTTTCCTGTGGAAACACGGTAATACGCAATTACAGATTTCATGAGTCTAATCTTTAGCCAAATGTCCAAGCCAACCGGTCGATTACCTTTGGTCGAATTGTGAATTTGAAAAAAACTATTAATCGTAGTTAGGCACTGGAAATTCAGTCGGTTAAAATGTTTATTAAATAAATATATCTGAACCCATGTTGTCCATCCTTAAGTGACCGGTTGTATATTGACAAATAAAAGTTTTCACACAGATTTTTCTACTCACAAAATCGATTATTGTAGTTAGTTACTGCCTCAGTCGAAAACATAGTAATAGCATCTGTGTAATACGTTGTTACCAATCACTAAAGTAATGGCCGTTTGATTATGTTTTGCAGCTGCTGAGAGATAAGAATGGAGTTATGCAAAGGGATTTCTTATTAGTCAATACGTTTCTCTTTCTGACTTCATCAATATCTGATGCTCCTCGTTTCATATAGGGTAATTTAATTAAATACAGCAGTAATTGCCGTGTGACAAATACCTTAAAAATCTAATGAACGATAACATTTATTGAACAAACAGCCTCAATGAGGTTTTTTGTTGTGGGCCATGATATAGTGGCTCGGACGAGTTGATTACTTAGGGCTGTGTAAATTAGCTTGTAATGTTTTCTTGATACAAATGTATTGGAATAAAATACATCACCAATTGCTTTTACAAAATTCAGATATCCTCAAATACAATAACCATTTTACATAATTGGATTTTAATCAGGAAAGCTGGAAATCAAAAGAGAATTAGAAATTATATAAAACGAAAGAAGCCCTCCGATATATCGAAGGGCTTCTAACTTTAAACAGTACCCGGGATGGGAGTTGAACCCACACTCCCGTTGCGGGGAACAGGATTTTAAGTCCTGCGTGTCTACCAGTTCCACCACCCGGGTATACCGTATCTTAAATCTACACCAAATACCTGATCCCGGTACATAACCTTAGGATCTATTCGAAACAAAAAATTCCACCTTTTGGATGGAATCTTTGAGCGGAAGACGAGGCTCGAACCCGCGACCTCAACCTTGGCAAGGTTGCGCTCTACCAACTGAGCTACTTCCGCATGTGACCGAATTAACTTCGGTCTATTTAAAGAACTTGTGTTAATTTTTATCTTTTCAACCGCGACCTTCCCGATGCAATCGGGACGCTCTACCAACTGAGCTACTTCCGCATATAACCGCCTTTTTCAAGGCGATCAAATTATTTTGAAAAGAACCTTTTTCCTTCTTTAACCAGCTGATCTTCTTGTGATTAGCTGCTTCGTTGTTGGGAGTGCAAAGATAGGATTTCTGTGATACCGAGCAAATTTTTTTCGAATTTTTTTCTACTTATTTGTACTGCGGTGTGTATTGGGTATTCGCAGGTACTTCCACCTTCGGCTTCCCTTTATACCGATGCGTGTACAAACTGTAGCAGCCGCCCAGTACAAACGCCAGAACACAAAATACTTGCAGGTAAAACAAAAATACGGATGAATTTACCCAACTACGTTTAAAGTCTTTATCGCGGGGATCTTTTTCCAGTGTTGCCATAACTCATTTGATTGCAGTGCAAAAATAGTAGTTCATTCTAAAAATTCACCTTTTCTTATCAACAATTTCTGTAAAAGTCTTTTTTCCTTTTACAAAATAACTCCATACAACGCTTTTGTGCATATATCCATGCAACTCACCTTTCTTTTTTGGCGGAAATAATCCTTTCTTCCTCGTTACAAACAACCACTTTAAAAATTCGCCATGTGCCTTCATCACCGACCGGTAATAGGTCTTCTGTCCCGAAAGCAATGATTTAAAGGCAGAAATATAATCCAGCCAAAAACGACAACTTATCTTCCATATTGCCTCCCACATGGGAAGATTCTTTGCCATCATCACCAGGTTGTTCCTGAAATTAAGTAAAACCTTTCTTGCATTCCCTTTTGGTAAAGTTCCTCCTCCTACATGGTATACAACTGATTGAGGGCAGGCATATACCTTATACCCGGCCAATTGCACCCGCCAGCAAAAATCAATTTCCTCCTGGTGAGCGAAAAAGTATTCATCCAGTCCGCCCAGCGCCTGGTACACATTGGCCTTTACAAACATAGCGGCGCCGCTGGCCCAAAAAACAGGTTCCGCCGTGTCATACTGGCCTTCATCTTTTTCACAAACATCAAAAATGCGCCCACGGGCAAAGGGATACCCCAAATGATCGAGCCAGCCACCCGCAGCCCCGGCATATTCGAACAGTTCCTTATTATCGTATTGTTTGATCTTGGGCTGACAAGCTGCAATGCTTCGGTCTTTTTCAAGAAGCGCAACCATTGGCTCCAGCCAGCCAGGTGTAACTTCAACATCGGAGTTCAGCAACACATAATAATCTGACTGTACCTGCTTCAACCCCTCATTATATCCTTGCGCAAAGCCATAATTACCCTTGTTTTGAATTATTCGCACCGTTGGGTAGTGCTGCTGTAAATAGCTTACCGAATCATCGGTTGAGGCATTATCAACCACCACCACTTCCTTATTATTATAGGTAGTAGCCAAAACCGACGGCAAAAATTGCTGTAGATATTTCTGTCCGTTCCAGTTTAGGATCACAATCGATACAAGTGGTGCTGCCATGCACTGTAAAAATAATTCAACAAAATAAAGGATGCAAAGGAACGGTTTTTATAAATTAGTTGAATGATTCAACCGCTTTTTAACTGGAGAACCGGATTAGCCCTCATTGCCATAGCTATTGTAAGCGGAACTATTTTTTATTCGCAATACCTGGCCCGTAAAATTGCCCGTGAAGAACGTCAGAAAGTAGAAGAATGGGTAGAGGCAACAAAGCTGCTATTATACGATACTACCGGCCTGAGCGATAAACTGGTAAGCATTATTATTGCGGAAAATAAAACGGTACCCATTATTGTTACTGACGAAAAAGGACATATCCTCGATCATGTAAATCTCGATTCGGCCAGTGTTGTCAGTGATACCAATTATGTTCACAAAAAATTAATAGAGTTTCGCTCGCAAAATCCTACCATTGAATGGGCCGATCCGTTAAAACCTGAAGAAAAGAACCTTTATAATTACGGTCACACCTCGTTGTTAAACCAGGTAAGGTATTACCCGCTGGTGCAGTTGTTTATCGTAAGCATGTTTATTTTAATTACAATTCTGGCGCTAACAACCAGTTTTCGCTCATCGCAAAATCAGGTATGGGCAGGAATGGCCAAAGAAACAGCTCATCAGTTGGGCACGCCATTAACGTCGTTACAGGGTTGGGTAGAAATTTTGAAGGACGCCGATCCGAATGAGAAGATCGTTCATGAAATGGAAAAGGATGTGGACCGGTTGAAGCTGGTGAGCGACCGGTTTGGTAAGATTGGCAGCACACCGCACCTTGAAAGACATAATATAGTTACCCAGGTATCTAACATGGTAGAATATATTCGAAAACGCGCCCCGGGTAAAGTTCAATTTGTGCTGAATACCCGTAATATTAATGAGATTTATACCATGCTCTCCCCGCCCCTGTTCGACTGGGTAATTGAAAACCTGTTGAAAAACGCGCTCGATGCTATGGAAGGCAAGGGTTCTATTACCCTCAACATTTGGCAACAGGAAGGTGAAACCTTTATTGATGTTACCGATACGGGCAAGGGCATTGCCAAACAGAATATCAGCAAAGTGTTCAAGCCAGGATTCACCACAAAAAAACGTGGCTGGGGCCTGGGGCTAAGCCTTTCAAAACGAATTATTGAACAATACCACAAGGGACAATTGTTTGTGAAGCAATCTGAGCCAGGCAAAGGCACTACTTTCAGGATTGTTTTAAAGTAAGAGTATAATTAATCATACTTACATCTGATTTCATATAGAGCCATTATTGTTAGCTACGTTATATTTAGAACACTAATACTTTATTTTTAATTCTTATGTCCGAACCCAAATCCTTGTTTGTAAATTTTAAGATCAAAAGGGAACGCCTGGAACAATTCTTTCAGGCCGAACCAGTTCCGGCAACCGTTGATCAGGATTGGTTAGCCTGGTGGAATAGCCGGAAAATGTATTCCCCGGAACCGCTTACACAAATTCCGGCTTATTCAAATACCCCCACCAATCGCCAGATCGCTGATGCCTTTTTATCACTGCCAGAGATGGTGTGTACTGAAGATTTAACCCAGGAAGGAGCATGGACCTTCAGTGTATTGTTATTAACTGAAAACTATGGAGAGATCTTACCTACATTGGCCTGGCTGGCCGGCATTGCAGGGTATATGGATCAGGAAGATGAAGGAACTGTGCTTATTTATGATTACTTCTGGGGAGGCAGTAAAAACGTTATGGTGATGGCTCATTTAGTTTTTAAGGCACAACAGGTTTTTATCGAAAAAACTTTGAATACGTCTGAAATTGAACCCGCCTTGTTGGAAAAGGCGAATGCTGCATTAAAGGAGGCATACGACAGATTTAGCGCCAATTATGATGATTAAATCTATTGATTTGGCCCTAAAATCTTCAAAATCAGAAATTCTTTTCGTTGTATTACAAAATCTCTTAAATTTGCGACCCAATTAAAGTGCCCAGATGTTGAAACTGGTAGACAAGCCACTTTGAGGTGGTGGTGCTGGAAACGGCGTGCAAGTTCGAATCTTGTTCTGGGCACCAAAAACAAAAAGGCTTTAAGTCGTTGGACTTGAGGCCTTTTTAGTTTAAGTTAATTTTGCTTTTATTGACTGAAGGTTTTAAGTTCTTGTAAAGGAAGCGTTTGTGTGGTTCGATTCCAGAGCTGGGGTCGGAAAGAATAATGAGGTCCGCAATGAAGGCAGAACGTAATTGATAAAGCCAGAATCTTGCTTCTTTGTAACAAGTCAGCGATGGGGGTATTTTATAGTAGTAGCTTACGACGGGTTAACGCCAAGCCCCATGTTATATGCAGCTTTTATTGTCATTTTAAAAATTCTTCTTCTGTCATTGCGTTATTTAAGAATACTCCTGTATTATTTCCTGTCGATACAGCATATGATACAGCACGAATAGCATTGGTACTGTCTCCACAAGCGAATATATTATCCACCGTTGTTTTCTGAAATCCATCTACTTTGATAAGTCCCTGTTCTGTCAATTCACAACCCAATAATTCGGGGATTTTACAGTGTTGTTCAAAAGGAGGTCTTGAATAGATAGCTTTCAATTCAAAACTTGAATTGTCTGAAAAAACTATTTCTTCAACTACTCCGTTTTTGTGGTTTAATGAGGTAATTTCCTTTTCAACTATTGAAATATTATGTCTTTTGATTTCATCGGTTTGCTCTTGTGTCAATTCCGATTTTCCATTGGTAAATATGGTTAAATCTTTTGTCCAGTTACGAATGAGTCGAGTCAAATGAAATGCACCATATCCATTTGCCAAAATCCCTGTCTTTTGATTCTTTACTTCATATCCGTGGCAATAAGGACAATGAATTACGGTGATCCCCCAACATTCAGAAAATCCCTTAATCTTTAGCATTGTGTCTTTTAAGCCTGTTGCAAAAACGAGTTTTTTAGCTGAAAATAATTTTCCTGATTGAGTTGAAATCTCAAATCCCTTATTGGTTTTCGTTCCACTAACGGCAAGGTCAGTTAAGAATTTTACTGTGTCATATTTCAACACTTGCTTCCTCGCTTTTTCCGCAATAACGCTTGGTTTTTCTCCGTCTTGCGTAATGAAGTTATGTGAATGAGGTGTTTGTCGGTTACAAGGCAAACCGCTGTCAATGATTAAAACATTTCTTAATGCTCGTCCCAAAGACATTGCTGCCGAAAGTCCTGCATAGCTTCCGCCAATTATGATTACGTCAAAATTTTTGTTATCTGTCATTTCGTTAAAATTTGCAAATGTTATTAATGGAAAGGGTAAAGCTAAAACTGATAAAGCAATTCCCCCTTGTTTAACTAGTTCTCGTCTTGATATTTTTTTCGTTTCAGTCATTTTGTTATTTAGATGTGTGTGCAAGGTTAGCAGCAGGCATTCTTGCTACTATAACCATCTTGGTGTTTTCTTTTTATATTCTAAGTATGGCTCGCCAAACCATTCTGCCATCCATTTCTCTTCCCGAAGTACAAATTGCGTGTGAATTATCAAAAAGATGATTGGGATTACAATGAGAGGTGAAAATGTTCCTAAAAGTATTGAAGTGCCAATTAGCATAGTGATAAGACCCAGGTACATTGGGTTTCTTGTATACTTGAATAGCCCTTTTGTTACAATTAGAGTTGCCCGGGTACCTGGGCGAGGATTTGTGCCTAATTTTCGAAAGAACATGCCACTTCCAAGAAAAAGATAAAATCCAAGAACAATTATTATAATTCCAATGTATCTCCAAGGAAAATGTAACCAACGTCCGATTGGAACAAATGAACTGAGTAGTATCATCGCAATTAATCCTATAAGAAAATAAATAGGAGGAGGAATACGAGGTATTGAGGTGTTCATGATGATTTAATTTACAAATTGCTTGCTGCTACTAATTTATTTTATGCCATTCACATTTTTCAAAATGGAATTTTCAAACACATTTATTTCACACTTGCCAGCTTCATCTTTACTTTCATCATCACCGGGTCAGGCAGTATTCCTGCTAAAATGGAATTAAACCTATTTTGAAAGCCTACAATTTTCTTTCCTTTTCCGTGTAGCAAAAGTTTCACTCCTTCAGTAGCCACTGTTTTTACGGGGGTGGGCTTATTGGATTTCACCAGATTGGTTTCCCGCATTTCCGGTGAAACAAAAGCTGTTTCGGTTGTGCCGGGAGCAAGTGTGGTAACCACTACGCCGGTTCCTTCCAGTTCGGCAGCGAGGGTTTGCGAAAATGCTAACACAAAAGACTTGGTAGCGGAATACACCGACATGTAAGGGAAAGGCAAATAGGCAATCACCGAAGACACGTTCATGATTCTACCCGACTTTCGGACTACCATATCTTTTGCAAACAATTTGGAAAGAATAACCAGGCTGCTGATGTTGAGATCAATCATGTTCAACTCCTTTTCCAGTGATGTTTCCAAAAAACTGCCATAGTCGCCAAATCCGGCATTGTTAACCAAATGAGATACCTGGTAGTTGGCTCTCTTGATATCATCATATAACTGAGACGCCTGCTCTGTTTTGCTTAGGTCTTTGGGTATGTACTGCACGGCAATTCCATATTGGGAAGACAATTCCTGCTGCATAGTTGCCAATTTATCCTCACTGCGGGCAGTGAGGATAAGATTGTATTTTAAAGCCGCAAGCTGTTGGGCCATTTCGTAACCAATTCCGGATGATGCTCCGGTTATTAAGATATATTGTTTCATTTTGTTTTGATTTTATGAATGATTAAATATTTTCAATGGAAGGCGGAATAAGCTTATACATTACCGGCGTTACAATTCTTGAAAGAATTGTTGAACTGATTAATCCACCAATCAACACAATCGCTAATGGAGAGATAAGAGGATTGGGATTCCAGGCAAGAGGAATTAATCCGCAAATAGCTGTTATGGACGTAAGCACTACCGGTAAAAAACGGGTTTCTCCTGCTATCTTAATTGCGCTATCAATACTATGTCCTTCAGTTCGCAACTGGTTGGTAAAATCAACGAGTAACAGCGAATTCTTGACTTGTATGCCGGACAAACCTATGAAACCAATAATAGAAACCATTGACATTGGATGGCCGGTGATCAATAGCATTACCACACCTCCGAGAATTCCTAATGGAATAATAGATAGTACAATGATGATACCTTTAAACGTTTTAAATTGTAGTAACAGAACCCCAATAAAAAGGAATGTACTTAACAGAATAACTGACAAAAAATTTCCACCCAGTGTATCACCTTCCGATTCCGCTTCACCGGATAGCTTGTAATAGTAACCAGGCGGCATTTTAAGTTTGTTCAGTTGCGGAACAATGTCCTTTAAAAGATCGTTTGCCAATACACCTTCTTTGGTTAGAGAGGTGACTTTTGCGAAACGCGATTTATTAAAATGATTTATTGCCGTAGGCGATGTTTCAAAAGAAATGGTTGCAATCTGATTAACCAATACAGGAACACCCTGTATGTTGTTTACGTACAGATTTTTGAATGCATCTAAATTTGAAAATTTATCTTTGGGAAGTGTCAGGACAACATTGCGGGCATCGCCTCTGTCGTCTATATAATCACCAACAGTTAATCCTGCTACCGCCATTCGAATTACCTTATCAACATCGCTTGTAAGCACACCCAAAGTGCGGGCTTTTTCTTTGTTTATTTCTATTTTAACGTCAGACTTGTAGGTGTTTAATTCGTTATTGATGTAAACAGTACCTGGGTTGTTGCGTAATATATCTTCCACTTTAAAGGAAAGCTTACGCAGCGTGTCCGGGTCTTCACCAAAAACCCTTACAACTATGTTGGCTTCTATCGGAGGGCCCTGTTCAAAATCTTTTACTTCAATTTTGGCATAAGGGAAATCTTTAAACTTTTCTCTTAGCTGCTTAACTAACTCTACTTTAGAGTCAGGACTTGCCTCATCATCCATCTGTACAAAAATCTGGGCAAAGTCGGGCTTTACGTCCTGTTGATGTACATTATAATATATCTGCGGATTGCCTTTACCAACATTGCTTGTGTAATACACAATTTCTTTGTGTTGCTTTAATTCGTTTTCTACGAGCCTAGTTACACGATCACTTTCAGGAATATCAGCCTGCAGCGGCATTTTGATATTGATCAGGAACATTGGCTTTTCAGATGTGGGAAAAAGTTTGAATCCTGTTTTTGTAAATAAGAAAAAGGCCAGAACACTTAGTACTAATGATATTGCAATAGTTGTTTTAGGCCATTTTAAAGCTCGTGGCATAATACCCCGATAACTATAAGTCAGGAATTTTTGCAGTTGCTTAAGGAAAAAATTGCCTTCGCCATGTGTGTGCGTTTTCAGCATCCGGCTTCCAAGGAAAGGAACAAGCGTTAAAGCTACAATCATTGATGCCAATACACTGGTTATAACAGCCATAGGCAGGCTGCGCATAAATTCACCGGCTGCATCAGGCAGGAAAGCAAGAGGCAAAAATGCAATTACCAAAGTGGCTGTACATCCTACAACTGCTATACCAATTTGTTTTGTGCCTTTCAGAACAGCATCCATTCGTGAATGTCCTTCCCTAAGCCATCTTTCTATATTTTCTACCACTACAATACTGTCATCCACTAACAATCCCAAAGCCACAACGAGCCCAACAATACTAAGTTGGTTTAATGAAAACCCAAATAAATTCATTGCTATAAGCCCTAATGCTAAAGAAAGTGGAATAGAGATCATTACAATGAGCGATGCCCTGAATCCTAAAGGCAATAAGGTAATGACTACTAAAAGAATTGCTAAACCAAAATCAAATCCGAGATGTCCCAAACGTTGTGACACCATAGTAGCCTGGTCAAAAGTTTTTACAAGCTGAATATTGGAAGGCAATCCTTTGGTAAATTCATCCAATACCGGCAGAAACTCTCCCTGCACTTTCGCAATATTAACATCGTCTTTCATTGCAGCCGTAACCAGTACACAACGATGCCCGTTTACGCGTGTAATGTGGCTGACCATTTCGTTTTTATAACTTACTTCAGCCACATCTTTCAAATAAATAATTTTTCCGTTGGCATTGTAGATGACGGTATTGGCAACATCCTCCACATTCTTAAGCTTGCCGCTGGTCTTTACATTAAAAACCTTGCTGTCAAGGTTGATGCTTCCACCAGGAATGTCTGCCGCTTCACTTTGTAAACTGCCTGCAACTACGTTAAGCGGAATTTTCAGTTGCGCCAGTTTGTCCAATTGCACATCAACACGGATCTCCTGTTCGGGCATTCCGGAATATTTAACTTCTTTGAGGTTTGTTATTTTCTCCAGGCGTGTTTTTAATATATCAGCTTCATCTCTCAACAATTTATCGGAAGCGATATCCGAAACCAACGCAACCTGTAAAATCTTGACATCAGAAGATGAAATTTTTTCTGTTTTAATTAAATAGATATCCTTGGGAAGTTCACTGTTTTTCAAAGCATTTATCTCTGTAGATATTTCCTGGTATTTATTGTTAATATCAACACCATATTTGAATTTCACCTGGATCGCTGCCACACCATCTTCAACTGTGGTAAGCATTTTGTCAATATTTTCCAGCCCGTAAATCTTGTTCTCAATGGGCTTTACCACTTGCTCTTCCATGTCTTTAGGACTTGTGCCCGGATAAATTACAGTTATGAGATACTCCGGTGGATGTATAGTTGGATCTTCCGAACGGGGCATTGTAAACAAAGTGAGTACACCAACCACTGCAAACAGCAGGAATATAATGAGGGTGAACTGATAGTTTTTAACGGCAAAGTTTGTGATCTTCATATCTGTTAGTATTACCGGATGATTTTTATTGTAGATTTTTCGTTGAGATAGGCACTATTAGAGATCACGATTTCATTCACCCCCTCAAGTCCTTCTTTTAGATAAACCTGTTGATTGTCAACCCTTGAAATTGTTACCGGAATTTTCCTAACCTTATTGGCTCCGTCAAGTGTAAATACGAATGCCTTATCGCCATCGGCTTCTACCAGGGAACTGTATGGGATCACCTTCACATTTTCATCAAAACTGGTAGCTATTTCCGCTTTACCAAACATGCCCACTGCCGGTTTTATATCCTTTAATTTCAATTTCAATTCTATCTGAAAAGAGCCAAGTGAACGATCTGCCGCTTGCGACTTCCGAAACACGAAAGCATCAATTTTCTTATCAGCATATCCATCAAGTGTCACTGTTGCGGTTTGCCCCGGGTTTATGAGTGCCCATTCGCGGTCGGTTACACCAACTTTAAGTAGATAATTATTGTTTCGTTGAGTTTCGTTAATAGCAAGCACCGGCATACCGGGCGCAATTACTTCCCCTTCGTTAGCGAGTTTCTCGCTTACAAAACCATCAGCGGCAGCATATATCTTTGAATAATGTTCATTAAAGGCAACTGCCTCTTTTGCTTTTTGCGCGATATCCAGGGCCGTCTTGGTATTTTGGAGCTGCTCTAATGTAAAAACACTGTCTTTGTATAGATTAACTGCCCGTTCATAATCACGCTGTGCCTTCTCTACATTTAAACTGGACTGCGTTACGCCGGCTGAAATTTCTGTTGAATTGAGTGTAGCGAGCAGCTGACCTTTTCGAAAAAACTGACCTTCTTCTACCAAAACACGGCTAATTACGCCGCCTATCTTGAATGAATATTTAGCTTCGTTTTCTGTGCTTACGAGTCCGGTGGCATTTATCTTTTTGGGTAATGCCAATGCAGATACGGAAGAGATCTTTACGGGGATAACATCTGCTACTTCAAGGCTTATTTTTGCCTTGTCTTCATGCTTGCAGGAATATAAAAACAATATTGCTGCGGCAAGGGGGAGTAATTGTATCTTTCTCATTATAGTTCTTTTTTTTGTTTATAGAATGATGAAACTGGCATTGGCGCGTTCTATTTCCGCCTGCTTTACAAATGTGTCGTAGAGTGAAATATTTGCCTGAAGTTGGGCAGATACGAGTTGGTTTTGTGCATCCAGCAGTTCTATGTACAGTGCAATGCCCTCTTTGTACAGCCGCAATTCATCATTATAATATTTTTCAGAAGAAGCCACTTGTGAAACAGCGGCATTGTAATTTATAAGCGCGGTGTTGAATGAATTAACAGCCATGCTAACCTGTAATCTCAGTTGTTGTTCGGTATTGCTTGTCTGCGATGCAATCACTTTAGCATCCGACTTCACCTGTTTTACTTTATATTTATTTTTGCCTCCTGAAAAAATATCCCAACCAAGTGAAATCCCGAAGAAATAATAAGGCGATTTGTCATTTACTTTAAAATCAAAAGCCTGAGAGCCTAAATCAAGAAAGGAATTTAGTTTTGGTATTTTATAGGAGTTTGCAAGACCAATAAGGTTCTTATTGATTGCGGCTGCTGTATTTAACTTTAATAATTCTTCTCTTTTATTTACAGCAGTATCATCTGCAACATGTGGGTCAGGAATATTAGTTATTGAATCAATAAGTATGGGAGTGGTCAGCGGTTGGTTGATTAAAAAATTAAAATAATTTCTGGCATTATCACGGTTTAATATGGCTGTGTTAAGTTGTGCAGTAATCTTTGTTACTTCATTATTGCTCCTTACAACTGCCGTGCGGTTTACTTTTTGGTTATTAAAAAGAGAAGTGTTTATCCTTTCGTTTTCTTTTACTAGTGCAAGGGCATTTTCATAAATCCTGCTGGCTGTCGTTGACTGTAAATAGTTATAATAAGCAACTTTGATTTCTTTTACAAGCTCCCGTTTGTAGATGTCTGTTTCTATCTTTTGCAAATCATACTGCTGGTTCTTTATTTTTTTATTGTAAGCTATTTCTGCATTGATGATCGGATAAGTGGTATGTAGTTTTACATCATAAAAATTATTTGGGTTCAGCAGCACACTTTGGTTTTGTACTTGTGGAAAATTATTAGTCCCTGACAGTTGGTTAAGCGTTTTGTAAACGGGGTTCATTAAATCTCCCACCGGAATATCCACCGTGCGTCCGCCGCCTGCAAGGGTATAGGTTCCATTAAACTCAACATTGGGGAGGAATAATGATTTAGCTTCTTTTAAAGCCCAGAGGCTTTTATCAAGTAAAAATTGCTGCTGGCGGATTGTTTCATTATTACTCAGACCCGTGTTGATATACTGTTCCAGGTGTGTTTGTGCATAAGCGCTTCCAACGCATAATAACAGTAAAAGAAATGTGAGATATTTTTTCATGATTTTGATTTTAATGAACCCTATAAATTAAATGAACAATGTTCATTTCTAAGCCAAAAAAAAGTGATACCCTTTTTCATACTTTTTGATTTCAATGAACCATACAAATTAAATGAACGATGTTCATTATGAAAGCAAAAAAAATTACAGATTATTTATGAGTATTAAAAACTCGTCGTACGCATCTGTTACAATGTTTTCAGGGTTTTTAATATTCACGTTTTTCGTACGGGAACCTATTTCCAGGCTGCACATGCCATGTATACAACTCCATATCAGAAAACAAAACGGTTCCAGTTTATGCCCTTTAAAATGCCCGGCATCCATGCACTGTTGTACCGTAGTCTTTAACAACTCAAAGCTTGCTTTCCCTTCATCCCACTCATCTTTTTGGATTGTTTCCAGGAATTCCATAGGTGCTTTAAGAGTAAACATCAGATCGTACATTTCCGGGTTATCCAGGCCAAAATTGATATACACTTTGCCCATTGCCTTTAGCCGCTCCATCGGGTCTTTTACGTTAAATAATACTTTCAACTGGCCACGGAGGTCAACGAAGCTCTGTGTATGCAGCGCATGGAGTATTTCATTCTTATCCCTGAAATAAACATATACTGTACCGATGCTGTAGTCTATGGAATCAGCGATATTTCTGATAGTTGTTTGTCCGATGCCTTTTTCTACAAACAACTTACGGGCAGCTTTTAAAATAAGCGCCTTCAGTTCTTCCTTCTCTCTTGCTTTTCTTTCTGTAGTACTCATAGAATCAATTTCAGCACAAAGAAAATGAACATTGTTCATTTTTCAAAATAAATTTTAATTTTTGCTTTTGCCATTTGAAGGTGAATAACTGGCCTAATATTACGAGCGCGCCAAACGTCAATTTGAAAACACTATTATTCCTGTTTGTTTTATACCATTCACAGACTAATAGTCTGCAAGTTTGGCAACAGAATCAGTGCCTTAATTATTGTTAACCAACGATTTAAGCTTAAAAATGGAGTTTAAATCCTCTATCTCCTGGTTCGATAATTGTCTTATGTGGGGCACCAAATAAGAAAGGCTTCAAGTCATTGTACTTGAAGCCTTTTTAGTTTAGACTAATTTTGCTTTTATCGGCTAGAAATATTAAGTCATTGTAAAGGAATAGTTTGTGTGGTTCGATTCTTGATCTCGGTATGGGAGCGTGCAGGTGAAGAACACCTGCAAGTGCGAAATGAAGGTAAATGTAATGGCCAACACTACTATACTTGATCTTTTCATTTTATAGCATGTTTAGTTTAATCCATTCATTCAGCGGGATAAACGGCTCTGTTGAGATTTCTTTAGCCATTTGAATTTGAGCGTCTGAATTTGGCCCCATGTATGTATAAGACTCGAAATAAGCTAACAACTGGGCAACAGCTCCTGCTCCTTCAAAGAAACTGGAAAACACTTCTGTTGGAACCTGATTAAAACTGTATTCTTTCCCGTTAGCTTTGAAAACTTTCAAAACATCATTGAAACTATTAAATTCGGTAGATAGGGATAAATAGCTTCCTTTCCCCACTTTTTCAGGATTTAAAAACACTCCTGCAACGACTTTTCCCAAGTCGCTGATGTCTGCCATATGGATTACTTTCTTAGTTGGGTCGATGGGTAGGGTCCAGCCAATAGAACCATCTTGTTGCTGTTGTGGCGCTAATTGTCCCGTGAAGTTTTGAAAGTAACAAGGCGGCTGAACGAATGTATAATTTGCAAATCCTGCATTTTTTACAAACTCATCGACTTTTGCTTTACCTGTAAATTGAGGAACATCAAATCGACCGTTACTGATTTTTTCAACGTTTGGTAAAGTAGACCAAACGAAGTGATTCACATTCGCTTTTTTTGCAGCTTCAACAGCTATATTCCCTTGTGCTAATTCATCTGCTCCTTCCCAAAAATTAGTCACCACAAATACACCGTGAGCATCTTTGAAGGCACTTGTTAATGATTCGAGGTCCATTAAATCACCTTGTACCACTTCATCAGCCTTGCCTTGATATTTATTCGGGTTTCGGGTAATGGCTCTAACTTTGAAAGAACCCTCCTTGATTAGAGCATTTACCACTCCTTTTCCTTGTAGACCAGTCGCACCAACGACCGCAATTATTTTCTTTTCCATCTTGAATGTTCTTGAAGATTAATAATGACACAAAGATGGAGGTGATGCACCGCATTCACCTATATGGTAGTTTAAGAAAGAGCCTTAATATAGATTAAGATTTGGCAATCTTATTCCGGATGGTGCTAAGGAACTCTGGCGTTACACCCAGGTAGGAGGCAATCTGAACGTTAGATATTCGATTAAAAAAGTGGGGGCACCTTTTTAAAAAGTCGAGATAACGCTCCTCTGCGGTGGAGCTAATATTTTGCAGGATTCTACGTTGAGCACTTACCAAAGCTTTTTCTGTAAGAACCCTGAAAATTCGGTTGAATGTTGGGTTATCATCGAAAAGTTTGATCTGATCCTCCTTTTTTAATTGAAGAATAATTGAATTCTCCAAAGCTTCTATGTACAGTCGACTCGGCTCTTCTGAATAGAAGCTGCCAATATCCGCAATCCACCAATTCTCGATAGCAAATTGCAGATTATGTTCTTTACCTTTTTCGTCTACCATGTACATTCTGAAACAGCCCTCCACTACGAATGTGTGGTGCTTGCATATATCGCCTTCTTGAAGGATGAATTGCCTTCTTTTAACTCTTCGCTCCTTGAAAGCTTCTTTCACAATAGATCTTTCTTCTTCACTTATAGGAAGAATATTTTCGAAATAGTCTATTAATGCTTTTGGTGTCATTTTTAAAATTCGCTACAACATTTCAATATACGTAACTTTTTGTTCCAGTTCGGATTGATAATCAAGAGGCAATCCGAATTAATGAGGTCAAGTATACTCCCAAGCCTTACTCAGCAATCTGTCACTATATCACGTATTGGAATTTGAGCTATAAGACATTGAATATCACATTCTTTAATTTGTAAATAGTGTTTAAATCATCTTTTTCATGGTTCGATAGTTCTCTTAGGTGGGCCCAAAGGCCCAGACGAATGTCGGGGGCTCTGTATTCGTCCGGCCCGGACTACAACATATGATTAAGCGATTTGGACGATTAGTATATATTCGCAAGCCAGCATAGCAGAAAACCCTAGAGGTAGTTTTGATGCAATCTTGGGAACAGTGATTTGTATAAAATTGAACATTGTAAACCCATTGCAATTATAAATAGTCAGGTCCTTGATCATCTATTTTCTGTCTTCTTTTGCTGATACACCTGCGGCAACGAGTTTGTAAGATTTTTTTACAAGATCTTTTAACATTCCCTGGGAAACTCTGCCATTTAAACCAACGCTGATCCAATGTTTTGGGCTCAGATTGAATGGTTTGCTGATATCCTTATGTTCTCTTAGTTCGTCAATAATTTCAGGATCACATTTTAAAGTGCAGTAATCGAATTTAACCAGGTCAAAAAAACAAAACATTTTCTTGCCCACATAAAATACAAGGATTGAACGTGAATTCTTGAAAAAGCTCTCAAACGGCATCCCTTCATGGGTATTAGGCAATGACAAACAGAACGCTCTGAACTCTTCTACATTCATATAATGTATAGTCGATCTTTGATTTATTACATTATGAACTGGTATTTAAAAAAATCCAGGTACAATTTTTAAAAGCTAATTCCTGTAAAATGTTTGCATTAAACAATATTTTTGTCTTTAAAAGCACTGAAATCCATATCCATGGGACGTATTATTGACCATGTTGAATGGATTACATACCATTCGCCGTCGTCCTCTTTCTGAAATACCTCAATGCAATTATAATCCACATCTATCAGGTTTGTTTGGGCAAAAAGCTGAAAAGTTAATACTGCCATATCTTGCCCAAACTGCACTCTGGGGTCACGTACCTCGAAGGTTTTCGCCTTTAAATTTCCTTCAACCCTTTTTAATAGAGAGGCCATGTCTGCAAACTGCTCCATACGCTTTGTCTCCACAGCATCAAAATACGTGAAGCTGCGTTTTGACCACAGCCCCGCATAGCCTGATACATCGCCACGAAACCACTTCTCAAGCGCCGATTGTTCCAGCCCTATGATATATTCGGCCATTTGTTTTTCGTTATCATTTCTATGTAACCATTCGGTCCTCGACATTACCAAAGCAATTACCAGGGAACATACATTTGCATTAGTTCTTTGAAGCTATGGGATGGGAGTAATTAAAAGAATTGAGACTTTAACGTGTTTGTACTTTTTGCTTCAGTTCGTACACGTACTGCTTAAATTCCTGCAATTCATTGGTCAACCTGGTATTTTCCTCTTTCTGGCTATCCAGCATTTTTACAAATTGAGATAACTTTTCCAGGTTTGCTGCAGCCTCTTGCTCATATTTTGCCAGCAATACGTTACAGGCTTCTGCATGTGCACGATAATTATTCAACTGGTCAGCCTGCAGCTTAATCATCTTTTCCATTTCCTCCTGCCTTTTGCCCATTACTGCAATCAGCAGATCTTTATTAACCTGATCTGTCATATTTGTTCGTGGATATTTTGCCCAGAATAATTATGCTTTTTTCCAATTATGGGGCAGCAATTGGTAAAGCTCGTTTGCAGGACAGTCATAGATCCTGTCGTATACATCGCAAAGATATTCGAAGGGATCTATATTGTTGATCTTGCAGGTTTCCAACAAGGAGAAAAATAAGGCGGCCCTCTGTGCTCCATGTTCATTGCCGGCAAACAATGAGTTCTTTCTGTACAATGTTACCGGTCTGATAGCACGTTCACAACCGTTATTATCGGGTTGCAATTTGCCATCCTGCAAGTATTGATATAATAAATGCCAATGATTACTGGCATAAGTAAAGGCTTTTCCGGTTGGGCTATCAGGAGTAACTTTACTTCGATTCTCTGTTAGCCAATTGTTTATCTGGTCCAGGATCGGTTTAATATATTGTATTCTTACTTCAACTATTTCATTATCTGCAAAGCATTTGTGTTTGCAATACGCTTCAATATCATAAATGATACGCGTTTCATTCAAAAAGAACTTCGATAGCTCCAGGTTGTGTTTACGGGCTTTGAAAAAATATCTGCGTATATGGGCAAGGCAGGCTAATAATTGCACCTGTTCATTGTCTTTAAAAGCAGTCTTGTACGATGAGAGGCCATCGCACTGCAGTTTTCCCTTAAAATCTTTTAGTAATTCTCTTGGCACTTCGCTGGCCCGAGAGGGATTGAACTCAAAGAGTACCAGCTTTTGACGGGGTGCATTGACCACCCAGAAGTAGCCGTTGCTACAACTACCTTTACCCACATCATTGACAAAATTTATCGGCACTTCATCTATTTGCAGGTAATCCTGCCGGTTGATTATCCGCTTAAATAATTTCAATAACCGTTTTAACTTCCGGTAGCAGATCTCCTCCCAACCGTTTATGGTTGAGGCTGCCAGGGACATACCCAGCCGCTGCATTTTCTTTATCTGTCGCTCATAAGGCATGGAGTAAACAAACTTATCAACGTGTACGTTTGCTACCAGCCTGTTGCTCACTCTGCCTTTCTCTATTACACGTGGTGGTACCGGCGCCTTGTATATTTTTCCCGTAGGATCAATGTATTTTTTATATCTGGTTTGTGTTTTTACAAATTTGCCCGGCTGGTAATCGTATACTTCAGTAACCTTCGATCCAATATATTTTAATCCCTCCTTTTGGCCTTCATAATCCTTTTCCACTACCACCACTTCCACATTGTACTGACGTCTTTTTCCTGTTCTTACAACGTGACGCTTATTGTGGCGATTGGTCTTAGGCAGAATAGCTTGTTGTTGTTCAACCGGCTGTTCTGCAGCAGATCTGGCCCGGCTGGCGGTTACAACAGCTTCAATATCGCCTGTTTCAAACACTGCGCCCAGACTTAGCTGCTGACCATGCCTCACATCGTCACTGTACTGAGTAAAGCGCTCTGATTTTTTACCAAAGAGCAGATTGGTAAACTCTTCCAACTGCCATCCTTTTCGGATACCCTCCTTTACTTTTTCCAATAATTCTTCCTGTGCCTGCTTTAGTTGCTCAATGATAGCCTGTAAAGAAAAAAGCTGCTCATCCTTTTGAGACAGCAGCAGGTCTTTTGCAATGAGCAGTTGTATTAATTGAAGTTTTGATAGTGATTCATACTGCCTGAGTAAATCAGCAGGAGTAAGAGTAGCAGGCGCAATGCTGGTATGAACAGACGATTTCACTGGTCACAAATATAAATACCCGTTACTAGTAAGCGCTAGACTAAATTAAAAAACTTACATTTCTTGATCGTGATTAATTACGCATCATGCTTATAACGATGTCGGTATTTGATTTCTATTCCATCCAGTATCAGGGATAATTGCTGGCGGGTAATTTCAACAGCGCCATTGCTGCTAAATTCAGGAAGCGCATATGTGCCGCTTGACAATCGCTTGTGATAAACGCTGTGGCCATCTTTTTCCCAAAGCAATAGTTTGACCTGGTTGCGCCGCTTGTTAAAGAAGATATAGATCGTTTCCGGATCCAGGGCATTGAACTTCAGATGATCGGTAACAATTCCCGATAACCCATTACGCCCCTGGCGCATGTCGGTATCTATAGTGCACATGCAGAGTTTAAATCCGTTCAGTGATAGCATATTAACCAATTAATGCTTTAAAGAACTCAACACTCATGGGTTGATAGAATTTCAACCCTTTGTATTCTGCAAACACATTTTCGTGAGATTGTTCCTCCTTGATCTTTACGGAAACAAACGCGGGGCTGGAGTTTGGAAGTTTGTTGCTTTTTCTTTGTTTGCTTAACCAACAATAGAATGTGCCGGTATTTATTCCTTTATCTGAGCAAAATTCTTTAACAGTGCGTTGCCCCTTTTTATATTCTGCAATAATTGCTGAGATCGTTTGGCTGGAATGACGGGCATTCTGTTGCTTATCGGATGATATTGCCTTCTCCATAATAAAATTTTAGACAACAAAACTATCCCATATTATTATTCAATGGATAACGTCGAGGACCGAATGGTTACATTTCTATAATGCCAAGTGTTCTTTGATTCTTCGTATTTCATAGTTGTCTGTGTTTTACAAGTGCAAGTTAGCCTGGTTAGCAACGGTCAACTATGAATTTAAAGGGAAAGAAATGTCACTTTTTAGGACAAATTTTCATATTAACACTACTTTTATAGAATAAATCTATTGATAAATGAAGTCAATACATCAGTATAATTTCTATCGAAAAAAATATGGTGTCGATTTACCTATTGACGTGGTTGCAATCAGGGATTTTAAAAAATACATTGAAAAAAACCGGACCCACCGCTTATCTTATTTTGACTTAACATTTATTTTAGAAGGCAATGAGAAATTGGTTATTAACAATTCCAAAATGTTAGTAAAGCGGGGCGATATTATATGCTCAATCCCAGGGCAAGTGTGGAGTTGGCAAAAAAATACTAAACTTGAGGGTTATGCATTAGTCTTTGAAGAGGAGTTTCTTCTTTCCTTTTTTATGGATAGGTATTTTTTGAGAAAGCTTAGTTATCTACAAGTTCACCGTACATCGCCATTATTAACTGCAAAAGAAGATCAATTTGAGATTCTTCTGCAACATTTAAATTCCCTACGATCTGAAATATTAAAACGAGCTGGCTGCAACACAAATATTTTAAGGGCCTTGTTATACCTCATTTTAAGTTTATTGGAAAATTGCGAATTGAAAGCCTTTAAGAATTCAGAACAAAAGCAAGTTACAATCATAAACGGTTATATTGAATCGTTTACTAGTTTGGTGGATGCTAATTTTATGACAAAACGTGATCTTCTATTTTACGCGGATAAATTATTTATCACAACCAACTACCTGAATAAAATAGCAAAAGAGTTTTTGGGATCAACAGCCAAAAAATACATATTAAATAAAACAATCCAAGAGGCTAAAAATTTGCTCTCCTACACTAGTTTATCTATTGCAGAAATCAGTGATAGACTCAATATAGAAACTTCGTCTTATTTCGTTCGTATGTTCCGCAAACATACCGGTATGACACCAAAAGAATTTAGAAATAATTGTTAACTCTTAAAGAAGCGATGCCGCTTCAATAGTCCAGAAAAGTGACACTTTAATCCTTGTTTATGTTTAAACGAAGGAGGGATTTTTATATAATTTTATATTAAACGGCATTGAAACATTTTTGTCGAACTATGACAAATTTCAAAGAAAAATATGCTACAATGAATATCGAAGAATTTAGAGAATACTGTTTGTCATTTAAAGGGGCTCATGATAAAATGCCCTTTAAAAAGGCAACTTCCGATTATGATAAAAATATATTGACTTTCAGCGTTATGGATAAATGGTTTTGCTTTGTTAATATCGAAGAGTTTGATTTTTGTGATCTGAAATGCGATCCAATACAATCAAAACGACTTCAAGATGAATACGAAGGGATCACTCCAGGCTATCATATGAATAAAGACCATTGGATAAGTGTTCATTTTAAAAAGGATGTTCCAAAAAGTAAAATTGAATCTTTAGTACAGGATTCGTATGATTTAGTTGTCGCAGGGTTGACTAAAAAACAGCAAAAAGAGTTAGATAAAAGTTCAAAATAACATGACTTATAATTTTTCGAAGGGTATTTGCCAGATTCTCATAAGACGTTAACTGTTGAATAGGCCGCACATTTTTGAAGAAGCGTCTTCTTCGGTTTTTTTCATCAGATTTTATTAATCTCGGGGTCGGGGTTAACGGTCAGCTTAATCGCATTCCGTTTTAGTTATTGATTTAAGCCTAATAATAAGCATCAAATCCTCTTTCTCCTGGTTCGATAATTCCTATGTAAAGGTTTTGGCTGCTCCAAAGCAGAAAATAATTTTAGGCTGATATGTAAGATTAATTTTTCGATAGATTAATGGTCTTATCACAGATGGGTCAAACTCCTATCAGCAGTGTAACCATTCGGTCCTCGACATTACCAAAGCAATTACCAGGGAACATACATTTGCATTAGTTCTTTGAAGCTATGGGATGGGAGTAATTAAAAGAATTGAGACTTTAACGTGTTTGTACTTTTTGCTTCAGTTCGTACACGTACTGCTTAAATTCCTGCAATTCATTGGTCAACCTGGTATTTTCCTCTTTCTGGCTATCCAGCATTTTTACAAATTGAGATAACTTTTCCAGGTTTGCTGCAGCCTCTTGCTCATATTTTGCCAGCAATACGTTACAGGCTTCTGCATGTGCACGATAATTATTCAACTGGTCAGCCTGCAGCTTAATCATCTTTTCCATTTCCTCCTGCCTTTTGCCCATTACTGCAATCAGCAGATCTTTATTAACCTGATCTGTCATATTTGTTCGTGGATATTTTGCCCAGAATAATTATGCTTTTTTCCAATTATGGGGCAGCAATTGGTAAAGCTCGTTTGCAGGACAGTCATAGATCCTGTCGTATACATCGCAAAGATATTCGAAGGGATCTATATTGTTGATCTTGCAGGTTTCCAACAAGGAGAAAAATAAGGCGGCCCTCTGTGCTCCATGTTCATTGCCGGCAAACAATGAGTTCTTTCTGTACAATGTTACCGGTCTGATAGCACGTTCACAACCGTTATTATCGGGTTGCAATTTGCCATCCTGCAAGTATTGATATAATAAATGCCAATGATTACTGGCATAAGTAAAGGCTTTTCCGGTTGGGCTATCAGGAGTAACTTTACTTCGATTCTCTGTTAGCCAATTGTTTATCTGGTCCAGGATCGGTTTAATATATTGTATTCTTACTTCAACTATTTCATTATCTGCAAAGCATTTGTGTTTGCAATACGCTTCAATATCATAAATGATACGCGTTTCATTCAAAAAGAACTTCGATAGCTCCAGGTTGTGTTTACGGGCTTTGAAAAAATATCTGCGTATATGGGCAAGGCAGGCTAATAATTGCACCTGTTCATTGTCTTTAAAAGCAGTCTTGTACGATGAGAGGCCATCGCACTGCAGTTTTCCCTTAAAATCTTTTAGTAATTCTCTTGGCACTTCGCTGGCCCGAGAGGGATTGAACTCAAAGAGTACCAGCTTTTGACGGGGTGCATTGACCACCCAGAAGTAGCCGTTGCTACAACTACCTTTACCCACATCATTGACAAAATTTATCGGCACTTCATCTATTTGCAGGTAATCCTGCCGGTTGATTATCCGCTTAAATAATTTCAATAACCGTTTTAACTTCCGGTAGCAGATCTCCTCCCAACCGTTTATGGTTGAGGCTGCCAGGGACATACCCAGCCGCTGCATTTTCTTTATCTGTCGCTCATAAGGCATGGAGTAAACAAACTTATCAACGTGTACGTTTGCTACCAGCCTGTTGCTCACTCTGCCTTTCTCTATTACACGTGGTGGTACCGGCGCCTTGTATATTTTTCCCGTAGGATCAATGTATTTTTTATATCTGGTTTGTGTTTTTACAAATTTGCCCGGCTGGTAATCGTATACTTCAGTAACCTTCGATCCAATATATTTTAATCCCTCCTTTTGGCCTTCATAATCCTTTTCCACTACCACCACTTCCACATTGTACTGACGTCTTTTTCCTGTTCTTACAACGTGACGCTTATTGTGGCGATTGGTCTTAGGCAGAATAGCTTGTTGTTGTTCAACCGGCTGTTCTGCAGCAGATCTGGCCCGGCTGGCGGTTACAACAGCTTCAATATCGCCTGTTTCAAACACTGCGCCCAGACTTAGCTGCTGACCATGCCTCACATCGTCACTGTACTGAGTAAAGCGCTCTGATTTTTTACCAAAGAGCAGATTGGTAAACTCTTCCAACTGCCATCCTTTTCGGATACCCTCCTTTACTTTTTCCAATAATTCTTCCTGTGCCTGCTTTAGTTGCTCAATGATAGCCTGTAAAGAAAAAAGCTGCTCATCCTTTTGAGACAGCAGCAGGTCTTTTGCAATGAGCAGTTGTATTAATTGAAGTTTTGATAGTGATTCATACTGCCTGAGTAAATCAGCAGGAGTAAGAGTAGCAGGCGCAATGCTGGTATGAACAGACGATTTCACTGGTCACAAATATAAATACCCGTTACTAGTAAGCGCTAGACTAAATTAAAAAACTTACATTTCTTGATCGTGATTAATTACGCATCATGCTTATAACGATGTCGGTATTTGATTTCTATTCCATCCAGTATCAGGGATAATTGCTGGCGGGTAATTTCAACAGCGCCATTGCTGCTAAATTCAGGAAGCGCATATGTGCCGCTTGACAATCGCTTGTGATAAACGCTGTGGCCATCTTTTTCCCAAAGCAATAGTTTGACCTGGTTGCGCCGCTTGTTAAAGAAGATATAGATCGTTTCCGGATCCAGGGCATTGAACTTCAGATGATCGGTAACAATTCCCGATAACCCATTACGCCCCTGGCGCATGTCGGTATCTATAGTGCACATGCAGAGTTTAAATCCGTTCAGTGATAGCATATTAACCAATTAATGCTTTAAAGAACTCAACACTCATGGGTTGATAGAATTTCAACCCTTTGTATTCTGCAAACACATTTTCGTGAGATTGTTCCTCCTTGATCTTTACGGAAACAAACGCGGGGCTGGAGTTTGGAAGTTTGTTGCTTTTTCTTTGTTTGCTTAACCAACAATAGAATGTGCCGGTATTTATTCCTTTATCTGAGCAAAATTCTTTAACAGTGCGTTGCCCCTTTTTATATTCTGCAATAATTGCTGAGATCGTTTGGCTGGAATGACGGGCATTCTGTTGCTTATCGGATGATATTGCCTTCTCCATAATAAAATTTTAGACAACAAAACTATCCCATATTATTATTCAATGGATAACGTCGAGGACCGAATGGTTACTCAGCAGTCGTCAATATGTTGTTTGCCAATATTTACGCTGCAATTCTATTTCAAGTCTTATAAGGTAAAAGTATAATGCTGCACACTCTCTCCCGAACAATTTTGAGTTGCAATTATCGAATAGCAGTCATTATACCTGGATATGATTACCTCCTGTGATGTTAAAAGGACTATTTAATTTTGTGATGTCAGCCCCTAAGAGGAAGCAGGCTCTGCCGGAGGGCAACCTGCCAGCAATAAGGCTGATGGCGACGATTGTCGAAGCGGCTTGGGGTAAAATACTTCAAGCCGTTTCTGGTCAATCAGAGCCTTTTATGGCTAAAAAAACTCATCGGCTATAAGTTTTCCAGTCTTATTGGCAATGTTGTTATTCTATTACTCCCTTTTGATAAAGTGTCGCATGTAACTGTATAGCTCTTATTCTGCGTACCAACTTTCTGGCAATGCGAACAATTGCCTGTGTCCCTTTCATTCTTTTTATGAGTTGCTGATAAGTTTCCAGCATGGCGGGATCAGTGCGGATGGCCTGCCAGGCTGCTTGAATTAAGTTAACACGTAGCTGATTGTGCCGCCGGGAGCTGATGCCCCGGTCATGTTGCGTCTCACCAGAACTGTTAGTGTCAGGAATTCATTACAGACATCGATTTACCGGATTTATGTCTCCTATCTTAATATGCCTCGAATAAATGGTATGAAACCATCAAGTATTAAATAACCAGGGCATCAAATAAATTTATTGCACTATGAATCTATTTTATTTGCAGTTAGGTTACCATATTTCCAGTCAATGGAAAAAATATAATTTAATTCCTTAAACAACTGATTAATAGTTGCTGGCTTAGAAAGAAAATACGAAGCTCCTAATTGTTTAGCATCCTCTCTATCCTTCGTTTCTTTGGATGTGGTATATACAATTATAGGCACTTCAGAATAACCTGGTAATGCCCTTATCGCTATCAAGCATTGTTTGCCTGTCCATTTAGGCATATTCCAATCAAGGAAAAGCAAATCTGGAACTTCTATATTTTTATCGGATAACCTCTTAAAGCCAGTTTCGCCATCCTGATCATATGCCAACTCTATACGATGCTCAAAGCTATCAAGCACCGTTTTAAAGAAATAATAATCATCTTCATCGTCATCAATGAGAAGTACCCTCTTAGGATGGTTCATTATATATAATGTTTAGCTGATCACTTTTCGACCAATGATTTTACCTAAATAGATTGTGGATTTTTTTCCACAGGTTATTTAGATTCACTTTCAAAGAATTCAAATCCTATACCAATAAATTGAATATTATATTTCCCTTATTTTAAACTTATTAAGGTGGTTTTTGTCAGATAGTGGCTTGCAAAATTTTGACTTTTGTACCTTTGACACTGTTACAAATTTTGTGTAGCCGCCTTTTTCGGTGTTATTTTTATAAATTACATCAAATTTTGTACTACGTAATTTTCTCGGGAATTATGAGACATAATACGATAAAAATCCTAATAACAGATGACGATCACGAGGACCTCGAACTAATAGAAGAGGCAATTTTAAAAGCGAATCCAGGAGTGGAACTACAGAAGTTTACGGATGCCAGAACGGCTTTAGCGTTTTTAAATTCAATGGGAGACATGGAGTTGCCTTGTCTTATTATACTTGACTATAGCATGCCCGAGCTTAATGGCTCTGAAATGTTATCTTATATCAAACAAAATGTCCGATACCATCGAATTCCCAAAATCGTTTTGAGCACGTCTAATTCCCCTCTTCATATACATGAATGCATCTCCAATGGAGCTACTGAATACATGGTCAAACCAAATAATATGAAAGGGCTGCAAGCACTTGCATTAAAATTATTGGCATTTTGTAATTCCCCTCAAAGCTGATTTGGAAGGTATATTGAGAAATTGGCTCCATCATTGGGCTTTCCCGAAGCTAAAATAAAACCATTGTGATTCTGAACGATCTTTTTACAAATAGCTAATCCAATTCCTGATCCTGACGATTCGGGCACACTCTTTAGTCGTTGAAATATATCGAAGATCTTTTTTGCATATTTCGGATCAAATCCTATCCCGTTATCTTTCACCCGTATCATATGATACATAACCTTTGGATCCGCCATAAACTCCGGCACTATATTTCCAGGAACCTGCGAATAGGTGATGTTTACTTGTAACTTTCTTTCGGGGTGCCGATACTTGATCGCATTATCAATAAGATTGACAAACAACTGTTTTATTTGGAAAGGGATCACTTTAATAATTGTAAGGCTTTCTGATTCAACTGTTAAATCACTAAATTCCATTTCCTCTTTAAAAATGTTCGTTACTTCTTTTACCAGCTTTTCTAAGTCAACAGCTTCATATGTCTCAACTTTAGCTGTGGTTCGGGAATAAATTAAAAGGTCATCAATAAGTTTCTTCATTCGGGTTGCAGCGTTGATAGACCTACCAATGTAGTCTCTTGATTTATCGCTTAATTGTGTGGCAGTATCTTCAGCAACATAATCATTATAAAAATGGATCTTTCGCAGCGGCTCCTTCAGGTCATGCGAAGCAGCATAAACGAATTGCTCGAGTTCTTTATTCTGAAATTCCAGTTGGTTTAAATATTCTTTCATTTTTTCCTCGGACTGCTTTCGCTCTGTAAGATCACGCGTAACCTTAGAAAAACCGATCACTTCACCTTCAAGATTATGTAAGGCCGTCAAAACAGTGCTCCCCCAAAATAAACTGTTATCTTTTCTCTTTCTCCATCCTTCATGTATAGCTTTACCAGTTTGTGTGGCATGGCTAAGTAATTTTAATGGAAGCCCATCTTTCCTGTCATTGGGCAGATAAAACTCCTGAAAACTTTTCCCAACAATTTCTTCCTCTGTGTAGCCTTTTATTTTTTCGGCGCCTTTATTCCAGTTTTGCACTATACCTTCTTTATCTAACAAAAGGATCGCATAATCTTCCACTTCTTCTACCATTTTGTGATAACTTTCCTCACTTTTCTTTAAATCTTCACTTTTTGCTTTTAGATCCTGTACTTTTCGCTCTACTTCCATTTCAAGTGAACCTGCCAGAGACCTGTATTTCGCCTCGCTTTCGCGCAACGCATTTTCTGTTTGTTTCATTCTTGTAATGTCAATCAGCATATTTATTGCTCCGGTCAAATTACCTGCACTGTCAAATATCGGTTGAGGGTGCGGAGCAACATTTCTTATAGTCCCATCAGGACGAACCACTAAGATCTCTTCTCCATATACCGGGCGCTTCTCCTTTAAACATATTGCCATAGGGCAAGTGTCCAGTGGCATATCAGACCCATCCATATTAAAAATTTTATAAGAACCACACCATAGATCTTTGCCTATTTCAGGTTCCCTACCCCAAAGATCAATTGCGGCTTTGTTATAGAGCGTTATCCGGCCCTCTGCATCGGTGGTATACAAAGGCGTTTCCAAAACGTGGATCAATTGCCGGTATTTTGACTCACTGTCTCTCAATGCCGCTTCCACTTGTTTGAAATTGCTTATATCCTGGAATACGTTAACGGCGCCAATAAGATTTCCGTCCGTATCAAATACCGGATCGATATTTACTATAGCAAAAAAACCTGACCCATCCGCGCGTTCAACGTATGCCTCAATATTCCGAAAACTTCTGCCTGTATGTAATGCGGCAGCCATTGGCGTTTCATCGGCACGTATATATTTTCCGTCGACAAATACTTGATAGCAAGCGCAATATTTTAAATGTTCATTATTGATGTCTGGTCTGTAACCCCACAATTCTACTGCAACTTCGTTGAAAAAGGTAATAGCCCCTTCCTTGTTACAGGTATACACAGCAACTGGCAAACTATTGACCAGGCTTTTATAACGTGCCTCGCTTTCTATTATAGCCTGAACCAACTTTTTTTGTTCAGTAACATCAACAGTGAAGCACCGGGTATGTACAAATTTTCCATCTTCCCAAAACACACTTGAGCTGATATGAACTGTTTTTATGGTCCCATCCTTGCAACGCAAGTCTGATTCGTATTGATCCAATGTTTCGTTACAACTTAACTTAGTTAGAATGTCATTTATTTTATATTTGTTGACATGAAATTCAGCAATATGATGGCCAATATATTCTTCCTTATCATAACCCAGCATATCTAATTCCGCATTATTAGCCCACTTTATAATTCCGTTCTCATCCACCCAATGAAGTGCAATGCTGGCATTTTCAACATAATCCTCTAATTCAACTGTCTTTCGTTGCAGCTGTAATTCCGTGATCTTTTTTTCTGTAACGTCATAAATGTAATTGATAATGCCAATATGGAGGCCATTATCATCCTGCACAGGCATAACGTTTACCTCAACGTGTTTGCGTGAGTTATCAGGCCGCTCAATTATTAACTCTACACGTTTGCGGGAAAGTCCATCCTTTAAACATACAGCTGCCGGGGATAACTCGTGTGGCAGATGGTTGCCTTCCACGGAGTACAATCTCCAGGCACCGTCAAATCGCTCATTTAAATCCTTCAGGGCAGGCCTTCTTCCCCATAGTTCTGCAGCCTGTTCATTATACTTCAATATGAAACCTGATAAATCGCAGATATATACGGCCTCAGGAATCATATTTAGAATATAGTTTTCCTGCAAATAATCTGGCGGGAAGATAGGTTTTACAGGTTGAGAAGAGTTTTCTATCACCACCGAAGGATTTTCCATTTATCGTATTTAGTACATAAAGATACTAAATAACTTTTCGTGGACAGATGTTGATATCTTAGGAAACGGTTGCAGATAAGTGAATATAGACGCTGGCACGATTTTTTATATGCTCGTTAAATCAAATATTCTCTGCATGAATACAGGTTCTGTTTGGCTTATTGATAGCGATATCGATGATCAGGAGATGATTCGACAGGTATGGAAGGAATTACAATTAACAAATGAATTGAAGTTTTTTGACAAAGGCGATGAGGCAATGGATTATCTTGGGACTATACAAACAGCACCATTCATCATAATTTGTGAACTACATCTGCCAAAAATAAATGGGTTTGAATTAAGGGAGAGAATGTTAGCTACTGATTCCCTTAAATTTAAAAGCGTTCCTTTTATATTTTGGACCGCTCACGCCTCCGAAGAACATGTTACACGAGCATACGATTTGTCAGTACATGGCTTTTTTATTAAGAGACCAAGTTTTGAAGACGTAAAAGTAACATTTCTCAACATAATTAATTACTGGCTTCGATGTGAAATGCCGCCCAAAAAAGAAAAATGAAGGAAACCGACATTTGTAAGGGACGAAAGAAGCAATGTTTGTGTATTAATTACGAATTAATTCCGGATTATTCCTCTAATTTCTCACCCGATCGAGCAATCGAATCTAACTTTAGCCCACTTTAACAGTTAGATATATTATTCTTGCTTACATTTGAATGGTTAAGGGTTTTGATTAGTATAGCCTTCTTCTTTGGAGATGCTTGAATCTAATTATTACCTTTAAACTTATCGAATGAAAAAAATGCGTCATGCTTTTGACCAATCAGGTCATCCTGTATTTTTGGGGTCATTTCTATCTAGCCAAAATAACGTACTCATAAACATAGATCATCTACACATACGGATTGCAAAAACAATAGAACATCCAACAGTAGTCATAGACGTCATAGATGTTTGTCAAAAGCGTTATTATTTCCGAGCAATTCATTGGGAGAATACACTTTTAGTATGCTCAATTATCACAGGTCGAATGAGTGAGGTAGAACAATACATAGAAAACCCTTCAGGAAAATTTATGGCTCAATTATTTCAAAAAGCAAAATATGCTTCACTATAATTGAATCCAACTTAGCGCTTAGAACTGTAATGACGAGTGGCTATTCCTACTATTTGATAAAGTTTTTCAGGTGTCAAAGGCTTTTCCAAATAATCCTTTAAAAAGTCATACTCCTTTATTTTATACAAGTTATTTTCTTTGGGAGCGATTGTAAGCAAAGCAACAATGGTATTGCTAAGGCCGCATAAATTCAGATTACCATAACGATCAAGGAACTCCCATCCGTCCATGCCTGGTAAATTAATGTCTAATAAGATAATTTCTGGTAATCCGACGTCATTGGATCTCTTATGTTTTCCTATTGATCTTAAGAAATCCAACGCATCTTGTGCGTTAAAAGAAATATGGATATTCTTAAAACAATTGCATTCTTTAATAATAACCTGATTTAAAAAATTTGTTGCCTCATCGTCATCAATAAGCAAAATTGAATCAACGGTTTTCATAGAATAATCATCTTTTATTTTAAGATCAATAGGAAAGCTTCACAATAAAAAAGCCCACACAAAAATATGCAGGCTATTTATCATTATCCCATGTATGAATTGTACCGATTAGATAACGTATAGTTATTTGAAGTTTAGATATTGTATATGAGAAACAATTTCAAAATAAGGATTTTATATAAAGAGAGGATTGTGGTAAACACTTAACTAATAATTCCAATACAGCGTACACTCAACACAATACTATAGATAAAAAACCCTCAATTCATTAGATCTATCCGAGCTGGTTTATGACTATCATTGTTCCTTCGAGGGCCCAGCATTCGCTCCTGTTTTTAAAAGCAATATATATAAATCAAAATCCGCTTTTTTTCGTAAATTAGAATACCGATCTAAAACAATTTTTGCGTCCAGTCCATAGTTTATAGAGATTTATGTTTCGAAAAATCCGATCAGTAAATGCTCGGATTTTTCATTTTTGGAGTTGCCGAATTTATTCCAGATTTACCTTTGAAAGATTATTTGTAGTATTTCATTAGAGGGAGATATAAGCGTTCCTTCGACTATGTTTTTTTTAAGCAATTTAAGCACAAAAGCTCCCGTTGGATTTTCTAAATAGTTCTGTATTTGCCAAACGCCATAAACATAATTTACCCCTATCAATAAAGTTTGATCCCAATTTACTGATCTAAAATAGTACCTCTTTATTAAGGTGCCCGAACCTGATTCCATAATCAAAGCAGGATCCTGAACAACCTTAATTATTCTTGACATCTGCTTATTTGACAACTTTATTGAATTATTACAACTATCAAAAGCATGGGCATCGGATAGTATAAGGTTGCCGTGCAGGTCATAAATATGCAATAGCCTATTCATGTGATAAAGTTTTTGATGCTTGAAAAATTGACCAGAAAAAGCCTTTTATTAATGAGGCTGCACTAATACAGAAGAACCTTTAGCCAGTTTATGCCTTTTAGCAGTGGAGTAGAAATGAAATAGTTTCTAATTCAGGGCATAAATCGTTTTAAGGTAATACACTTATTTCAAACCGACAAAATAATTCCAGTTATAGGTACTTGCATATACTTGCCCTTCCATAAAAATAGATCAGCATATGCGTAACTTAAACACAAAAATCTATAACTGACCTGCGTCATTGTACATTGCATGTAAATAGTTTAACTTTCTATACGGCAAATAAACGAGCCACAAATAATGAATTAAAATAATTGTATCAAATGGAACGTAGCAGTAATGTTAAAGTAATGCTTTGGGAAAAAAGCGCAATCATGAGGCAGTGCTTGTATGATTTACTCACTTACTGGAATGATGAAATTGCATTTGAGATAACAAACTTCGATGAAATGGCTGACAAAATACCGGACACTGCTTTACCAGACGTATTTATAATGGGTATTTATTTTCCTTATAATAACACTTACGAGTTAATTCAAAAACTAAAGAACAGGCAGCCACACATTAAGATCTTACTACTTTCAATGACCGATCTTACAATTAACAAACAAGAATTTGGAGTAGATGCGATGGTTTCAAAACTAGCCGGTACGAATGAAATAAAAAAGGCGTTGCATGAATTAGTGAACCAATCGTATCTGGAGTGTAAAAAAACCGGCTAGTTTAACGGACAAAAAACACAGGTTAAATTAATTCCTGAACCCTGCAATGATAATTAATGGCCGTCGTGGTCTCCCATTAACTATAAGATAGTTCAGCGTGTAGTTCCTGGATCTTCACTTTTCCTATCTGTCTTGCATTGAAAGCATGGTCAGTCATGTTAGATTATTTGTATCAATTTAAGCATACAACCGAATCCTTGGTTATTTAATAAAAGTCTTTATTAGAATTTATATATTTGCTCTGACAGGCAAAAAGCGTAAATAAGCACGCCTAACTGGCACGCAATAGCGCTCTTTTACTTTTTGTGACACAAATTTGACACACCAGGCCATTAAAATATTGACGTTCAGGATATTGAGAATCATGTTCTGGGCACGAAAGTGAAACGCCTTGTAAATCAATATTTACGAGGCGTTTTTATTTATATCCTGTAATGGAATATCGAACCATTCTATTAGGAAGTGTTTCTAGCCCTCATTGGCGCTTCTCCGACCAAGTTTAGTTATGTGTGGCAGATTTTTGCTAGTATGAACGCAGCCCAATTCAATTGTGCTGGCAATGAACTCCTGCTGGATTACTCACCTTTTATTATTGTTAGTTGTCCTGCTTGGATCATGAAGCAGCAAAGTTCTCATGAACATGGGCTACCTTTTGGCACATTACAAATTGTTTCTATCTAAACTGCACAATCAATCCTGCAGGTCTGAAAATGCCTTTCAAGTGTGACTTTAAAATTACTCTTATTGCTCCATTCATCAGAGGTATCGCGATATGGCAGTATTCTGTGTTCCGTCACCTGGCACCGTTTCTATGTTCGATTCTCTCTAATGTGGGGCACAAAAACAAAAAGGCTTTAAGTCGTTGGACTTGAAGCTTTTTAGTTTATACTAATTTCGTTTTTATCGGCTAGAAGCTCAAATAAACAATATGTCGGCACTGCTCGAACCGAAACTACTCTGTTGTTATTCCGTCAGCCAGTCTTGCAGCAAACCTTTTGTTGTCTGCTGGATTTCATCGTCGAAAGTTTTTACAATTAATTATTTGGGTCTTAATGCTTTTGTCCTTTAGCCAATCAAGGTCTGTCAAATGAGCTTGCGTGTCAAAGACAAGCTCTTTTAAATACTTCATCTCATTTATTTCCCAATTAAAGCCAATCATTAATATTTTATTATATTAAGTTAATCTTTTTTGCAATAGCGGTTAATAATAATCTAATCGATCAAATTGTTTTTCACTGCATAAAAGACCAACCCTGGGGTACTTTTTGCACCAAAACGATCCATAAGTTTGTCCTTTATGGCATTTATGTTATTGACACTTGTCTTCATTTTTTTTGCGATCTCCTGCACTGTAAACTCCATAACTAAATATTTGATCAATTCTCTTTCTGCATCTGTGAGTATAACTTCCTGATTAAGTTCTGCCACCACCTTTCTTCTGGCAGCACCTTTTTTAAGTAAAATACGATTTACAAAATCGTTAAGGTAATATCCTTTAGTTACAACAGAATTAAGGGCCTCAATGATCTCATGGGAACTTGCGCTTTTCAACAAATATCCGTTAGCTCCTATTTCTAACATATGTGAAACAAATCGTTCATCGTCATACATAGTAAGCGCCACAACATGAATATCCGGATATTTTCTTGCTATCTCTTTAGTGGTCTCAATGCCATCTTTCACTGGCATTCGCAGGTCCATAAGAACAATATCGGGTCGCGATTCGGCTATACCATCCAGCAACTCCTGGCCATTTTCTGCCTGCTGTACAACCCTGATGTGCTTATATGGCCGCAGCGAAAGGATCAATCCATTTAGAAACATTTTATTATCATCTGCAATCGCAACCCTGATTTCCTTACCTGCTTCCCTATTCGTGAAAGTCAGTCGATGTACCTCGTCAACCTGCAAATTGAAATTTAGTCCCACAAACCCGGTTATACAATCTTTCACATTATCAGCAAGTATCTTCGTCAATATATTATTGACGAAATAAGCCACCATGTTATTATAATTATCAATTTTAACCTTTTCCATTTTGAAACCAAACAAACATGGGCTTCCCACCTTCACGGTTAAGCCTGAAGGGTATGGCACATATTCAGTAGCAACGGGAACAGGTACAAAGCCATCGATTGCGCCTTCTCCGTTTATTGTCTGGATGAACAATTCATTATCGCACCTAAATACAGGTGATATAAAGCCTGCTTCGCCCGGTAAAAATTCAAGATAACCCACTAAAAAAAAGGTATCGCTTTTCATACCAGAGAATGATTTTTTAAATAATCTCTTGTCAGGTCCAGTATTTTGGCGTAATACAGATTAGAACCTACGCCATAGCTCTCATACGTTATGAGTTCAGCTTTCAATGTATTACTTAGTACTTCTGTAACCAGAGGAGAAAGCATAAAACTTTTTGGAAGAATAACTGCCTTTAAAACACCGCTGTTTAAATTAATGTTGGCTCCAAGTTGAATTTCAATACATGCTTTACGGTCGTCCGCTTTACTTTGGGCCTCCCCTTTTATCAGGCTCAAATAAGATTCAATTTCAAAATCCAGCGGATCATGGGGAACCTGTTCCTTTGGCTGGTACATGAAATAATTCTTATTCGACTCGTAAAAATAGTTTATCGTTTTTCCTATCGATCTCTTTTCGGGCCTCATATAAAACAATTCCAGTGTCATACCTGGGTGCATGAAATTATCATAAAGGCCCTTTTTAAAAGCGCCGGAATCAAATGGAATTATTCGCTTAATATCAAATATATGGTCTATATCTAAAATAAAGCATACAGGCAAAAAGGCATTCAATTTTGTACTTTCGGTATGATGGCTCTTGTAAGCAGGCTTACCATAAAATAAATACAACAATTCTTCATCCTTAAACACCTTACATCTGGTTACCAGGAGTTCTTTCTTTTCTAAGATCGATCTTAAATTAAAAGCGTCGCAGGAGTGAAAAAATGGAAGTAGTGGAGAAATTGGAGCTGAACCTTGCAATTTATCATCAAAAAAATTCATAGCCGGGATAGTTGGTTATAAATAAAGCAATATTTCAGGTATTAAAACTATCACAAAACCGTCTTGATGTAAATTTAGCTAAAAATAAATATTAAAAAATACATTATTCCGTAAGTGCGCATACGCAAAAGGACTGTCTGTAAAGCGGGGATGGTATGTTCCCTAATATGGGTTCTAATCTTCCGGCCCGGGATTACTAAAATTTTATGAAATAACCGAAAGTGTTCATACTACCAATGCGTAGCAGTTTTCAGGTTTTCTTTAAAAGATTGGGGCCGAAATTGTTTAGATGCACTTATGTAGCCAACTATGCCGCATTTTGATGTAACAATAAGCTATTAGTGACTAACTATGTGGTGTATGTTGCCAACTTCGGCGTTATGTTACCAACTATGCAGCATTGATAACTAACATTGGGCGTCTGCAACCAAACATTCGTAACAAAGTTGAATAGATCGGCTAAATGTTAGCTACTGATGAGTCATTGTTACCTATTGATAAAGCATCCAGCCATCCCAATTTGCCTTGGCAATTCACTATAATGCATAGTTCATCACTTTAAGACGTAAGTAGTTGCCCTTTGATGTATACCCAGCAACATATGATCGTAACTTAAATACCGAACAACTAAAATGCCGCACTGGCACCATAAAGTCACTCCCTTCCATCAAAGTAACTGCTGAAAAATATTAGCACCTTTTATTACTTACACTGGCATCATTTTGGCCCTGAATTAAGCGCACAATTAGGTATCCTTTTTTATAACTTAAACTTTACCTCATGAAACATTTCGTGTATGCAATGGCGATTGTAGTGCTTGCGGCAGGTTGCAAAAAAAATTCAGCAACCAACGAATCTACTTCCTCCACTTCACAAAGCGAAGCAGCCGCTCTGGCACGTGCTTCTACTACCGTTCAGTTTAGCGGATATACGTGGACAATCAGAAACACCGGTACAGCCGCAGAAGATCCCGGCCCCAACGTTTTCAATGGCAGTAATGCCTGGGTTGATGCCAACGGAAGGTTACACCTGAAGATCACTAAGAATACCACTACGGGCAAATGGAACTGTGCTGAGATCTATAGCACACAAAAATTTGGATACGGCACTTATCAATGGCAGGTAGAAGGCGCCATTGGCTCATTCGATAAAAACATTGTACTGGGTTTATTTAATTACTCCGGTAACGATCAGCACGATGAAATGGATATTGAGTTTGCACGCTGGGGTAACGATGCCTGGCCAAACTTAAACTACACCGTATGGCCTGCTGCCAATGGCCAGGGCCCATGGAATTACACAAAAAATTTCTCACTAAACGGTACTTATACCACGCACCGTTTTACACGCAGCGCAAATTCAGTAGTATTTAAAAGCATGGGCGGTTTTTATAATGATGATACCAACCTCTTTGCAAGCGCTACCTGCAGTTCACCTGCGTCAAGTATCAGTACTTTAAGCATGCCCGTTCATATGAACCTTTGGCTGTATGATGGCAATGCACCTTCTGATGGTAAAGAGGTGGAAGTTATTATTCACAACTTTAAGTATACAGCTGGGTAACAGCCATAGAAGAAAGCTCCGAACGGGGCTTTCTTCTATTTCTACGCCTTTCAGGCGCTTACCAATTATAGCGTGTGATATCTATTGTAAAAGCCTGGTTACATTTTTCTTTAGTTCTTCATAGGTAGCATATCCCTGCTCCAGTAAATAAATTTCTTCATCTTTTACCGCAAGCATGGTTGGGTATGAACTTGCATATGCTGCTGCTTTTTTAAATATCTCAAGCGTTGATCTTGTTGCTTCGGCAGTCTTAAAATTTTTAAAGAACAGGGTAGCATCAATTTGAAGCCTGGTTAGTATTTCTGTATAGGTTTCGTCCACATTAAGATCTTTTCCGTGGTAATACCTAGCTTTTAGCACTTCCGCTGCAAACGGCACACTTTGCTCTGGCGCAATTTTATTGATCGTCACAATTGCTCTTGAAGGAACTTCGCTATTCAATAGCACATCATGGCGGTTCTTAATAAAATCAATATATGCCTGCCCAAATTGCATTCCTGTATGTGTTGCAATAGTTGCATCATGCTTTAGGAAGTAGTTTGTCATTTGCGCCGATTGCTTACGGGCATTAGTACCTGACCACATTCCACCTGGTAATATCTCGAAATCTACGCGACCTTTAAATTCATTAAATAATTTCATTGTATTGTCAACGTTGCCGTAACACCACCCACAAAGCGGGTCCATGACATAAATAATTTTCACTTTTTCTTTCTTGATAATGTTATGGAAATATTTGTTCCTTTATTCAGGACGCTACAATAATTAATAACCAACAGTAAAACGGCGACGGATGTGTTTGGGAGTTTCTATTTCATCCACTATTGCAACAGCAACATCTTCAACAGAGATGACGCTTCTTCCTTCGGCGTTATATACGGGTGTATCGAAACCTGTGCGGTAGGTTCCTTTTCTTTCGCCCGAAGTACCTTTATGCATTTCAATAGCAGGGCTTAAAAAAGTCCAGTCTAAAGACTGCTCATTTTTTAAAATATTCAGATAGTCTCTTGCTGCTAACGCGCCTGGTTTCCACTCTGCAGGGAAATTAGGCGTATCAACTTTTTGCACACCTTCCGAAACATAAAGACTGCCTGCACCACCACAAACCAATAATCTTTTTACGCCTGCCTTTTTTACACCTTCCTGTATGGCAGCAGCGCCCTGTAAAAACTCGTTATACAAGTTCGGGTTGGTCCATCCAGGATTATAAGCGCTAATAACTGCATCATGCCCTTTAATAGCTTCAGCAACATCTGTAGCACTCATTACATTCACTGCTTTACCAATAACATTTTCGTGTGGTTTTATTGCCTCTGTATTACGCGCAATGGCTGTTACCTGATGGCCTCTATGAAGGAGTTCATTCAAAATTGCTGTTCCAACAAAGCCGGTGGCTCCAATTAATACTACTTTCATTGTTTTATTATTTTAGATGGTTAAACTGTATGCATTTTTGTTACAGTTATAGTTAAAAAAAATTAAAAGAACTTTTTACTAAAATCTTCCACTGTTATTTGTCCGAGATGCTTTAAAAATGCCTCATCGGCAGCGCTGTATAATCCCTTAAGGTGTTCATTAATTTGTTGTCCAATAGGACAGTCGGGATTAGGATCATTTGACCTTCCCAGCAACGGCGAATCATTTACTGATCTGTACAGATCAGACAAGCGGATCTTTGATGCGGGTTTACCCAAAGAATAGCCCCCACCCTTTCCTTCTTTACTCTCAATAAGGCCATGCGTTCGAAGATTACTGATCTCCTTTCTGATCACCGCCGGGTTAACATTAATACTACCGGCTATAAATTCAGACGAAAGCAATTCCCCCTCCTTTAACCTAAGCAGGGTCATAATGTGTAAAGCTGTTGCAAAACGCCCGTTACTCATACTGTAACAATTATTATTACAGAACAAATGTATAGCTATTTTCTATATTTCAAAAAGTTTATTTTCTAAAAGATATGTGAAACATGAAGAAGTCATGGTAAGATTGCCGGCTGAATGCAACATTTCATTATGGGTGCGTTCCTTTTCGGTAAGACATATCATTGAACAAAATGGCAACATGATGTTCCTCAGGTTCATCGATACGAAATGCATACACATCATACCACCGGTTCAATGGCCTGGCCTCATGTTGAAAACGGCATGGAATGCCGGTTACAGCAACGTTCCCAAATATTTCGAACCAGTCCTCCTCTATATTTTCATGCAGCTCCCGCATTGTTTTGCCAACAACATCTTTTAACCCGGTATGTCTTTCAAATTCGGCGTTTACTTCCAGAAAACGATAATCTACCGCTTTTTCCATTTTATTGAATATAACTTCAATAATGCAGAACCCTTCATCCATGGATTCAATAATGCGGTGATATTTGTCGGTAGCCCGCTGCGCCAATGCATCTTTGATGCGCAGTATTTCCTCCTCTGCCATTTTTTGTTCGGTAATATCATCTGCCGTTACAGCAATGCCGTCGCCAATTTTAACAGCTTTAACTTTGTACCAGTTATTGTAACCTTCAGAATCGTAAAAAATTATCCACTCTTTCATTTGACCGGTTTCAGCCACCATTTTCATATTTCTAAAATGGTCTGTATTGGCTATATCGGGATGCCGTTCCAGGAATTGTTCCCCATAGGGATCTCCACGTTCTATTTCTTTTGTCAGCGTATTTGTCAGCAGGTATTTGAAGTCAATTATGTCGCCATATTCATTTCTAACTGCATCAAAAACTGTTATCGAGTTCAGCGATGAATTAAAGACAGATTGCAGCAGATTGTTACTTTTTATGATCTGCTGCTCGGCTATTTTCAAAGCGGTGATGTCTCTGGTGGTGGATAGCACTCCATCCTCATATTTTACGATTGACTGATGAAACCATTGAGACCTGAATTGCTCGAAAGAATAGTTCTGTTCGTAACGCTGCGGAACACCCGTTTCGGTTACCTGCACCATGCGATCGAAGATTCCCGCCCGAATAACACCTGGATTTTGTTCAATAAGACTTTTACCTACCACATCTCCATTTAGTGCAACAGCATGTTTATTGTTGGCGATCCAGATAAAATCAACAATTTTATCATTCACATCTCTTACTGCCCGAAAAACCTGTATTATATCCAGCGCACAGTCTATTACCAATTGCAGCTGTGCATGGCTCGCGTTTGCTTTTTGTTTGGTTGCCATAATTGTCGGTTTGTAGAGTTTGTAGAGTTTGTTGAGCTTTTATGGCCCGGCGCATATAGAATAAAGAATATGATAAGTTATATTAAAATTTGCAAAACATATACCATGAAAAAGGCATTAAACATCATGTACAACCATGGTTAAATGTGCGGCTCTTTGGTTTTCCGCCTTTTATATCAAGTCAATGTTCTCGCTGGTACCCGATTTGCATATGATAAAAAAATATCCCACAACTCCATCTCCAGGCGATTGTAAAAAAGGAAAACATATAAACTCAATGAGTAAAGCGAAAGGATTTTTAACAAGAATAAAAAAGATCGCAAAGGTGCTGGGACCAGGTTTGATCACCGGAGCAAGCGATGATGATCCATCGGGTATTGCCACTTATTCTCAGGCCGGCGCCAAATTTGGTTTATCAACATTATGGACATCATTAATCACTTTTCCATTGATGGCCGGCATTCAGGAAATGTGCGCCCGAATTGGTTTGGTTACATCGGTTGGCTTAACAACTACGCTAAAAAAGCATTATCCCAAATGGCTTCTATACCTGGTAATGACATTTAGCATTCCCGCCACCGTTTTTAACATTGGAGCAGATATAGCCGGTATGGGAGCAGTTGCCAACTTGATTTTTCCGTCTATTAGTCCGCTATTGTTCAGCTTTGTATTTACCGTCATTCTTCTTTTTCTGATCATTTATTTACCATATCAAAAAATAGTATCGATTTTAAAATATCTTTGTCTTGCTCTTTTTCTTTATATCGCAGTTCCATTTTTTACACATCCTGACTGGTCAAAAGTATTTCGGGCAACTATAATTCCTACCATTCGGTTTAATAAAGATTTTTTTGAAATACTGGTTGCCATATTAGGTACTACTATTTCGCCCTATTTATTTTTTTGGCAGGTTACTATGGAAGCAGAAGACGCCAAAGATGCACATCAGCTGGTTTTAGCAAGAAGAAGATTAATCAAAAAAGACAATGGAGAGGAACCGGTTAAAAGAGAACATAACTTTTTTAAGCTCCTGATACAAAAGATGAAAATGGATGTTAACGTAGGTATGCTCCTGTCTAATCTTGTAATGTTTTTTATAATTCTAGCCACAGGTACTGCCTTATTTGGTTCGGGAAAGAAAGGGATCAACACAGTTCAGGATGCGGCAAAAGCACTGGAACCGGTAGCAGGCAAAGCATCTTACCTTTTATTTACCATTGGCGTTATTGGAACAGGCTTTTTAGCCATCCCTGTATTATGCGGTTCAATATCTTACATAGTTTCTGAAACATTTGGCTGGAAAGCCAGCCTTGATAAAAAGTACAGGCAGGCTAAACGCTTTTACCTTACGATCATCGTTTCTTTAGCAGCTGGTTTGTTGATCAATTTTCTAGGCGTTAGTCCTATTGATGCGCTTTTTTATACTGCCATTTTTTATGGCCTTGTTTCTCCTGTTATGATCGTGTTGATATTGCTTATAGGAAACAATAAGAGCATCATGAAGAATTATACAAATGGAATACTATCAAATGTACTTGGCATCATCACATTGCTTCTTATGACAGCATCAGCTATTGCATTAATATATTTTCAATTCAGTTGACTTATGTCATACATCCTTCAGAGGTAAATAAGGGCCTGCTATTAGTCAAGGGCCTTCTTTATCATTTTTAGTGCCTTTTCCGGTTCAATTATACCAAGCGCTGAAAAGTTCTTTCCATCCACTTTATTATAATTAATAAAAAAATCTTCCAGCTGAACACAATGCTCCTTACCTAATTGATCTATCGTTTCTATAAGGGCATAAGTTATAGAACCTGCTGGTACACAAAAATACCGGTCATTACGAATGGCTTTTTCTCCTTTTTCTTGTTGTTCCGCCTTCAATGCGCCAATAACCCGGCAAGACAGATGTGCTCCTGTAAAGCTGGCAAATTCTGAAAGCACCAAAGCATCAAGCGGATCACCATCCTCGCCAGTTGTTCCGGGAATGAACCCAAAATCATAAGGGAAGACCATACCTAATGGAAGAAGCCGCTTTAGCTTGAAAATCTTCTCTTTAGGATCAAATTTAAACTTAGCCTGGGTAGCTCTTGGCGACTCTATAATAACTTCAATAGTTTGCATATGCTTTTACTACATATTGCAAAAACCTTTCCGGGCCTAAAGCAATTATACAACCGGACTACCCGTCTTATAACTTTCGGTCTATCAACATGTGCCTGCAGCCTGGTAAATTTGCAATAATAAAAGCACCACGCCAATGAATGTAGATATTCAGCCAATACTGCAAAACGAAAAAGTAGTGTTGTTTCCCTTAAAGGAAACTGATTTTGATGATCTTTATGCAGTTGCTTCAGATCCTAAAATATGGGAACAGCATCCTAATAAAGATCGCTGGAAAAAAGACGTGTTTCAAACATTCTTTGACGGGGCCCTGCAAAGCAGAGGAGCATTTAAAATTGTTGAAAAAGAAACCGGAAATACGATAGGCAGCACCCGGTTTTACGACTACGACGAACAGGCACAGCATATATTTATAGGTTATACTTTTTATGCCACGAGATGCTGGGGAACTGGAGTAAATATCTCGGTTAAAAAGTTAATGCTCAATTACATTTTTCAATTTGTATCAGAAGTTCATTTTCATATTGGGGCCAATAATGTTCGATCGCAGATAGCCATTGGGCGTTTGGGCGCTGAAAAAATTGCAGAACAGGAAGTAGCCTATTATGGCGAACCGGTTAGGCTAAATTTCGAATATTTAATCAGTAATGAGAAATGGGAAACTAAGGTTATACCCGGTTAGGGTCACATAACACCTACTTTGTTTATTACGGGGGTGCTATAAGTTTAAAAAATACGGGTTAGTTCAGATTTTCCTTTTATGATCTATTTTTTCGAATTTATAAGTATATTTTCCGATTACTTAGGTTAGAATCATCAAATTATAATTATGTTTTGTGAATTTATAAATTGATTTTTATAATAGATAAGTTAAAAATGAGAAATGATGAGTTGATTTCATCTATCTATAAATCATAAACATAGAATTCCTGATCCATTTTTTCATTTCACACTTTTTTTCAGAAAAAATAAGTTTAAAATGGTCAATTTAAAACAAGCAATCATCCATTCTAATGTAACTAAGACCAATTTCATTATAACAAACTTCATTTCTGCACTAATATTTTCCATTTCATACCAGCATGCCCTTTAATTATACTAACTATTACAAAAACAGATCTATAATATCTGAAAATGAATTAAACTATAACCATTTTAATACAAACAGCGCCAATTCTAAACTAAGTAGCACTCATTTCAATCTAACTCTCCCTCATTTCAATCTAACAGGTGTCATTTCTAAACTAACTGTTCTCATTTTATTTTAAATTGCTCTATGTCAATCTAACTCGCTCTCATTTTAATCTAAACAGGTCCTATTTTATACTATCCTGATCTTTTTCGTACTTTACCACTTACTTGCCATTACTGCAGCGGCTTAAATTAATGCAGCCTGCACTTTTGAAGGCAAGTGGCGCCCAACAAAATTATAAAAAGATACATGCATCAGGAATTTGAACCACCCGAAGAACTACGGGATACCATAAAATGCTTTTGGTACAACAAAAAGAACTACGGCCCGCAGCAATCAAGCCTTGAAGTGCTACCCGATGGCTATGCTGAAATTATATTTTATTTCGGCAGCTCCTGCAGCACTATATATAATGGTACTTTACAACCATTGCCATCACCATTTATGATAGGCCTGCTTAATAAACCCATCACTTTTTACTCAACAAACTTTTTAGAGATCATTGGTATAAGGTGTTTTCCCTGGACGGTGTTCGACCTGCTCAATTTACCCTCAGGTAAAGACGGGGTGCGCATTTTTGAGCATCCTGTTGCCGGGCTTCAATCTTCGTTAAGTAACTTCGTTCATGCTGGTAATATAAACGAAGCAATAGCGCTGGTAACGCAGTATTTCCTCAATGCCCGGTTGCACATTGCGGTTGATAGTATGCTTTATAAAGCAGGTGTTGCTATGCTCAGGGCAAACGGATCTATACCCGTAAGCCAGGTGGCTGCGGCGGCGCATGCAACGGTTCGTACATTGGAAAGAAATTTCAAACAATCATCCGGCCATACCGTTAAAGACGTATCGGCTATAATGCGTTTTGAACAGGTTCGAAACCAGTTATGGCTTTATCCTGATACCAATATTGCCGGCCTGGCGCATGAGCTGGGCTATACCGACCAATCCCACCTTAGCCGGGAATTCAAACGCTACAGCGGCACCACGCCGGCGGCATTTGCGCGAAAAGCGAAAAAAGCGCAACAGGCGGCAAGCAGCGATTTTGTCGCGTTTATACAAGCTTAACGCAACAGCATTCTGCAATTTTGTGTTTCAATCATACTTTATGAAAGCAACACAAGACCACCTAATTCACGATGTAATTATCTCCGGCGCCGGCCCTGTAGGTTTATTGCTGGCCTGCGAACTGGCACTGGCCAAATGTTCAGTACTGATACTTGAAAAAGCGGAAAGCCCTCACTCTCCATTAAAACAATTTCCTTTCGGCATCCGCGGCCTTTCGGCCCCTTCTATTGAAGCGCTTTACCGTCGTGGTTTGTTACAGGAACTGGAACTTCATAAACGTCTTAAAAGTCCACACACCGCTATAGCACAAGCGCAACGCCGCCAGGTTGGGCATTTTGCCGGTATTCCGTTTTATGAAGACTATATTGACCCCACACAATGGACGCATCGATTGCCCGGTTCTACCGAAACCAGTTTCATTTCTGAAATGAAAGAAATTGAAACTGTGCTGGCCCGCCGCGCAGAAGCCCTGGGTGTAGAAATAATGCGGGGCCATGCTATTACTAACGTGCATCAAACAGCGGATGGTGTAACTATTCAATCGGGCAACCTATCTTTTAAAAGCAAATGGCTGGTAGGTTGTGATGGCAGCCGCAGCATTGTTCGCAAAACAGGCGGCTTTGAGTTCGCAGGTACAGAACCGGAATTCACTGGTTATAGCACCCAGGTCACTATTGCCGATCCCGAAAAACTAAAACCAGGTCGTAATCTTACCCCAACAGGTATGTACCTGCAATCGCAACCCGGCTATATAATGATACAGGATTTTGATGGCGGGGCTTTTCATGGTTCAGAAAAACCCATCACACCTGAACATGTGCAGGAAGTATTACGCCGCATTTCGGGCACCGATGTTACCATCAGCGCCCTGCATGTTGCCACTACCTGGACGGACCGCGCACGCCAGGCCACTTCCTACCGCAATGGCCGTATACTTTTAGCCGGCGATGCCGCGCACATTCATTCCCCATTGGGCGGCCAGGGTCTTAATCTTGGTTTAGGCGATGCCATGAACCTCGGCTGGAAACTTGCAGCAACCATTCATAAGAATGCGCCGGAAGATCTATTGGATACTTATCAATCAGAGCGACACCCTATTGGTGCAGAGGTATTAAACTGGTCGCGTGCACAGGTTGCCATTATGAAACCCGCCCCCGATGCCCGCGCGTTAAATACTATTGTTCGCGATCTTATAAATACACGCGATGGCGCCACGTATATCGCCGGCCGGGTGTGGGGTATTCACATGCATTACGATCTCAATGGCAATCACCCACTAACAGGTCATAGCGTTCCTAACTTTACATTTGAAAACGGCATCACCATTGGCGGGCTCATGCACGATGGAAAAGGTATTATGCTCGATCTTACGCTGAATGCCTCCCTTAAACCATTGGCAGAAAAATATGGTAAGCTGCTGAAGTATGTTTCAGGTAATATTAAAGAACGCCTGGGTATAACTGCGGCACTCATTCGCCCCGATGGAATTATAGCCTGGGCCACCGACAATGAACCCAATTATACCGAACTTGAAAAGGCGGCCGTCCGCTGGTTTGTATAAGAATCGATTTCTTTTATGCGATAATGAGCCTCGCATAACAGGGGCAAAGGGCGTCTTTAGTAATATGTAAAAATAATCTAAACCGATTCACGCTTTAAACAGGGAAACTCATCCGTTTTATTTTTTTGCAGGGCTGTAATATTTTGTTGTAGTTATACAAACAATATGGAGACGTATCTACACCCACGTGTTCTTACTTCTGTAAACTCCCTTACAAGGCGCCAAAGAAATGGAAGGCAGCCCCATTGCACTTGAATTAAGAAGACTGCAAATGTTATCAGAAATTGGCATCGACAATAACACCTCAACCATTGTATTATTACCTTCTGAATTTACAGCTGCCGCCCGGGGATTTTCAGAAATGGTAAAATCTAAAAATATTGATAATGCCAGTTAATAGGATTTTTTATATTTGACCTCCACATTACTATCATTTGAAAAGCGATAAAAATATTCAGGATACAAAGCTCTCCCAAAATTTCCGGGAGGGCTCTGTTATTTGGCAGCGTAATGCGCCAGGCCCTAAAAGAATGAGTGTAACGAAAAAGATCTTTTTTTATCTGTTCCTAACTGCCGCTGTGTTCATTTCAATAACGCTCTATACCTCCGACCTCCAGGGCGCGTCAGATGGCCTGGATCTCTATGGCTATCCATATACATTTCTTATCCAATATCCTGGCATGTGCGATCCCTGCCCTGATGATCTTACAGAAATAAGTTGGTGGAAGCTTCTGTTTGATGTTGCATTTGCATATATAATTGGACATATACTCGGTAAAGTGTTGCAGATTATTAAGAACAGTATCAAGAATCCTCAATGACCTATATCAGCTAAATAAACCTGCAGCATACATAGAATAATGGTAAATTTATAGTATTACAATTCCTCCTCCCTATCATATTCGCCATATCTGATCCTGGCTTTTTCCTATTACACTTTAAGCTGTTCCCCATATGCTTTACTAAAAAATCGTTTCTATATGCGACACCTACTTCTGCTTATCAGCGCCCTGGTCATCACTGGTACAATACAGGCTCAGTTTGGAAAAAAAATACTCGATAAAGCAAAGGAGAAAGTGAACAAAAAAGTTGACGACGTTACAGCCGGCAAAACCGACAAACCCACCTCCGAAACGAAAGAAGAGACTTCTTCCAGTTCTGAAGCACCATCTAATGAACCTGGGTCATTCAAAACATATAGTAAGTTCGATTTTGTTCCCGGTGAAAAAGTAATAGGCTTCGAAGATTTCTCAACCGGCAATATCGGCGATTTTCCGGCCGGCTGGAATACCGACGCCTCTGCCGAAATTGTAACTATTGATGGTAAAACAGGGCGCTGGCTATGGTTTACTAAACGGGGCATATTCACTCCTGAATTCCCGGCCCCATTCCCTGAAGACTTTACCTTTGAATTTGACCTGCTTCATGGCATCCCCATTAATGGAGGCAATTTTACTGTTTGTATTGCGGAATTATCTAACCCAGATCAGCCGCAATATTATCCAAACTCTACCAACATGTTTACCATTGAACTAAATAATGCCAACACCGGCACTACATCTGGCGGCACGCGGTTCAATGGCAGAAAGAACGGTTCAACCGATATTCAAAACTCAGCTGATGCCTCTATGTTGAATGACAAAAATAACCCCGCACACATTGCCATCTGGCGACAAAAGGAAAGAGTACGGGTATATGTGAACGAACAAAAACTATGGGATATTCCTAAAGCAGCAACAAAAGATGCCAAATTCAATACTATTATTTTTTCTGTTATCTATGCAGAAGAAGTAGTAAAACACTATATAAGCAATATACGTTTCGCCATTGGCGCTCCCGATACCCGCAATAAATTCCTTACCCAAAATAAATGGGTCACACACGGTATTCTCTTTGACGTTAACAGCGACAAAATTAAACCTGAGTCGTACGGTACATTAAAAGAAATGGCCACCGTTCTGAAAGAATTTCCAGACCTGAAAGTAAAGATCGTTGGGCATACTGATGCCGACGGAAGCGACGCCAATAACCTCGATCTCTCCAAACGCCGGGCCGCCGCTGTAAAAACATCACTGGCTACAGAATTTGGCATTACAGAAAACCGAATGGAAACAGATGGTAAAGGCGAAAGTGAGCCCATTGATAAAAACGATACGCCTGCCGGCAAGGCCAATAACCGCCGGGTTGAGTTTATAAAAGTATAGATTATGAGTTTGGCCGAAATTGTATAATTTATGTCATTTGAGCCATCAGGTATTAGCGCTACATTTACCATATGGCTAAGGCTAAAAGGAAATTAATAGTAGTGGTACCCATGCCCGGCATCTTTTTGCTTGATATTGCCGGCCCCTGCGATGTATTTGCCGCCGCCGATAAAATACTCGATGGCAATGGCGGTTATGAAGTACAGCTTGCCTCGCCGGTCAACTCAAAAAAGATCAATACAAAAGCAGGCATAGAAGTAATTTGCCACGCAACCATAAACACCATTACGCAACGCATAGATACGGTGATCATTGGCGGTTTCTCCTGGCCGCTGCTCGATAAAGGTCATCATTTTTTTCAATGGCTGAAAGGCATATACCCCCGGGTTAACCGGATGGCATCTATTTGCGTGGGCGCTTATGCGCTTGCCGAAGCAGGAATATTAAATGGAAAGAAAGCCACCACCCACTGGGAGTACAGTCAGCAATTTCAGCAACGCTATCCATTGGTACAGGTTGATACCGACCCATTCTATACCCGCGATGCCAATGTATATACTTCCGGCGGCGTATCGTCGGGTATTGATCTGGCGCTGGCATTGGTTGAAGAAGACCATGGCCGCGATGTTGCCCTGCAGGTTGCGCGCAAACTGATACTGCATCTAAAACGCCCCGGTTATCAATCGCAGTTTAGTAAAGTACTGGAAATACACCGCCTTGAAAATTCAATAGGCGGTAAATTATATGCCTGGATGATGGGGCATCTTTCCGCTGATCTTAGCATTGAGACCCTGGCCGAAAATAATAATATGAGCGTTCGCAATTTTGCCCGGGTATTTCAGAAAGAGACGGGCATAACACCGGCCAAATTTGTTGAGAAAGTTAGGGTTGAAATAGCCCGCCGCTATCTCGAAGACAGCGACCTGAGCATTGACCAAATAGGCGCAAAATGCGGTTTAGGCGGTTTGGTATCTATGCGCCGCACCTTTATACGCCATATGAACGTTTCACCCAGCGATTATCGCCGAACATTCAGAACATCGCTGCAGCCTATAGAAGAATAACTAAAAATATATTATCATGAAAGTAGCTATCAATGGTTTCGGCCGTATTGGCCGAATGACCTTACGCGCCCTGCTTGGTAAAAAGAATGTGGAAGTAGTGGCCATCAACGACCTTACTGATATAAAATTATTGACCCATCTTTTTAAATTCGATTCCTCGCACGGTAAATTCCCCGGTACCGTAAAACAAGAGGAACAATACATTATAATAAACGATCAAAAGATATTACTACTAAATGAACGTGCGCCTGAAAAATTACCCTGGGCTGCCTTACAGGTTGATGTTGTTATTGAATCAACCGGCCGCTTTACACAAAAAGAACAGGCGCAATTACATATTACCGCCGGTGCAAAAAAAGTGCTGATCACCGCACCCGCCACCGGTAATGTAAAAACCATTGTAGTGGGTGTGAACAACGATCAAATAACCGATGCCGATGAAATATTATCTGTTGCCTCCTGCACTACCAATTGCATTGCCCCGGTACTATACCTCATAGATAAAGAGTATGGCATTGAAACCGGTTTTATGAGCACCGTACATGCATTTACCATGGACCAAATGTTACAGGATGGGCCGCACAAAGACTTCAGAAGAGCGCGTGCAGCCACGCAGTCCATTATTCCAACCACAACAGGCGCAGCAAAAGCCATTGGCGAAGTACTGCCCAACCTTAAAGGAAAAATGGATGGCTTTTCATACCGGGTACCCGTCATCGATGGCTCTATTGCCGATATGTCGTTAAACCTCATTAAAAAAGCTTCGGCCAACGACATCAACGAATTGCTGCAACACCATGCTGCCACTTCATTGAACGGTGTTTTGGAATATACCGAAGAACCTTTTGTTTCGGCAGATATACTAGGAAATACCCACTCATCTATCGTAGATGGCACATTGACCCGTTCTATTGATAAACTGGTAAAAATTGTTAGCTGGTACGATAATGAGGTTGGCATCTCTAACAGGCTGGCAGAGTTGACGGTAGAGCTGGCAGGGAAAGTAGGTCATTTAGCAGAAGCCTGATATTTATTTTTTCACCTTATGTGCGCCACACCTTGGAGGAGTGGCGCACGTTTTTTATTTTAGCGGCTTGTAAGCGTTGTTATCCCTGATAAAATCCGACATTATGAAAAAACCTGCAATCCGCGGCAAAGCAATTGTGCACGACATAACTGATACTACAGAGCCCGAAAAGCCCACTTCCTCCCTTCGTTGGATCATTCTTATTCCTTTCGTAATTGTACTGGGTATACTGGCCGCCGTTGTACGCCAGGATGAAACCGTTGCCAACGATAACAAACCAGGCAAACAGGCTGCAGTTACCGGCGGTGAATCAGCAGAAAAAAAGGAGATCAGGAAGAACATTAAAATGTATGTATATGCCGGTAGCAATGAGTACGACCGCAGAGGGCTGGGCGGTATTTCAAATTTAGAGATCAGTGTGAACAATGCCTCAGATTACCCTATCGACAAAGTGCGGGTCAAGATCATGTATATAAAAGCCAATGGCGGTGTGCACGAAGTTAAATATGAAGATTTTCACGCTATTAAACCCAACTCAAAAGCAACGCATAAAATACCCGATACAAAAAGAGGCACCAGCGTTAAATATGAAATTGCCACTATAAAATCAAAAGCATTGGGATTAGGCTAAGAAGCTCAACACAATCAGTGCACTACATATTATGCAACCATCTCGATAATTTTCGGGATGGTTTTTTATTGTGTAAAATACCGTGTTTTCACCCCCCATTTTTTTTATTGCATGAAATAATATTGTTCACGAAATAAATGGCTTACCTACATGATAAAAGTTGTGCTTGTTGATGATCATGCACTGTTGCGAAGCGGCCTGGCAGGTATTGTAGCCGACCTGGGGTACCAGGTACTTTATGAATGCGACAATGGCCGCCAGCTGGTTAATGAAATTAATACCCGGGAATTGCCCGACGTGGTACTCATGGACATTAACATGCCCGAAATGAATGGATTTGAAACAACCTTATGGCTAAAGAAAAACCATCCGTTTATCAATGTAATTGCGCTAAGCATGAGGGACGACGAACGGTCGATCATTAAAATGCTCAGGAACGGCGCCCAGGGTTATATTTTAAAAGACATTAAACCCGCTGAATTAAAAGCAGCCATCGATGCAGTATCAACAATGGGTTACCATTACTCAGAACATGTTACCGGTAACCTCATACATGCTGCAAAACTTTCAGCAGATACCGATGTATTCAAAGAACATAACCTGAAACCCAAAGACATTCATTTTCTGAAACTCATATGTACAGAAATGACCTATAAAGAAATTGCCGAACATATGAACCTTAGCCCAAGGACCATTGATGGCTATCGTGATGAACTGTTTGCAGAACTGGGTTTAAAAAGCAGGGTTGGACTGGTGCTGTTTGCCCTCAGAAATGGTATTGCTCAAATTGAATGATCCGCTTATTTAATTCATCCCCTTTGAAAACGTGCAAAAAAGATCTTATCCCCCGTTGATCAACAGGCTAACCAGTTTATTCCTTAATAAATGCCTTTTATATGCACAGGATCCATGGAGGCTTTACTGCAGCTTTCCCCATCAAAGAAGGGCCGGAAGTAAGAAGTTTAAGCAATATGCTTAAGTTCCTGCACAACCATAACGGCGCTGGCGCCGCAAACTTTGGGCAATCGCAAACAACCCTGTTTGTATCGGGCGTTGTGCTACCGGAGCAACAATATAAGAACGAAAAACTGCCGCCCACCTTTGTGCTGGCTACCACGTATTGCGGTCCGTTAAAAGTACATTTACACGACCTGATAGCCACCAACAAAAACATTCTGTTAAAGCTGTTAATGTTCTGTAAAGATTTCACGGGCGGTTACAATACAACTGACGATGAAATATATGCATTTTTAAAGAAGCATAGTTATCATTCCAACTTCAATTCAAGATGCAACTTTGTTTCAAAGCAGGATACCCAAAATGAAAAAGCCCTAAAGAATGAAATTGAAGATTATATCGACAGTGCGCAGGCGCAGGCTGCTTTTAAGGGCCGTTCGGCCAACCAGATAAGAAAGCTTATTCAACGACATATAATAGCCTGTGGTGACAAATATACCTGGGCATTGAAACCATGTAACAAGAACTGGCGCGAATGGTTAGAAATTATACGGGTATACACCACCTACTACCTGCTTAGAATTACCGGCCTGGTATTATTTGTTGCTTTAGTAGCACCGTTATCTCTTGCAATAGCTACATTTTTTGGGGCTAAGTACGATCGTACTCTTTGTTTATTAGGTTCTATTCCGTTACTGTTCATTGCCACCGTTCTTTTGCGGCTTATGTTCTTTATAAAAACCGAAACAGCCCCCCGGCCACCCGATAGCTGGATTAAGGAACTGGCAGCCACCCAGCTTAACCCTGTACTTAATGAAATGACTGCAGCTGCCCCATTGAAAAAAGGTTTTCTGCGCCCCCATTTATATGCTTTTCTTTTGCGTGTGCTGGGGCTCATCAGTTCAATCACGTCAAAGATACCAACGGTTAGCAACATTCGTTGGCTGGTGATAGATAACAAAAAACGGTTGGTATTCCTATCCTGTTTTTCAAACACCACCGATTTTTATGTACGCGATTTTTTGGTAGGCAACACAGCTAAGGGCGTAAACTTTATGTTCACCCACGGCCAGGGCTTTCCCGATGCCAAATGGATGTTTAAAACAAAGGGAATTATCAGCGACCCCGAAGGGTACATGCATGCAGTACATACCGGCCAACATGTAACTGAACTTTGGTATGCACATGAAAAATTACTTACAGCCGATATAATAAACAAGAACCGGAAAATAAGGAACGGGTTGTTTAAGTGGATGACAGAAGAGGATGCCAGGGAATGGCTAAAACTACTATAAACATTCATCAATAAACGAAACACCATGGGCCTTCAAACCTCCGATATGCAGGGGCTTATAGTAAGAGGCTATAAAACCCTTACCGCCGCCACCTATATACTTTTAAAAATAACTGATGTAGCAGCAGCTACCAAATATTTCGATTTCCTTGCGGTCAATCATATAACGACCGGTGAAAAACAAAAAAGAGAAGAAGCTGTGAATATCGCATTTACCAGATCGGGTATTGCCCGTCTTTTAAATGATGACATCCTCAGTACTTTTTCAAGGGAGTTCATTGAAGGCATGAGCTTTGGACAAAAAGCTGATAAAAAACGGGAACAAAACACGAAGATGCAAGGTGGTGAGGGAATTGAAAGCGCTGAACCGGAAGAACGGCCTATGATGCTGGGCGACCGGGGCAAAAACCATCCCGGTAATTGGCACTGGGGGAATGAAGAGAAACCTGTTGATGTATTACTGATGGTTTATGCAAAAAATAAACATGCGCTCGAGGAACTCACCACCAACATCTTCAACAATCACCAACAGGGTGTGGAGATCGTTTACTTAGCAAGCACCTATGAATACAATCCCGATAACCCAAGAGAACATTTTGGTTTTATGGATGGCATTTCGCAACCAACCATTAAGGGGTTTAGCAAAGAAAATGAAGTTGATGATAAACGCATGCATATAAACCCCGGTGAGTTCATCTTAGGTTACGAAAACGAATACGACAGCTTTTCACCAAGCCCGTTCGTTGACAGGAACGCAGCCAGCGAAGGCCTTGATGCGCACCCTGTAAATAAAGAAAAAAACGACCTGGGTAAAAATGGCACCTACCTGGTATTCAGGCAAATTGAACAATATGTTGAGGCCTTTTGGGAATACATGTACATGCATACAAAAGAAATAGCTGCCAGTAAAACAGAACAGGCTGTAAAGCTGGGTGCCAAAATGATAGGCCGCTGGCCCGATGGGCGCCCGCTGGTACAGGCGCCAGGCTCAGGCTGCCCGGTAACAGATGCTACATTGAACGACTTTACTTATTCCGACACAGATAAGGACGGTTTAAGGTGTCCGTTAGGCGCACATATAAGACGGGCCAATCCCCGCGACCATATACATGCCGGCCGCACCCCAAAAGATTCGCTCGATCTTACAAAAAAACATCGCATGCTTCGCCGGGGCCGTATTTACGGTGAACCGGTTGATAAAGATTTCAATATCGACAACATAATACATCATCATAGCTTAAACGGCAGCGGTGCCGGCAACAATACACCGAAAAATGTAACAAATAATATTGGCATCGAAAATGAAAATGCGGTGCGCGGTATTCATTTCATTTGCCTGGTATCAGATATTTCGCGCCAGTTTGAATTTGTGCAGAACGTTTGGGCCAACACGTCATCATTCGCCGCATTGAATAATGAAGTAGATCCTATTATGTCGCCCCGCCCTACCCCTGAGCAACCAGATTGCCATGAGTTCACTACACCCCAGGAAATTTCGAGGAACCGCTACAGGAACATTCCGGAATTTACTACAGTAGTAGGCGGCGCTTATTTCTTTATGCCGGGTTTAAAAGCATTGAAGTATATAGTTAAATACAGCATGGCCAATGAGGCCGGCTGATCTCATAATTAAAACCAAATCCCAACTTATGATTCCTGAAGAAATGACAAGTGGATGCCCTATGGCCAATTTGAACGATGTTAGTCAGAAAGTGATCGTTTACATTAGAGGCATTTTGAAAAAGAAGTATGGGAAACAACCATTTAAAAAAGCATTCCATACAAAGACGATCGGCCTTGTGAAAGCCACCCTAACAGTTAATAAAGACCTGAGGCCCGAGCTACGGGTTGGCTTGTTCAAAGAAGAAAAGACCTTCAACGCCTGGATCCGTTTTTCAAACGCCAGTGCCGGCATTACCAAAGACAAAAAAAAGGGCGTACGGGGAATGGCCATTAAAGTTTTTGAAGCGAACGATAAAGGCCAGCCGCAGGATATTATACTAAGCACCAGCCAGATATTTGGCACAGCCAACGGTAACCAGCAACTTACCGCAGTAAAACTTGCCCTGGGAAACTGGTTAGAAAAGCTCGTTAGCGGTTTCATACTTTTCTTTACCGGCCTGGGCGGCGCCATCAGGTTTTTCCGTACATTTAATAAAACACCGAATGTGCTGGAAGAAGTGTATTACTCAGGTACCCCCTATTTATTCGGTGATAAAAAAGCCATTAAATGGCATGTACGACCGCTTAAGACCATTACCAGCTCCATGCCCCGAAGACCAGCCGGCAATTTTTTACGGCAACGTTTGATACAGGACCTCAAACAACCGAAAGAAGAAATATCCTTTGCGCTGTTTGTACAGTTTCAAACAAATAATGAAAAAGAACCAATAGACGACGCTACCGTAGCCTGGAAAACGCCTTTTTACAAAGTAGCTACCATTACACTGCCCCGGCAGGAAATAGATACCGAAACCAGAATTGAGGAAGATACGCGAATACATTTTTCACCCGGTAACGCCATACCCGAACATGCACCCCTGGGCAGCATAAATATGGTAAGAAAAAAAGTATATGAACAACTGGCCAAAGACAGGCTGAAAGAACAACAACTTACCCAGCCCGATCATAAGAACAAGACCACTGAGATCATTCAATAAACTATGCGCATAACCATTCGTGTGCTTCTGTTCATTGCATTAACAGGTATGGCAGTGCCTGCCTTGTCGCAAATAATTGACGCCGGTATTTGCGACAGGGATGTTCATTTTCCTATAACATCAAAGACCTGCTTTTTACGAAGTACTACATCTATAACCATCGACTCGGTATTACGATCGAAGGACACCTTTACAAAAGCAGCCAACCAGCCCGTACTCGAATTCAAGTACGACCCTTACTATTACTGGCTAAGGATAATTGTACAAAACCGGGCGCCCGAAGCGCGGCGTCTTATGCTGCTGATGGCCCCGTTTGGGTTATATGAAGGTTGTTTGTACCAGAAAAAAGCAGGGCAATGGCAAAAGGTAGCACATACGGGGTTGAAGTACCGGTTTGAAGACCGTACTTATCAATTCACGCATCATGTATTTCCGTTTGATGCAACCGCCGGTAGTATTGATACATTGTACCTTAGTATAGATGCCAGCAATGCCTACAAATATTTTGGCTTTGCCCTGTTAAACCCCAGGGAGCTGAAGATGTTTGAGAACAAGATCTATTTTGTATTTGGCATCATTGTAGGTTTACTGATCCTGTTCTTTGTGTTGAACGTTTCTTTATTTTTCTCACTTAAGGAAAATTTGCACCTGTGGTATGCGTTGTACATTTTCCTTTTATTCCTTGTGGTAATGAAAAACGATTTGCTCGATCAGCAATTCCTTTGGCTCGATTCTGAACTGGCCTTCCGCCTTACCCCTTATATGACCATTGGGGCGCTGGCCATTGCGGTATTGATGCACGTGGCGCAACGATTCTTAAAACCGGTGCTTTCGCATAACAAACGACTGTACCGCTTTTCAACTATCTTAAAAATGAACGTGGTGATAAGCGCGGCGGTGCATGCCATCATTTTCTATATAGGCACCAATTACCGTATTGAAACCGCGGTATTCAACTGGGCACGCATCAGCACCCTGCTGGCTATTTGTTTTATCATCATAGATTGTATCTATTGTATTTCCAAAGGACAAAAAAGCGCCTGGTTCATACTTACCGGATCATTTATATTTATGTTTGGCTCGGTACAGCGATTGTTCTACCCCAGCACTTTGTCGTTCCTGTTTCCACCCACTACCTTTCATATTGGTATTATAACAGAAACCTTTATTATAACCGTTGCGCTTATATACCGTTTTTGGAGCGAACGGGAAAAGCAACGCGAAAGGGAAACACAAATACAGGTACAAACCCTGCACGATATTTCAGAAGAAATTCACGACAATGTAGGTCAAACTTTAGCGCTTGCCAACCTGCACCTGCGAACCATTAATTTAAAAGACGAAGCAGCCACTGCTTCTAAATTAGAAGATGCCACTAAACTAATAAGTAAAACTATTATTGACCTGCGCGGCTTATCGCGGGTAATGAAGAACGATCCGGAGCATAGCGGAAAAATGGCCGATAAAATAAAAGACCTGTTCCATGAAATAGAAAAAACAGGCGCCTTTAAAGTGGTGCTGAATATGGAGGGAGTAATACCTGATATGGAAAACACCAAACAAGCCATCATTATTCGAATACTGCAGGAGATAACACAGAATATAATAAAACATGCCCGTGCCACTGTAGTAAACGCCTCAATAATTTTCACTACCCAACAAATAATATTAAAGATCCGCGACAACGGCATTGGCTTCGATATGTCGAGCACCTACCCCGACAGTAACGGCCTCAAGAATATCACCAACCGGTGTTTATTACTTAATGCCACCTGCTTTATTGATACGGGCATTGGCAAGGGTACAGAGATCGTTATAAATATTCCGGTAGGATAAAAAAAGTCCCCTCGATGTTATCGGGGGGACTCATTCCACTCGAAGCGGCTGCACCCGCCCCGATTCTTGTCCCGTTCTAACAAAAAAAACAGTAAGTCAGGTTAATTCAACATTGACTTAAGCTTTGCTTCATTCACTATGGTAATATAACCTTCGCTTATTTCAATCAGCTTTTCCTGCCTGAACTCGCCCAGCGTCCTTATCAATGACTCGGTAGCCGTTCCTGCAATGGCGGCCAGGTTATCGCGGCTGATCTTGATGGCATCTTTATATTTCTTACTTAAGAAGATCAATGCCTCGGCTACTTTTTTGCGAAGTGAATTATAGGCAAGCCCCACCAGCAATTTCTCTTTCTCTGAAATATCCTTGGCAAGCATATTGATAAACTGCCGGGCCACCTGCCAGTCGCTTTCCATTAAATAGTCAAATTCATCTTTAGGAATAACGGCCAGCTCGGCATATTCAACAGCTACGGCAACGTCTCTGTACACGGTTTCTTCAAGCAGTGCCACATAACCGAGAAATTCACCTTCGCCATAAATACCGGTAATAAGTTCCTTGCCTTCAGAATTGCATTTATATGTTTTTACAATACCTTTTTTTATATAGAAAAGCTGTGATGGATGATTACCTTCTGCATATATGACCTGCTTCTTTTTAAACTTCTGCAGGTTGGCAGTTTGGTTAAATGAATTCATCAGCTTGTCGGGCTGTTTACGGGAGTAAGTACCAGTGCCATTATCGTACAGGTGTATGCTTTCCATTACGTTATGGCTTTTGTTGTTATTTTCTACAGCAAGCAGTCTTTTCATTTTGGTAAGTTTTAAAATGGTCATGGCGATAAAGACCGGCGACGGAATTTATACTTATGAATGGGTTACAAACTGGTTTCAAGTGTTTTCAGAGAATTTCAGGACTGCAGCAGGTAACACTGCATGTTACAAGGACATATTGATTAATGATTGGTTTTCAGGGAAAATCAACGGATAGGCGTAACCAATGAGGACTAAAAAATCGTGTGTTAGCGTTAGGTGCCTATTTCCAATCAACCGCTTAACAAATATAATATTTATTTTAAATATACATAGGTACTGAAAGTTTTTAAAATGATACTGTTGAGTGGATAATGGTATACGGTATAAAGAGAACCAAGTAGCTAATAGGCTAATGAGATAATGTGCTGATTAGATAACGTAAACAGACATTGTATTTCATTAGCACATTATCAAATTATCACATTGGCCATAGGCCATCGTATCAGAAAGCATTTTAAAAGCAGCTTTTTCTTCAATAGTTGCTTTTCCAAAGCCTGCAGGGCAAACAGAGATGCCCGTTGATGGGTCATACTTCAACACTGCGATGCCTGTTCCAAAATAAAATTGCCAGCAGATCATATTGTCCTGCTTTTCTTTATTGCAAAACGAAATGCCTATTTCATGCCTTAGCCAGTCTGCGGTAGTATAAAATGTAGCGGATTCACATTGCGGGGTCAACACAACTTCGGGATATCCATTTTTGGTTTGTAATGTCATAACGAATTTTTTAACAGCTACTAAAAGTGGGAATTTCGAAGGATATCTTAGAGAGGAAGTTGATATGCTTACATTAAGATATGTCAAATAAACATCCTAAACCATGACGGCCGTCATAGTTTTAACTTATCAATAAATAGTTGATTGCGGTTTAGTTTTAAGTAGGGGTTTGAATAATACGGTTTAGCAGATTCACTACACTAATGTTTACACTTGTATCTTTGCAACACTAAGCCCCAGGCAGGTTCCAGGGAATTGACATTAATCAAAAAAATTGCATAAACTGAGCTAATGACAACGGTTTTTATATCTTCTTCGTATATTAGTATCAGTTCGGTCAGGTGAGGTTGTCAAGTGTTCACCTGATACAATTGGTATTTCAAGTATATTTTTTAGGCATCAGTTTTTTAGGTATCAACAGCACAAAGAACGTTCTTATCCTCTGTAGTTTTTTGTGCAACGATAGATCCGGCAGTTTCTGTCCGGATCTATTTTTTATATTCCATCTCCACTACTACATTTTACATTATACATTCCTGTTAGTTTAACGATCAAAGAAGGCACCGAGGGAACGAGGCATAAAGGCAATGAGGGATTTAAAATGTATTCTGTATTCGCTTGCAGCTTGTAGCTCGTAGCTTGCAGCCGTATTCTTGTATTCGCTTAAAGCTTACAGCTTAAGGCTTACAGCTGTATTTGCTTGCAGCCGTATTTACCTGCATGCAAATGAGCGCGGGTTCGCAATAAGGGATGAACTAAGAACTGAATAACTCAATAACTGGCATCTATCCTGCCCTATCCTGCCTGGCACTGTTAAAGATCATAGTGATTATGGCGCCAAACGCAGTCTGGTAGCGGGCTTTAACAATTCTATATAAGGTTTGCCATAATAAAATTGCATAAAACATGGTTATGCAGTGAACTTGGCGCGCTGTACTTTTACATCATCAACGGTAGCACAGTAAGAAGAGAAAGAAAGTGAGGATAAGCTACCACGAAGCAAGAGCTTCACCCAAAAGAGATTTTACCTTTTTTTTCATATGGCAAGCAATCGTTAGAGGTCGGCTGTTTCTACAGAGGACCTTTTTTCTTTTTAGGCCATACCTCACCCCCGGCCCTTAAAAGGGAGCCATTAGTGCCCCCCTGTGCTATACGAAACCCTTCACGAAACAGGATCAAGCCCTTAATCCATGGTTAAAAACAGGCAGAGCCATAGCAAACCGCCCAATAACATTAACAAGACTCAGTTTAAATTTTATTATATTTGATCTTCAATAATTTAAACCGAATTGAAGTCGCTTGATTTGATCCACTCACAATGAGAAGATGATGATTTCTTAAATTTGATAAACTTTATCTATTAACATGCCGTTTATGATGTAAATTTCGGGCGGCCATCTACCGATTCATCACGTATGAGCGAACAAAAGCTGAAAAATGCACCTCTTAAGGAAGTTATTTTTGAACTGTTTTGGGAAGGAACAACCCAACCAAATGAATTACCTCAAGACCCTGGTTTTGAAAATGCTGTAGGTAAGTTCCAGGAACGATTAGCTTCAGTAACGCCGGTTCAAAAACGTTTATACCCAGCTTCTGCCCCCATAAAGGTTTTTCACATGCCAATTTTCCAATACTGGAAAAAGGAACTTAACTGGCCAGTTATTCAACATGGCCCAGGCATAATGAGCATCCATGAAACAGAAACCAATTATATCTGGGATAGCTATTTCCAACCTTTAATTGAAGATATTTTAGAAAAATTATTAGACAGTTACGGCGGTCACTTGTTGTTTAGCCGGGTAACCCTAAAATATATTGACGCATTCGAAGTTGAAGACATGCAACCAAGTGGGTTTGTAAATAAGAATTTACGGATGCGCGTTGAAGTAGATTACCCTGAACCAGGCAACAAGGAAGGCTTTGGCTACTTACAACAATATCGCTTGGAAGACCAGTCATTGCTTCAAATACAGGTTAATAGCGGTGCTAACAATGCCACCGGCCGACCTGCAATTGTATTATCAACTACTATTGAAAAGCGAGGTCGCATTTCAAAGAAAGATATACTACAATGGTTAAATACAGCCCATGATCATTGTTCTGTTACTTTCAAAACTATTTTAAATCCCGACTTTTATGCAAGTCTTGATCAGTAACTATTCGCTTAGTTCAGTTTCAACTGCGTTTCCTACTGCCATCAATCAAGAATATGAATCAGTGGTTTCGGAACGGTTAAATGAAAGTGTCACAGTAGCTAATATTGAATCATCCTCTTTAAATTTAAATAATAGAATTTTTTCCTTGCTTGCCGAATTTGGACAGTTGCAAGAGGGATGGGATGACGATGGTGCAACTAAACCCGATCCCATTGCATTGCATATGGCTTGGTATATTTCCTTAATCCTTGAGAGAAGCGGTCAAAAAATATTTCATGCTGCACCTGGAGCACAAGGGGAAATCATGCTAGACTTGCGTGACGAACACGGTGAACGTTCAATAGAGATTCTCTTATATCCCAATAAGCGATATATTTATGTTACGTTCCCTTTAAAAGATCGCCCCCAACAGGGTCAATTCTATATTAACTTATTACCCACCTTATTAGAATGGTTAAATGGTCCCGTGAATGAATAATAATCCCGTTAATGCCGCTGAACGATTTTATCGGCGTGGATATTCTACCCCTGAAAAAAAGTATATGAACCCAGATGGCACTGCTACATCTCGGGTTTTCAAACTACGAGATAAAGATAATGGCCAATTATCTGTAGATGTGAAATCTCTCACCACTCCTCAGCAAGCTGTTGGTGATCCTACCAAATACATGCTGTTTGAGTTATCAAATGCAGATGTGCTATCGCTTGGCTTGGAATCTTATTATGATCCCCTTCCCAATAATGCCGCTCACGCTTATATCTGGGGAATGACATTGAATGACGATATCTTGCCAGGCCTGTTGGCCCGTACAAGTAAAAGAGTTTAACATGCTACCTTTTAATTTTATCAATTCTCTCTGCTGATAATAGCAAAATTCTAAGTTTTATAAAACAACAATAAATAGCCTTGCGCCGATAGTATATAAGTCGTTCTTTAAACATTTCTTTTTATTTTCTTCACGCCCATCTTCGTAAGATCCCCTTCGCTCTTGAGGTCAATTTTTACCGTCTTAACGGCAATTGCGACTCCCATAACGGAAAAACTATTTCCTTCAGGAAATGGCTTTCGCCTGAGAAGAAACTCGCCATAAGCACTCCTTTTATCACACTCATAATTGGAAAAAATTCTCAAAAAGGGAACAGTTCGAACATTAATAACTCTACATTCAACTGCATATCAAATAGTTATAAAACTGGCAAGGGTATTGCCTTAATGCGGCAGCAGAAAACCCTTATTTTTATACTGTACCCTAATTTGAAACCGTAATTCCTAGTACCCAACCTATTATGAAAACAGCTCTTTTTGCAAAAGGCAGAACCCGGTTTGCCTTATTTGCAACCCTATTGATGATGACCACAGCAGCATCGGCACAATGGTCAACCATAGCAAGCGGCACTACCTCAAATATCAAAAGTGTATTCTTTAGAAGCCCTAATACAGGCTGGTTTGTTGGCCAAAGCGGATTAATTCGTAAAACCACCGATGGCGGCGCCAACTGGACCACACAAGGCGCCGGCTTAACTACCCAGCAATTAAACAGCGTATACTTTGTAGATAACAATAACGGCTTTGTTGTTGGAAACACAGGCCGTATTCTTAAAACCACCGATGGCGGCACCAACTGGAGCGTTCAAAACGTAGGCACCCTTGAATTTAATGCCTGTTACTTCCTCAATGCAACTACAGGCTGGGCCGTTGGTGAAGATGGAACTATTCGCAGAACACTCGATGGTAATAGCTGGACCACTCGCCCCAGTCCTTACAGCGAGCGATTACACGATGTAAAATTCTATTCAAGCTCTGTTGGCTGGGTGGTTGGCGAAGACGATATGATTGCCAAGACCACCGATGGCGGCACCAACTGGACTGTTCAAAGCACGCCTACCGATGAAAGGTTACTGAGCATTTTTATGCTTAATAATAATACCCTTTGGGTAACCGGCGACAACGGCGTTATTCTAAAAACAATAGATGGCGGCGCCCACTGGACGCAGCAAACCACTAACACCGACGACGATCTTTATAGCGTATACTTCACCAATGCTAACACTGGTTATGCTGTTGGGCAGGGTGGCACCATTCTTACTACCATCGATGGCGGAACTACCTGGGGCATACAAACAAGCACTACCAACCAAACATTGTATGGTGTGTTCTTCGCCAACTTCAACACCGGCTATGCAATAGGTAACAATGGAGTGCTTATAAAAACCAGCAACTCAGGCAGCTTTACCTGGAACGAGCAAAACAGCCATAGCGATAAACAAATGAACGACATCTTCTTTACCAGTTCAACAACCGGTTGGATGGTAGGTGAAGATGGCGTAATTCGTAAAACCAGCAACGGCGGTATTAACTGGACATCACAAGGCAGCGGCACCGGTGAGAACCTGAACAGCGTTTATTTTGCTGATGCTACCCATGGCTGGGCTGTTGGCGCCGATGGCACAATTGTATATACCACCGATGGCGGAAGCGATTGGAACGATCAGGATAATGACCTCGATGACGATGATGATGATGTAACCTTTCGCAGTGTATTATTTATCAGCACTACACGAGGTTGGATCGCCGGCAACGATGGTACTGTAATCAGGACCACCAATGGCGGCAATACCTGGGTTCAACAGGACATCGGTATCACAAACCGTGATATATATGATATACAATTCGTAAATAACAATACAGGCTGGGTAGTTGGGCAGAATGGCACCATTCGTAAAACAACTGACGGCGGCGCCACCTGGACAGCACAATCAACCAGCGGACAAACCTTATACGGTGTTTACTTTGTTGATGCCAATACCGGCTGGGCAGTTGGCAACAGCGGCACCATTCGTAAAACAACCGATGGCGGCACCACCTGGACCGACCAGAGTGGCCCCGACCCTGTAGACAATCAACGCTACATGGAAGTACATTTTATTTCTGCTTCCACCGGTTGGATCGTTGGTAACAATGGTACCATATTATTTACTACTAATGGTGGCACCACCTGGACGCAGCAATACAGTAACTACAACAGTTCTATTAACAGTGTGTATTTCGTTAACGGAATGTATGGCTGGTCTGTAGGCAATGATGGTACAGTACAATCGTATCTTTCAGTAACCCTTCCCGTTAACTTTGCATCATTTGAAGCAAACAGCACAGATTGTAATACGGCCCGATTGCAATGGCAAACTGCCGGCGACGCCAGCAATCATCGTGTTGAAATATTATGGTCGCCTAATGGCAGCAATTGGAAAACGGTTGGTACCGTAAAGGCCACTTCAGCAACCGATTATTCATATAACTATACAGGTTTAACCCAGGGCGCTAATTATTTCAGGTTGAAAGAAATTGCGCAGGATGGTCAGGCAGTTTATTCAAGATCGGTTACTGTATCAAAAACATGTGGTGTAACCACCCAGGTTTTAGTATACCCCAACCCTACCCGCGCTAATTTAACTGTTGAACTAAAGGATGCATCGCTATTAGGTACACAAGCCCGTTTGGTTAATATGCAAGGCAAGGTGTTGCGCCAGTTCACCATTAATAATGTGCAGGAACCAGTAAACATGACCGGGTTACCTGCCGGCACTTACTTCCTTATTACAGCCGGCAAACAACCGATAAAGATCGTAAAACAATAATCAGAGAAAGCCTCCCTATAAACCGGGAGGCTTTTTTCATACAGCAAACAGGAAATACAGAACTGATTAACTTGTTAACAACCTTGTCAACTCGTCAACTTGTTAACTTGTCAACTGCAGGCTAGTGCCCAAACTCCTGTACCCAATAAGTATTTACATTGGCCGCGCCCATTTCGGTTTGCAAACTATCCATCATGGCCTTACAATGTTCTTCGCTTTGTTGCCAGGCCTGCATCAATGGTCCTATTGAAGTATATCCTTTGGCAATATTCTCCAGTACATACTCACCGGTATACCCCGTTACCATAGCGCGTTGTATTGGCGATGTACCGCCCGGCGATATATGGCTGAAATAATTGTTTGCATCCATATCGCGGGCATGCGCCAACGCAGCTGCTGCCAGCTTCTCATTCCACACCAATGGTTTTACCGGTGGCATTTGGGTGGAACCGCAGGTGCAACCCGATTGTCGCAATGCATTTACGGCCGCCAGCATGGGTTCTTTGATATCGCGTTCAATATTCGATTCCTTTTTACAGGCTGGCAAAAGCGTAAATGCAGCAACAAGTATGAACCAGTTCTTATACATCGAACACATTAGTTAAAGCTTACAGAATAGCTGTTGGTGGTCCATTGTAGTCCGGCGCCATTGTTCCCATAGCTTGAGGTGATCTCGTACCCGAACTGCACATCGCCAACGGTAATATTACCAAACCAGCCCTGGTTCCTGATCCAGTTGGCAATAGCCCTTATGTCAACAGTTGTGTTATTGGTTTTGCTAGTGCGCAGGAACGAATACACATTATTTGATCCATTGTTGCCGCGGAAAACATTCCAGGTAGCTCCGCCTACCGATACATTGGTGAATACCGGCACCGGGTTGCCCGCAGCATTCCAGTTGTAAGAAATGGGTTTAATGTTGCCCGAACCATCACTGTTGCTGGTGTAGTTCATCCAAAGCATAATTTCATGCTGGTGGTTATTATCCCAAATATCAAAGGCCGACGTCCAGGCGCCGCCGGATGGTGAAGAAACGCCGATGCTGCTGGTGAGTGAGTTCAGCGAACCAAGTACTCGGTTCACATTGCGGGTACTGTTGGGGTAACTTTTAATTCCACCTGTGTTGGGGTGGTTGGCCCATATGCCCCAATTGCTATAGCTGTTTGCCCAAATGGTTTGTGAACCGGCTCCGCTGCCCCAGATATTATTGTACAGCGTATAACCACCGTTAGTCCAGGTGCCCCACTGGGCGCTGCTCGACCAGGCAGCCTGAACTTCAGGTTCAGGAACAGATCTGTCTTTTTTACAATTAGTAAGCGATACGGCAAGACATGCAAGAGCAATCGTTAGTTTTCGATTCATGGTGATCTTTTTTAATGGTTATAAAATGGAAAGAAATAGCTTATTCATATGGTGTAATATTATTGCGCTGGTTGATGGTCGTGAAACGGCAAACGTGAATCGTGAAAGGGCTCGCAAACGTTGAGATTGTAATGCAATCTTGCACCGCCCGAATTTTAAGCTGATCGCCGACAAAATGCGAACTTCGAAATTGGGCATTTGCCGTTTCACGTTTCACATTTCACGATATGCCTTCTCTATGAATATACTCACCCCTCCCCACAATGAGGGTAGTGGAATGTTTCTAATAAGGGGGGCGATTGTTATATTTGGCTTTTTTTATAATTATACTGAACATACATGGGATTGTTTGATGCGTACTCACTCACCAACCTGATACTGATAGCGCTGTCGGCCTTTATTATCGGACTTTCAAAAGCCGGGCTCAAAGGCATCGATATGCTGAACGTAACTATTATGACCATTGTATTTGGCGGAAAGGCCTCAACAGGCATAGTGTTGCCTTTATTATGCGTAGCCGATATTCTGGCCGTAAAATATTACCATCGCCATGCGCAATGGCCACATGTAATAAAGCTGATGCCCTGGATGGTTATAGGCATTCTGGTGGGAGTGTTTGTGGGAAAAGACCTGAATGAGGCCATTTTCAGAAAAGTGATGGCCACCATCATCGTACTCACCGTAGTGATCATGCTCATAATAGAGTTCCGTAAAACAATGGTGGTTCCCGGCAACAAATTATTTACTGCCGGCATGGGTCTTGTTTCGGGTTTTACTACCATGCTGGGCAACCTGGCCGGTGCATTCTCCAATATCTATTTTTTGGCCATGCGTTTGCCCAAGAATGATTTTATAGGCACCGGCGCCTGGATATTCCTTATCATCAACCTGTTTAAATTACCCTTTCAGGTATTTTACTGGAAGAACATTACCACCAGCTCCCTGCTTACCGATCTGGCATTGGTGCCTTTCCTGGGGCTTGGTTTCTGGTGCGGCATAAAACTGGTGGCCCGCATAAAAGACGATCTGTACCGCCAGATAGTGATCGTGCTCACGCTGGTTGGCGCTATATTCATCTTTCTAAAACGATAATGTTACTTACCCTCCAATGCTACCACCAACGCTTTTTTCAATTGATCAACGGTGGCATCTTTTGAAAGAAAGCCATCGGCCCCTATTTCTTTGGCTTTACTTATAAATGCTTTACTATTATGCATGGAGAAAAAAACGATCTTTATTTGTGGCCAGTCCTTTTTTAATATAGTGGCCGTTTCAAACCCATCCATCACAGGCATATTGATATCAAGCAAAACAACATCAGGCGGTGCAGGCAATTTTGGTAATTGTTCAAGGAAGTCTTTCCCGTTCTCCGCATCCAGCACCACTTTGTACCCCAGCAACGTCAAGCGTAATGACATTGCCTGTCGTAACATCAAATGGTCATCTACTATAGCAATTGTATTCAACTTTGCATTTTCCATAGCTACACTTCAATAAATTATTAAGGCAATTAAAACCCTGCTTACCATTTGATAAATATCAATGGTAATAACGTGTAAACTGTAAATAAAAAAAGAATTAAACTACACCAGGGATTAAATAAACCGGTTCAGGGCTAGTATAGGGCTGCCACCAAAACGACCGGCAATAAAGCATTCTAAGGGTGAAAGAATCAACAGGCAGAAGTAATGTTAATCGCGTTTTAACAACATATCAACGCCTTTCGGTTTGCATGCGAAATTAATTTAATAATTGCAAGACTAACAAATATGGACGTGTGTAAATAATTAAAATGTTATTTTTTTTATGCAGCTAAATACTTCTATTTATTTTCTGGTATAACCGAATTGTTCTGGATCAATACATCATAACGGCTGTATTATATGCTTAACCGAATTTGCTGCACTTCATTATTATTATCTTACCATATGTCATTAATGAATAAAGCATAGCATTTCATAGCCCAGATCAATTACTGCATAAAACAAGCCGTATAAGTCACCTATTAACAAATATTCCATATTGAAAATTCCTTTATTATCTTCACGCCCAATATTTAACCCATCCCAATGAAAAAAATAGTTTTTGCCCTGCTGCTAACAGCCGTTTGCTTTGGTTGCAATTCGTCTGATAAAAAGGAGCCCATAAAAGATGCCCCTAAAAGATCGGCCAACGCTACCAACAAACCACCATTATTTCAATATGGCAACCCCGTTCTGTTGCAATATGACCGCTATGTTGACGGGCTCGATACCCAGTTAGTTGAGATGAGCAGCCAGGCAATAGATACTTTTAAACTGCTTTTTAAAGATCAGCCGGCTGAAGTGCGCGATACCGCGCTTTATATTTTTGAACAATTTCACTCCCGGGTGAGTATGTATACATACCTGCGTATGGAAACCGACTCCATAAACTATGAGCAGATACTGTATGAAAAGGATGAGAACGGAAAGCCTTACAAGCTTTCGCAAAAACAAATAGACCGTAAAAAGGCGCTTGATCAAAATGGTTTTTTACTTGCCTCTTCAGAAGGACAAACATTTATTGATCCAAATCAGCAATTTATTGCAACGCAATTTGGCAAGTATGTTTCTGCACCCATGAATCAATACCTTACTCAACTGGGTAAAGAGCAGAAAGACGGCTATGAAGTAGATGCCGGTTTAACCATTGAGCCCAAAGAACTGGCAGAACGTGCCGTTTGGTGGGAAAACTTTTCCAGGTCAGTTGAGAACACCAAATTCCTGTATGCAAAAGATGCATCCAAACAATACAGGTATGTATTATACACAGTAATGGAAGGTATGGATAACACCCCTGTGGCTGATTATGTAAGCGACAGTACCGCTTCTTCTAAAATTCAGTTATCAGAGTATTTCAATACAGCCTGGTCTTATTTAAAAGAAAAGTACCCGGCAGCAAAGATTACGCAAACAGTAATGCCTTATTATAATGCGTTTTTGAAAAAAGATTCTGCTGAGATCAGCCAGGTGCACGAGAAGTTTAAGAAGGAGTTTAAGTCGCCCTGGGAAGAGTAAAGCTAATGTGATAATATGCTAATGTGCAAATGAATACAGCCCGCCCGTTGCGAAAGCAAAAGCGGGCTGTATTTATAAGAGGCAATAACTGAATAACTGAATAACTCAATAACCACCTTCCTTCAATACCTTTTTCAATAAAGCCACACAAACCTCCAATTCTTCAGGTGTAGAAGACGCAAATCCCAATCGCGTGGCATTCAGTACCGGCAACGCTTCATCGTTTTTAAAGCCGGGCGAAAAAAATAAGTCATGCTGCAGAGCCTTTTGGGCAAGAATGTTTAAGTCAATTAATGGATCGAAATGTGTCCACACAGCCATACCACCCACCGGCACCTGAAACTGAATGTACTTACCCAGCTCATTCTTTAACAACTCACAAAACACATCGCGCCGCTGGCGGTAGGTACGCATACTCTTTCGCAGGTATCGCTGTATAATGCCATTCTGCAATAACTCGGCAATAGCATTCTCCAACATATTATCACCCTGCCGGTCAATAATGCGTCTCAATTGTCCCAGGTGGCGGATCACATTTTCCGATGCCACCAAATAGCCTACCCGAAAAGCCGGTGAAATACTTTTTGTAAAAGAACCGCAATACAACACCATACCTGCTTTATCGGCACTGGCCAGCGGCAGCAGCGGTTTGCTCAGGTAATGAAAATCGTAATCATAATCATCTTCAAAGATGATAAAGCCAAATTGTTCGGCCAGCCTGAGTAATTCAATGCGGCGATCGGCCCGTAAGGCAGTAGTTGTTGGGTAAAAATGATGCGAGGTAACATACACCATACGTACCCGCTGTTTGCGGCAAATATCTGCCAGCGCCTCTACAACAATGCCATGTTCATCAACCGGTATCTTTATAAGTTTGGCGCCAGCCTGCAAAAAATTCATATTGGCGCCGTTGTAATTCAACTCCCCTACTACTGCAATATCGCCCGGTTGTAAAAAAGCGGTGCACGAAAGATACAGACCCATAACAGTGCCACGGGTTATAATGATATTCTCCGCCGACACCTTCAACCCGCGCGTATCGTTCAAATAATCGGCCAGCACCTGACGCAACCACAGCGACCCCAATGTATCGCCATAACCTAACCGCACGTAAGGATTGCCGGTAAGCAATTGACTGCGATAGGCGCGCGCCAGTTCTTCCAAAGGCGCCAGCCGCGAATCGGGAAACCCATCATCTAAATGGTATTTGTGCTTTGACCATACCGTCGGCTTTTCAAGATGCGGCGCGGCATCAAACTCAAACCCCGCAACATGTGCCGGGTTAATGGGTTTGGTAGCCCCATTCAGCAAACTGCGCGGATGTATTTCCGGTAAATGTTTGGCAACATAAGTGCCGCTGCCGGTACGGCTTTCGAGCCAACCCTGGGCCAGCAGTTCATCATAAGCCTGAACAACAGTTTTGCGATGTACCTGTAACCAGTCGGCCATTTGCCGGGTGCTGGGCAGGCGATGCCCTGCCTGTAAATTGCCTTCTTTTATAAATACCATTAACTGGTTGGCAATCTGTAAGTATACAGGTTGTATACTGTCTTTGTCTATCGAAATAAGGGTAGAAAGTGCCTGCATGGTAAAAGTGGACTACCGGATTTATACAAACCGGATGAGTATCCTCATCCAATAAAGGTACAATTTTGTAAAAAAACCAACCAAGCATGGCTCCACAATCTCATCTTATTCCCAGCAGATCGGCCAAAAGAGCGCATTATGACAAAGAGACCATTTACCCCATTTTAGACGAAGCGCTTTTCTGCACAATTAGTTATGTATTTGAAAACAAGCCATTTTCTATTCCCACCGCTTTTGTGCGTTACGAAAACAAATTGTACATCCATGGCTCTGTGGGCAGTCATTTTATTTGGGAACTGGAAAAAGGCATACCGGTTTGCATTTCTGTAACCTTGATCGATGCCCTGGTGGTTGCCAAATCGGCCTTCTCCCATTCGGTAAATTTCCGCTCGGTAGTTCTTTTTTCACAGGGCGTTAAAATTGAAGAACCACAATTGAAATTCGATGTGCTGGAATGGCTTACAAATAAAATAGTACCTAACAGCTGGGACTACCTGCGGCCGATGAAAGAAAATGAAGTAAAGAAAACAACTGTAATCGCTTTTGATATTGATGAAGCCTCTTCGAAAATACGTACCGGTATGCCTAATGATGAGGCAGAAGACAAACCATTACCCATTTGGTCGGGTATTATTCCCATTGAAACCATTCGTCGCGATCCGCAACCCGATGAACTGAGTTTGAACATTCCAATGCCGGCACATCTGTTACCAGGCATTAAATAAACTTATTCCTGTTTCAGGCTCACAACAGGATTTAACATGGCCGCCCTTATGCCCTGGTAGCTAACGGTTGCCAGTGCGCCTGCCAGTGAAAGTATACCCGACATAGTGAATACCCAGCCATCGATGGGAATGCGATAGGCAAAGCCATTCAGCCAATGGCTCATGGCCCACCAGGCAAAAGGCCAGGCCACTACGATACCGGCAAGTACCAGTATTATAAAATCTTTCAATAGCAACACCGCCAGGTTCTGCACCGAAGCACCCAGTACTTTACGTATACCAACTTCGCGTGTACGTAACTGTGCGCTGTAAGCAGAAAGGCCAAACAAACCCAAACAGGAAATAAAGATGACAAAAATGGCAAAGGCTTTAAAAACGCGGCTTAATTGATCCTCGGCCCCATACAATCGTTTCATTTTTTCGTCGAGAAAGGTATAAGTGAATGTACTTTCAGGCGATAGTGTTTTTATATCCGATTCAAGGAACTGCAGGGTTTGCGGCATTTGATTGGGCTGAACCTTCACCAACAGGTAATTGGCCTTAAAAGGATCATATTTTATAGCCAGGGGTTCTACTGCAGAATGCAACGATGCAAAGTTGAAATCCCTGATAACCCCAACTATTTCACCGGTATCGCGGTTATCCATTATGAATTGTTTACCAATGGCATTGGTAAGTTTATATGCTTTTACCGCCGCTTCATTGATAATAAATTCATTGTTCTTTATGTTAGGGAACTGATTAAAGAAGTTGCGCCCTTCCTTTAGCCCGATACTCAACGTTGATAATAACCTGTCATCGGCCCACATAATACGGCTCGAAGGCTTATCAACTTCCGTTGAATTGATCGCATAGAACGGTTGCATACTAAAGCGGTCGCCCGGCAGCGTTGACACTACCGAGATGCCATTGATAGCCGGGTTCTTTTTTATGTCATTGATAAATGCGCCAAAATGATTCCACATAGGACCATACATGGTAATGGCCACCACCTGTTCTTTATCGAAGCCCATATCTTTATTATGGAACAAACGCATTTGTTTGTAAACGATGATGGTGCCAAAGATCATAAATACCGATACGGCAAATTGAAAAACGATAAGCCCTTTACGCACGAAGTTCAGGGAGAACCGAACCTCTTTCTTTCCTTTCATGGAGCTTATGGGATTGAAATTGGCCACAAACCAGGCGGGGTAAGCGCCGGCCAGCAATCCGCAACAAACAATCAGCATTAACAACAGTAAAGCATTCTGTAGCGTAAATAATTCTTCTATTTTAAAATGACTACCCGTGCCGGCCAGCAACGTATACAATGGAAAAGCCGCCTTAACAAGCAGCAGTGCCACAATAGCCGATAGCAGGGTGATAAGTAACGACTCGCCTATAAATTGCCCAATGAGTTGCTGCCTGGTAGCGCCGGCTACTTTACGCAATCCAATTTCTTTCATGCGGTTAAACGCCAGCGCCGTAGAGATATTGATAAAATTAACAGCCGCCACCAGCAAAATGAATACAGCCACAATGGAGAAAATATAAACATACTTTATGTCGCTGTTGGGATACATTTCTTTTTCGAGCTTCGAGTACAGGTGAATATCAGTTACCGGTTGCAAATGTATTTTTCTCGATGCCAGTATCTCTTTTGGTGTTTCGCCGGTTGATTTATAAAAGCCCAACATAAAGCCCGGGAATTTAGATTCTACAGCCGCCTTTGTTGTTGTTTTGTTCAACTGCACATAGGTATAAACGGCCGACCATGTTTTATTATTCAACATTTGCTGATCGATGTACCGTTGAATGGTGGGCATTGAAAGCAGGTAATCGAATTGCAAATGGGCAGGAAAAGCAAACGATTGAATAACACCGGTAACTTTAAAAGGTACTTTATTCAGATCATCCTGTATTATTTTTCCCAGGGCATCTTCATTGCCGAAATATTTCTTTGCCAGCTTATCTGTAAGTATAATACTATTGGCTTCGGTTAGGGCCGATTGTGCGTTGCCACTGATAAATGGAATATTGAACAGATCGATAGCAGCTGCATCGGTAAAGAAACCGGTCTTTTCTTCAAACCTGCGCACCAAACCCTTTGCTGAAGTATAACTGAAAACCTGGAATGGATAGGGCCGGTAAAAACGGGCCATTGCCTCCACCTGCGGAAAATAACGTTGTATTTCAACACCACAGGGAAATGATACCGGCGCCCAATGGCGTTCCTGCTCACCCACATTCTCCAGTGTTACCCGGTAAATACGCTCGTGTTTCGAAAACCCTTTATCGTAGTTAAGCTCGTTCTTTATATGTAAAATAAGCAACAGGGCGCATGCAATGCCCATGGAAAGGCCGGTGATGTTTATGGCAGAAAAGGTTTTGTTCTTCCATAAATGGCGCCAGGTTATTTTAATATAGTTAAGCAGCATAGGAAACTATAAGCCAACTAAATGCCGGAATACCATAACATGCAAATCAATTGCTTATATGTACAACGCGTTTATACCCTGTACGGTTTTGATACAACAGCTGTTCAATATTGAAGAAATACTACACCTTATTGGGCACTGGTTTTACCGCCTCCGCCACTACCGGTGCGGTAACCGGTACTTTATTCCGCTGGCGGTACAATATAAAACCATAAACAAACATAGAAAGGGCCACAATGGCAATAAGCACGCTCCATTTTTTGCTGCTGTTATCAAGCGAATGTTTGCTATCGTTATACCTGTCAACCGTTAACAATTGTTCGCCATTCATGGTAAGGCTATAGGTATATATGGTTGTCCACTCGTAGTGTTTTTCAAAATAACCCGGTACTTCGGTCTTTGTGATCTTTACTGCGTACTCATGTTTAAGAATGCTCACCTCAACCGGCGTTCCTTTGGTAGCCTCTTTCAGCTTCTTTTGACTGATAGAATTAAAACCCACGCCATCTATATGAAAGTTAATACCGGGATATTCAAGCAAATACAATTGCATATAGCTATATGCATTCCTGTTGGTAGGTCCTTTTATTTCAGGCGGCATGCTCAGGCGGCCGGTTAATGTTATCAGTTTGCTTCCGTCAACCGAAAATTCAGGTAAGATGATAGATTTAATAGTAAAGCCAAACAGGAAGGCGCCTGCCACCATCAGCAACACCCCTACCCCTCTGTTCTCATATTTTGAGTGGCGGGTAATGGGCAGATCGAACTTGCGTTTTATTTTCCATTTCAGCAGTTGCTGTACAAGGTCAGCATAATTGTTGATCAGCGGTTCGGGCAGCACTACATCTTCAGCCGATGTTTTAAGAATTAAATAATTGATCTGTTTGCGGGTGGTTTCTGAAAACGCGGTAATATCATCTTTATTGACAATACGAACTGAAAAACGCCATTTTATAGTAAGCCGATCTTCATAAATATCAACGGCTTTAAAGCCCTGCATGGTAACCAACAGAATAAAAAAGAAGAAAAGTGTGAGGCTGGTAGCGGCTACCAATACGTCAATTTGCACATGCCTGAACGTAAACGCATGCCGGAAGATAAAAAACGAAATAACCGACATCATGGCAAAAAGAATCAGGATTAAAAGCCATTGCCGGTTGTTGAAAGTACCTTTTGATATTGGCGCCATGGTTGTAAAGTACTTTATCCCCTGCTTTTTTAAAAGCAAATGCCTGAAAATTATTGTTTCCGGGGATAAAATAGATAATTGCTGATTTTGAGATTTAGGGATTTTGAGATTTGTCGAAATGCAGCACATCGTAAAATTCCGAAATCTCTAAATCTCAAAATCAGAAATCCTTAAATCCTACTTCTTACATCCTACTTCATATTCTTAAATTCCAGATCTTTCATTTACTCACTTAACAAACTTTTGTACCACCTGGCGTCCATCCTTCACATAAGCAAGTACATACACACCAGGCTTTAAAGACGAAATATCAATCCGGTTCGAGCCCGGCCTCACCATCAACACCTGCCGGCCCGCAACATCGTATATCCGTACCGGAATGCCGGCCAGGCCCTGCGCTTCAAAGAATTTGATCTCCTGCTGCCCCGGCTGGTTCGATATTTTTTCATTGGCAGTTTGCACCCGTGCGGTTGCAGTACCAATAACCAGTGAAGACACCTTATCATTCCAGCCATCATCAACCAAACAGGCGTCGCTGGCGGTTTTGCCAAGGGCGCTTCCGGCGTAATTGTCGTCCCAGTATAAGGTCACCGAATAGCCGCTTTCTACAGTCAGCGAGGAAATATCATCATTTAAAATACCATATGATCTCAATTTGGTAAGCGTATAGCTGCCGGTGGCCAGGCTAACCGCATACCCCGCATAATTACAATCTTTAAAGAACCGGGCAGCGGCAGTATTTACACCACCACCGCCAAATACATTATTGATGGCCGCTGCATACGCCTCTGTGCCGGTGGTATTATCAAAATCATCGTACAACCACATAAAACCACCGTCAACCCCGCAATTGTTCTTCCAGGTAGTTAACTGGCTTTGCACCTGGCTGGTTGTTTTTTCGGCATCCCACAAACCGGCATACACCGGTATGCTGCCGAAATTCCAGTTACAGGGATTGTTGCCCGCACCACCCGAATAACATTGCAGGTCAACCCGGTCAACGGTACCGGGGCGCTGATTATTGGTATTGGTGGCAACGCCTGTCCAAAAAGAGGAAGCCGTATAAGGAACCAACGATACCTTAAACCCCAGATCACTGAGCATTACAGCAAAGGAAGTGGCCGACGCTACATCATAAGTGCTCTCATCATCGAACCCTATTGCGTCCACTGCCGGAAATGTACTTTTCAATGCCTGGAAATTGCGATACAAAATACTGGTTGAACCTGTGCCTTGTGAATTGATGAGGTTCCTGATATTGGCAAAGGTAGAAGAGCCCCAGGCGCTTAAACAAAACTCAACCCGGTTAATACTGGTGGGCGCCGATTTAAGCGATGCAATATCGCCGGCAAAATTGGGATAGGTAGAGGCACCTATATATGCGCCATTTTGCACCAGCGGAAACTCTGCATTAAAGTTCAGGTTGCCACTGGCATCTATGTGAATGGTCCATACCACCACACAAGTGTAACCCGAACCTTTTAATTCACTTATAGAGTAACTTCTGTTCTTATAAACAGGGCCACCGGCATAAATACCAGAATTAGCCAATGTTATTTGCGATAGGGATATGAGTAAACAAATTGTAATTATGTGTTTCATAGTTATCATATTAGTTGTTCAGTTATTGAGTTATTCAGTTGTTCAGTTAACTCACGAACTGAACAACTGAATAACTTACAAACTCATTACTGTTTCACAAATCGTTTTGTAATTGTCTTATCATTATTCGTCACTAACAACGTATATACGCCAGCGATCAAACGCGATACATCTATAGTGTTCGAAGTATATCGTGTACGTAAAACTTCCTGTCCCGTTACGTTGAGTATTTTTATGGTAGCCCCTGCTAATGATTGTGAAGTATTGAACCGCAACTCCTGTACAACAGGGTTGGGATAAATGAGCAATTCTTTATTGGCTGGTACTTCTGTGGCAGTCCTTGCTGTTGCAGCGCCTGCAGCTGATATTTTTAAAGAAGAGGCTTTATCGTTCCATCCATTGGCTACCAGGCAGCTGTTATCTGCAGTAAGGGTAAGCATAGTGCCGCCATAATTATCATCCCAATACAATTGTACCTGGTAACCGCTGTTCACTTTTACCGACGAAATATCATCATTCAACACGCCCAGGTTCTGCAACTGGCTCAATGTATAATTACCAACACCAAGCGCTGTTACATAGCCGCCATAATTACAGTCTTTATATACACTCACTACACCAGTACCAAACGCGAAAGGAAAATCATTACGCGCCTGGTTGAACTGTGTTTCAAAGGTGCTCGTCCAGCCAAAAGCTGCGGTAGCTAATGGCTTCAAACTTACGCCGGCTGCGCCGCTCCAGAAATGAATGAATTCGCCCCAGTTCATATCGCGGCTATAACTGTTGCCGCTTTTAGGGAAATACTGTGCTAAATATTGAAAGAAACGATTCAACACCTGGGTGCCGCCATAATTATGATATATGGGGTAAAACCAGTCGCGGAACCAATGTGTGCCCGCCACCGGAAAATCGTCGGTTGTATTTTGCAGTTGATTATACCAACGGGTGGCTTCGCTTGTTTTGCCTAAACCCAGGTATACGTCATAGATAAAGATCTCGGCCCATTTGCTATCGCCCCAAATGGGAAATGCGGGCGAACCATGAATACCTTTGCTGGCGCCTTCTACAATATGCGCCACTTCATGGGTGGTTATATCAAGATCGCCACCAGTGCCATTTGCCCAGGGGCCGGGACCTACATCAATTACGTTGCGGTTGTCGTGGCTGGCATCGAAATATGTGGAGGGATGGCCACCGCTGTATTTATTGGTATGATAAATAGCGAACAGGTGCGGGTCGGTGCCAAAACTGCCAAACACATTTTTTGTATAACGCCATACATCACCCACATACGTATAGGGCCAGGTAACAGAACTGCTAACGTCATTGTCGTAGTATACGGCTACATCATTATCATAGAACTTACGATTCAGTAACTGATTGTGTTCAAACCAATGCTCCTGCCAGGTTGCGGGCGGAGTTTGGGCTAATGCCGTTTGTACAACAATACTTAGGAATAAAGTGTAAATGATTTGTTTCATAGTTTGAGTATTTAATAGTTATAGATCTTCTTATTCGGTTTGATCAATACACATCCGTTCGGGGCTTTTGCTTGTTTAAAAGCAAAAGATCACCGATGTTCCTTTTGCAGGAACAGCATACTTTTCCTATTCAATAAATTTGATCTGAGTGGTACAAATAGCCTTACAGGGAGTGGGCCTTTCTGACTTAAACCAGTGCGTTATGACGATACTAATTTACCTTGTTTAGCAAGTATGGGCCAATAAAAAAGTTGCCCCGGTGGGAAATATTTTTATTCACATGAGTGTCTTCGTATATATCTTAGTGATCGTTTAGTGGCAAACCACGCTTTTGAAATTCTAACCAATTCACATAATCAGGTCCTTTGCGTTGCTCAACCATGGTTATGCAATCATCAACAGGGCAAATAAGCTTGCATAAATTACAACCTACACATTCTTCTTCTTTGATGGTATACGTATTGTATGGCTTACCATAAATAAGGTTGATCGATTGATGCGATCCATCTTCACAGGCAATATAACAAAGCCCGCAATGGATACATTTTGTTTGATCTATATTGGCAACAATATGATAATTGATATCCAGCTCTTCCCAATGCGTTAGATGCGGTACCGATTTACCAATAAACTCATCGATGGTCTTAAATCCTTTTTCATCCATCCAGTTGTTTAAACCTTCGCACATATCTTCCACTATGCGAAAGCCATGCTTCATGGCAGCCGTACATACCTGAACGGTAGTAGCCCCTAAGAGCATAAACTCAACCGCATCTTTCCAGGTGCTTACACCACCAATGCCCGATACCGGCACCTTCGCAGTAACAGGGTCCTGACTTATAGTAGCCAGCATTTTTAGTGCAATGGGTTTTACGGCCGGACCGCAATACCCGCCAAAAACAGATTTACCCGCCACATATGGGTTGGGAACAAAAGTATCGAGGTCGATGCCCGTTACCGATTGTATGGTATTTATTAATGACAGGGCATTGGAGCCGGCTTCAACGGCAGCCTTGCCGGTTGGCACAACCGAATGTACATTAGGTGTAAGTTTGGTAATAACAGGAATGGTCGCTTTTTCCATTACCCATTCCACTACCAGGCGGGCTATTTCAGGGTCCTGTCCTACTACGGCGCCCATACCACGTTCCGTCATTCCATGCGGACAGCCAAAATTCAGTTCCAGCCCATGTGCACCGGTATCTTCTACCTGGGCAATCAGCTCATGCCATTTCTCACGGGTATTATCGGCCATCAATGAAACGATCATGGCTCTATCGGGGAATAACTTAATGCATTCTTTTATTTCACGCAGGTTAAGCTCCAATGGCCGGTCGCTGATAAGTTCAATATTGTTAAACCCCATTATTTTAGAGCCATTATAGTTTACAGCAGAATAACGGCTCGATACATTCTTTACCTGGCTACCCAAAGTTTTCCAAACCACACCACCCCAACCGGCTTCAAAGGCCCGCAGCACATTGATCTTTTTATCGGTTGGTGGGGCACTCGCTAACCAGAATGGGTTTGGAGACTTAATACCTAAAAATGATGCTGAAATGTCTGCCATTGTAATTTTATTTAGTAGGTAGCATTCTTAGTTGTTCAGTTATTCAGTTGGTCAGTTGTTTAGTTTTAACTTACGAACTGAATAACTCAATAACTTATAAACTCAAATATTCAAGAATAGAAGCCGCACTCTTTTTACCAGCTTCTACCGCATCAACAACTTCTTTCCCACCATTCACACAATCACCGCCGGCAAAAACACCGGGCATACTGGTAGCGCCGTTCTTCTGCGCAACGATCTTTCCATTTGAATGCTGTAGCTGACTATTGTTTACCAGGTCAGAAAAAGGAATTTGTCCGGCCGCTTTAATAACCATATCAACTTCCAGCGTAAAAGTCTCTCCTGTTTCTATTGGTGACCGGCGACCACTTGCATCCGGCTCGCCCAATTGCATCAGCTTGCATACAAGATGCGATACTTTTCCGTTGGCGCCTATTAAGTTTGCCGGCGCCGCCAGCCAAATAACGCGGCACCCATCCAGTTTGGCAATATTCAATTCTTCTTCAGTGCAGGGCATTTCCTCCTGTGTTCTGCGATATACCAGGATAACGTCTTTGGCGCCTAAGCGTTTGGCTTGTGTAGCAGCATCAATGGCCGTCATACCCATTCCTATCACAACTACTTTATCACCTACAGGTACCTGTTCGTATGCGCCGGCACGTATGTCATAGATGAATCTGATAGCATCTACTACACCAATCAATTCTTCACCCTGAATATCCAGCTGCCGCGCCAGCCCTACACCAAACCCCAGGAATACCGCATCATAACTATTCTTCAATTGAGAAAGCGCGATATTTTTACCTAACTCCTGGTTGTATTTAATATCGATGCCACCCAGCGATGTTATGTAATTCACTTCATCTTCACAAAACTGCGGCGTTACCTTGTATGCGGCAATACCATACGTCATTAACCCACCGCCCTTGCGTTCTTTTTCATAAATGGTAACATCAACACCTTCGCGGCTTAATACATGCGCACAACTTAAACCGGCCGGCCCCGCTCCCACTATTGCAACCCGTTTACCAGTTGAAGGCTTTCGCTCAAACAGTTTCCATTTCTTTTCCATAGCCTGTTCGGTTGAATAGCGTTGCAGGCGGGCAATGGGTATGGGTGGTTCTTCCAACAAATTAAATACACAGGCGCCTTCGCATAATTTCTCAACGGGGCAAACCCGCGAACAACCTGCTCCCATAATGTTAGAAACAAAAATGGTGTGCGCCGATCCTTTTACATTATCTGTACTTATCTGCTTAATGAACTTGGGTATATTAATGCTGGTAGGACAACTTTTAGTACAGGGTGCGTCATAACAAAACAAACAACGATTGGCTTCTACCAGCGCCGATTCTCTACTATCGAACGGTGGATGAATATCGCTGAAGTTTTGTTCGTATTGTTCAGCCGTTAAACGGTTATTTTTGATAGCCATGTTCAATTCCAGATTTCAGGTTTCAATTTCGGGTCGCAAGATTCAGGTTACAAGTTTCAGTTTTCAGGGGCCACGATAATCGCAAAGCCCGATACCCTTTCAGCCGGCCGCACTTAGCGCCCTGCAACTTTCCAGCACATTGGGATCCTAAGCTTAGAATTCCACGTGGACAAGTTGTCGCG
>JADMIO010799914.1_pt1 | contig 88424 bp, 63 predicted proteins | sample 8958161 | NCBI WGS metagenome assembly JADMIO01 (sample SAMN16585339, study PRJNA669376) | soil metagenome | isolation source: Crop rotation soil | place: USA: Cullars Rotation, Alabama | collected 2011
GCCGCGACTTCAAGTCACGTGAATTCCAAGCTTCGGATCCCACTGTGCTGGAAAGTCGAGCGCCAACTTCATTTTAGGAAGACCGCCACAACCTATCACAAGCGAATTTTCTTTGATTAGATCAGAAGCCTTCCATTTATTTTTAAAAACAAACGAAGCATCTTTCACTTCGATCTTAAGAGCCGACGAATCAAAATAGATGCTCGAGTAACCAGCTCCAGCGCGACTCGCTGCCTCGGCCGCGAGCACAGCCGCTCCCGGTAATTTACCGGCGATCACGCCACAGCGACCGAAGTCTCCTTTATGGCCCGCCCGCTTTCGATCTCGAAACGAAAAATCAGAAGTTTCAATGGCGAGCATTTCCGATTTTGCAGGTTGAGCAAAAAAATCTCCTATAAAATCCACGCGACCTAAAAACTCAGCAACTTCTTCGCGCAAAAAAACCGTTTTAGGAAATCCTATGCAGAGAGTGAGATCGGCATTAAAAGTTGCTTCATTAAATTCGCCCGTCTTGGAATCAATTCCAGTAGGAATATCGAGGGTTATTTTTTTTGCCGGATCTTTGTTACAGAGTTTCAAGATTTCAACGAGTGCTTGATCTAGATTTGAGCGACCCGATGTGCCAAATATTGCATCCACTAAAACTTCCGACTTTTGCAAACTGGTAACGCGCTTCGCTTTACACAGCTCACTGGCTTTTTTGCAGTCTTCAGAGCTGGGTGGGAAGATCGGAAAAACCCAAACATCCCGGCCTTTCTTTCGAAGTTTTTCGGCCAGCAAATATCCATCGCCGCCATTATTTCCAGGGCCGCACAGAAAGCCAAAAGACTGATCCTTGGTCTCAAATTTTTCGACACGAGCGAACAAAGCATCGATCACCTTTTCCATGAGTTCGAAAGAATTGCATCGAAGCTTTTGCATGGTCAGAAGATCAAGTTTTTGCATTTCGACAGCCGAAACAAAGGGACGCACGAAGCTAAAGTACATGATTCAATAAAAATCCTCCAGCATGTCTGAAATTGGCAAAATGGCTTCATAATTGCGCCTCAAAATGTATTGCCCTCTAGAGGAAAGTGGTCGCAGAATGAGTTCCATGAGTCGCAAAACTCTGCCTCCAGCCACCTACGACGACTACCTTCATCTTCCAAAAATTCTCTCTAGCCAAAATTTAAGAAGTGAAATGGTCGGAGCAAAAGCTCACGAAGAAATGCTTTTTATCATCGTGCATCAAACCTATGAACTTTGGTTCAAACAAATTCTTCACGAGCTTGATTCGGTCATCGAGCTTTTTCGAACCAAAACAATCGACGAACGAAATATGGGTGTGGCGGTCTCTCGACTCGAGCGAATTACTCAGATTCAGAAATTATTGCTCGAACAACTTTCGGTACTTGAATCGATGACTGCTCTAGACTTTTTGGAGTTTCGAAACTTACTCGTCCCGGCATCGGGTTTTCAAAGTACGCAATTCAGACAGATCGAGAACAAGCTCGGACTCGATGCGAACGATCGAGTGAATTTTGAAGATGTTCGCGCAGAAAGTTTTGCGCAAGCTGGATCGGCAACCTCGCTCTTGAGTTTGGTTGAGAAATGGCTAGAACGAACACCCTTTTTGAATTTCAGTGGATTTGATTTTGTGACTCATTTTAGATCCGCCGTGAACGAAATGCTCACTCGTGATGAGGAAATTATTCAGAAAAATACGATGTTGTCTAGCGAAGGTCGCGAGCGCCAGTTGAAAATTCTGGCGGCGACAAGAAACACGTTCGCTGCCGTCCTCGACGAAAATGCACACAAAAAGTTGGTTGAAGCAAAAAAAAGAAAACTTTCTTTTAAGGCGATGCAAGCCGCTCTTTTAATTTTTCTCTACCAAGATCAACCCATTTTGCATCTTCCCTTCCGATTGCTTTCGAGCTTACTGAATATCGATGAAGCTCTAACCACTTGGCGTTACCGCCATGCTTTGATGGCGAGACGAATGATTGGAACAAAAATCGGTACCGGAGGATCTTCGGGTCACGAATATTTAAAACTAACAGCTGAACGTCATAAGATTTTTGCTGATTTTTTTGATCTTTCAAGTTTACTCGTTCCACGATCAGCACTTCCGGAGTTACCACAATCCATTCAGAACCAGCTCGGTTTCCATTACTCGGTAAAATCATGAATCTTGATCTCTCGAGGAAAAATGCATTGGTGCGCGGTGGAAGCCAAGGCATCGGTCACGCCATTGCCATCGAGCTTGCAGAATTGGGCGCAAATGTCACACTAATCGCTCGTAATGAAGGCGCGCTTAAAACTGCCGTTTCAAAATTAAAGACCGATCGCGGGCAAAAGCATTCAATGATCGTCATGGATTTTTCAGATTGGAAGAATGTTGAAGCTGAAGTGAAAAAACTCTCGGCAAAAATAAGCTTCGATATTTTGGTCAATAATTCGGGCGGGCCTGCTGCAGGTCTAGCCATCGACGCACGGCCAGAAGATTTCTTGGCCGCTTTTTCATCTCACCTTTTAAGCAATCAAATTTTTACTCAAGCCTTCGTTCCGGCTATGAAGCAGAACAAATATGGCCGAATCATCAATATCATTTCGACCTCCGTGAAAGAGCCGATCGAAGGACTCGGAGCGTCGAACACAACGCGTGCAGCAGTAGCGAATTGGGCGAAGACCCTTGCCACTGAGCTTGGACCTTTCGGCATTACCGTTAATAATGTTTTACCGGGAGCGACACGAACACAAAGACTTGAAAGTATTTTTGAAAATAAAGCAAAAAAAGCCGGTAGTAGTATCGAGAAAATTTCAGAGGAGGCACGCGCTGAAATTCCTTTAGGCCGTTTCGCCGACGCAAGTGAGATTGCTTCAGCGGTGGCATTTCTCGCCTCTCCAGCTGCTGCCTATATTACTGGCATTAATTTACCTGTCGACGGCGGAAGACTGAGTTGTCTATGAAGAAGCTCGATAATTATATCGGTGGCGAATGGCGAGCTCCCGCAAATAAAAAATATTTAGATAATTTTGAACCCGCGACCGGAAAAGTTTATTCGCAACTCGCCGATTCAGATGAGACCGATCTGGCGGCCGCCGTCTCAGCCGCAAAAGAAAGCTGCTCGGCTTGGAGTAAACTTCGAGTTGAAGAACGCGTTTCGTTTATAGAGAAAATCGCCAGCAAAATTGAAGATCGATTAGATGAATTTGCGAAGGCCGAAAGTATCGACACCGGCAAACCTTTAAGTCTCGCGGCTAAAATTGATATTCCTCGCGCGATCTCGAATTTTCGTTTCTTCGCTTCTGCGATCACTCAATTTTCAAGTCAGGCTCATCAAACTGATTCTCGCGCGATAAACTATACGGCACATTCGCCGGTAGGAATCGTCGGCACGATTACCCCATGGAATCTGCCGCTCTATTTGTTATCTTGGAAAGTTGCACCGGCCTTGGCTGCTGGAAATGCAGTCATCGCTAAACCGTCCGAAGTTACTCCAATGACAGCAACGATGCTCGCGGAAGTGATAAACCAAGTGGGCCTTCCGAAAGGTGTTTTCAATTTAATTCACGGGCTGGGTCCAAAGGTTGGCCAATCGATGGCGGCGCATCCCGATATTCGTGCAATCTCTTTTACAGGCGGTACGAAAACAGGAGCCACGATCGCGACCACAGTTGCCCCACTCTTTAAAAAACTCTCCCTAGAACTCGGTGGAAAAAATCCAACTATTATTTTTGCTGACTCAAATTACGAAGAGACCTTAGAGGGCGTCATTCGATCTTCGTTTCTTAATCAAGGTCAGATCTGCCTGTGCGGTTCGCGCATTTTGATTCAAAAAGAAATTTATCCTAAATTTAAGGCAGATCTTATTCGCCGAGCGGGTGAATTGAAAATTGGAGATCCACTTGAAAAAAATACCGATCAAGGCGCAATCGTTTCAAAAAGCCACCATCAGAAACTAGAAAATGCAATGGAGCGCGCAAAAAAAGAAGGTGGAAAAGTTTTAGTAGGCGGAAAATCTGTAAAATTAAATGGCCGCTGCCAAGAGGGTTGGTTCTTTGCACCGACTTTGCTTGAAGGCCTTTCGAATGAAAGTGCAACCAATCAAGAAGAGATTTTCGGTCCTATTGTAAGCCTTATTCCGTTCAAGGATGATGCTGAAGCGATCGAGCTCGCGAACGCAACATCCTATGGGCTATCCGCATCGCTTTGGACTCAAAATATCAATCGAGCTCATAGCATCGCACAAGCTCTCCAATGCGGAGTCGTCTGGGTAAACTCATGGTTGCTTCGTGACTTACGAACGCCATTTGGGGGAATGAAAAATTCTGGCCTCGGTCGTGAAGGCGGATTTGAAGCTTTTAAATTTGTAACTGAACAAAAAAATATTTGTATTCGATATGCATAAAGGAATTTATTCATGAGTAAAATTCATTCCAAAGATGCGCCTGATCCCGTCGGTCTTTATCCTCATGCTCGACGAGTGGGAAATTTACTTTTTCTTTCAGGGGTCGGTCCTCGTCAAAAAAATTCGAAAGATATTCCCGGAGTCGAGCTCGACTCAAAAGGAAACGTAAAATCGCACGATATTGCGGCTCAGTGTCACGCTGTTTTCAAAAATGTGCAGACCATTTTAAATGACGCCGGATCTTCCTGGGATAAATTAGTGGATGTGACAGTTTTTCTAACCCATATGGAAGAGGACTTCGCCATCTACAATAAAATTTATGCGGAATACTTCAAAGATAATCAGCCCTGTCGAACGACGGTGGAAGTTGCCAACCTCCCAACTGCGATTAATATCGAACTGAAGTGTATTGCGACCATCTAAACTCAAATCGTTAGGCTGAAGTCGAGGCTCGGCTCTTGCAGCTGATCTGTTTTTTCAGATAGTCTTGGGCATGCGCCCGCTCAAAGCTTTCAACTTTAAAAAGTGGATTGACGACAACCGCCATCTCTTAAAACCGCCCGTCGGAAATAAATGCGTATTTGAAGACGCCGAATTTATCATCATGGTGGTGGGCGGACCGAATGCCCGCAAAGATTACCATTACGAAGAAGGTGAAGAATTTTTCTACCAACTTGAAGGCGATATGATTCTTCACGTGATGGCCGACGGAAAACCCGTCGCTGTTCCCATCAAAGAAGGAGAAATTTTTTTGTTGCCCCCACGAGTCAGACACAATCCCCAACGAATGAAAAATACAGTTGGAGTTGTGATTGAGCGCAAACGTCGCCCAGGTGAGAAAGACGGACTCTCTTGGTTCTGTGAAAAATGCGCAAACCTTCTCTACGAGGAATATTTTGAACTGAAAAATGTCGAAACCCAGTTTCAAGGAGTTTTTAAGAAATTTTATTCGAATCTCGATTTTCGTACCTGTAAAAAATGTAAAACGGTGATGGAACCTCCGCCCGAAACACCGCGAGAATTACTTTAAGAGCTGTAATGCTGAAAATAGATATTCATACTCATATTCTTCCCCCTAAACTTCCCAATTGGAAAAAAGAATTTGGTTATGGTGGTTTTGTCGATCTCGAACACCATAAAAGTGGTTGTGCGCGAATGATGATCGATGGAAATTTTTTTCGTGAGATCGAAGAAAATTGTTGGGAGCCGAAAGCTCGCCTAACCGATTGCCAGAAAAATCATATCAGTGTGCAAGTAGTCTCGACGGTTCCAGTGATGTTTTCTTACTGGGCAAAACCCAAGGATGGAAATGATATTGCACGTTTTTTAAACGATCATCTTGCTGAGGTTGTTTCGAAAAATCCAAAAAATTTCGTCGGGCTCGCGACCTTGCCGATGCAAGCACCTGATCTCGCGGTGAAAGAGTTAGAGCGTTGCAAACGTGAATTGAATCTTTCGGGCATTCAAATTGGATCTCATATTAATGAGTGGAATTTAAATGATCCTCATTTATACCCGGTATTCGAAGCAGCGCAGAATTTAGGAATGTCCGTATTCATACACCCCTGGGATATGATGGGCGCAAAAGAGATGACGAAGTATTGGCTGCCCTGGCTCGTCGGAATGCCCGCTGAAACTTCGCGCGCCATTTGCTCGATGATCTTTGGTGGAATTTTCGAAAAACTCCCCAAACTTCGTGTGGCTTTCGCGCACGGCGGCGGCGCTTTTCCGGGCACGCTAGCGAGAATAGAGCATGGATTTCGCGAACGTCCGGATTTATGCGGGGTCGATAACTCGGTGAGTCCGGTGGAGTCGATTGGAAAATTCTACGTGGATTCTTTAGTTCACGATGCACGATCACTTCAGTTTATTTTAGATATCTTCGGTGCGGAGCGAATCGCGCTTGGAACGGATTATCCATTTCCGCTTGGTGAACGAGAGCCGGGTAAACTCATCGAATCATTAAATCTCGACGCAAAAATAAAAGAAGCGCTTTTTTGTAAGACGGCATTGCAGTGGTTGGGCCTTAAAGCAGAGGTTTTTTTAAAATGAAACTGGAAGTAACAATCGGCGAACAACGATTTGCTATTGATTCTGAAAAAGCGATTGATATCTCCATTCCGCTTCACTTTGGAGGACCGCAACCCAATTTTTTTGGCGTTCCTCCAGCGCGTTCAAAAACGTTTGAAGGTGATGGATTCGTCGGCGACACCAAACGAGGCGGAAGTTGTAATGTGAAGGAAATTCATTTCAATCCTCAATGTAGTGGAACTCATACCGAGTCGATCGCGCATATTGTAAATGAGGAAGTCCCGGTTTTTTCCGCGCTGACTCAAACTTTATTTCCTTCAGTCTTGATTACACTTCGCCCGGAGCCAGCTGAAAAAACGGCTGATACCTATCACAATAAAAAGAGCGGTGATTTCTTGATCACTCGAGACAGTCTATGTACTGCACTGAAAAAAGTTTCTATTTTATCAGAGCTTAAAGCCTTAATTCTTCGTACTCTTCCAAATGAAATATCTAAAAAAACGCGTGCCTACGGCACGCATCACATGCCCGCTTACCTTTCTAACGAGACGATGACCGAAATACTCCAATTAAAAGTCGATCATCTACTACTCGATCTTCCCTCTGCCGATAAGATGCACGATGAAGGAAAACTTTCGAATCATCATCTGTTTTGGAATGTTCCTTCGGGTAAACACAATCTTGATTCGACTTCTAAAAAAACCAAAACGATTACTGAATTTATATTTGTAAATGACGATATCATCGATGGAAACTATTTACTCGATTTACAGATTCCGTCATTTATGAATGACGCGGCACCAAGCCGACCACTTATTTACAAGTTGGAGCTCATCAAGTGAAAATGGAAACCGGACGAAATTTCGCTCAAAAAATGGATCAAGCCGATGATCTGCGATCCTTTAGAGACAAATTTCATATTCCAAAGGTTCCAAATGGCAAAGATCAAGTTTACCTTTGTGGGAATTCATTAGGACTACAGCCTAAATCGGTACGTGATTTTTTAGAGCAAGAACTCGATGACTGGGCTCGCCAAGCCGTCGCAGGCCATCTTGCGGCAAAACGCCCTTGGCTTTCTTACCATGAGCAATTTTCAAAACCCCTCGCTAAAATAATGGGAGCCAAACCAAGCGAAGTTGTGGCGATGAATTCGCTCACTGTCAACCTCCACTTATTGATGATCAGCTTTTATCGACCCACGAAGACTCGCTTTAAAATTTTAGTTGAAGAGAAATCTTTTCCTTCGGATCTTTATGCGATTGAATCGCAAATTGAATTCCATGGATTTTCTGCAAAAGATGCTGTGCTGAAAATAAGTCCGCGCAAAAATGAGTCTACTCTCCGCACGGAGGATATTGAGTCGTTGATTCGGCAGGAAGGCAAATCAATCGCTCTCATTTTATTACCTGGCGTCCAATATTTTACGGGCCAGGCGTTTGAAATCGAACGTCTAACAAAAATCGCTCATTCGGAAGGTTGCCTTATCGGATTTGATTTGGCCCACGCAGCTGGAAACATCATCCTAAAATTGCACGACTGGAATGTCGATTTTGCAGTCTGGTGCTCCTATAAATATTTAAATGCCGGCCCCGGCTCGGTCGGTGGTGCATTCATTCACGAGACTTTGTCAGATCAACCCGATCTACCGCGACTCAAGGGATGGTGGGGCCATGATAAAAAAACACGATTCACGATGCCTTCAAAATTTGTTTCGTTGAGCGGAGCGGAAGGCTGGCAAATTTCGAATCCTCCCATTTTTTCGCTCACTCCGCTGCTGGCGTCGCTCGAGCTATTCGAAATGGCGGGAATGGAAAAATTGCGAAAAAAATCTCAGGCGCTTACTTCTTATCTTGAATTCTTACTCGGCCAAAACAAATCGATTAATATTCTGACGCCACAATCACCTGCAGAACGCGGTTGCCAACTTTCGATCCAAATCTTTAGCGAAGAAAAGAAAAAGATTTATTTAGCACTCTGTGAAAAAGGAATTATCGGAGATTGGCGAGAACCTGACGTCATTCGCATGACTCCGGTTCCACTTTATAATTCATTTGAAGATGTTTTCTCGGCGGCCGAAGCTCTTCTTAAACTTCTATGAAGGTAAGTAAAAAGAATACAGAGACGATCCATTTGATCGGGGCCGGTCTTGCGGGTTCACTGCTCGCGACTTTCCTCGCTCGTCGCGGTTATCAAGTGGAAATTTTTGAGCGACGGCCTGATATGCGGAAGCAAACCGTTGATGCCGGAAGATCCATCAATCTTGCGCTCGCGAATCGAGGAATTCGTGCTCTTGAATCGGCTGGGGTTTACGATGAGATTAAAAAGATTATCATTCCCATGCGAGGCCGAATGTTGCACGACCTTCATGGAAGCCTCACCTTTCAAGCATATGGAAAAAGAGAATCCGAAGTAATCTACTCGGTTTCAAGGGGCGCTTTGAATATCGCTCTTCTGAATGCCGCTGAGTCTACTGGCAAAGTTAAAATTCATTTTGGTCAACGCTGCAATGGTACCGATATAAAATTGAATCGCTTTCAAGTGCAAAGCGAAATCAATCATACGGTAAAAGAAATATCGTTCAAAACTCTAATCGGCACCGATGGGTCCGCTTCTGCGCTTCGCGATAGTCTAGTCAAAGAAAAACTAATTTCTTGTCGAGAAGAACCTCTCGATCATGGATATAAGGAACTCACAATCCCCGCCGCCGCCAATGGGCAATTTCAGATGGAAAAAAATGCGCTTCATATCTGGCCCCGGGGCGAATATATGCTGATCGCTCTTCCAAACCTTGATGGAAGTTTTACTGCGACTCTTTTTCTACCTCACAAGGGTGAGCAGGGATTTAATAATCTTACAAACGCGAGGGAAGTTGAACGATTTTTTGCAGCTGAATTTCCCGATTCGATTCCACTTTTACCAAAACTAAGTGAGCAGTTTTTGACTCGACCAACAGGTACTTTGGGCACGGTCCGCTGTTCTTCCTGGACAGCATCAACGCCGGAAAGCAATATTTTAATTCTCGGTGATGCTGCGCATGCAATTGTTCCTTTTCACGGACAAGGAATGAATTGCGCTTTCGAAGATTGTGAATCCCTCGATAGACTTCTTGAAAGGGGCGCTCCCGATTGGAAAAATTTATTTTCAGAATTTGAAAAAGATCGCAAAACAAATGCAGATGCTATCGCTGATTTGGCACTCGAAAACTATATTGAAATGCGCGACACAGTTCGTGACCCGAAATTCCATTTAAAGAAAAACTTAGAATGGACACTCGAAGAACGTTTTCCGAATCGCTTTGTTCCACGCTACTCCATGATCATGTTCCATCAAATTCCTTATGCGATTGCGAAAACAAGGGGAGAGATCCAGGAGAAAATCCTAAATGAGTTAACTGAGGTCGCCGTCGAGATAAAGTCTGTAGATCTTTCGAAGGCGGCAAATCTTATCAGAGATCGCTTACCACCGATCTCTGATTACAAATGACAAGTAAAATTAATTCCCCAGTGAATAAGTTTTCCAACCACATCGCCCATTCCATCGACAATATGGACCGTCCAATTTCCTGCGGTGCGCTCCCCATAAAAAGCATTCGAGAGTAAAATAATATCGTCTAATCCATCTTCAGTCAGGGCGTTATTAACATTCATCAGCACACTTTTCGTGCCGGCCGGAGAAATGAGTTCAATACCAATATCACCCGCAAACGGATGATCGATTTTAATTTTTACTTGAACGGTTTCAACCACCAGGTCTTCGGCGACATTTAAACTAGAGCTCACTCCTAAAGAGTTGAAGTCGGGAATATTGAGATATAAGTTTTCACTCATATGAATCCAGTTTCCGGCTGAATCCGTCGTCTCAATCATATTACCTAGATTTTGCGAATAATTTTTCGCCAATTTAATTGCTTCAAGTGCATCCACTCGACCAAAACCATACCAATTATGAAATTTAAAACCTGCTGCATTGGTTATCCACTTGGGCTCATAAATATATCCAGGAGGATCCCATGGCCGCGTTTGATCCGAAATATTAACGTCAACTTGTGTTGCGGTTTTAGCCAAAATATATTTTACATCTCTCCAAGTAAGATTCGGATTCGCTTCCATCATCAATGCGACAACACCACTTACAGTTGGAGTTGCGCCCGAAGTTCCAGACATTGTCGAAGTGTAATTACAGCCGGGATTTAAATCGGTATTTTGACTATCAAACGAATTTCCATTTCCGGGAGAAAACCCGCGAGAACAAGAAGTTAAATCGGTAGAAATCAGCGCTGGATCATAGAGGCGATAAATATTTTCGAGCTTGCGATAAATGGCATTCACGGAGTGATCAAAACCCGATTCGCCGCCGAGCCCGCTCACCCACATCGATGATCCTGTTGAAGAATAACTCGCTTTCACGCCGTTGGAATCGAGTGCGCCAACGCAAACCATATAAGGATAACTACAATCGCCTGAAGCATTCATCGGGTAAGTCGTCCAAAACTTCAACGCTCCGGCGCTAGTAAATTCAGGACAATTATAAAATTCATTTCCAGCCGCTTTAACAACTACCGCGCCCTTTCCCTGCCGGCCACGAAGTGCCAAAGATTTTAGCTGCGCAACGTATTCTGCGCTCTCGATATGATATTCAACTGGAAGTTTGCAATCTTGAGGTGGAGCACTTCCCCAACTTTGATTTAAAATATCGAAGTCGCTCCCCTCTCGCGGTGTAACTTGGTTTAACAAAATCGAATCTTTGTAGTCCACATCGCTAGCCAAAAAATTAAAGCCCATGAGTTTCGCGTCGGGAGCAACTCCGCGAGCTCCATGTCCGTTCCAGCCCTTGGCGCCGATCAAGCCCGCAACCGCTGTTCCGTGACCATCCTCTGAAAGTAATGGAGTCGGATCGCCACCATAAGGAGTCGCCTTGCGATAATTCCTTGAAGCACCCTGAATGATATTTTCAGCCAGATCTTCGTGAAGGAGTTCAAGACCATCATCCGACAAGGCGATGCGCGCATTTTTTCCGGTAATACCCATGCGAATCGCATCGACAATATGCATATCTTCGCCTTGCTTTCCAGAATGCATCGAAAAAGTTTTCTGTCCCCGATTCTGAAGATGCCACGCATACTCAGTCAACGGATCGCCCACGACTTCGATGTCGAAAAATGAAACGATATTTTCATTTGCATCGAGAATGGTAACTCCCTCGGTGGTTCCAACCTGGGGAGGATAGCCATTGACACTTCCATCTTCGGGATTGCCATGAAGCCACGCAGGCTGATTTTTGAAAGTGAAAGGAGGTGAAAAGTCAGAAATCGACGGTGAAAAATTATAGAGAAGATCTTGCTTAGCGGTTTTCTTGTCCGATGCTTTTTTTTGATTTTCATCACCCGCTGAAGGTCCCGATGCACAGGCAAAAAGGAAAGCTAACAAAGGGAGGAGGAAAAGAACTCGCATCTATTTCTTTCTTATATCCGTTCGAATTAATTCAAGATTCGCACTCGCCACTCTGGCGTCTTTACGAAGGGCAGTAAGTGCCTTCAGCAAGTCTTCTTCGGACTTATTTTCTTTAGGAGTTAAAATTGCGAGCTGACCATCGCTGTAGTTTTCTACAATTTCCAACTGATGAGAATCCGCAGTTATTTTTGAAGTATTATCTTCTCTCAATTTTACGATAAAGTTGCCGGTAGCAATTCTTAAGCTGCCATCTTTTTCATTCACTAAAACCAGATGGAAAGTAAGGTCTTTTGGAGTTTCTTGCTCATTTGAAATATCAATTAATGAATAAGAACTCTCGGTTCCAACGACATTCAGCCCAAATTCGGTAGGAAAATCCACTGTGCGGATAGCAACGAGTCCTTTTAAAAGTCGGAGCCTTTCTTGATTATGCTGAAGACTAAAACTCGTCTTGAAACGATCGAATTTTTTTCTTTGCAGTTCACGATTTAAAAGAATGGATTCACGACGTCGAGTATAGGCTTCAATTCCCACCTCACGATCAGAAGTTGACTGGAGCGAAGAAATTTCGCGAGATTCTAAATTTCGATTTTCGACAGTAAATTCTTCGCGTCCGCGATCGACGCTATCGGCAAATTGAGCAAAGGGTTTGGCATATTTTTTGTAAGAGGCATTCTCAGAAATTTCATTTTGACTCGTGATCCAAAGAATAATTGCTCCAACAAATCCTAAACCAACCAATCCAAAAACAAAGATGAGGGGAATTCTGCACTTTTTCATTCCTCTTAGAAAATGCACGAAATATGCCACTGAACTGGCAATCAGAGCCTTGAAATGATTGATGAATTCTGAACTTCAAAGCTTGGGAGGAAGCTCTACGAAAAACCTTTCATGCGGGTAGGCCTAATCGACCAACGAACGTTTCGAATTCAGCGCCTGTTTCATCTCTCGAACCGCAGCTTCCAGTCCAACCATCACCGCACGTGCAACGATTGCATGACCAATATTGGCCTCTTCCAGTTCTTGCAGACCTAAAAGTAGAAAAACATTTTGCACGGTGAGGCCGTGTCCAATTTTTACTTCTAAGCCTTCGCGCGAAGCCAGCAGACACGCACGTTCGAGTCTCTGAACTTCTTCTTTAATATGCGACGAAATTTTCCCTTTACCTCGTCCCCGCAGACTTTGCTCATAGGCATGCGCAAACGGACCGGTATGAAATTCGACGCCCTGAAATCCGAGCGATTTTGCGAGCTTCACTTGCTCACTTTCAGGATCTATAAACGCATACACTCGAGTGACTGCCGCAAGTTTTTTGTAGGCGTTTTGTTTTTTTTTAACGACGTTCAAATCAATTCCCGATTCCGTTGTCATTTCTGCGCGACGCTCGGGAACCAGAGTGACACTATACGGTTTCCACGCGCAGGCTTTCGAAATAATTTCTGGAACCAGCGCCATCTCTAAGTTAAGTGGCAATCGAGAATGTTTGAGAATCTCATCAACGTCATGGTCTTGAATATGACGGCGATCCTCTCGCAGGTGCACAGTGATTTGATCGGCGCCACCTTGCTCGCAAAGGAACGTCGCTTCGATTAAATTAGGATAAGTCGCTTTTCGAACCTCACGCAGAGTGGCGATATGATCGATATTCACGCCTAACCGAATCATGGCTTATGCACCAAGCTCTTCACGAACAATGGTCACCAATGCCTGGGTATCACTTTCAACTTTGTTGGCCTCAGGACCTTCGATCATGACTCTCAACGAAGATTCGGTACCGCTGTAGCGAACGTTTACTCGGCCCAATCCGTCATACTTTTTTTCCAAATTTTGGATGGCTTCATGAACTCTGGGCACACTTTCGAGTGGAATTTTTTCACGCACTTTTACGCTAACGAGCCGCTGTGGAAAGAGTTGAAAACCTTTACGCAGCTGTGATGCTTTCCAATTCTTTTTCAAAAGCAGTGCCAAAATTTCAAGCGCCGAAAATAATCCGTCGGCGGTTGTGTTTTGATCGAGAAATAAATAATGGCCCGAAGTTTCACCGCCAAGGACCACACCCTTTTCGCGCATCATCTCGACAACATATCTATCGCCCACTTGAGATCGATGCATGGTGATACCACTCGACTTAAGGGCGTTATCGAGTGCTTGATTGGCCATTGTCGTAGTCACAAGAGCGTTATTCGTCAGTCGCCCGCTCTCTTTCAAAAACGACGCCATCGCATAAAGTGTATGCTCTCCAGAAATTAACGTTCCCGTTTCATCCACAATCAGAAGTCGATCGGCGTCCCCATCTACTGCTATTCCGATATCGGCCTTATGAGTTTTCACCGCCTCACAGAGAATTTTGACGTCGGCTTGTGCGCAATTTGCATTGATATTCACTCCATTGGGCTCGCACGCAATATGATGGACGGTCGCCCCGAGTTCGGTGAATAGCGCGCGCCCACAATCATAGGCCGCGCCGTTGGCCGCATCAAAAACCACGGTTTTTCCTGAAAGATCGAACTCGCGACCAAACAAAGTTTTTAAATGAGTCAGATACCGTCCGCGTGCGTCGTCAATTCTTTTGGCTCTTCCCAGTCGCTCAGGTGAAGGGCGAATCACCGTGATATCATTTTCTTCGAGCATCCATCGCTCGAGTTCGGCTTCTAGAGCATCGTCGAGTTTGAAACTATCGGGTCCGAAAACTTTTAAGCCGTTATCTTGATAGGGATTATGACTTGCCGAAATCATCACGCCCCCTTGCGCTCGCATCGCCCGAATCAAATACGCGACCGCGGGCGTAGGCAACGGTCCGAGCAACATTGCGTATCCACCCATACTCGTAATTCCAGCGGTCAATGCGTTCTCGAGCATATAGCCCGACAAGCGTGTGTCTTTTCCGACAATGATCTTCGGTTGTTTTGAGTCACGGCGAAGTAGACTCGTAAGCGCGCGACCCAATTTGAGCGCAACTTCGGCCGTCATGGGATGAATGTTTGCCACTCCCCGGATTCCGTCTGTACCAAATAAATTTCGTTTATTCTTTACCATCGATTCAACCCTTTACGCAGATTTATTCTGCGACCTCCACAAGAAAATCTTTAGGTTCCATTAAACTCAATCGGAATCCTTCGGGTAGTTCCACTTTTCCACGAATTCGATAGCGACCTTTGCGAAGGCCCTCGGCAGGAACGACAACCTTCGGATCCCACTTCTTGTCAGACTGAGCAGCTCCGGGTCGGGTATCAATGGCTTCGATGATGATTCTCGCAGTCGCCGGCGTCACTCGGATCTTGCCCGCTCGTCCTTCAACCACAACGGGAACATCACGAAATTCTTTTTTCACTTTCTGAACATCTATTCCCACCTCGACGATCACTTCATCTAAAACCTCGGTGTCTGAAATATTTGCCTTGGGCAGAGCCTTCTCATGAAATCCAGCATCTTTTCCCTCTACTGAAATTTTCAGCTCAACAGAACCCAGCTTTGACACGACCGACTTCGGTCCCGACACTCCAACCGACTCTCGATTGAGACGCGTATAGGTGACCATATGTCCGGCTTTCGGTTTTCCTTCGACAATGAGTTGAACCGGTAAAGTTTGAACCGACGTTTCTTCAAGGTGAACATTGAAAATTCGCGGATTCACCGAGTTGACTTCAACGTCGAGTGGTAATCTCAACGCGTCGGGCTCAAATTCTACTTTGGTGGGCCCGGCTCGCATATGCGAGAGATCGACAAGATAAGTGAGATCTTCATCGCGAATGGTGCGCAATCGGTAAATCGAACCCGCTAAAGTCACTTTGAGTTCTTTCAAGGGAGTACGCTGAAATACAAGGCCGCTCGGAATTTGCACATACTGAATTTTTACGCTGCGCTTAATTTCAACAGTGCGCCCGGAGTTCACGAAAATCCACGCGACCAGCGCCAACGCGACTGCAATAATTTGCAGAGGAGCTTTTTCAACGAGGTACTCTCGAAATGACGGGCGTCTACGCATTTTTATGCATACTCCAAAAGTGATTTACGCAATTGAGCCGGATCAAGCGTGTGTGCAATTCTTCCACGAGACGCTAGCGATATCGCGCCTGTTTCTTCCGATACGACGATGCATAGTGCATCCGTTTCTTCAGTCAATCCTACGGCCGCGCGGTGTCGAGTGCCGACGGTTTTGGAAGACATCGGATTCAACGTTAGCGGTAAAAAACAACCGGCCATATGAACACGACCTTTGCGAATCAGAACGGCACCGTCATGCACCGGTGAGACGGGCAAGAAAATGGATGTCAGCAATTCTTTGGAAAGCAAAGAATCGACGAGGATTCCAGGTTCGACGAAATCAAGAACGTCAGCTTGGCGTTCGATCACAATCAGCGCCCCAATTTTTTTATTCGACAGCGACACACAAGATTTAATGAGTTCTTCGATCAGGTAAGAATCTTTCAACGAATTTGAATTCGAAAAGAACGGAGTATGAGAAAGTTGCGAAAAAGCTCGGCGTAAATCATTTTGGAAGAGAACGATGAAAATGATGAAAAGATTATCAAAAAGTTTTCCTAAAATGGCGCGAAAAGTTCGCACCTCGAATTGTTCGCTGACCCAAAAAAGTAGGAATAGTCCGCCGAGCGTAACCAGAATTTGAATGGCCCTCGTCCCCTTTAAAAAAAGAAGTACGCGATACGCAATAAAGGCAACTAAGAGGATGTCGACTAGGTCCCAGAATCGAAAAACGGGTGCGAGATCATGCAGAAGACTATTAATCGTCTGAGAGAACATTTATTCATATTTAAGCGGACTCTTTCGCCCTAGTCACTTCCAATCATTCGCTATAAAGGTTTTAATCTTTGCCTTAGTTTCAGCTTCGGAAATCTCCTCGACCCATTCAAGAATTTTCTTCCTCTGTTCCAAAGTAATCCTGTAAGGAATAACAATTTTAACGACGCCAAGAGGGTCTTGTTTCAATCCCGCCTTAATGATTTCGAGTCGTTGTTCGGGCGAAAGATGGCTCAGTTTATTTACATGCGCGACTGCAGATTGGCCCGATTTGGCGGCATAAACAATCATTAGACGAGTTTGAGCTTCAGGCGACAGTCGAAAAAGTTCAAGACCAGCAACTGGAGAATCTCCTATGAGAAAGAGGTTGGCAGGTTTCGTTGAATCTTCATCTCGATTTTGACCCAACCCAAAATAATTTCCCTCGAAGGCAATATATGCCTCTGCAAATAATTCTCTTTCATTCACATCGAAATCTTCAAGTTGATAACCCGTTTCACGTCCTGGAATTTTCGCGGAGCACTTAAGAACCGTTGCTGGAGGATAAAGTGCGAAAAGTTTTGCAAGTAAAGGTATGTACATTTTCGGATTTTGGTTAAATCCGAGCCAAACCTCGTGCATAAAAAATGCCTCAGCCACAAAATCTGAGTCGAAATGACCGATCGTATCTATTATTTCACTGCTAAAATATCCCTCCTTTTGAACTTCAAAAAAAGCCCGACTCATTTTTTGCCAGTTACTTACGAAATAATGGAGAAAGGCGAACCGCTTGAGAGGTTGTAGATACCCCAACCTAATATGCACCGAATCTAAGTTTCCAGCTTTCATGAGCCCGATGAGATGTTTAACTTCGGCATCATCTCGCTGGTTCGACGATAATTCTGAGAACGCCCGAGAGCATCCGTTGACTAGCTTCTTCTGCAGTCTTTTATTTACCGGCGGAAGCTTTGGCCATCCCCATCCTGAAACATCAGTGGCCGATAGGATGGCCAACAAAGCAATAATGATTCTGGAAGTAAACGGGGTTGCCATGAAGACGGCTTTTAAGCCAAGACAGTATATTCGTAAAATGAATATATTTTATGATAGTATAGATTTTAATGAGTATACTAAACGCCCCTTTTGAAGCCTTTTTACAAGTTATTCGACACGGAACTGTGTTATCGGCTGCCCGAGCGCTTCATCTTACCCAGACCGCTGTGACCCAGCGTATTAAAGCTCTTGAGAAAGAAATGGGGGCAACGCTGTTCATTCGCTCTCGAAAAGGGATGCGCCTCACCAAGGAAGGAGAAGTTCTTTTCCGTTATGGAACTGCAGCCAAAGAACTCAGCAACCAAGCGCAAGAAGCTCTTCGATCCGGCGGAAAAAGTGAAACGATTAGAATTTCTATTGCAGGACCAACAAGCATTATGAGGAGTCGAGTTAGTGCCGCAAGTATGCGAGTAATGAAAAAATTTCCACAACTCCTCACTTCATTGTTGCTTACAGATTCGGATGATTTAGGAGGCTGGATAAACAATGGAAGAGCTCAGTTAGTTATTCTACCTACGGAACGAGTTACAAACGAAATGGATTCCAAAGTTCTTGAGCCAGAGCAATGGGTATTGATCGGAAGTCCGCAGTGGGAAAATAGGAAGCTTAATGAAATTGTGGCAAAAGAACGGATCATTGATTTTGACGAATCTGATGAAATGACTTTTTTATATTTAAAGACGTTCAAATTGATTCAGAAAATTAGGCGAGAACGACTCTACGTCAATAATACGGAGTCACTTGTGGAGTTTATTCACAAAGGATTTGCATATAGCGCGCTTACTTTAGAATTTGCAGAAAAGTATTTAAGAAAAAACCATCTTATACTATTGAATGAGCCCCAGGTTTATCGTCACTCTCTCTCTTTGGCATGGCATCCTCGCCCAGAGATGCCCTTGTACTTTCAGACTTTCATCGATGAGTTGAAATAATTCTCAAGACTAATGAAATGACATCGTGATCAATTTCACTAGTGCTGAATGCTGATACCTGGCTGCAGGAAGCGATTGAAGATAAAGGGACGTTAGCTAGTGGAATTGGGTCTTAAACAGGCGCGGGCACAGGCGTCGCTCCACCTGGAATCTTCTCGTTTTCCGGAGCAACAATGATCTGTGCATTGGTTGCAGGTGCGGTTGGCCCTCTACCTGCACCACTGCCGAATGAAAGCGGCGGCAAAGTGCCTCCGTTTAAAATAATTTCGATTTCGACAGAATCTAAAGTTTCGCGTTCGAGCAAAGCCGTCGAAAGTCGTTCTAACTTATCTCGATTATCTTTTAAGAGTGAACGGGCGCGTTGATAATTCTCACTGAGAAGACGCTTAATTTCTTCATCAATTTCCACTGCGGTTTTTTCGCTGTATTCGCGACCGGTTCCAAATTCTTTTCCTAAGAAAACATGCTCTTCCTTTTTCGAAAGTGCCACTGGACCAAGTCTCGACATTCCCCACTCGGTGACCATTTTTCTAGCGAGCTCAGTTGCGCGCTCAATATCATTTCCCGCGCCAGTCGTAATATCAGGAAAGCAGGTTTCTTCCGCCGCTCGGCCACCCATTAAAATGGTGATCGCATCGGCAGCTGCTCGCGAGGTCATATTATGACGATCTTCTTCGGGTAGCTGCATAGTTAAGCCCAGCGCCATTCCGCGCGGAATAATCGTTACCTTATGAACCGGATCGGTTCCTGGAATTAAACGAGCAACCAGAGTGTGACCGGCCTCATGAACAGCCGTCACTTTTCTTTCTTTTTCATTCAGAACTAAACTTCGTCGCTCGGCACCCATGATCACTTTGTCTTTGGCCATTTCAAAATCAACCATCGCAATCGATTCTTTATTAAATCGTGCGGCCACCAATGCAGCTTCATTACAAATATTTTCCAAATCTGCGCCCACGAATCCTGGTGTTCCTCGAGCGATGACCGCCAAGTCAACATCGGTTCCGAGTTTCAATTTTCGAGCATGCACTCGAAGAATTTCTTCGCGTCCTTTTAATTCAGGACGAGGGACGACGACTCGACGATCGAATCGACCCGCGCGCAAAAGCGCCGGATCCAAAACGTCAGGACGATTGGTTGAGGCGAGAATAATAATTCCTTCTTTGCCTTCGAACCCGTCCATTTCGACCAACAACTGATTTAGGGTTTGTTCGCGCTCGTCATGTCCGCCACCTAGACCGGCCCCACGATGGCGACCAACCGCATCGATTTCGTCGATGAAAATTAAACAAGGGGCAGCCTTGCGTGCCTGCGTAAAAAGATCACGCACTCGCGACGCACCCACTCCGACAAACATTTCAACGAATTCACTTCCGCTAATTGAGAAAAACGGCACATTCGCTTCGCCAGCGATTGCTTTCGCGATTAAAGTTTTTCCAGTTCCAGGAGCGCCCATCAAAAGAACGCCTTTTGGAATTCGTCCGCCCAATTTTGTAAATTTCTTCGGATCTTTTAGAAACTCGACAATCTCTTGAAGTTCTTCTTTAGCTTCCGGAATTCCTGCCACGTCTTTGAAGGTAACTTTTCCCTTATCTTCATCACGCATTAACCGAGCTCGACTTTTTCCGAAGCTCATGGCCTTGCCGCCACCCACTTGAAGGTTGCGCATGAAAATAACAAAAATAATTCCGATGAAAATGACGGGAACCCAAGGCATCAGCATTTGCCAAAAACTTCCATCGGCGGGAACGAATTTATAGACTTGAACACCAGCGGCTTGAAGTTGATGAACGAATGCAGAATCTACCGGTGGACCAATCGTTGAAAACTTCGCCAGCTTTCCATCGGCGATTTCACGTTCGCCCTCGATGTCATTTCCCGTGATACTGACGGAACGGATCTTTTTTTCCGACAATGATTTTTGAAATTCAGAATAGGTGATGGATTCTACGGTCTGAGGCCAGTGTTCGGCAGCCTTTAAAAAAAGAAAAATTCCCAACAGAAGAACGATCCAAAGTAGAACTGTTTTTAAGCCATTACTCATTGTGTAAATTCAGTATAATGTTGATTCGAAAATTGTCACCTTTGCAAAGCGAAAATCCTGACTTTTGCCTTAGGAACGCTCAATGACTTCTGGCGGCCTCGCACAATCCAGCCGCGCGGGGCATTCCACGAAAACGATCGCTTCGAATCGATGCATTGGTTCAACTCCATAAGTTGACGCCGATCAAGATTAATGCCTAGCGAATTGAAAACCACTTTAAGGCTACGACGTACAATACCTGGCTTTAGTCTAAGCAAACTGTCCCAATCAAGCTCGAGTGGTGATTTCGTCAATATCACCTGTTCCACAATTTTGGCGACCCTGGTCTCCTCACTCTCGTGAACATCCTGCAGGTTTTCAAGCGTTCGCATAATTCCAGAGCGCGCATGAGGAAACCGAGCGTCAATCAGCGGTAGAAGTTTCAGACGGACCCAGTTGCGATCGTATTTATCTAATTTATTTGAGGAGTCGCTTCGGTGATCGATTTTGTGAAATTTTGCGTAGTCAAAAAGATCCGATTTAAAAATTCCAAGCAGCGGTCTCCACAATAAACGCCCCCCGCGAATCGATTTTTTTTTCATGACTGTTAATCCGGATAAACCGGTTCCGCGAAAAAATCTGAGAAAGACGGTTTCAATTTGGTCGTCTGCGTGATGTGCTTCGATCCACTCAACGACTTTCGGATATTTTTTCGCAACTTCGAGTCGCATTGCTCGAGCGCTTTCTTGCGTTCCAGATTTTTTGCTTGGACGCAATCGAACGACACGTAATTTCACTCCCCGCTTTTTCGCGAAAGATCGAACAAATTTTTCATCACCGGAGGATTCCCGGCCGCGAAGTTGAAAATTGAAATGAATGAATTCTAATCGAATAGGAAAGCGTTTGGCGAGACTCGCAACCACCGATGCCAAAACCGATGAATCAACTCCACCGCTTAGTGAAACGACGAAAACGCGTTCCTCATTTTCGGAAAGTTCTAAATTCTTTTCTACCAGAGATTCTAAATCGATCACGGCTAACCATGACTGCGAGGAAAGGGCTTGTCAAATCAGAGGCCGGCTTTAGCGGGTAATGATAAACGATGAACTTTATCCGACGGAGATCCGAACCATTGTCGAAGGCTTTGGCCGAGTAAGCCTTCATCTTTCAGTAACCAATCGTTCCAAAGATCCACGGGTTGATAGGTCTTGAAGGTTTCAGGATACGAAATATTTTCTTTCAGCGACATCGCGTAGCGTTTTGCCATTCCCATAGAGCCTTGATAAAGATGAGCAAACATCAAAAGAAATTTGCTATCCATAGGAGATAATTTTTTATTCGCTTTTCCAATCACTTCGAGTGCAGCCTGCTCGAGCGAGAAACGCAGACCGGGATCTTGAGGATCTTCTTGAAAGGCCAGATAAAAAAAGTGCATCGCGATATCCGATCGTCGTTCTTCATGCTGACAAACCATGGCAAGATTAAAAAAAAGATCGGAACGATTCTTAACATCTTTTGCGAGCAACAATGTCTTTGTAATAAGTTCGTCACCTTTATAAAGGTGTTCATATATATAAGAGAGATACTCAGAAGCTTCCTGAGAAAATTCTGGCTCTTTCAAGGCTTCATAAAGATACGAAACGGCTTCCTCAAGTCTTGATTGTTCAAATAAAGTTTTTCCAAGGAAGAATTTGGATTCGGCCGTTTCTTTGCCTAAAAATTCCAACTCTTTCAGACACCAAACGCCCAAACGACAAGCGGTTTCATAACAAGAAATTGAAGTTTTCAATTCCTTTTGAAATCGTGGAGCCGATTCAGAAGCTTTTGAATCTAAGCGCAAAGCTCTTCGGAATAAATTTTTTGCGATTCGTTCCTGACTTTTTTGAAATTCTTTAAGCGCTAAAGCATAAAGACTTGGAAGATGGCGAAGATCTTTTTGCAGAGCCATTCTCAACGCCTTTTCGGCGCGCGAATGCTGACCAAGAGTTTGCTCGGCAACGGCGATTTCAAAATAACTATCGGCGGTGCAAGGTAATTTGATCGCATCAAGATACTCACGTGGATTTTTTCGGATTGCGTCGCCGATCTCAGTGCTGAGCCATGCAAACATGCAGGGGCTATCGGCAAATAATCACTTTGAGGAAGATTTCAATTCGATCTTCGGCCAAGCCCGCTGAATGCCTGAGGGTACTCGACGCCATTAAAATGCGTCAGCTTTACGATGAGTTGCGCCAAAATAAGAGGTGTAAGCATTCAAGATGCTAAAGCTTTTTCAGCAGGATAATTCTCGACGGCGAGGTTTTCCTCAGGCTACAAAGTTCGATTATGGGGCGCTAGCTCAGTAGGTAGAGCAATTCCCTTTTAAGGAATTGGTCCCCCGTTCGATCCGGGGGCGCCTCACATCTTTTGGCGACACTTCGTCGTCGCATTGATTGTGACATGAGTATCGGAAACGTTTTCTTCAGAAACGTTTCCTTCAAAAGTACGCTAGTTCATGATGGGTGGGGTTTTTTTGTCGAGAGCAGCTTCGGTGAGAAGCTTCGACAGCAAGCGAATTCCTTTGCGCTTATCGAGCTGATCATGCACCTGCGAGTAGAGTTTGGGATGCTTCTTAAGATCCCGTTTCAGGCGCTTAAGAGCTAGAGCCAGAAGCTTCCATTTTTTCAAATCTCTCGCCATGCGTATTCCTCAGTTTATCATATGTTGTTTTGCTCTGGGGCGGCGCAGATGAGTCTACAAGTTACCAATTTAACTCAATAATTTCGTCGGTAGTGATGTAGACAATACCTCGATTGATTGCACGAAGCTCCTCGATTAAGGTCCACCACCTGTGACCTTTACTGAGATCGAAATTGAAAAAGCGCGGGAAATAAAACGTTCCAAAAAGATTACTCCGGTCGTGAATTGGGAACCCAAAGCCGGTCAGTTTATTCATGCGCGACATTGCCCCGAGGGCTGCCAAGAAATTCAGCCAGGGGTTTATTTAATTGTCACTCCGTCATCGGCGTTGAAAGATCAGGTTTGGCTGATGACGATCGACGAACTTTTGGAAATGGCTCAAACATTACAGATCAGCTTTTCGTTTATTACCGACTTCATTCATCGCCGGCGTTTTGCAGATGGAAAAGTACGTGAAGGAATCTACCAAATATTAATCGAGAAGTTTCGCTAGATTTTTTCTGCGCATCAAGAAGAGCATCCCGCTCAAAATAATAAACGAAACAATCAACGAAAAATCGAAAGATCCATTCGCGGAAAGCGAACAGCCTCCACCGGATGCTTCCGTCGCGCCAAATCCGCGATCTGCCAATGATGGGTCGCGGCCCGTGGCCACCAGCACCGCACGATAAACGTTTAGCCGACCGGCACTAACAACTTGTTTTTCGGCGCCTGGAATACGGTCCACGGAAGAAAGTAAGATATCGTGAACGTCTTTGTTCGTAAGTTTTAAATTCGCTGCAAAAATTAAAGCGGCGCCACCACCAACATGCGGAACCGCCTGTGACGTTCCGTCTTTATATTGATGATCACTCGTATAAGTACTTCCGGAAAAGTGGCCGGGAGTTAAGCCCAATATATGCTTACCCGGAGCAAGAATATGAACGCTATGAGGACCGTATGCAGAAAAATCTGCTAGCACATCATTTTGATCACTCGCCGCTACACAGATAATAGCTTTCACTTTGAAATTGCAGGGGTAGGAACCGGTTTCGTCGTTATTTTTCCCCGTATTTCCAGCTGAAACAATGATCGCAGCACCGAGTTCGGCGAACTCATTCAAAGATCGCTCCAACATCGCCGAGTACGCACCGCTCCATGAATTAATTGAAACCGCTCGAATTTCGGGATCAGCGTTTTTGCGCGAGATAAAATCTTCTTTCTCCCACTCAACCACGCTTAATGCCGTATTGGTGTCGCCCTGGTTCGAAGCATTTAAAAACCGCCCAACCGCCAGCTGAACCGGGCCCGGAACGACGCCGCTCATATCGATTTTATTGTCTCCGTTCGCTGTTGCAATCGAGGCCACGTGAGTTCCATGGCCATTTTCGTCGGTAGGAAATTCACCGGGTTTGAATGCATCGTAGGCGCTGGTAATATGTTCCTTCAAATCAGGCGCATTAGGATCGATTCCTGAATCCATAACATACACAACCACTTTGTCTGAACCACGCGTGATCGTCCAAGCTTGAACTGCCGCGATATCGGGGCCCGCAATACGTTGGGCGTCGGTCGATTTCGAGAGAATCGCCCACTGATCACCAAACAAAGGCTCGGCATTTCCGCTCGTCGGAGTGTTTACGATTGAAACATCATCCCCCGAAAATTCCACTTTCTCTTCCCACTCGACTTGAGTTGGATCGAGCGTTTCGACATAGGCATTTTTTTCGGCCTCGCTTGAAAAACTTTTTACTTCAATTGTTTGCTTTCTATCGTCAGCGGTCTGACCGAATTGAAAAGCGCGATACTGATTTTGTTTCTTTTGACGAACGATCAAATCCACCGCGAACGCATCAGAAGCGCAAAAAAATATTCCGACTAATCCGAATAATATTGGTGAGATAACGAGCGACCGCCTCATGACAGTTAAGACTTCAAGTTTTATGCCCTGTTAAATGCTTGAAATCACAATGGTTTGTGCGCAGCGAATTGGGGAGGTGATGCCGCAGTGGGGATCGGTCTCCTCAGACATTCTCTAGACAGCCGTTACCCGGAAAATTTATAAGTAAGCCGTCGGAGGGAAATAGATTCGGTGGCAAAGGGTGGAGGGAAATTTTCGGCATTAAAATTTTTTAGTTTTCTCGCGCTCATAATCACTCTTCAATCTTCAGAAGTCGAGGCTGCGAAAATTCCATGTGGCGGAATATTAAAATCAGCGGGAAGTTTAAGCCTGCCTGTTTTAGAGCAAGTTGCAACGCAACTTGCTTACACTGGACCTTCCTACCGCGGAGTTTTTGAATCGCATATCACCGTTGAACTTACCTCCGGTGGAATTTCGGAATTTCAAAACGTTGCAAATTCTTTGGGACTAAAACCGGTACTCATTCAACTGTCAGAAGGAGCCGTCGCGATTCAACCGATGACGAGTCGTTATTTGCGAGGAGAAATTACAGAAGTTTTTTCGACGGTGCAGAAAGACGCTGCGAATCTTACCGAAAGAGGCTTCAAAATTTTACGAACCAGAATCGAAGCGGTGATCACCGCTGAAGGTATTCCTCAAACTCAGGCGGACGTCGCCCAACATCCTAAAAATAATTATTTTGAATTTCACTTGAAATATGCAGTCGATCCTCGAGACGACGAAAAGCTGCTGGATTCGATCTCAAGAAAATACAATGCGATTTTTTCGTCAAACGCACTCAAACCATCGAGCAACGGACTGCATACAAAATTTGTCACGTTAAGAATATACAACTCAGGAAGAACCGAGGCCGAACAAACTTTTAACGCTCTTCGTTCGGAATTAAAAATGGCAGGCTTCGTTGCGACTTCGGTGCTCAAAGAATATTCCGTCTATGATTCAGACATCAATCTTGACCGCGGATGGGCGAAAATCCCTTCTTCGATTTGTACAGCAGGATGTATTGATTGTCCCTTTGAAACGATTACTTCCGAGTGAATGTTAATATCGTCGATACCGAAAATATGCAAACGCCGTCATCAATAACAAAATTAAATTCACAAGAATTCCTTCGGGCAAAGTATCGGGGCGTAAAACACAACCGAATCCTCCCTTGGAAGGTTCATGCTCTGCGTTTGCCGGCTTTGCAGGTTCCGTCGCTGGAAGAGGTGCAGGCTTGAGTCCGCCCGTTATGGGTGTCACGATGGGCCGCTCATCGGCTAAATATTTGAACTCGTAAACTTTCGGTTCGCTTTCTATCTTGAAACTGCGGTTCATTCCCTTAATTTGAAATCTGTAACAGCCTTCTTTTTTCGGATAGACACGCGTCTCTCTCGTCATCTTAAAAACCGACCAATCATCAGTCATATTTGAATCGCAATCGAGAAGTCTCCAGGAATAGAAAAAATTTCCAGTCTCACTTTTTGCATTCCCAAAGTCTGGCTCAGTTTCATCTTTCCAGCGGATAGTGACTGGCGCGAAGCGCGAATATCCAAGCAGCTCTGGATCTAAAATAGTGTTTGGAATATAGATCTTTTCGCTTTCTTTTGAAGCGGCCGCGTAAATTTTTTCAATCCAAGCAAAATCAGTAGGATCCGCTAAAAGATCAATACGATCTGAATTCCAGCGGATTGATTTAAATAATAATTTTTTTACCAAATTATTTTGAGCATCTCGAATCGAAAAATTATCTTCAAGTTCAGGTATTGAAAGTTCAAATAAATGAGTTTTCTCTTTCGGACTAACGATTCCCTCCGCAGGTTTAATATCGGAAGTGACCAGAATCGATTTCATTATTTTCCCTAAGGAGCTTAGAAACGAATTTTCTTCGTCACTAAAGTTGGTTCCTCTTACCGGTCCCAAATCGACTGCAAACGTATCGCTCTTTGAATCAAGAGCGGCTTCGGCATACGATGCAACACCCTGGCTCGTTACGAGGTCGAACTTTTCGCCTATCGCCGTCGAATTTTTGCGAAAGTTCCGCTCGAAACTCATTAACTGACCTTCAAAATCCAAATCTAATTTATTCAAGTCGAGGGAAAGTTTCGGAAGCGCGGAAGGGTTAAACCCGACATATGGAAAAAAACCTTCGCGCGGCCAAAGTGTCTTGGTGGTGATACAGTAAATTCCTGAGGCGTACGCCCCCGCGTTGATAAGCGTCGCAAGAGAGCTTGAAGCAGAAAGATTTAAATCGAGTGGAGTCTGACGGCTGGTTGTCCACTGCGATAAGGGCACTTGACTCTCGAGGGTCCAAATATCTTTCGATGTTTGTACTTCCTTGCGATCGTCCGGCTCGAGCGGTTTCAAAGAATTCAAAGTTGCCGGGTCAAATTTTTTAATACAATCGGCTGATTTTGCAACTTGCAGCCGAAAACCGTAACCGAGGACGAGCTCATCTTTTTCGAAATCGAGCGTTTCAAGGCGCGACTCCAAGGCCACTTTTCCACTTTGATCTTCATAAGGTCCAGGACCCATAGGAATGAAAAAACCAAGATCCTCAGGAGCGAGGTTCGATTTAAAACCTTGCTGTAGCGTTTCATTTAAAGTCCTTCGAATATCGCCCAGCACCTTTTCCGAGAGATCGATGATGAGCGGCTTTTTTATATCGTCTTGGGTATAAAGTATTTCACCATTTGGCCCAATAAGATTTTTGGGAACGAATTTCAAAACCACTTTTGGTTTTGAGTTGGTTTTATCGTTAGGAGAAATTCCGAGCCTTTCCGGAGTAACAGTAAGAGGCTCTTTCAAATTAATTTTCCAATAACCTGAAGGCTCATGAACAATCTGAATTCCAAACGAAAGTCGAATCTGCCACGTTTCGCCTTCCAAAGTTCCACCCAGATCACCCCCAATAAGAACCTTCTCTTGTTCATAAAATTGAAGAAGTTTATCGAGCGTAGGCTTATCGAAACTTTCCAAAAGTGAATTCACGAGTCTAAAAAAACCACCCTGAACATTGTCTTTGTACGGAAAAATTTCTTTGGGGCGTCCCAACTGGTGAATCACTCCGCGCAAAGTCGCCTTATCAACGATTAACCGAATTCTAATGAGATCATTGGAAGGATCAATATCGACCGATTTAGATTTAAATTTCATTTGCAAATGACCGACTTGAATATCGTTTATAAAATCGGCGACTTTAGCAGCATTGATCTCCGTTCGAAGATGCTTAACGCCCCAAATACGACGAATGTAGGGAATTTCTCTAATCGGGACCGAAAGATTCTGAACCAAAATGGGAACATTTACAGGAGCAGGTTGAGGCTCAAATGCTTCGCGCTGAAGCACTTCTAGGTCGTGGGCCGACAGACTCAAATCATTTCCAAAAAGCAGACTACCTAGGAGTTGAGTTTTTTCGTGGGTCGTCGATCGAAAAAGGTGGAAAAAGCTATCCGGCGAATTTTGATAATATCCTAGTAGATTCACAAGTGCGGAAATTGGAACGCGAATTTTTACTGCGTTCGGTGCCCATGCGGAATATTGAAAAGGTTTACCTGCCTCGCCGGCGATATATCCGCGCTCCTCCATCGTTTTATAAGTCATGCGAAGGAGGATCTTTGTGGACGGGGACGGCGGCGGATTTTTCTTTTCCAAAACCCCTTCGTACATCGGCGATTTATCGAGCGACAAAACATCGTGACCATTAGAGTCCGTCACTTTTACGAACACAAAGCCATCATGGCCAACGATCGTTAGCGGATAAGGACTCGGTTCCGCCAATAAGGGGAGCGAAAGAAAAATACCGAGTGCCGTCAATCTCTGGAAATTTCCCCACATGACGGGGAAATGAATAGCTGAAAACACCCTTTAAGGGAAGATGAGCCATTGCCATAAAATGTAAATCATTCCCGAGGATTAGAGCAAAATTCCTTCACAATTTCGCTCCATTTCCCGTAGTGTCGAACATATGGAATGGGACAACGATCCGGTCTACCAGATGGCTCAACGACAATTTGACGACGTCGCCGAGGCGATGAATCTCGATCGAAACGTAGCAGTTCGACTCAGAGAACCCGATCGTGCGCTCTTGGTTTCGGTGCCCGTGCGAATGGAAGATGGGCATGTGGAAGTTTACGATGCTTACCGCGTTCAACATAACGATACGCGCGGCCCGTACAAGGGTGGAATTCGCTATTCCCCCGATGTAACTCTCGGAGAAGTCGCCGCTCTCGGAATGTGGATGACTTGGAAATGTGCGGTGATGAATCTTCCGCTTGGCGGAGCTAAGGGTGGAATTCGAATTGATCCCACGAAGCGAACTCGGCTTGAACTGCAGCGCCTTACTCGGCGATATACTTCCGAGCTTGTAAGTTTCATTGGGCCGCAACAAGATATTCCCGCGCCCGATATGGGAACGAACGCTCAGATCATGGCTTGGATCATGGACACTTATTCTCAGCAAAAAGGTTATGTAGTTCCAGGAGTGGTTACCGGAAAACCAATTTCAATTGGTGGTTCGCTTGGTCGTGTAGAAGCGACTGGACGAGGCGTTGTCTACACAGTCATGGAGGCCAGTAGGCATCTCAATTTAGAGCTCGGCGAAAAAACGACGGTGGCCATTCAGGGTTTCGGAAATGTGGGAAGTCATGCGGCGCTTAAATTTGCGAAACTCGGCTGTCGCGTCACTCATATTAGCGATATTTCGGGTGCGTATATGAACGCCAAAGGATTTGATGTCGCAAACGTCAATGATTACCTCACCAAAAATCCAACTCTGGCGGGATATCCGAGCGCTGAAAAAATCACCCAAGAGCAATTGCTAACTGCGAAGGTCGATATATTAGTGCCGGCGGCAATGCATAATCAAATTGACGGAAAAATCGCACAGAAATTGCAATGCCGAATTCTTGCCGAGGGCGCAAACGGTCCGACCACAACTGACGGCGATAAAGTTCTGAAGGAACGCCAAGACGAAATTTTTCTTATTCCCGATGTTTTGGCAAATGCTGGGGGTGTGACGGTTTCTTATTTCGAGTGGGTGCAAGGGTTACAAAATTTCTTTTGGAGCGCGAAAGAAATTAATCGAGAACTTTCTAAAATCATGAGTAAAGCTTTCTTAGAAGTTGTCGAGCTTCAAAAACAACACAAAATTTATATGCGAATTGCGGCCCAAATGTTGGGAATTGACCGAGTGGCGAAGGCCATGCTCGCTCGTGGACTCTATCCGTAAATTGAAATTATTAACCTCCGAGATGGTGGGCCAATAGGCGCGCTAAGTGGGCAGCGTCGTCAAGACGAGTGATCCATTCATCACAGCCTTTTTCGTAACCCAATCGAACAATATCTTTAGATGCTTTTTCAGAGAGGATAAAAATAAACATTTCTTCTTGTCGAAAATTTTTCTTTAATTTTTCACAGAGCGCTAATGCATCTTCATTGAGATTGCGTTCATCAAGAACAACGCCATCCCATTCTCCATTTTTTAACGCTTGTTCCAAAGAAAATCGCGTTTCAAAAAACTGAAACTCCGCCTGATCTTTAAGTTCTCCACAAAGTTTTTCAAACATGGCTTTATCAGAACTGACGAACGCTAATCGACGAATGCTCCGTCCATTTCGAATCGATCGATAATCTCCAATATTGACCACCTTCTCGGACAGAAGGGATTTGATTGCGCGACGTCGAGTTTTCATTCAAATCCCATTATACGTCTAAATGCTCGCGCACGAAACTCGGACCTAGGGACGCCGAAAAGGCTAACTCAGCGCAGAAACGCGATGCTTTTTTCTATCAAAATGATCAAGAATTTTAAGCGCTTCGTGAAAACTTGAAATGCGATTGCGATACGGCAAGTAATGGGGCGTCACCACATAGATTCGCTTTCCAACCGTCTGTAAGCGTCGCTCGCGACGCGTGAGCGCCTTCAAATTCATCATCAGTTTTGAGAAACGAGAGATGGTTTCCTCCGCGGGAATCAAACGATCCATTTGTCCTCGACGCACACATTCACCGCGCATTTCTGTCAGCTCGAGTGTTGCAGGAATAGTTTTAAACGCATTCTCAGGTAAAAAAGGCATCAGCCTTTTTAGACTCTGACGGCCCGCTTCGATTTGGGCGACCCAAGCTTTCGAATCCTCAAAATCGAGCCAACTGCCGAGGGATAAAATCGCATCGCCTCTCGCGCGATCTCTCGTCGTATAAAGTGTTCGCAGACTTGGTTGATCTTTCACACCGATTCCGAAATCAAAATTTACAAATTCCTGCAAAGGTTCAGGGGTCGACGCAAGCGAAATTTCAATTCGATCGATAAACATCCACCACCGCATACTCACTGAAAGTTTATTTGCAAAAGTTTTCGCAAGGTTTCGACCCGCGCCTAATCCATTCACGATTAATTGCTTCACTTGAGTATTTGGGGAAATTCGATAGGTCGACCATGACGGCTGTAGATCGATTCGATCGTTCCAAAGCTGCACTCCCCACTTCCGAGCATGATCCGTTAGAAAACTACAGTAGGGCTGCTTCATTTTAGGATCAACGCGATAGGCTTTAGGAGGAGCCTCGATTGCAAATCGAAGCCAATCACGAATGAGAACCAAATCCCTTTCCAAGGTTTTCGGCCGCATTTGAGTTTCAATTTCCATTTCGATAAATTTGTAGAATTGAGAATCTTTTTTCATCAATTCGTAAACGTCCGCAGCGGCACGATCCCAAGATTTTACACCCGGCTTTTTGAGGTTATCCCAAATCCGCATAAATCCCGCTGCAACCAGAGGGAACTCTCGCTCGACTTCGGCCTTAAATCGCTCGTAGGTTCCGTCGAAAGAAAGTCGATGCTTTGGCAAAACGGCTTGCGATTCATAAACGGAAGAGACGAGTCCAGACTCCTCAAGCCGAAAAAAACCAGCCCGAAACAAAAGGTCACTCAAATTGCGTGGTCCCAATTGAGCAGGCAGAACCAGCGGCTTGGTTTCATCAGGAGCAAGCTCACCGAGCGCTGAGGAGGGAACAACCAATACCGAAAACCCTTTACGAACGAGTCCCGCAGCAACCATTAAGCCTTCAGGTTGGGTATCCCCCAGGACTGCAAAATCATAGGTCGAAGGAACCATAGTCTATAGGCTACGCGCCTTTTCGCTTAGAACTCAAGAAATCTTGTCGCCCCGCAGCGGGCAATTTGAAAATTCGGCTGATATAATTAAATGTGCAAAGTTCTCCCTTATTCGAAAGAAATTTAGAAAGCCTACGAGTATGCCGACCTCAGCTCTTCGAGGAACTTCAATCAAAAATTGAGGATTATCGTGGTCGATCCATCGATGGGTCGCCTTTTCAGGCAGATGAAGGCGCCGAGAATGAAGCTCAAAGAATTCTTTCGAGTGTTGATCTAAAGAATTCGCATCTCCTATTAATTTTTGGAACGGGACTGGGACATTTACCGAAACGTTTTCTCTCGCAGCGCCCCTTCGATAATGATGCAGTTCTTATTATTGAAAAAAATCGAGATATTTTTATGCGTGCACTCCATTGTTTTGATTGGAGTGCCGAAATTTCAGACCCGTCTATCGTTTTCGCCATTGGTAGAAATGCCGATGAAGCGATCGACGATCTTCGACGTTTTTTTCTAAGTCACATCACCGTTAGTAAATATTTTAAAATTCTCGCGACTCCTAGCGCCATTCAATCAGACCCTGATTATTATATGACGATCGCGAAGGCGACGATGGAATGCCGCAATTACTCCTACCTTCATGCGGGACAATCCGTCGAAGATAGTATTCAAATTTTTGAATCGTCGATGGCCCATATTCTATCGGGCCCTTTGAATGAAACACGGCTATCCCGAATCTCCGAACAGGCGGCGCTCGCCAAACAATCCATTAAAAAATGGCATGGCGAGGGACTAAAAATTCTTAAGAAAATTAAATCTTGGCGGAAAACTTTTGCGGACCAAGAAAAATCCGGCAGCCCTTTAAATATGGAAGTACTTAATTCGGCGCTCGATGAAATCTTAAACGTTAAAGCCTCGGCTGCGAATCATGATAAAATATTTTCTGAAGTCGCGATTGCCATACTCTATCCCACCCACTCCATTTTTGAGCGCGTTTTAAACCAGATGCCCTCGACCTATGCTACTGAATATGAATTGAAGATGGATTTTCTTCTTCAACATGAAGCCTATTTTGAAATGTGGGATTTGTATCTTCCGCGAATTATTCGCGCTCTAGATCAAGCAGATAATCTTTCACCAGCTTATATTCAAACTCATGGGTCTTTTGAATTGCCCCTTCGATCGTAAGACCGGGCTCGCGAGGAAAACTAATCTGACGAACGATCGGTCCAGAATCTAATTCTGAAATCACCTCGTGAATGCTGACGCCAAAAAACTTATCGCCCGCGTCGTAGGCTTTTTGAATGGCATCTAAACCTCGGTGGTTAGGAAGCCAGCTCGGATGTAAATTAACGATTCGACCTTTCCACTGACGTAAAAAATCCACACTGAGAATTCGCATATAGCCCAATAGAAATATCGAATTCACTTGATGATCCTGCAAAAATTGCAGCAATTTGTCGGTGGCATCGGCTTCTTTGGGCTCAAGCACGAGCGTTGGCTTTCCGAATTTATGCGCACGTTCAATCGCCGTACATGGACGATCGGCAAAAACGGCATTCACCCGATTTTTTTTAAGATCGCCTGATTGTTCGAGGTCGAGAACATTTTGCAGATTGGTTCCACTTCCTGAAACAAAAATGGCCCATCGAATGGGCCTATTCGTGCCCGGACCCTGCCCGGTCATTTTAGAATCACCGATGGAAATGAGGGCCGGCGACTTTCGACAATACCAATTTCATGCGCTTGAAATCCTAGGGACGCCTTCATCACTTTTTCACGATCTTTTTCAGAAACGATCGCGCAAAATCCAATACCCATATTCCAAGTAGAATAAGCTTCAGCTTCCTCGAGCTTCGCCGCGTCTACAAATCGTTTCATCAGAGGGGCGGTTGGAATTTTTTCTTTTTTCAAGATCAGAGTGACGTCTTCTTCAATCACTCCGCGAGGAAGATTTTCCACCAGGCCACCACCGGTAATATGGGAGAACCCCTTTGGAGTGATTTTAAGATCGCGCAAAAGTTTTAAAACCAGCTGAACATAAAGGTTGGTGGGTCGAAGTAAATAGTCCCCAATAATGTGACCCTCTAAATTCTGATCGAGTTTCCATTTTTGCTTCTCTAAAACTTTTCGTACCAAGGAATATCCGTTGCTATGAAAACCTGAAGATTCAAAACCGATAATGATATCTCCTGGCTGAACATTTTTCGGATTCAAACGCGCCGATCGTTCCATAGCACCTAAAGAGAACCCCGCGACATCGTATCGTCCGGCTGGATAATAGCCGGGCATCTCTGCCGTTTCACCGCCGATCAATGCGCACTTACTTTCTAAACAGGCGTCGGCAATTCCACTCATCAAATCATCGAGCACTCGTCGCTCAAGTTTCCCCGTCGCAAGATAATCCAAAAAAATAATCGGCTCAGCACCACAGGCCACAATATCGTTCACACACATGGCGACAACGTCTTGACCGACCGCTCGATGCGCCTTTGTGGTTCCGACTTCTTCAGCGAGTAAAAGTTTGGTACCCACTCCATCGGTAGAGGCGACCCAAACCGGATCTTTTAAATATTTTGGAGCTTGAAAAAATCCACCGAAGTCTCCGATCTCACCCAGAACTTCAGGACGAAGAGTTCGTTTTGCTTTTTCTTTGATCCCCTCAACGAATTGATCGCCCGCGTGACGATCAACACCAGAATCTTTGTAATCCATTAAATTCCCCTCACAAAGAATTCGGACTCAAAATGCTCACCATCGTATCTCCGTATCGGCGAGCTCCCTCTTCCTTCCACAGAACTTTTTGAGTAATCGATTCTCTTTTATCGTACTCACAGATTACTAAGCCTTTGCGAGCAAGCAAGGAATGATCTTGCAGTCCGACGAGCGCTGCTTGAACCCAATCTTCACGATAAGGTGGATCGATAAAAATTAAATCGAATTCATCTTTGCGACGATTCAACCATCGAATTGCATCAAGAGCGCCTTTGCACAAAACTTCGCTCTGCTCAGTTGCACCAAAGCCCGCCAAAGTTTTTTCGATATTGCGAACCGTTTGTAAATGATGGTCGACGAAGACCACTTTTTTTGCGCCCCGCGAAAGTGCTTCGAGACCGAATGCGCCGGTACCGGCAAATAAATCGAGCACGCGAATAGCTTCCCAAGAATCGACAAATCGCGCTTGAAGTTGATCGAAAATGGCCTCTTTCACTTTGTCGGAGGTGGGTCGTAATTTTTCTGAGGATTTGCCAGGAATCGCCTGACCTCCCCACTTCCCGGAGATTATTTTCATTCTGCCAACCTATATAGAAGAGCTCAGCGAAAACGTCCACGATGGGTAGTAAAAGTCGCAGCCACGCCGTAAATGCAAGTTTTAAGCCATTTCCAGGCATTTTAAGCTGGCACAGACCTTGCTTTTAAATGACGTAGGGAGAATACCCATGAAAAAAAATCTTATTATTTTAACTTTAGCTTTGAACTTTGTTGCTGCCGCAGTGTTTGGAAATCCCAAACCGGACTATCCCGGTGGTCAAGGTGAGTTCGAGTTCAAATTCATGCTCAACAAAAAAAATGAAGATCGTACGGCTGCAGAGATGTGGGGCAATTTCATGAAGTCGATGAACGCCTCTTCAGATAAAGCAGGGTTTCTTGATGATTACTTCAAAGGTTACAATGAACAAGCATTTAAGGTTATTAAAAAGAATTTCAATTTAGAATTCACATGGGCAAATAATGTTACCGAGTTTGATAAAACCAAACTCGCCTTGGCTCTTTTGGAAAACAACAGTCTACCGAGCAATCTTAGAGAAGGTACCAAAATTAATTATTTCGTAGACGCGGCAACTCTCGCTGAACGCCAAATGTTATTTGGTGATGCTTATAAGAATATGGCGGCCTCGTTCGGGACTACGGATCGCTCCCTCAGCATTCCACTAGCAGCGGAACATTTTAATCGTTACTCGTGGAGCGGAATGACAAAGCAAACTGCAAAGATTGGAAAATCCGCGGATGGAAAAAGCGAAGTTTTAATTATTACTGGAACTAGACGAGTTCAAAATGGATTTTATTGGACACAGCAAAATGGAATTCAGCAGTATGTTCCAAAAATTGAAGACGAAACTTATACAGTACCGCCACTTCCGATTGCTTCAGTAGGTGGAGATCTCGAAGTTCTTCGATCAGCCTTAGCAGCTTCTCCCAATGGCGAGATTGAACTTAAAGGTCCTCAGTCATGGGGATTCATAAATAATAGTGCGATGGGATTAAAATTTAACGGGCCCGTCACGGGTCGCTCGACCGATAAGGTCATTATTGTTTCAAACGGAAACTTGATAACAGCGCCTTCATTCGAAAATATTGCCAATGCTGACATCAAAGGCGCTAGCGTTCTTGCTGTCGGTGGAGTTGCCGCAGTAAAAGAACTCGCTAAGAAAAAAGCCGCACTAAAGATTTCGTCCGCCGAAGACAAAGTGAACGAGATGATTGAATATCTGGTGAAACCGAAGGTTTGCAAGCAGAGCACGACGATCTAAAGTCGTTTTAACGCTGCTGCTACTAGACCTTTGAAAAGCGGATGACTCGTAAAGGGCTTCGACAAAAATTCCGGATGAAATTGAACTCCTACAAAAAAGGGATGATTTCCTAGCTCAATCACTTCGACAAGCGAACCATCGGGAGAATCTCCGACGATTTGAAATCCCTTCGATTCTAATTTTTCACGATAAGCATTATTGAATTCCAACCGATGACGATGTCGTTCAGAGATTTCTGATTTTCCATAAAGCTTAGCAGCGAGCGAACCTTCTTTAAGCCGACAAGGATACGCACCCAGCCGCATTGTTCCACCCTTATCGCCTGCGGAACTTTGACCGCTCATATAATGAATGATCGCGCCATCGGGACTCTCATTAAATTCTTGCGAGTGCGCGTTTTTAATCCCGACCACATTTCGCGCATACTCGATCGAAGCGAGCTGCATTCCGAGACAAATTCCAAAAAACGGAATCTTATTTTCGCGCGCGTATCGGATGGCAACCATTTTTCCTTCGGTTCCGCGCTCGCCAAATCCTCCCGGTACGATCACCGCATGAATTCCATCAAATGCAGCGGCCACATCGGTCTCGGGTTTCGAAAGTTCTTCAGGATCGATATATCGAATCTCAACCTTACAATCGTTGGCTAAGCCCGCGTGTCCGATCGCTTCATTTAAGCTCTTATAAGATTCTTTCAAGGTCATATATTTTCCGACCATTCCAAGAACCATTTTGCGTTTAATCGAAACCAATTTCTCAGCAATATCTTCCCAAGGCTTAAGATCAGGCTGACGAGTCCAAATATTCAACTTCTCGATAATTCGCTCATCCAGTCCTTCGCGGTGAAAATTAAGTGGGACTTCGTAAATATTTCCGACATCGATCGCGGTAATGACACAGTTTTCGCTGACATTACAAAAGAGCGAGATTTTTTTCTTCACGTCTTTCGAAAGATCTTTCGAGGTTCGACAAATAAGGATGTCGGGCTGAATTCCAATGCTTAAAAGTTCCTTTACCGAATGTTGAGTGGGCTTGGTTTTAATTTCTCCCGCCGTTGGAATATAGGGAATCAAAGTGAGATGAACATAAAGAGTATTCTGTGAACCGAGATCGTTTTTCAACTGACGAATGGCCTCGAGAAAAGGAAGGCCCTCGATATCTCCAGTCGTGCCTCCCACTTCGACGATGACCACATCTACATCTTTCGCATTTTTTAAAACGCGCTCCTTAATTTCATTCGTAATATGCGGAATGACCTGCACCGTTCCACCGAGATAATCGCCACGACGCTCTTTGGTGATGACCGAGTGATACACGCGTCCAGTAGTAAAATTATTATCTTGAGTGAGAGTAACACTCGTGAAGCGCTCATAGTGTCCAAGATCGAGATCGGTTTCAGCTCCATCGTGAGTGACGAAGACTTCACCGTGTTCAAGAGGATTCATCGTTCCGGGATCCACATTAATATAGGGATCCATCTTCACGATCGTGATCTTAAGACCGCGCGCTTCTAGAATGGCGCCAATCGAACTCGCGGAGATTCCTTTTCCTAAGCTTGAAGCCACTCCGCCAGTCACAAAAATGAATTTTGATTTCACTTTTTTCCTCTCAACTACATCGACAAAATATCGATGAGCTTCAGCTTTTCTAAATCGGCATGCTCACGTTTGCCGATCACGTCTTTAAAATCGACTTCCACCATTTGATTCGAACGAACGCCCACCATGACTCGGTTTTTGTTGGCGACAATAAGCTCCACGGCTTTCGCGCCCAAGCGTGAGGCCAAATTGCGATCGACAACACTCGGACTGCCTCCGCGCTGTAAATGACCGAGAATCGCAGAGCGGACATCCCGTTTAATTTTTGCTTTTACGATTTTCGCGATTTCAAAAACCCAGCCGGGTGTATCCTTCTCGGCAACCACCACAATGCTTCCTGATTTTCCGCGATCAATTCCAGCGGTAATTTTTGCGACCAAGGGTTTGGGATCGAATGGCGCTTCAGGAATAATTGCATATTCAGCACCGGCCGCGAGTGCGGTTTCAAGTGCGATATGTCCGGTGTTTCTTCCCATCACCTCGATCATGAACACTCGATCGTGCGAGTCTGCAGTGTCGCGAATTTTGTCGATCGCTTCAACCGCAGTATTAAGCGCGGTATCAAAACCAATTGAGAAATCCGTTCCCACAATATCGTTGTCGATCGTGCAAGGAACTCCAATAGTGTTAATCGAAAATTCTTTTGAAAGTTCGGCGGCACCTGCCAAAGTTCCATCGCCACCAAGAACGATGAGCGACGAAAGATTCCACGCTTCCATTTTTTCGTGTGCTGTTTTGCGTCCGGCCTTGGTCATGAATTCTTCGGATCGAGATGAACCTAGAATTGTTCCTCCGCGCTGAATAATATTTCCAACGGAGCGCAGACTCATCGGCACCATATTGCCCTTGATGAGTCCGTCGTAACCATCTTCGATGCCCACAACTTCCCGGCCATAAAAGATTCCGGTGCGGACAATGGCGCGAAGACAGGCGTTCATACCGGGAGCATCTCCTCCCGAAGTTAAAACTCCAATACGATTCAGACCCTGCACTTCTTTAACTCCAAGCTCAGTCCTCTCTTGACCCCGCGCGTCTCTATTCCAATTCACAAAAAAATAGTCGGTTCGCTACCAAAAATAAAGAACCACATCTCACGATTGAGTTCTATTAAGTTGACCTAGTGCGGCAGCAGCCGCATTTCTTAGCCTAATTAGGAGTCTAGGGCTAATTGAACCAGTTTCCAGCGAGAAATCCTCTATAATAGAGGATGGAGGTGTTTGGGGTTGATGTCAGGCGGCTCAAAGAAAAAATCAAACCGTACAAGTTCGGCAACCGCTAAACCCAAAGCTCCAAAGGCGAAGGATCTTGCCGAGCTCGCCTATCCAGCACATCTGGCCGAAAGTAGTGTCGTTGAAGAGCTTCGCCAAACCGTACAAAAATTACGAATTTTCGACTCACTTGGTAAGACGCTCACCTCTTCGCTCGATCTCTCAGAAATTTTAAGAATTGTCGTAGAAAAACTTGGCAGCTTGGTGAAGAGCCGTCATGTGGCGTTGGTGTTTTTGGATGAAACTTCGAATGAGTGTTACTTCGAATATCCCAAAGATTTGGCGGATAAAAAACATACATTTCCATTGGGCAAAGGCGTTTTGGGAAGATGCCTGGAGCGCGGACGAGGTGAGCTTTATCTTGGGCCATCGCTCGATCCCCTTTTCGATTCTGCCGTCGATGGTTTGGTGGTTTATCAGCCGGAAAGCATGATCACTCTGCCGATTATGTCGAAGGGCTCAGTGCTTGGACTGCTCGCGTTTTTTACTGACCGAAATGAAAACCGATTTACGGAAGAGCAGTTTCGATTGCTTGAAACCTTTAGCGATTATCTCGCGATCGCGGTTGAAAATGCGCGAAATTATAAAGGTGTGCAAGAACTAACCATTTCGGATGACCTCACCAAACTTTACAATTCCCGTTATCTTCATTTGGTTTTGGAGCGAGAAGTCACACGTTCGGAAAGATATAAAGAACAGTTTTCTCTGGTGTTCATTGATATCGATAATTTTAAAAATATAAACGATGTGCACGGGCATATGGTCGGATCGCAATTGCTTCGAGAGTTCGGCACATTTCTACTCGGACAAATTCGCACCTCCGATGTCGCCATTCGCTACGGTGGTGACGAGTTCGTTCTGGTACTTCCAAAAACGACAAAAAAAGATGCAATGCTAGTTGTTGAACGAACGCTCGAAATTTTGCGCCAAAATCTTTTCTTGAAAAACAAACATCTGAATATCCGAATGACTGCCAGCTTCGGCGTTGCCACTTTTCCCGAAGATGGCAAAACCATCGACGCCATCATCTCCGCTGCTGATAAGGCCATGTATATGGTCAAAAAAGGCAGCAAAGACGGGGTGTATGCCGCTTCGAAGCCCGTAACTTTGATTGGGACGAAGATTTAGTTATTTTCCCCGGGGAAAATGAAGTTCACAAATCGAAAAAAATCCCAGAAATATTTTTTATTTTTTCCAATTTGGAAGCCTGTTTTAAAAAAAACCTTCTGGAATCCTTGAAAATTCCAGAAGGTTTTTCCTTGAAATTATTTGCAAATTTTCAAAATAATATTTGACATGACTTTTAGTTATCATTTTTCGATTTAGAAAAATGATTTGCATCCCCTCATATAATCATCACTGGAGCGCGAAATTTTGAGCTAGCGTATCGGCGCTAAGAAACCGCAAGATTTTTTAAAACCCACGTCATTTTCAAATACGCGCGATTTTCATTCGAAAAAAAACATATGCTATGAAAGTAAAAAGGAGAAAGAGATGAATCCATTTCGCACTCACTTACACGAACAAGCATTGTCCATTTCTAAAAACTTTCGCAGTTTGGAATCGGAACTCATTGATATTTTGCAACGCATAGAAGAAGCGCGAGTTCATCTGGAAATGGGATATCCAAGTCTTTTTGAATATGCGACCAAAGAACTTAAGTTATCTGAGGGCAATGCCTACGCATTCACGAGAATTTCTCGAAAGGCCAAAGAGGTCCCGCAGTTAAAAGAGGAAATTAAGTCAGGCGCAATTACAGTCTCCAATGCGAAACAGATTTTACCGGTTCTGACCGTCACAAACCAAAATGAGTGGATTGAGAAAGCAAAGTCCCTCAGCAAACGAGAACTTGAGCGCGAAGTGGTAAGGGAAAATCCAGAGTCAGCTCGAAAGGAATTTGTTCGCGTAGTGCAAGCGAATCGAGTGAGCATAAAAATAGAGATATCTGATACGTGTCTTGAAAAATTGAAAAGAGCACAGACTCTGCTAAGTTCTCACCGTCGGAAAAATGCGACAATTGAAGAGACCTTCGAACAAAGTTTGGATCTTTTTCTTGATAAGAAGGACCCTCTTAAGAAAGCGTTTCGTGCACTATTTAAGTCAAACAAAGATGTGAGTTTATTATCTCTAAAGATGTTGGGATAGAAGCATTAAAGATGCCGCATGAAACCTCACCGAAAGGACAATCCGGAGCGAAATCTTCGATCTTAGATGAAGAAGCGTTCACGATTTTCCCCGGGGAAAATCAAGTGGATGGCTATAAAGAAGATTCCAGAATTTTGCTTTTTGCTTAGATTGGGATATTTTGCCAAAATTGATCTAATACCGATTCTTCTTTGAACGCCACCATTCCTTTGATATGTGTGCCGTGGGCGGTTCTTTAGGTGGTGATGGTAGCGAGTTCAATTCTTTTTTGGCTGGTTGCACAAACTGGCTGCGATAAAACTTCGGTTGCTGCCCTCGGCCGCTCGGTTCATCAAGAAAAAATCTCCCAAAGTCTCACTTCTAGAGAAGCTTATGGTGACAGGGGTTGGCCCGAGCTTGGTTTTCAAAAATACCACGTCAAGATTCTATTACGCGACCTTAAGGTATCGAACGATGCACGATTCCCACCACAATTTTGGACTGGATTGAAAGCTTTAGTTCGAGAGTCTAGTCCTCAGGATATTCTTTGGGCGATTAATCACCGAGAGGGTCATTATATTCTTGGGCTTCAAGGCAAACAACTTATCCAAATAACCTTTGCCCTCGGTACACTCTTGTACGCAAGCAGTAGAGGGTGGATCGAATTCCAACCCAACCAATTAACTGGAGCACTAATCCCACTTCAGAATGCTTTAAGAGCTCAAGATTTTAATAATGTTCAAGCTGTCATCAACGTTTTTACGGTAGCCACCGTTTTAATAAAGCGACATTTCAACATCATAAGCATCCATCAACAATTTCAAAGTTCAGAAGCCTTCGAATTAGATATATTGGCGACGGATCCCGATGGAAAACATGTGGCCATCGAAGTGAAAAACAAAATTCGATACAACAGCGATAAAAAAGATCAGTTCGAGCGATACGAACGCATGCTTCTCGAAGGAAAAGACGCAAGCACTTTGCCGGGTAAACTCTTCAAAAATATAAAAATTAAAGATGTTTATTTTATTGGAACGAAACCGACCCATCCAGACTTGGTGGAAGATTTTCGAACTCGATATCCCCACTTTAAGTATGAGACTTTAGATTATATCAATAACTACGATCCGCTCGCGCCTAAGCAAGCCCAGCACCAAAACCAAAGCGTCGCTCAGCGCGCTAACTGAAAATCGTAGATATTTCCCAATCCAATTATTTTTGTGAGTTCATCGAGAGCGACCATCGATTCTCGAGCAAGATGCGGATCGGCGAGATCCTTCGCTTCAATTCGATCACGGTAATGCTTAGCAACCCAAATTGTGAGGCGCTCATAAATTGTATTCGTAAGCATTACCTTTGCCGAAAGAGATTGAATTTCAGTTTCGGTGAGCGGAACGCGGAGACGTAAACAGGCGGGGCCTCCGCCATTTTGCATTGATTGTCGCAAATCAATATAGTGAATCTGCTTTATAGGGCTGTTACTTTCTAAAACCTTATCAAGAAAAGCTTTCGACTCTGAGTTTTCTTTCGATTCTGTTGGCGCGACAACACACATTTTTCCATCCGGTAAACTAAGAACCTGAGAATTGAAAGGATAAGCCGAAACCGCAGCCTTTACTGAAAGCTCTTCGACCGACGCTTTCATCAATACCAGTTCTTCTCCCAAATGTTTTCGAAGCTCGCTCACCAAAGTCTCTTCATCCTCAAAAGCAAGTTCGTGATATATAAACAAATTTTTATTACCCACCGCAAGCACATCGGTGTGAAACGCGCCAGCATCAATTCCCATAGGATGCTGCTTTGGAAAAATCACTTGAGCCGACTTGAGTAAATGCAATCGTGCAAGAGCCTGCGAAGCCTCTAAAGTTTGGCGAGCAGGATATACTTTAGGACCTGGCAGATTCCGAGACACACTTTTCCCCCAAGCAAAAAGATGCATGGAATTTTTTGAGGTCTGCAGTCGGCTATGGTTGGCGGCTCCCTCATCTGAAAAATGCGGCGATGCTGGAAGTGCATCGTGCACTTCAAAATATTTTTTCTCAGCAAAAATCGCTCGTAAAACTCGAGTTGTCGTTTCAGTTTCAATCGATCGATGAAACATTCCAACCAAATTGGCAGGTACAAAATGAACTCGGGAATCTTCAGAGTCCGTGGAAGGAACTACAGTTGCAGCATTCGCCGCCCACATGGCAGAAGCACTCGAAACTTGTCGCAATAAAAGAGGTTCGAGTTTGTTCGCAGCGGAAATGATTTCTTCATCGCTGCCACGAAATCCAAGCTGGTGAAGAATTCGAAGATTCGGCCGATTCTGAGGAGGAAGAAAAGCTTGAGGCAAACCGAGATCGCGAACAAATTTCATTTTAACAAGCGATTCAAGTGCTGCGAGCTTCGGATTGGAAGCTTGGCCCTCATAAGTCGAGCTCGCGATATTGCCGCGACTTAAGCCCGCGTAGTTGTGAGTGGGTCCGACCAACCCGTCGAATTGAACTTCCTGAAGTAGCTCCACGTCCAATTTTACTGTGCATTTTTTTCGCTTGTCCATGAACCCTTTGGTGATACGACTTCCAAAATTCCAAAAGACCTCAATGTTTTAGCCGTCTTGAGATGGCATAGGGATTGCTACTTAAATGCAGGATGAATAAACGGCAGCTGGCATTGGTTTTATCGAGCGTGCTTATTACGTCTTGTGGTGGACGCGATATTTTCGATTCCACTCTCCAAAATCCGATCTTCGAGGCCAATAGTCTGACTCTTGAATCACCAACGCCTGTACCGGCACCGCGATTATTTAATCTCTCACGTTGTCCGTCGATTAGCGCTGAAGATTTCAATGATCGCTGGGGAATTTGGGATGGCGGAGGTGGACGCTTTGAACAACCCCAACTATTGGATATCAATCACTTTGGAGCAAGCGTTTTAATCTATCAAACTTTGGGCCGCGGAAAGTTGAGCACGAAAGAAGATCCGGCGTTGAGTCTCAATCTTAAAGAACTCTATCGTGCCGGATATATTCTTGTGCAAATTTATAATGCCCAGACATTTAAGCACGAGCCGCTGTGGTGGTTACAAAGTGGTGAGGGAGAAGCCGTTGAGAAGTGGGCTGAAAATATTTTGAGAGCAGAAGATGAAAATGGAAATATTCTTCCGGGTGCCTATGTCCACGCTCTAGGGTTCGCCTCCGAAAGAATGGTTCCTTCCTATTTGAGCGGTACGAATGAAATCGTATCGTATTATGCCGATTTAAAATCCCAATGCGATTCAGGAAAACCTGCGGCTGAGCTCGCTCGGTATTGCGCCATATTTGATACGAACAATCCGGATGCGAAATTTTTGGATCGCTACCCTCGAAATCAAGCCCAACTCATCAGCCGTCACCTCAAATTTATCGAGCGACTTTCGATTGTCGCACATAAATACAAAAGACTTTTTGTTACTCTCATGCATTCAGCTATTCCCACCGATTTCATCGGAATAAAACCTGAACAATATAATCAGTATTCCAACGTTTTGATTCCGTGGTCCTACTCTAAAGATGACGATACGATTTCGTATGGCGCCAATCTTAAATATAAATATAAAGCTTGGCGTGATAATCGAAACGCCGACGTTACCGATGCGAAGAAACGCGGCTTCATTGGCTTCCTCGGTGATATTGGTCGTAAGGGCGATGTCACTTACGCTGACGCTGCCGATGCGCCGAGCGATATTCGATCAGCCTTTCTTCCTCATATTCCTTTTTATTCGGTCTTTGGTCTTGACCTAGCCTATTGGTCTTTTAGAGGACTCGATTATAATACTGAATTCGTCGCCCAAAATGGAGATCCGCTGATGACTGCAGCTCAAATTGCGGAACTCGTCGCCGCAAAAAATACATTTAAAAATTTATTTTTGAATCTCAAAGCAAATTTCCCAATACCAACTATTAGAAATGATGAGTGTACGAAGTAAGGCTTAATTTAAGCTGATTGCGCCTTGTTAGCCGATTCGCTATCGGGAATGGTGAAAAAGAATTTGGAACCTCGTCCCACTTTAGATTCGACCCAAATTCGGCCTGCATAATTTTCGACAATTTTTTTACAGAGGGAAAGTCCCATTCCGGTGCCTTCATATTTTTCGCGTGGATGAATTCTTTTGAACATCACAAAAATCTGATCGAAAAATTTCTCTTCGATTCCAATTCCATTATCGGCCACACAAAACACCCAATGCGGGCCTTTTTTCTCTGATGTAATACGAATAATAGGTCTTTCATTTCCACGGAATTTAATCGCATTGGCAATGAGGTTTTGAAAAACTTGGCTAAATCGAAATTCATCGCCCGGTATCGAAGGTAGATCGTCATACGTTACCTCAGCGCCATTCTCTTCAATAAGAGTCGAAAGTCCACTCAGCGTTCGGTCAAGAACCTTCGTAAGATCAATTGTCGTCGTTTCCATATCATCGCGCTTCATTTTGGAGAAGACGAGTAAACTCTTAATCAGAGCTTTCATTCGTATGGCGCCCGTTTTAATAAAGCCCAGATTCGTTCGAGAAATATCGTCGAGCTTAGACGAAAGGCCTCGCTCTAAAAGTTCGCAATACGAACTAATGGTATTCAGAGGTTCTTGCAAATCGTGCGAAACGACATGTGCGAAACGCTCAAGCTCCGCATTCGACTCCGAGAGAAGATCTGCCTGCTGTTCCAGCTTTTGATGACTCGATCGCTCGAGCTCGCGCTCTCGAATAAGATACTGCTCGCTCAGTCGAAGGCGTTCGGTCTCGAGTTCTTTCTCGTGTTGCTTTCGTTCAAGATGACGAAGTTCTGCCGCTTGTCGTTTAATCTCTTCAGTCTTGCAGTAGAGGTCTACAAAAACTGAAACTTTCGCCCTCAAAATTTCTGGAACTATCGGCGATAGAATATAGTCGACTGCGCCCACTGAGTAGCCGCTAAAAACGCTTGCTTCATCGGTGCTCATGGCAGTGGTAAAAATAATGGGAAGATGTTTCGTTCTTTCGCGCGAGCGAATAAGTTTGGCGGCTTCAAACCCGTCCATTGTGGGCATGACGACATCAAGAAGAACTACTGCAAAATCTTGAACCATCAGACACTTCAAAGCATCGATGCCCGATTTTGCGCTAACCAAATTGTAATTGAGGTCCCCCAAAATATATTTCAGTGTGACAATATTTTCTTCACTGTCATCGACGATCAAAATATTAACTGGATATTCGGTCGCACAGTCCGGAACACTTAAGCTTTTATTTATTTTCTCGGACATTAAGTGTTCCTCTTAAATAGTTTAAGTCCGGACTGCTCCGGCTCGCGGTATTCAAGCGCGACCATCTCATTTTTGGTCCATTTTTGATTACCGAGAATCAAAACACCAAAATGGCAGAGACTGTCGTGCAATACTTTTAAAATGCGGGCACCCGTTTCACCGTTCGTTTTTGGCATAAACTTACGACAAAAGATAATCTGAAATTCATTAGGTGAGGCGTCAGATTCTAAACGATGTTGAAAAAAGGATATATTTTCTAAGATCTTTTCTTTCAAAAAAATCCGCTTTGCTTTCACCGAAAAAAAGTTTTTAAAGGGTAGTTTTCCTCCAGAAAGAGAATAATACTCCGCAAAACTTTTTAAACTTTCGATTGGAAAGGAAGATGTCTTCGTTCGCTCAAGAACAAGCGGGCTCGAGTCGGTGACGTAGATTTGCCAACGCGGAAGTTGCTCTTCATGCAAAAGGATTGCGAGGCTATATAAAAGCTCGCGCCTCGGTTCAGCCGCGAGCCAAATCTTTACGGAAGGAAAACTTCGCAGCCACGGAACGAGCTTCTCACGAAAATGCAAATAGAGATAAGTCTCGCTAAACAGCGTCAAATCCCTCTCGTAAGACTTACTTAAGGGCCGAAAATTCCTCCTCCTTTGAATATTCGATTTCATGCTGTCCCAGATTGTTCAATCGTTTCGTGTCGATCTTTATTTAAATACACACGAAGAAGAGACAGGAGTTCCTCAGGCTCCACGGGCTTGGCGATATAATCGTCCGACCCAGCTTGAATACATTTGTCGCGATCACTCTTCATTGCTTTGGCTGTGACAGCGATCACTGGAAGGTTTTTAAACTCGTCAATCTGCCGGATAGCGGTAGTCGTTTCATATCCGTCCATTTCAGGCATCATGACGTCCATCAGAATGACGTCGATGCCTGGAGTTTCTTGAAGCATTTTGATTCCATCGCGACCGTTTTCAGCAAAACAGGTTTTCATTTGATAGCCTTCAAGCAAACTTACGAGAGCATAAATATTTCGAACATCATCATCGACGATCAAAACTTTTTTTCCTCGAAGAATCGGGTCTGAAAGTTGAGCTTGTCTAAGAAGTTTTAAATTCTCTTCCGGAAATTTAGATTCCATTCGATGTAAAAACCGAGCGGTTTCTTCTAACAATCTTTCTGGAGAGCTAACTCCTTTAACAATGATACTATTCGCATAACGACTGAGCTCGATCTCTTGCTGGGACGTAATTTCTTTGCCCGTATAAACAATGACCGGAACATGATAAAGCTCGGCAGCTTCCATTTGTTTGAGAAGGTCGAATCCGGTCATATCCGGAAGTCCGAGATCCAAGACCACGCAATCGGGCCGATTTTCGTGGAAGTATTTCATGGCATCTGCGCCACTTGATACCCGAGTAATCTCAACGTCAGTACCGCCGATCAGCTCGGCCATCGAATTACTTTGAGTTTCATCGTCTTCAATAATAAGAAGTTTTCGTTTTTCTCGGCGAATGAATTCATTCACTTCCGTAAATAGTAGTTTCAATCGATCTTGCTCGACAGGTTTCTCAAAAAAGCCGACCGCACCCGCCTTGAGCGCTCGTCGACGACCTTTTCTGCCAGAAATAATATAAACGGGAATGTGTCGAGTTTGAAGATCGTGCTTCAAACGATCGAGTAACGCCCAGCCCTCAACATCTGGCATCTTGATATCGAGAGTAATCGCGGCCGGTCGAAATCTCCGTGCCAATCCAATTACCGTTGCGCCTGAAAGCGAAATGATCCCTTTGAATCCGTTCTGACGAGCGACTTCTAAAAGTACTCTCGAGAAAGTCGCGTCATCATCGGCGATTAAAATAACTTTATCGCCGGCAACAATGCTTTCACGATCATCATCAATCTCAGTTTCAAGAACGGAAGGAACCTCCGAAGCCTGCAAAGTAGTATCCGACAATAAGCTTGTATCGAGTGGTTCATCTTCTCTAACCGCAGTCGGAAGCAATTTTAATTCAGGACGTTCGGTGCGAATCGGTTTTCGCTTAATAAATTTTTGAGGCAAATAGAAAGTAAACTGACTTCCCTTATTCGGAGTGCTAGAGACGGCAATCTCTCCGCCAAGCAAGACCGAAATTTCTCGACTAATGGTAAGTCCGAGACCAGTCCCTCCATAACGTCTACTCGTCGTTCCATCCGCTTGCTGGAAGGCTTCGAAAATAAGTTGCTGTTTGTCTCTCGGAATTCCAATTCCTGTGTCGGTAACCGTGAAGGCAATTACCTTTTCCGCAGAATTTAGAGTCTTGTGACCAGGACTCCAGCCTTCGGTTGCGATATCGATCGATAATGCGACTTCGCCTCTTTCAGTAAATTTAAAGGCGTTGGATAGAAGATTTTTGATAACTTGATGTAATCGTTTTCCATCCGTCGTCATCGATGGAGGCAGTTCGCCGCCCAATTCGATTTTGAACTTTAAGCCCTTCGCTTGCGCCAACTGTTGAAAGTTGCGTGCAATTTGCGATCGAATTTCGGGAAATGCAATCTCGGCAATTTCGACGCCCATTTTTCCGGCTTCGATCTTCGAGAGATCTAGAATTTCGCTGATCAGAGCGAGGAGCTCCGTTCCCGAAGAATGAATCGTATGCGCAAACTCAACTTGTTTACCCGAAAGATTGCCTTGTTGGTTCTCCATGAGCATCTTGGCAAGAATCAGCAAGCTGTTGAGCGGTGTTCGAAGTTCATGCGACATATTCGCCAAGAACTCCGATTTGTATTTTGAAGTAAGCGAAAGTTGTTCGGCTTTTTCTTCGAGTGCTCGCTTGGTAAGCTCGACTTCTCGGTTTTTCTTTTCGACTTCTGTTTTCTGTTCCGAGAGCAATTTTGCTTTTTCTTCGAGTTCGGCATTCGTATTTTGAAGTTTGTCTTGCTGACTTTGAAGATCCTGAGTCAACGATTGCGATTTCTTCAACAAGTCTTCCGTACGCATTGACGCCGAAATCGTATTGAGCACGATTCCAATACTTTCCATGAGCTGATCGAGGAACATCAATTGGACTTCGCTATAGTTTTGGAACGACGCGAGCTCAATAACCGCTTTCACATTGCCTTCATAAATAACCGGAAGAACAATAATGCTAAGAGGTTTTGCTTCTCCAAGACCGGAATTAATTTTCACATATTCGTAGGGAACATTCGTAAGAAGAATTCTTTCTTTTTCGAGAGCACACTGACCGACGACTCCTTCACCGAGCTTAAAGGAATTCGAAAGATTAGATCTTTCACGATAAGCAAAACTTCCGACCAGTCTTAGGATTTGATTTTCTCTCTCACCTTCCGTGAGATAAAAGACTCCGTGTTGAGCCGAAACAACCGCCGCAAGTTCTGAGAGAATCATTTTTGACACAGTCAAAATATCTCGTTGGCCTTGAAGCATTCGAGAGAACTTCGCAAGATTCGTCTTTAACCAGTCTTGCTCATTATTTTTAAGAGTCGTATCGCGCAGATTACGAATCATTTCGTTGATCGTATCTTTAAGCGCCGCGACTTCACCTCTCGCCTCCACTGCAATCGATCGGGTTAAATCGCCTTTGGTAACGGCAGTTGCAACATCAGCGATCGCTCGTACTTGAGTCGTTAAATTCGCAGCGAGTTGATTCACGTTATCGGTCAAATCTCTCCAGAGACCGGCTGCACCAGGAACCGTTGCTTGTCCGCCGAGTTTTCCTTCCACACCTACTTCTCGCGCTACACCCGTTACTTGGTCCGCGAAGGTTGCAAGCGTATCGATCATTTCATTGATCGTTTCTGCGAGAGCGGCGATTTCACCTTTCGCTTCAAGCGCGAGTTTTCGTTTCAAATCTCCACCGGCGACACCGGTAACAACTTTTGCAATACCACGCACTTGACCGGTTAAATTTCCGGCCATCAAATTCACATTGTCCGTCAAATCTTTCCATGCACCGGCAACACCCTTCACTTGTGCTTGTCCGCCAAGCTTTCCTTCGAGTCCCACTTCTCGTGACACCCGAGTTACTTCGGATGCGAATGAATTAAGTTGGTCCACCATCGTATTAATAGTGTTCTTTAATTCTAGAATTTCACCTTTTACATCGACGGTGATCTTTTTCGACAAGTCACCACTCGCGACTGCCGTTGTAACCGCAGCGATATTTCGCACTTGGTTCGTTAAATTTCCGGCCATTAAATTTACGTTGTCCGTTAAATCTTTCCACGCACCGGCGACACCCTTCACTTGCGCTTGTCCGCCAAGCTTTCCTTCGAGTCCCACTTCTCGTGACACTCGAGTTACTTCCGATGCGAATGAATTCAACTGGTCCACCATCGTATTGACGGTGTTTTTTAATTCTAGAATTTCACCTTTTACATCGACGGTGATCTTCTTCGACAAATCTCCCTTGGCGACTGCCGTCGTAACTTCAGCGATATTTCGCACTTGGTTCGTTAAATTTCCCGCCATTAAATTTACGTTGTCCGTTAAATCTTTCCACGCACCGGCAACTCCTTTAACGAGCGCTTGTCCGCCGAGTTTTCCTTCAAGTCCTACTTCTCTCGCAACGCGTGTTACTTCCGATGCAAACGAATTCAACTGGTCGACCATCGTATTGACGGTATTCTTCAACTCTAGAATTTCACCTTTTACATCGACCGTAATCTTCTTCGACAAATCTCCGCTCGCCACTGCGGTTGTTACTTCAGCGATATTTCGCACTTGATTCGTTAAATTTCCGGCCATCAAATTTACGTTGTCCGTCAAATCTTTCCAGGTTCCACCTACACCCTTAACTTGGGCTTGTCCGCCGAGCTTTCCTTCGGATCCTACTTCTCGTGCGACTCGAGTTACTTCGGATGCAAATGAATTCAGTTGGTCCACCATCGTATTGATGGTGTTTTTTAATTCTAGAATTTCACCTTTTACATCGACCGTAATCTTCTTCGACAAGTCGCCACTTGCCACGGCGGTCGACACTTCTGCGATATTTCGCACTTGATTCGTTAAATTTCCAGCCATCAGATTTACTGAGTCGGTCAAATCTTTCCACGTACCGGCGACGCCTTTGACTTCAGCTTGGCCTCCGAGTTTTCCTTCAGATCCTACTTCGCGTGCTACTCGACTGACTTCAGACGCAAATGAATTCAATTGATCCACCATCGTGTTCACGGTGTCTTTCAATTCTAGAATTTCGCCTTTCACATCGACGGTGATTTTTTTCGACAAATCACCTTTGGCCACTGCAGTCGTTACTTCTGCAATATTTCGCACTTGGCTCGTTAAATTTCCGGCCATTAAATTTACGTTGTCGGTTAAATCTTTCCATGCACCGGCAACACCCTTCACTTGGGCTTGTCCGCCGAGCTTTCCTTCGAGTCCTACTTCTCGTGACACTCGAGTTACTTCCGATGCGAATGAATTCAGTTGATCCACCATCGTATTGATCGTGTTCTTCAACTCTAGAATTTCGCCCTTAACGTTTACTGTAATTTTTTTGGAGAGGTCACCACTCGCGACGGCGGTTGTCACATCAGCAATATTTCGCACTTGGCTGGTTAAATTTCCGGCCATTAAATTTACGTTGTCCGTTAAATCTTTCCACGCACCGGCAACACCTTTGACGAGCGCTTGTCCCCCAAGTTTTCCTTCGAGTCCTACTTCTCGTGACACTCGAGTTACTTCGGATGCGAATGAATTCAGTTGATCCACCATCGTATTGATCGTGTCTTTGAGTTCCAGAATTTCGCCTTTTACGTCGACCGTAATTTTTTTCGACAAGTCTCCACTTGCCACAGCGGTGGTCACTTCAGCGATATTTCGCACCTGACTCGTTAGATTTCGTGCCATCAGGTTCACGTTATCCGTTAAATCCTTCCAGGTTCCTGCAACACCTTTCACTTCGGCTTGGCCTCCGAGTTTTCCTTCGGATCCTACCTCTCGCACCATCCGGTTCACTTCCGATGAAAATGCATTCAGCTGATCCATCATCGTGTTCACCATCTTAGCGATCCGCAAAAATTCCCCTTTGACCGGTCGGCCCTCGACATCGGTTGCCATCGTCGGCGAAAGATCGCCCTTCGCAACGCTACTAATAACTCGTGCAATTTCTGAGGTTGGATAAACGAGATCGCCGATCAGACCGTTCATCGAATCTAAACAATCTTTCCAATCTCCTTGAGCAAACGGAAGTTGAGCACGCTGAGAAATTTTTCCTTCACGACCCACAATCTGACTAATTCGATTGAATTCGTGGGTCATTTTCGCGTTCATTTCGGCCACGTCGTTAAAAGTGTCAGCCACTTCATAAAATAATCCGCTGGAGTTAGCTGGAAGCCGAACGGAGAAATCTCCTTTTCGCATTCGCTTTAGCCCACTTAATAAAGAGCGGAGCTTTGCTTCCGCATTCTGCTCATCGAGAATTGATTCCTTGATAATATTTTTCGCTGCTCGGGCTTTCAGGGGTTTAGCAGTAGCCGCATTGGATTTTGCCATTATTATTCTCCATTTTGAGTATAAAGGAGCGAAGGTTCAGCCGGTAGGGGTTCGAAGTCTCCAGTCAAGACCGCTGATTCGCCCCCCACCTAACTTTCTATGGGTTATGTGATTCCTTAAATCGAATTGAGGTGTCAACCCAATTACAAAAATGTTACATTTAAATACGTAAAAAACAAGATTGTGAATTTTACGACTACAAACCTTGAATTTCAAATGTGAAGGCGCTAACACAATCTTGCTCCGCAAATATTGTTTATTTTAAGATGAAAAGCTCCATGAAAATTCTATTGGTCGAAGACGAAGCCGCACAAGCAAATTTAATTGCAACTTTGTTTAAAGAAACGGGCCTGCTTCATTCGATTTATCGATGCAGTGATGGTGAAGAGGCAATGGACTTTTTACATCAACGAAATCAGTTTAGTGACGCGCCGATACCAGATTTGGTTTTATTAGATCTGAATTTACCTAGAAAAGACGGCCGCGAGGTTCTAAAGGAGCTCAAATCGGACCCCATGTTTAAGCATATTCCAGTGGTGATTTTGACAACTTCATCTAATCAGCTGGATATTCGAGAATCTTATGGCTTCCATGCCAATTCCTTCATCGTTAAACCCTCCGAACTCTCGCAGCTGGAAAAAATAATCAAAAGTATTTCGGAATATTGGGCAGAAGTCGTCGCACTACCATCTCCACCACCACCGCCGATGCATTAAAAATTAAACTGCGAGGTGGCAAGACGCGAGGGATCCATTTGATACCTTCCGCAAAGCTGGCTCCTCAATTCGACATCGTTCAATCGCTAGTGGACAACGCGGATGAAACGAACATCCTTTGGGCAGATCGATGGGTGAAGGAACATCCCCCGTTAATACCATTCTTTTGCGAGATCGTTCTTTCTTAGGATCCGAAATAGGAACTGCCGACATCAGCGCCTGAGTGTAGGGATGTTTGGGATCATTATACAGAGTTCGAGTGTCACCGATCTCTACGATTTTTCCAAGATACATCACTGCAACCCGATGACTTAAAGTTTTCACAACCGATAAATCGTGAGCAATAAAAATATAAGCCATTCGATGCTTCGCCTGAAGATCCTGAAGAAGATTAATGATCTGCGCTTGAATAGAAACATCAAGTGCCGAGACGGGCTCATCCGCAACAATAAGTTTGGGCTCAACCGCAAGCGCGCGCGCAATATTAATTCGCTGACGCTGACCTCCGCTAAATTCATGGGGATAACGATTAATATATCGAGGGTTGAGATTCACTTCTTGAAGAAGGCTCTGAATTTTATCGATGCGTTCTTTTTTATTCATTGAAGTAAGTGAGTGAAGTGGTTCGGACAAAATTGAGCCGACCGTCATTCGCGGATCAAGACTACTAAACGGATTTTGAAAAACCATTTGCAGACGACCGCGAAGTTTTTTAAGAGCATCACCTGTGAGTTGAGTAATATCTTGTCCTTCCAGCGACACCTTTCCAGATGTCGATGGAATTAAACGCATGATCGCTCGGCCCGTAGTTGATTTTCCACAACCACTTTCACCTACAAGGCCTAAGGTTTCACCCGGATTAACCGTCAAACTCAAACCATCAACCGCATGGACTACACGTTTTTCACCGAAGAAAAATCCGCCGCGTGCCACCGGAAAATGAACTTTTAGATCTTTAACTTCTAGTAAGTTCATTTTAATCTCTCTTGTGAATTCGAATTTTCTGAGTCTTCAGAAAAAGGGAAATAACATTCAAATACGTGACCCGGACTTGAAGTTTCTAGAGGCGGGCGCTTCTGGCGACAAATATCTTGAACGCGAGCACAACGAGGAGCAAAAGCGCAAAAATCTGCGATTTGAGTTAAATCTGGCGGCGATCCAGGAATGGGAATCAGTCGCGATCCCGGTTCAGTCTGCAAACTTGGTATTGAGGTCATTAATCCATGAGTATAAGGATGCCGGGCCCGATAAAAAATATCTTCGTTTGTTCCTTGCTCGGCCAGTCGACCGCCGTACATGACTTGCACTCGATCGCATAATCCTGCGACCACTCCAAGATCGTGGGTAATTAAAATAATCGCCGTCTTAAATTTCTGATTTACTTCACGCAGCAAATCTAAAATTTGCGCCTGAATCGTAACATCAAGTGCAGTGGTTGGCTCATCAGCAATTAAAATTTTCGGCTCTAATAAAAGACTCATCGCAATCATGACTCTTTGCTTAAGTCCTCCGCTCAATTGGTGTGGATAGGAGTTGAAGCGAATTCTTGCCTCTGGAATATGAAGGGCATCTAAAATTTCGAGACATCGATTTTCTGCCTGCCTCTTGGTCATCGAGGTATGCGTTTCAAGAACTTCCATGAGCTGAGTTGAAATTTTCAAGTATGGATTCAGCGAGGTGAAGGGATCTTGAAAGATCATCGAAATATCTTTTCCCCGCAGACTTCTTAATCGAGAATCAGAAACACGAAGCAGATCTTCGCCGTTAAAAATAATTTGTCCGCCGGTTACTTTAGCGGGAGGGACTGGTAACAAACCCATGAGAGTTAAACAGGTGACGGATTTTCCGCTTCCACTTTCTCCGACAATTCCCAAAACTTCCGACTCATTGAGATAAAATGAAACTTTATCGACCGCTCGAACTTTTCCTTCTTCCGTGTGAAATTCAACCGACAGATCTTTTACTTCTAATAATTTCACTGGCGGCCTTTCAATTTCGGATCCAAAGCATCCCGAAGTCCATCCCCAACAAAATTCAAACTGAAAAGTGTAAGCGTGAGTGCCAAGCCTGGAAAAATAACCATCCAAGGATACAAATGAACGCTTTGTTGAGCGTCCGCAACAAGCGATCCCCAAGACGCCATCGGTGCTTGAACTCCAAGGCCCAGATAACTTAAGAATGCTTCTTCTAACATCACGCGCGGAACTAAGAGTGAAAAATAAACAATGATCGGCCCAATCGTGTTGGGAATGAGATGACGAGATAAAATTCCCCAATGACTGGTTCCCGACGCTCGCGCCGCTTCCACAAACTCAGAATTTTTGAGCGAGATCACTTGACCGCGCACAATTCGCGCAGTTGTTAACCATGACACCGCGCCGATCGCGATAAATATAAGATAAAAACTTCGACCGGCAATTGCCATCAGCAAAATGACGAAAAACATAAACGGCAAACTATACAGTGTGTCGATTAGACGAATAATTTGGGTGTCTACACGACCACCAACATAGCCAGCTAACGAACCTAAAAGGACTCCGATAATCAAACTTACAATCGCGGCGAGAAATCCAACTGCTAGTGATACACGAGCGCCATATAAGATGCGCACGAACATATCGCGGCCGAGATCATCGGTGCCGAGAATGTGAACTTTGTTCACGAGCAATCCCGCGAACGGAATATAGTCTTCAGGATGTTCGATCGTGGTTGATTTCTCGGACATGAATTTTTCGATGCTCGTAGTGAAAGGCGGATTGTTAACCCGCTCATAATCTTGCTCTTCATATGAAAATTTCGAAAACGTGGGAATACAGATGGCGGAGGCGACCATCCCTATTACAAAAACAAAACCGACGACCGAACCTTTATTTTTAATCAGACGCTTCAGCGCGTCTTGCCAAAGTGAACGATGTTCTTGATTGCTCATGCCAATAGCATCCTCACTTAACTCAGAGAAACTCTTGGATCTAAAAATCCATAAACACAATCTACTAAAATATTCATCCCGATAATCAGAACGGAAAATACAATCACGCAACCCATAACCAAGGTGTAATCACGATTGATTGCACCATCGATAAAGAAGCGCCCCAAACCCGGAATATTGAAAAGCTTTTCTACCACTAAACTCCCCGTCATCATTCCCGCGATCGCTGGACCGAGATACGAAACGACTGGAAGTAGCCCACCTTTCAAGGTGTGTCGCAAAAGAATGGTTCGTCTCGGTAGCCCTTTGGCTTTTGCAGTACGAATAAAGTCTTGATGTAAAATTTCGAGCAGACCTCCTCGAGCAAGCCTCGCAACTGAAGCTGCAAAAATAAGTCCGAGGGTCAAACAAGGAAGAATATAGCCTTGAATATCGTCCACTCCGGCTACTGGCAACCATTGCAATTTTAATGCGAAAAAAATCATAAGCAAATTGGCGAGCACGAATTCGGGCATCGAAACACCCACCATCGCTAAACTCATTGGGAAGAAATCTAAAAATTTATTATGATTAAGCGCGGCCAAGATTCCCGCCACTAAACCGATGAGTAAGCAAAAAAACAACGCGCCCAACCCTACTTTGGCGCTATAAACAATTCCTGTTGATACCAAATCGTTAACAGAGCGATCGCCGTATCGAGTCGAGGGGCCTAAATCTCGGTCGATGACGACTCGCTTTAAATAGAGGCCATATTGAACTAAGAGTGGTTTATCGAGATTGTATTTTGCTTCAATATTTTTAAGCACATCGGGAGGGTACGCTCGATCTTTTGAAAAAGGTCCACCCGGCGCGGCCTTCATCATAAAAAACGAGAGCGTAATCACAACGAAAAGCGTGAGTACTCCACCCCACATTCGTTTGGCGACGTATTTAAGCAAGAGACGACCTCATGCTCTGTTGTAATCATTAATGGTTACTTTATAAACTGTTTTGCTCTCGAAGCCACTCTTCTCGCTCGCTCAAATACGCGCTCTTCGCAAAGCCAATTATTTCGTACTACTCTCCAGATTTTTTACAGAATCCGCCGACTTTTTATCGTAGAACCGAATAAAAGGTCTATCCGCTAAGTTGGCCTGAAAACCCACAACTTCTGGACGAATAAATCCGTAGTGCACATAAAAATAAACCGGAATAAGAGGCGTTTCATCAAGAATCATAGCCTCTGCTTTTTTCAAAAGATCCAAGCGTGCTTTTGCGTTTCTGGTCGAATTTGCTTTTTCAAGCAGACTGTCATAAACGTCGCTCGTCCATCCGGAATGATTATTTCCCGATCCTTTTAATAAGAGTTCAAGAAAAGTAACCGGATCTGGATAATCTCCAGACCAACCGGCGCGCGAGAGATCAAAATTTTTCGCTCTTTGCTGTTGAAGATAAACCTTCCACTCCAAATTATAGATACTTACATTAATACCGAGATTCTTTTTCCACATTTGAGCGACCGTTTGCGCGAGACGCTTATGATTATCATCCGTATTATATTGAAGCTCGAGCGTTGGAAAATTTTTCCCATCTGGAAAACCTGCTTGCGCAAGAAGCTCTTTAGCCTTCTTTAAATCTTTCTCATAATCATTCGTAAATAATGCCGCCGGAGAAATATAAGAACCGGTATTGCTGGGCACGAAGGAGTTTGCAGGTGATTCTCCACCGCGAGTAATTTTCTCAACGATTTGTTTACGATCAATCGCCAGTGAAAGTGCCTGTCGAACGCGTTTATCGTTTAACGGTTTTTTATTTGTATTTAACCAATAATAATAAGTTACGAATCCAGGGTTCACTCGAAAAGTAGGATCGGATCGATAAGAAGGCACTAAAGTATTTGGAGCTCCGTTCGTTCCAGACCAATCGAGCTTTCCTTGCTTAAATAAATTCACCGCCGTTTGACGATCTGAAAGTGCAAGCGCTACAACACGATTCAGTTTGATATCCTTTGCACCGTAATAATAAGGATTTTTTACCAAAACCATTTTGTCTTGAACTTTCCACTCCGTGAGTTTGTAAGGTCCATTGACGACAATATTTTCTGGTCGTGTCCACTGATCGCCAAATTTCTCGACGATTTCTTTTTTCACTGGCACCAACACTTGCTCGGCAGCCAATTGCAGAAAATAAGAAAGCGGCTTATTCAAACGCACTTCGAAAGTGAGATCATTGGTTGCCTTTATTCCAACTTTTTTCAGATTGGCATCGGTCGGATTTTCGAAATACGCTTTTGCGCCATCCACATTATCGGTCAGCCAATACGCATATTGGGAAAGCGTTTTGGGATTGATAATTCTATACCAGGAGTATTCAAAATCTTTGGCAGTCAGCGCGGATCCGTCTGACCATTTTAAATTTGGACGCAGTTTGAAGGTAAAGGTCTTTCCGTCTTTACTCGTTATCACTTTTTCAGCGAGACCGGGAATTACCGTAACCCAATCGGATTTTCGCGCCATTAAACCCTCGAACATTTGAACAATAATTGTATTGTCAGGAACCCCGGTTGCAAGATGCGGATCGATCGACTCAACCTCCGCGTTGTTATTAAAAACAAATTCATCGATGGCGGTTTGAGCCGGTGGCAATGCGCCCGATAAGGACAATGCCATTTGGAAAACGTACGCAATAATATTCATGATTGATCCCCTCGTAGATAGATTTAACTTAGTTCAATAATTTTTACCAGCAATCTGCGTCATAACGGAGCACAAATTATTGGACGAACGCCCAGTCTAAGATGCTAGAGTCCACGAATGACCGCTCCTCGCAAAGCTTGTATTCGTCTGATTCAGGACTACTTTCCTAAAAAAGTTCTCACTAATAAAGATATGGAAAAAATGGTCGAGACTTCAGACGAATGGATTTTCGATCGCACCGGAATTCGTGAACGTAGAATGAGCGAACCGCACGAAACTCCAGCTTTTATGGGGACGGAAGCGGCAAAGAAAATTTTAAGCGATCTTAAGATCGATCCCAAAAGTATCGATATGATTTTGGTGGCGACCATTACGGGTGACTATCTTTTTCCGGCCACCGCATGTTTGATTCAAAATGCTTTGGGCGCAGTGAATGCCGTTGGATTTGATTTATCGGCGGCGTGTAGTGGATATTTATTTGCCCTTGAAACCGCGCGCGCTTACATTTTATCTGGCTTGGCTAAACGAATTTTGTTGATTGCGGCCGAGAAAATGAGTTCGATCGTGGATTTTAAAGATCGCCAGACCTGTATTCTCTTTGGCGATGCCGGCTCCGCCACACTCGTTGAAGCCTCTACAGATGAGAGCGGAATTATCGACACTTATCTTCGCACGGACGGTAGTGGAGCACAGTGTCTGTTTATGCCTGCGGGAGGTTCGGCAAAACCTCCAAGTCACGAAACCGTCGATGCCCGCGAGCATTTTGCAAAGCAAGAAGGAAAACAAGTCTTCAAACGAGCCGTTGTTGATATGGCCGAAGCGTCGGTCGAAATTTTAAATCGCAATAAACTGACGGGTTCAGATATTGCGCTCTTTGTTCCTCATCAGGCGAATATTCGAATTATTGATGCCGCGGTTGAAAGATTGAAATTACCCCGTGAAAAAGTTGCGCTCAATATTCATAAATATGGCAATACGACTGCGGCCACCATTCCGACTGCGCTTCTCGGAGCTCAGCGTGAGGGTAAAGTGAAAAAAGGTGATCTCGTTTTGCTCGCGTCTTTTGGCGCCGGATATACTTGGGGCGCAACTTTGCTACGATTGTAAAGGTGCGCTACGAAGGCAGAGCAAATAATCAGATTATTTTTTGTCCGGAAGTATCTTCAAAGTTTGCACCCTGAAGATTCGCACCACGAAAATCGGTATATTCAAAATAGGCATTTTTTAAATTAGCATTTTTCAAATTAGCATTTCGAAAACTCGTATAACTTAAATTGCATCCACGTAAATCTGCTTCTTCTAAATTAGCACTCTCAAGATTTGCACAAGCGAGATTACTTTTTTGAAGTTTCACACCACGAAGATTTGCGCCGACCAGAAATGCACTACGAAGATTTACATCTCGAAGGTCCATACCCGTCAGTTGAACATTGGGAGTAATTTCCCCGTTGGCGACCATCTCTTCGAATTTTTCTTTATTAACTTCCATCATCCACTCCCTAATTAAGTCCTACAATTCTCGCTACTTACGCTAATTGCATTCATCCTATACGTCTGAGCCCTTGGCAATACAGTCGTATTTTTCATTACTGCCCTTTGTTTACCACAAAATCTATTCTTTGGAAGCCCCCCTTTATAGACATAAAACGTAAGTATTTGCACATTTTGAGATTCGAATCCGATTTTGAAGGAGGTTTTACGAGACTTTTAATTTTTCGGCCAAGGCTCGATAATTCGTCTTACCCGTCCCCAAAGTAGGCAGCTCGTCGGCCTGGATAACTCTTGAGATCCGACTCAGGCGCGAGAATCCACTCTTAAAGAGAAATTGATTAGCGGCATCGAGATCAACGGGAACACGCGAGACGACGACTAACTCGGGCCGGTCTTTGCTTTCGTCTGCGATCAGAGCAAAGGGTGGACCTTCTTTTCCATCGTGAATCAAATCCATCAGGGCCGTTTCGATCGCGGGCATAGAAATCATTTCACCACCGATTTTCACGAACCGCTTGAGTCGGCCGCGAAAAATAAAACGCCCATCGGTGTCGATTCGAACAATATCGCCGGTATTATAAAACGATTTGCCCTTGATCTTCTTAAACGGAGATTCTCCTGAGTAGTGAAGGTATCCGCTGGTTACGCAATCGCCAGCGACGAGAAGCATTCCTTCGACATCCCGATGGTCCACCGTCGGTGGAATTAAAATTCCATTCAGCGCTTCGCCTCGACCTTCGGCGATCGTCGCGCCCGTATCAGGATGAATTAACATAAATTGAACCCAAGGCATCGGAAACCCAATGGTGCCGTGACGAATTTGTGAAATGGGGTTTGCTGAGAGCATCGGTCCGGTTTCAGTAATTCCGTAACCTTCCCCAATTTTGAGATCGGGATTTTTTTCGAGGGCTGTTTTTATGACGGACTCAGAAAGTGACTCACCCCCGGTCATGACGAACTCGAGGCTCTTCACTTGCGCCTTTGTTGCCACCTCCATGACTCCCTTAATAAAAGTAGGCGTCCCCGCAGTAACCGTAATTCCATAGGCTTCTATCACTTTTGCCAGCATTGAGGCGTCGAGGGGATTAGGCGAATACACAACAGGTATTCCGAGAACTATCGGAAGCACTTGCATCACTGTATTTCCGAACGAGTGAAACGGAGGAAGAAACGCAAGCAAGCGATGGCGCCCCGAAAACGAACCAATCGTAAGAGCGTCTTTTACATTTCGGAGATGATTTTTGTGACTGAGTGGAACGGCTTTCGGAAGATTCTCGGAACCGCTGGTAAATAAAACCACCGAAATTTCATTCACTGGAGCTTTTCGGAGCTTACGAAGCTTAAGCGGATTATAAGTCGCAAGTCGCGCTAAAATCTTAGTCGAAAGACTCAGCGATTCAGACAAAGAATCGACGAAAAATAATTTATCGCGGTAGGAGGACACATCAATTCCCTGAGTCTTTAATTTATCGACCAAAACCTTCGACGTTATGATTTGCTCAATCTTTTGTGACTCGATCATATGGCGGAGATTGCGATCGCCAACCGTAAAATTAAGTTGAATGGGAATTTTACCTGCGAACTGAGCTGCGAAATAAAAACTATTGGCACCGATGGAGGCCGGCAACATTAAACCGAGATTTTCGCCTTTCAGTTTTTCGAGTATTGGTTTCAAAACAAAAATCTCGGTTATTAAATCCCGATAGGTTGCAACTCCACGCAATTGATCGGCTGCAATCGTCATTGAAGGTTGCCGCTGAAATTGATCAAGAAGCGCTCCACAAACTGTGGACGATTTTCCCATTTCGATAGGAAGTGGTTGATTTTCAAACCACTCCTTCGGAATCGCCTTTAATTTGATTTCGCCCGAAAGAACGCCGCCGTTAGCGGCAATCATCGCATCGGCAATGGTCTGCATGGCTTCAGAATTATTTTGCGCAACACCGGACTCGTGTTCCGCCCATAAAAGAAGCTCAACGATTTTGAGAGAATCCATTCCCAAATCTTCTTGAAGGTTCATGGATTCATCGAGCTTCTGCTTGGTTTCGAGCAGATCGGCAATTTTTGCGAAGACCAAATGCTTAATTTTTTCAGGAACATCGTTAGCGGTAAAACTACTTCGATATTCTGAGACATCCGGCTCGGGCAAAACCTTCGAACGATAGCCTTGCGATATCGCAAAATGTGGAACCCAAGTATTCGGCGTGATGACTTCGTTATAAATAGATTCCAAATACGCGTTCAGTACGGAGGTCTCTGATTTTCGCGGAAGGTCGGATGCCTCTTTGATCGTGATATTAATTTTTCGACGCGGGCCAAAAAATATTCCATTCGCAAGCAGATACGGCAGACTCTTCCGCACCACTCCCATCAAGTCGGGATACTCACCCGTAGCTCCAAATGTGAATAAACTTCCCCAAAGACCATCGGTCTTTACAATCGCGATATTTGCATCGGGAATGGCATCCAAAATTTGCTTTACACCCGAGCGATTGCCTAAACTTTCGCGCGCTGATCTTGAAATATGTCCTGAAGGATAAAGAAGAAAATTTTCACCGCGATTAATTCCTGCAATAATTTCTTTTAAAGCGATTTCAGTAAGTTCCCGACCTTCGTGAGTACTATTGGTAAGGTCAGGCAAAATAACCGCATTTGATTTTCGACCGAACCAATTTAAAAAAGGAATGGCCCCGACAACTTCTGACATGACTGGCCGAAGTTTGATTTTGGGATTTAGATTCGAGAATACGATCATCGGATCGATAAGTCCGGGGTGATTCGGAAGTAGAAGCCGACCCTTTCCATTCGTAACGCCCTTTAAATTTTCAAAACCATTTACTTTAACCCGGTATCGGAGCTTTAAAAGATTTCGCAGAATTGCGATTAACATTTCAAACTCCTATTTTGTGCTCTGCGCCAGCAACTATCACGCGTGCTAAGAGAGTGCATCAGTCTAAATTCTATAGTTGAATTTGAAAGAACAACAGAGCGAAGCAAGGCTGCCCTAACTCGTCGCATCGACGGGTTGCATCCAGGTTTTCGAAAACTGAGCTTCGTCAAATGACTATCCTCAAATTGAGTACACCATCGTTAGTGAGGACGATATACTAGTTAAGTGTTGAGTTTCTATGCATCTATTTTATTTCCGCTGATTACATCCGCAGATCCTTCTCTTTCGGTGCCGAGTTTGCAAAAAGCACTCGAGTTCCAGTACAAACAAAAACTCGCCGCCCTCGAAAAGGAAAACCGCGAGCTAAAGCAAAGCCTTAGTAAAGCGAAGCACTCGGGGTCTAGTTGCCAGATATCGATTTCGCACTCCGATTCGCCGAAAACCGTAGAATCGGAAAACCTGGATTCTACTTATGGAGAGATTTCAACCACTACTGAAAACGTCTTGCAGGAGAACCAACTCTATCGGCGAGCACTCCGCGAAATTCAGAATGAAAGTTGGAATCAAGCGCTTCTTACACTCGAGGGCTTTGTGCACTCCTACCCCGCATCGGAGATGGCTCCAAATGCAATCTATTGGATGGGGCAAATCTATATGGAAAAAAGTGAGAACGGCCTGGCACGTGCAGAGTTCAGCCGGTTAATTCAAATCTACCCAAAAAGTGAGCGTGCTCAAAGAGCGCTCGCACGCCTGGCTATGCTGGAATCTAAACCTTAATAAAGGAGAGCAAAATGCTACGCCTACGAACCATTCAATTTATATTTTGCACTCTATCAATCGCGACAACTTCAGGCCCAACTCTCTTTGCAGCTAAAGGAGAGGAAGAATTTCACCTTCAAAGATTCTCGAGCGCCTCCATTCCGCCAAGTGAAACTCCAGAAAATATTATTAGCGACGGCATTAAACCTTTAGGAACTATCGTTGGCGCCTTTAAGAAAAACAAATATTTTGCGACGGGCGACACGGTCTATCTTCGATTTAACGATTCGGGTGTTTCCGTTGGAGATAAGTTTTCCGTATATCAAGATCTGGGCGGCATCACGATCCCAGGAAAATTAAGCAAAGTCGGGCACAATATAATGATCAAAGGATCTTTGATCATTACGAAGGTTCTACCCGGAACTGTCGTAGGAAAAATTTACGAGTCAAATTTCGATATGCATTTTGGAGATACCCTCACGACTCTTTTCGATCTAAAAAAAGAGTATCATCCGAAAGAGCCCAAAGAAATGGTTCAGGGAGTGGTGCTCGCTTCATCGACCGGAATTCAATTGATAGCCGCTTATAGTTTTGCCTTTATCGATAAAGGACGAAAACAAGGAATTGAAGTAAACGACTTACTTTATGTATTTCGAACGGCAGATGGAAATTCCACCATTACCAAAGGTTTACCCGAAGTGAATATCGCCGAGATGGTTGTGGTTGATGTTCAAGACAATTTCGCAACCGTCTATTGCCGAGCGGCCTCCGATGCCTTTAGCCCCGGTGCACATTTCAAAGGGGCGCGGTCGGAAGAACGTTATTTGGAGGATCAAACTCCATCCTCAAATGCGAAAGATCCAAATCAAGGGGATCCAGCAGACTCTTTGCTCCAGCATCAATAAGCGCCTGACTTCCAGCGAAGTTCTCATCCCCTGCGACAGGTCGAAGCACATAAATATCTTTACCTAAATCGAGAGCGGTTCGAGCCGTTGAGAGCGAGCCGCTCTTTTCATGGGCTTGAGCGAGGAATAATAAATCACTAAGAGCGGCAATAATTCGATTACGCTCCGGAAAATAATAATTTTGAGGTGCAGTATCGGGTGGGTATTCACTGACGATACACCCCCCACTTTGCAAAACGTCTCGGAATAAATTTTCATGGTAACGCGGATAAATATTATTATGCCCACTTCCTAGAACAACCAGGGTGATCCCGCCCGATTCAACCGCCGCCTGATGGGCTTCGCCATCTATTCCAATCGCTCCGCCGCTGACGATCACGAAACCCGCGCGCGACCATTTGATGCTGAAATCGCGTGCGACCCGTCGGGCGTACGGAGTAGGTTTACGCGAACCAATGACTCCAATGCGAGGCAGGCCGCTCTTCCAAATTCCTCTTACGAAAAGCCCCAGTGGGGGCTGAGACAGTTCTAAAAGAGCCTCGGGATAAGACGAATGTAGTCTTGATATAAACTGAATTTCTCTTGGAAGACGCACGGGAGGCATTGAGCCTAATTCTTCGAAAATTCTCGTCCATTTCCTCTCAATACTTGCATAGGCCCAGTCTTCGGAACTTTGCATAGAATTCCAGATTTTAAAGAAGCTTCGACGTTTCCAGAAAGCAGCCCTCAAAAAGCGATCTTCCCAATCATTACGGGATGTTGGCGATAATTCAGTTTCTGAGAATTCCATGGCGTTTCGCTCCTTTCTTTGGCAAAAAACTACGAGATGGCCCAACCACCCTCGCAAAAAAATTGGACCGATCTGAGAAGCTCTCAACCCGTTTCTACAGACTTCTCCTCACCAGTCGCCGGTAGTCTTTATGTTCGCCCACTTAGCCCCATTACATGGAAGGCAAAAATTGAATACGCGATTTGGCAATTAAAGACAGGATTTTCGAACACTCTCGTTGGGCTTTACCTAACCCTCTTATTTGTAAGCAACCAAATGTGGCGAATCGGAAAAGATCCCAAAAGAAAGCTATTTCGTCCTTTAGATGTTTCCAAACCTCTTAAAGTCGGAATTGTAAGTGAATATTATTATCCCCATTTAGGTGGATTAAGCGGCGATGTTCACTTCGCAGCGGTCGAATTTGCAAAAATGGGCTACGACGTTAAGCTCATCACCACAAACGTTCAGGAGCCGCACAATTTTCATTTCTCTCCCTACGGGTTTGAGATTTTGCGGTTGGGATATTCTCTTCCAGTCTTCTCGAATGGAAGCACGGCTAAGATTGCCTTTGCTTGGAATTTGGGACGACAGGTTAAGCGAATGATTCGCGAACAAAGGTTCGACGTCATTCATATTCACTGCCCACTCACCCCGTCGTTGCCATTTCTGGTTCAGCGTTATGCGGATTGTCCCGTGATTGGTCATGTCCACACTCTTTTGCGATCAAAGCCATTCTTCTTTCGTCTCTTTTCAAATGTTTTATCGAGAATCATGAACGATTTTGAAGGAAATATTGCTGTCTCTAAAGTCTCAGCGACCCCTTTCACTGAATGGTTCAAATGCCAATTCGAGATCATACCGAATGGTGTTCCGGTGGAAGAATTTAACCAAAGACTTCCTCGAATTCCAAAATTCGACGACGATAAGGTTAATTTATTTTTCATCGGCCGTATGGAACCACGAAATGGAATTTCTGTTTTGATTGATGCTTTTCGAATTATTCATCGCGCAGAACCAAAAACGCGATTGATCTTGGCTGGCGCTGGACCGCTAAGAGCTTTTTACGAAGATACGATCGATGATGAGTTACGTCCGCATGTGCATTTTATCGGACCCATTCTCGAAGAGCGGCCTCAATATTTTTCAACTGCCGATATTAATGTTTGCCCAACCACACGAGTGGCCGCACTCGGCGTTACTTTGCTTGAAAGTATGGCTTCAGGAAAACCGACTGTTTGTAGTGATATTGCGGCCTATAAAGAAACGGCTGAAAGTGGAAAAGATGTTTTGATGGCGCACCCCGATCGTCCGGAAGAATTTGCAGCTCAAGTTCTTCGTATTATTCGCGAGCCGGGTTTGGGTGCGTTACTCGCAAAACGCGCGCTGACAAAAATGGAAAAACATTACACTTGGACTCACATCATTCATCGCGTCGATATTTACACAAGAGCCATTTTAGAAAACATTCACAGGCAGGCGCAGAGGCAGGGGCAGCAACAAGGCCAAAGCCCGATTTCTAATCGAAAGTCTTTGAACTGAAATGGAAACCAATCCCAACGAATTAAATTCTGAAATTAGGAAATCACGTCCCTTCTTATTTCTCATCGGTTGGTGCGTCAGTTTACTTTGCTTATTTTTCGTATTTCACAAAGTGGCTTGGAACGAACTGTCAGTTTATCTGACTCGGTTGCGTTTCGATGCTCTCTTGTTGGCAGTCGTTTTAGTAAACGCACACAACTTCATTCTCGCGAAACGCTGGCATATTCTTCTGAATCACATCGGAGACGTGAACTATTGGACTGCGTTTTGGAGTTTGCGAATCTCTTTTTTTTTCAACGCCAGTTTACCCGCGCGATTAGGTGAACCGTTTCGCGTTTATTATATTAAACAGACCTCTAATATTTCCGTGGCTCGCGTTTTAGGCGCAATGGGTGCAGACCGATTCTTGGACTTCGTAAGTCTCGCCGCGATTCTTTATCTTTCAGCGGTTGTGCTCGGTTTGCGAGGAACTCTGCCTCCCGCTTCGACCATTCTGACTGCAACAATCATCATTAGCCTCATCGTCATTGCGCTTGCAAAACTTCCACACCACTCTAGACATAAATGGTTAAGTTCGGTTTTGCAGTTTCGCGTTAGAATTTTTGAAGGTATCGCTTCATTGAAAGATTGGAGAATTCTGCTTCCGACTGTGCCAATCAGTTTACTCGGCTGGGTGATTGAGGCTCTCCTCATTGTGATTTTTGCGAATGATATTGGATCACCGATCAGTTTGTTTAAAGCATTTATGGTCGTCGCCGCCGTAAATGTCGCGATTTCCATACCTTCAACACCCGCTCATTTAGGAACCTTCGAACTCGGTGCGGTCACCATGCTCAACTTCTTTGGCGTAAGCACTCCCAGAGCCGCGATGATTGCCATTCTCTACCATATGGTTCAACTCATTCCGACCATCGTCATTGGAGCTTATGGTTATCAAACCTATATTATGAAGTCGGCCAAGGCCAAACCGGTTGCATCGCTTGCGGCCTACGCAAAAATGACCGCGAGACGTAAATCACCTGACGATTCGGATGCTGAAAATATAAAAACTACTTCAACGAAGTAAATGTAAATGATTTTTGTTTAAGGCCCTTGATAATCTGTGGCAGAGCCTCAGCGGTCTGGGATCGATCCACGTTAGCGTTTGCTCCGTCGCCGTCGTGCAAAAGTAAAATCTCGCCTTCCTTAAGACGAAGCGAACGCTCAACAATTATTTGCACTCCCGGGCGCTTCGAATCCCATACGCCTCGACCCCACGAGCAAATTTCGAGATTCCGATTTTTCGCTTCGCGTACGGCAAAGAAATTTTTCACCCCATGAGGAAATCGAATGATCGGCGCTGGATTCAATCCCGCGGATTTAAAAGCAGCCGCGCAACGATTGAGATCCTCATGAATAAAACCCCGGCCCCGCCAATGAAATTTCGTGTGGGAATACCCGTGATAACCAATAGTATGCCCCTCATTTTGAATTCGAGCCGCGATTGCGGGATGTCTTTCGACATTAATTCCTAATAAAAAAAATGTCGCTTTTACTTTTTCATCTCGCAAGACGTCTAAAATTTTTGCAGTCCATTCGCTCGGACCATCGTCAAAAGTGATGGCGACTGCATGAGGACCCCTATCTTTTACATCAAGAATGGCATCACCAAAAAAATTCCAACGTGGATAAATCATTTCGACATAAAGAATTGCAATAATAGTGAGAAGTGCAGACGCCACAAGCGAGACAGCGGAAAAAGCGAAGATGACGAGCGCTGCTAAGGCAATAGCGATGACAATCTGAATCTTTACTTTAACAGGCATTGCAAATTTAAAGCACACCGAGCGATAGCTGAAAACAATTATCGCAGATCTGGATTGTTTCTCGGCTCACGTAAATAATTATAGAGTTCTTTAATTTCACGAGCTCTATGAACAGCCGCTTTCATTTGAGTGTCCGTCGCTTCATCAGTCACTGGAATTTTATCGTCGGCCGGAAGTTCTTTATCGGCAAGTTCTCCCAATTCATCTCGCATATTGGCTTCGATGAGAGCTTTTCGCTCTTCGATTGACATCGATCTCCATTCGCTAGATTTCGGATCAATATTGAGTTGCTCATAACCAAGTGAAACTCGATAAAAATCGATAAGCTTATTTTTTGCTTCGTTCAGTTGAGTACTCACTGCAGGATCTTCGGATTCATGCTGGCGATCTTGCACTCGATCTTCAATAGCCGAGACTTTTTGCTGCACACTGAGATCGAGCCAGTCAGGAGATGTTCCATCGATTCCAAAATATTGAAGACTTTGGTTAACTGCGCTGCCGTCAAAGTCCTTCTTGGTGAATCCAGCTAAGAACTCATCCAGAACCATTCGGCCAAATTGATCACGTTTTTCCATGAGCCACGTTTGTCCAGGTTGATTAATTCGTGTTCTGGTGACGATTAATCTTTTGGCTTGAACGCCCCATTCGCGAGGGTCGCCCGACACAATAATTTTTCCGCCCACCATACTTCGAATCTTCCAATCGTTAAGATCAAAAACGCTTCGAACCATTCCATCCATGTCTAAAAACCAAATTTGACCTTTCCTTCCGTCGATTCGGTAGCGCCCCGGAGGTAAACGAAGAATTTCCTTTTTCGTCATTCCTATTCGGCCCAGGATTCCACCGCGTCGCTCATTTTTCCTGATCTGCATCCAAGAAGATCCTCCTTCGGCCGTATATTCGTTCTCGGTATCGAAGGTATAAGCGTACGCATTTTCATCGCGAGTGAAATTATGGACCACAACTTCCCAATCATCCTTTTTTGTCCAAACTTCGCGAAGAACATCTTCCTTCAAATTTTTATCTCGAAGTACCTGCTGACTATAATTGTAAATCGGATCTTTTGTCTTAGGCGCTTCACCACCCAGAGGACGCATCGAAATGCCAAAGTTTTCAATGAAGGCAGCAAAGTCTTTCGATTCAGTGTCTCCAGGAACAAGAATCTCACCCTTTACACTTCGGTAACGAACTTGAACCTCAGACTTCTTGTCTGAACTTACTCGGTAAACTCTTAACTGACTGCCGTCGCGCGCCGTGAAAATAAAATTTCCATCTTGATCGACAAAAACTCTGATGGCCTTAGTGCCCTTTGTATTCATCACGAAGGTTTTCTTAAATGGGAAGAGATCCAATCGTTTTTGGCCAAGACCTTCGAGATTTTGGCGTTCGTATCCCAAGATCGAATTATCTCGACCTCTTAAAATAGAATTCATTACGGGTCCATCTTCTTCGTTCGGTTTTATTTCGTAGAGCGCCCCAGGTTGGGTTTGCGCCAAATATTCCTTTAGTTCGTTCTGAATATTTTGAAGATTATCCAGATCATCGACATTTATTTTCTCTCGATTGGCTTCACGATCGAGTCCGGCAAGGGCGGCGTTTAAATGTGGATCTTTTCCACCTTCAAGTTCGGAAAGAGAACGCAGACGAGATCGAAGTCCATCTAGTGAAATTTCGTAAGTCCCGTCCGAAAACAGCGTTTTACTGGAGGGTGTTTTTCCAGATAAAATGGCCTTCAAATTCAAATTGAGAAAAATATTAAACTGCGCCGAGTTATCAAATAGCTCAAATAAGCCCTGAATATGAGCAGCCTCAGATTTTATCACTTCTTCGATGGGGCGATCGCCGTTGTTCGCTCTTAGGTTTACGCGCAAACCCTGACGTTCTTTTTCGGCGTACATACTCTTGAGCGTCGATGTAAGATCTCGGCCTTCCATCAAAAAGTACCAAAATTCTGGGATGATTCCTAAATCGGTTTGTTTTTCAAAAACTCTTTGTGCCCATTCCGCATTGGTCATCTCTGGCTTTTTCTCATCTGCTTTGAGCGGATTATTTTTATCCGAGCCGCCGAGTGCGAGTTTTTCGATATCAATGTCTTTTATATCCAAATTCGCTACGCCCACATCGATAAACGAATTGCGATCTGAAGCTTTGCCCAACGTCGCCTTGAGTGCCTCGCCTTCCGAAATACCTTTTAGAAACGCTTCTGCGTATTGCTTGATATACGCATCACGCTCGCTAATTTTTCCGTCATAAGAACGCTCGCTTAGAGGGCGGCCTAAGGCCGAGGTTGCATCGAGGGAAATTTTTCCTATCGCGTAATCCTGCGTCACAACAACCTGATCAGGATTATTTGGATCCTCTTGGCGACGAACTCCAAGATTGTATTCAAGTTCTCGTCGAAGCGCTTCGGGATTCTCGTTGGCCACGACACGATTTCTGCCCCAATTTCGCACGACGTCTTGCCATTTGGGCGGAGTTTGTGGACCTGGTCCCAAAACAAATTGAGAGCTTTTCGCAACTCCCCGCAAAAGCATTAACCATTTGTCTCGCCTGCTGAGTTCCAGCCCAGCATTTCTGCGAAATTCAGCCCGCGCTTCACCGGCATGAGCAATTTTGTTTACACCTGCCGCCACCGACGGATTCAGATACATCCAATACATCAAAAACAAATGGTTCCCGAATTTTTGTCTTATTTCGAGATCGTGATAATACGCTTTTTCTTGCGCCGGTGAATCGAAGTAAGGAACTCCGTTCGGGTTGCGGTCTAAGAGAGTATAGGGTCGACCGTCACCAATTGTTTCATCATATTTTATCTTGAGCCACTCGAACCCCGGGACGTAAGCATTTTTGATGATCGTGGCGCTAACTCCGTAACTCACAAGGCGGTCTCCCACTCTTATGAAAGGTCGAATTTTCGGCATGCCAGGGATCGGAATTTTTTGAATACTATGAAGAATCCCATGGGTGATGGCAGCCGAATGCATGAATCCGATCGTTCCAACGGTCTGCGAAACCGAGCGCAACAGTCTATTTCCGGAATCCTTTCGCCACTCTGACAAATATTGCGCGGGCCCAACGGTTGCTAGTTCGATAAGCTCCGATACTCCTTGAAAAATAAATGCATCTTTCGCTGTAGCTTTTCCTTGCATCCACACTTGGTAAGCTCCGTCGGCTGCATATTTTTTCGCAGACTGTAATAGCGGATAGCGACCCGAGAACATTTTTCCCGCCGTCTCAGAGGCCAATAGTTTTGCTTTTCCGCCCGATGCAGTTTTCGTCGCGCTCTCGATCAGTGGACTGGGTACTTTTCTAAACGGAACGCCAATTTCGCGCTCAGCCAATTTTGCAATTCCCCATTTTGTTCCAGTGAATTCGATTTCTGCGCCGACGATTTTATCGAGCACCCAATTGACGCCAGTATATTTCGCGGTGACATTTATGACTGGTGCAACTCCTCGACTGACGAAATTAGCTCCGAAAGCATTTTCTCCCATATAGTTAACCGCTCTCTCAAGAGCGCCCGTTGCGCCAGTTCTTGAACCCGCTTTTATGATGGAAGATTTAACGATACCTCGAGCACCCGCCTGAGAAACTTCTTCGCCGACTTCAGCGAGCCCTTTTGCCGCCGCGCCCGAACCTCCGAAACTAAATGCGATAAAAACCGCGTTCGCGCAGTTCCAGGTATGGTTGGCCATCAACGTTGAGTCCATATAAGACCGCCAATGCCACAGGTAAGGTATTAACGTAATATCAGTGTGGCCCGTCGAACCCGTCACCATAAGATCTTTTCGAAGAGTCGAATAAGTATGAGGATCTTTCCAATCGTGCTCGGCGTTTTGCTTTTCATCCCAGCGACCCCAGTCCGTCACATAGTCGGTAAAAATGGCGTCGTCCCCCGTCGCCCATGCGCGAATCCAAAGACCTGTTAATAGAGGCTTCTCATAAAAACATTGGTACAAACTTTCAAAAGTTCCAAAGACCCCTTCTTTCGCGAAATTCATAAAACTCATAAATGAGTCCACTGTGAAAGCCTTGAACCAACCCATTTTGGTACTTTTTTGTTCCTTATCTCGAAAGGCCTGAAGTAATTGCTTAGAGATATTTGCATAGCTTTCATTTTTGCTTGAATTCATTTTCTGTAAGCCATTTAAAGTCTGCTCAGCGGTAAACTGATACGCGCTCGAAAGTTCTGATAAATCTTTAAGCGAAGTCAAAACCTCAGGCAGACCTTTGATCACTTGCGATCGAGAGGCCAAGTCTTGTGCGAGCGTAAGATTCTCGGTAAGAAGATTATCCATCGTATCGTAGATCGTTTTGATAAGATCAAGTTGCTCTTGAACCATCGCGCTTTCCAACGCGGCTTCGGGATTGGCGATTCCAATCGCCTTTAGCACTTCAAGTTTTGCGTCTTCATCAAATTCCGCCGGTTTTCGGCCCATCATCTGCTCTATGACGGCGTCCATTTGATCTTCACTTATACTTTGGTTATCGACGTCGTCGTCATCTTCATTGGAATCCTCCACAGGTTGAGTTGTAGGATTCGTTGTCGGCAGAGTCGTCGGCTTGGTCGTCGATTGCGTTGTTGGTCGAGTCGTCGACTGGGTTGTAGGTTGGGTCGTTGATTGCGTTGTTGGCTCAGTTGTGGATCTCGTCGTCGAACCGCTCTTTCGTTCTCTTGTTGCCTTTTGAACGACTGGTGGCGGTGCTACTTTTTCTACTGCCTCTTTCGGCGGCTGCCAGATATCGGCGAATGAAACTGGAGCGGGTCTTGAATTGAGCATTTTCAACTCGTCTCGAGTATCAGCAATCAATTTGCCACCATCAACTTCGTCCTTCAAATTGCGGGAAACTCCCACAGGAAATTCGGCCGAGGGCGTAGAAGAACGAACGGACTTTTGATCTGGTTTTTGAACGGGCGTAGATTCCTCAACCATCGTTGGTCTGGTGGTCGGCAATCGACGAGTAGGTTTTGAAGGTTGTGTAGCCGGCTGACTTGTCGACGCTTGAGTTGTCGGTTGTGTCGCTGGTTGGGTCGCTGGTTGTGTCGCCGGCTGACTTGTTGGGCGAGTTAATTTTTTTCGCGAAGCTTTTAATTTTTTTACAGTAGCTTCCCGTCTTTCGACACTTAATTTGAAGATTTGCTTCAGCTGGGTCGGCGTCAACAACGTCACTGCAGGTTGAGTCGTGGGCTTCGTCGTGGTTTGAGTCGTCGGCTTCGTAGTAGCTTTTGTTGTTGGCTTGGTAGTTGCCTGAGTGGCCGCCGGCTTTGTAGTTGATTGAGTAGTTGGTTGAGTAGTCGGTCGAGTAGCCGGGCGAGTAGTCGGCCGAGTGGTGGCCTTTACTTTCCTTATGGTCGGCAGCGTTGTCGGTCGGGTGGTCGGATTGGTCGTCGGTTGAGTCGCGGGTTGTGTTGTTAGTTTCTTAAGGGTATGAACGCTCTCAAATTTTTTTACACTTTCCAGTAGCGCTGGATTTTCCAGTCGTTCCACGAATGCGCGCAACTGAATAACTTGCGCTTGAGCTTGCGCGCCCGCTTGTTTGTAAACGTCTTTGTAAACTTCTCTAAGAACAAGCTCGTCACGATCGAGCTGAGGATTCCCTGCTTTAATTTTCTGACTATCCTCATTCCATAGGAGTGAACTGAAATTTTCAAGACGACGCTCTTGATCTTTATCTGGATTGGTCGTGGCCCCTTGATACAAAGATGGAAGTTCTAAGCGCGGCAGTCCTTGAAACCAAGAGCGAGTCGATTTTGCCATTCGTCGATAAATAAGATCGATAATCTGCTGCTGGCGGGCACCTGCGAACTCTTGCTCAGTTTCCATATTCGCTCGGAAAGCCTCCGATGCATAGGGCCCAATCTTTTTATTCATGAGTTGGCTTAATGCTTCAATGTCTTTTTCAGTCCTTTGAGGACGAGTTCGAAGTCTAGAAAGCAAATTTTCAAAATACGAATTGGATTTTTTGAGTTCGGACGGCATATCCCGCTCGACCTCTACGAAAAGCTGATTCAAACGCGTTTCGAGTTTGAAAATCGGACCTTTTAAACCCCTCAGCTGAGTCGTAACCATAAACAAAATTTCATCGAAGACTTGGAATGCCATTTGTTTAGAAGGATCCACCCCGGCTTCCGACTCAACGCCAGCAATCATTCTTAGATTGTAGAGAACGTTCTCCCAATCTTCTGAGCTCATCAAATCGTTTCGCTCGGTAATCGTAGTGGTAAGCTCCTTAAGTGAACTGACGAAATTCGTAACATGCGTTAGAAGATTATCTTTTGTCCAATCGACATTAAAGGTGGCCGCCATTAGACGGTTCACTTGGCCTTCGAAATCTACATCGGTGAAAAATCTATTTGAAACAAGTTCTTCCGAGGCATAAATGCTAAAAAGCTTTTCAAGGTGCAGCTTCGGTCCGAGCTCCTCATCATACCTCTCCTTTAAGTCGTCTCTGAACTTTTTATACGAAAGTAAAGCACTTCGACTGAGTACCATTTGAATCTCATAAATTTCACGGAGCCGCGCCAGTGCCAGGTCAAAATCGAGATAACCCGATTCATCCATTTTGGCGGCCTGCTCGGAAAAATTGCGGATGGTTTCAATCGAGGCAGCTAAACCGTTACGTTTCTGAGGATGCCACGTCACATCGTATAAATTTTCAAATGCTTCCATTCTTTTTTCGATGAGTAGAGCGCGCGATGGTTTCATTGAAAGAGCTTCGTAAATTTCGTCGAAATCGGTACGGAATCGTTGCGAATAAGAAGTCGACGTCGCAAAAATTTTTGCAAACAATTCCGCTTGTTGAATGCGATCCTGAACAGTCCCACCAGCGTCGTCGTGATTATTATTTTCGTAGTAGTCGATCGTTCCCAAGAGAATTTGCATTAAATTCTGAATATCGTGACTTCGAGTTAGAGTTTTTGAAGATTTGATTAAATTTTGAAGCGCTTCGATATCACGAGAAATAACTTCTCCACGGTGCCAAAGTTGAGTCACTCGACCCCCTCCACCGATTGCCACCGTCCATTCACCGTTATACAAATGCCTTTCGAAAAGCGCCTTAAGCAGGCGCTGAACAAGCTCGCTCCATTTACTATAGGTAAGATTATCTTTTTCAATTGCAGTACCTAAAGTGTCGGCCAATCGAGTGCTATCGATCTCTTTCGCCGCATTATAGCTGAGCCCTTGAGTCACTTTTTCCAGATACGTTTCTAAATTCAACATTCGATCTTCTAAGACCAGACGCGAATTGATAATTCGACCGTTGGCATCCACAAACTCTTCTCGATCTGGCATGGACTGAAAAAATGTGCCTTTAAGAAATATCGGAGCTTTGAACTCTGCCAATACATCTCCCCAATTCTTTTCTCCCGACTGCGACGAGAATAATTGTCGAGCCGCAAAGAAAATCTCTTGCAAATAGGACATCTGCTTAATGACTTTTGATCGATCACGTTCCTTCAGCAAATTGGGTTTGCCGCTGGCCGCCAATACTATTTGAAACACCTCTTCTTGCTTTTTAGCTGTGACGTCAGGATGTTCGATCTCTTTGACAAATTCTTGTTGAAGAAGTCGATTATAGCGAAGTGTTTCAGCAACGGATCGAATCTCCGAAAGAGCTAGACCCAAATTTCCAGTCCAACGAAGTTCGTTAAGTTTAAAAACCGAATCAAAAAGACGTTTGGCAATATCATTCCAAACATCGAGAAAAATTTTATTCTTGGAATCAGACAGGAACGTCATAAATTCGCGTTCTTCATTTAAATTGGAAGGGCTTGAAGCACCCACTAATCGAATGGCTTGCAAACTATAATCCACGACCTCGCCAAAAACTTTTTTTCCGGTCGGGCGTCGACTCCCTGTAAACCAATCCATAAGCAAACGTGTCTCTTGCGAATTATTATCTTCGTTGAAAATATTAAGCAGAAAACTCTCCTGACTTAGAAACGATAAGGCCAACATATGTCCAACCCGCGTCTGAAGGTCTTTTAATTGATGCGCTACTTTCGCTTTTTCTCCAGGTGAAAGTTTATTTTTATAAGCCGAAATGGGTTCGAGATATTTCCCATTCTTAGAGGCAATATTTCGCTCGTCGGTAAGGCCCATTTTTTCGAAATCACTTATTTCTTCGTCGTGAAGTGATTTCACATATTTCGACACCTCGGCAGGAGCCCATGCGGCTACACTCGGATCTCGGCCCGTAAACTCATAAATTACTTGTGCCAATAATTCTGGATCGCGCGCGCCGATTTCCTTCAATGCTTCTTTGACAATTCCATCCTTGGCAATGGAGGCCAAGACATCGTCGCGGTTCAAAAGTTTCTGGCGAAGTTTATCGATGGTAGGATTCGTTTTTAGGTTGGAGGTAAGCACGGCGTCGATACGTGAATTGAGCATGGGAATTGCGGCGATCGTGACTACATTTTTTACAATTTCCGGATCACTCACCTGCAACGCTATCATCTGCGAGAGCAGCTGAAACAATTCTGCATCTCTCATGCCTCGGTAAGAAATTTCTTCTGTCAATTCCGATGCCGTTTGCTCGGAGCTCAACTCCGCCATATCGAGCGCAGAAGCAAAGGCTTTCAAGCGTAAGGTCACCCGCTTATTAATTTCACTAGCGGATCCATCCGTGAACCGCGCCCCTAACCAATTCTCGATTTCGATACTAGGACGCTCTGCCAAAAGTTTTTTAAACGCCGGATGATCCTTTAATTTTTTTGCCAATTCAGGATTGTTCAGCGCTTCACGCAATACCCGAATATTGGGATCATTCTTTTTAAGATCTTCAGGAAGCAATGCTTCAATTTCTCTATCGATCTCATTTATTTCTTTAAGAAGTTCCTGGGAGCGCGATCCATCCGCGTATTTCAGATGAGCCGCTAAAGATTTGCGAATAAGCTCAATTAATTTTTGTTCATCAAAACTTCCCTTATGTTGAGCCAAAGTGTCTGCGATCGCTTCCACTTTCCAAATAATTTGTTTCTTTGGATTTTCAAGAACCGGCTGCAAAATTTCGTGAATTCGGCCGAGTTCCATGGAAAGACTTTTGGTGAGAACGGTATTCGGCTTCCAGATACTGTAATACTGACTATTATTTCTCTGCCAAATTATTTCCGATGCTTGCTCTTGATGATCCAATAGGCGTCTACGTTCTTCATCGTTTTGCAAATCTTCGAGTGTTGGAGTTCCAAGATTCTCAATTTGTGGAATTGAATGAACGCCATAAATAACTTTTGCTTGAAGATAGGACCGCTGAAGTTGTTCAAATCGTTTATTCGCGTAGGCAACCGACGGCACTCGAAAGCGTCCGCTATCCCATAAACCGGAATGAAATCCTGAACCGTAATCGACATATGAAATATTCGCCGAAATCAGTTCCTTTAATTTTGGAAGCTCTTCGAAAACCAATTGCGGAGGTGGACGTTCGTCTTTGGATGTGATTCCAAAATGACTCTTCCAATTGGGTCCATGAAAATTGAGGAATAAAGCTTCAGCGACAGCAATTTGTTGTGCCTGAAGAAGAAAAAATCCCGTTCCCGATGCGCTATTGGCTTCGAACGTTCGAATACGTTCAAAAATATTGATATCGATGCCGAAGGGATTCTCTTCATTCTTTACTTTAAAAAGTGGCTGCTTCCAATCGTAACGATCCGTTAAAAAGTCAGCGGCTTTAAGTTGCTCAAGAGTCCAATCATCAAACTTGGTCTTAAGATAAGTTTCGAGTTCCTCGCCTGCTTTTACACGAAGTTCGGCCACTTCTTCGTCAGACTTCCCAATTTTTTTAAGGACGTCTAATTGCTCTGCCTGTTCTTTTTTTGCAAATTCCCCATACCGCTCTTTCATTCTCAAAACCAATTTCAATCGCTGAGCTTCGAGATTCTTGGCAAACGTTTCAAGGTCGCTCAGTAAACCAGAAGATTTTTCATAATAAAGACCCGGATATTCAATAGGATCAATCTTCTCAGATAAAAAATTCGCGAATGTGATTGTATCAAGCGATTTCCCTTTGGGAAATTGAGGCCGAAACATCGGAAGCGGCATCATTCGAAGACTTGCGGGTGTAAAACCTTGTCTTTCTACAAGAAGCCCCGGTGAAGTTTTTTGCGCTAGTGCAAGCGCTGCAATTATTTTAACTGAAAATTCTTCAAACTCTTTCAATGAGTCAAAACGTACCAATGGCGTATTAATAAAACTTTTTGAAAGATGCGATGTAAAATCAAAAACCTTATGGAAGACCGATTCAATTTCATCTCCTGAATAAATTTGATTGAATTTATTTTTAAGTGGGAACGACGGAATATTTTGCAAAATGAAAGCTAACTTCGTCAATTCATCTAAAGTATATTGAAGAAGAAATTCATTTGGCTTCGGAAGATTTGTCTCGGTCGAGAGTTTCCAATTTAATTCTGTAATTTGAGTGATGGGCGCATTTACGTTTTGAAGAGTACCGGCTACCAAGTTTGAAATTCGCGCGGCCAGTAGATGCTTCACTTTTTCTTCGTAAGTTTTATAAGTTACTAAATTTTTGGGCGCATTTAATTTTGCAATGATCGCCGAGCGCCTCGTATGATAAGCGCGTAACTCTTGATTATCTGCTAACCGCAGATTGTAAAGGTCTTGGCGAAAGGGTAACCGATCCTGATAAGGACGATTCCAGCGCGGATCGTCTACGGTTATTGGCGGCCAATCTTCGTAATTCTCTAAATTCCATCGGAGTTGACCGTTGTCATTGACGTAAACTTTTAAACGCTCTTCGCGATAACGCTTCCAGGCGGCTTCGTTTGCGTCGAATTCATCGACAATCGGCTTAATATCTTCACCGCCAACGCTGTATTCAAAGCCTTCGAGAGAATTAAGCTTAATACGATTGATCCAAGCTTCTCGTAAGGTTTTTAAATTTACTTTTTCGTGCTGGATGGGGCGCGTTCCCCGCTGAGTCGCCATCGCATCCATAATTCTTAAAATCGATGAACCGTAATAAGTACCAAAACGATACTGAGCCAGATTCGTAACTTCGGCTTGAGTGCGAGGATTATAAAATTTTTCGAGTTCGGCACGATCCATAAAGAAATCTTTTATGTCAGGAAACTCTGCCGCCATTTTTGAAAGAGGAATTTTTCCAAGATCTTCATTGGGAAAGCGTCGACGGAGTTCTGGGCCAAGCGCTAACAGATCACTTCTACTAAATGGAGCGCCTTCAACCTGGGGATCAGGAAAGTAAGTCATTAATCCGACGACAAACTTTTCTAATTCAGCGTAGGTATCAAAACCCTCCATTGCTTCGTCGCTTAAACGATTGCCCTCAATTTTTGGTAAGGCATTTGTTCGCTCCAAAAAACTTTCGTACTCGGCGGGCGTTAGCATTAAACCCATCGCTAGAGAGGCCGTGGTGATAAATCCTGCGGTCTGAAGAATTTTCTGAAGTCTGTCTGAACTCTGTAGAATTCCTGATTCTTCATACAATATTTCGCGCAAACTTAAATTTTGATTCTTATCGCTGGGATTGAGGTCCAGCTCTTTAGCTAACGCAAGATCTCCGGAAATAAAAAAGGCCGGAATATCTTCAACATTGGCTTCGGGATCATAAAGTTCATTATTCCAGCGTTCGTAGTGGGCCAAAATAACTTGGGCAGGAAATATGAATCGGTCTCCGAGACGATTCTTAAGTCGCTGCTCCATCAATTTTACTTCTTGCTGACGCTCTTCGGGTAGTTTGTCGAAATGCCATAGAGAATAAAGCGTCTGAGTTAACGCCAATATTTCTTTTTTACGATACGCCAAAATTTCTTCAGCCGTGGCCTGCTGATCTGACTCTTCCGACATTTGAGTGGTCGGTTGAGTTGTAGCCTGAGTAGTTGCTGGGCGTGTTTGAGGAAGGCTTAAGCTTAATTTTGATTCAATTACATCTTTAGGGTCTTCAATACAAATTGGACTCGCTGGAAAAACCGATTTTATCCCCAAGATCTGTGCGATCCCAAATATGAAAAAATAGTAAAATAATACCCGGGCCCTAACCCTCATAGTCCCCCATAAGAATGCAAGGTTCATACCATAGGCTTTCTGCAAATTCTATCTCGGTGAGCGTTTTAAATACGATTCTAGGCTTTTAGACCCTGATCTGTGGCAAAGCTGTCGCAACCAATAAACCCAATAAAAAGAACCCCCGCAACCGTTAAATTGCAGGGGTTCGAGAGTGCTATCCTAAAGACGTTTTAAGTTTCAGTAGGTCGCGCCTTTAACAGCCTACCAATTCCGAATAAAAAATAATTAAAGCGAAACAGTCGTTCGTATGTAAGATCCTGATGCCGGATCCAATTGGCACGTCCCCGTTTTCGCAATGCAACTGCAATAGCGATTAAATTGTCGTGTTTCTTTTTCACTCGCTCCAGTTCGAACTTTAAGTTCCTGAGCAAAAGTGCCTGTAATCTCTTGGTCGAGCTTTTCTTCAGACCATTTTTGGACGCCCTTAACGATATCTTTTTGAGCTTCGTTGTTCAATTCTCGGAATAGAACCACAATTCCATCGCCGATTGCTGGGTCACCGCCGGCAGAATTGAATTCAACAGCAGCCGAGGCATCCATTTTTTGGCCTAAGCGGAGAAGGTTGAGCTGAAGTTGATGAGATAATTCCGCAACTTCTTTGTAGCTTCTGGCTTGCTCTTCGATCAGTTCTTTTGCTTCGGTACTGGTACCTTTAGCGAAATATTCTCCAGTGTTCTTAGCTGGCGTTCTGACATTTGAAGAAAATCGAGCTTCCATAATGGTTGCCGATACAACGCAACCTGCTTTTTTGGCTTCTCGTGTTGCATTAGGTAATGCAGCTCGATTCACTGTTTCAGAAGGCTTTTCGCTTTTAAGAACCTCGACAAATCGAGTGTTAAAAGAACCCGCGAATTCTTGAGACACCGCAATTCTCTCAACAGTGTCAACCACTGAAGAAAGAGTTAAACGCTCGACATCCGATTCATGAATCTTTCTATCTGCATTTTCTTTTGCTGCAATTTCAAGACCCTTTTCATAGGCGCGAAAGCTCGCAGCCTTTTCTTCAACGGTAAGCTCTTTGTCACCTTCGATCATGATGCGAGCTCTGCTAAGAGCCACTTCTCGTTCGACCGGTCGTTCACCAAGCCGTGGTGCTGTATAAGCACCAGCAGCAGCAATGGCGTTTCCGGCAAACATTACTGTGCCAATAAATAAAACTGTTAGATTTGTTAACGTCTTCATAGGGACCACTCTCCTAGTCATCTATATTAATAGTTAAAATTTAAGTCCTTTTTCGAGCAAATTCTCACAACAAGCATCCGCCCAAAACCCTTATTGGACCCCCTTTTAAAAGGATCGAATAACGCACTACGTAAACCACACGATGATGCGAGTTGTCAATAAGCTCCCGATTAGGGACAAAAAAAGATTATAAGACCAATGTTTGACCGGAAAACTGTCTTAAAGGGCAGGAGTTTTAAGGGTTTAATAACTACCGACGACGAGCTTCGATTAGCTCAACCGCGCGCTCCAAACTAAGGTCTTCGGGGTTAATTTCCTTCGGAATCGAAGCATTGATTTTCCCACATTTGCAGTAAAGTCCGTACGGGCCATTAAAAATTTCGATGGGTTTTTTCTCGATGGGATGCACACCAACTACCCTGATCGCCGCCTGTTTAGAGCGCATTCGCCCGCCGCCCTTTGTGCGAACTTCAGCGAAAAGCTCTTCGGCACGAGGAAGCTCAACGGTCAATAAGTGATCTTCTTTTTTGAGCGATCGATATTCAGGTTTCTCTAAACCAGCGCCGGTTCGAACGACATAGGGACCAAATCGTCCCAGACCTACTTGAACTTTATGTCCTTGAGCATCAGTTCCCAAAGTGCGAGGCAATCGAAGATATCCAAGTGCTTCATCAAGTCCAAGAGTTGCAGGATTCACTCCTTTGGGAAGAATTGCGCGCTTAACTTTTGCAACAACTGGCGTAGGGGCAACTTCTTCTATTGGCTTTTCGCCCGCCTTCAGTTTTTTCTTGCGCGGTTTTTTTACTTTGGGAGCAGCTTCCGCATCTTCCGTTTCGCCGAGTTGAAGATATGGGCCATAACGACCGGACATTAAGTAAACTTTTAATCCCGTTTGAGGATCGAGTCCCAAATTCGGAGGACCATCTTTCTTTTGCTGAATCAGACGATCGATATCTTCTTTGAGAAGATCGGCGGGGGCCATATCTTCGGGAATTGAAGCGCGAGTCGTCACGTCTTCACCTTTATCTTTGCGCGCGAGATAAGGACCAAATCTTCCGATTCGAAATTCTACATTTGGAAAGGGTTCCAGATTAATTGAGCGAGCTTCTTCAGGATCAATTTTTTTCTCCCGCTGTTCAATTCGTCCTTGAAGACCCGTTTTTGGATGCGAATAAAAATCTTTTAAGAAGTCGAGGTAGGGCCGTTTGCCTTCGGCAATTTCATCGAGGCTCTCTTCCATTCCTGCCGTAAATTGCAGATCGACGAATTCAGGAAAATGTTTCTTAAGAAGTTTTGTCACCGCAAACGCGGTGAAAGTTGGAATGAGAGCTCCACCCACACGACGTACATAACCGCGATCGATGATCGTACCAATAATAGAGGCGTAAGTAGACGGTCGACCAATACCCTCTTTCTCAAGAGTCTGAACAAGCGTCGCTTCCGTATAGCGAGCGGGAGGTTTCGTTTCGTGTTCCGTCACTTGAAGTTCTTTGAGATCCACGATATCGCCGCTTTTTAAATCCGGCAAAATTACTTCGCGTTCTTCAAGTGCCGCATCGGCATCGTCACGACCTTCAACGTAAGCGCGTAGAAATCCAGGAAATAAAATGCGAGTGCCCGTCGCTTGAAATTCGCTACCGTTCGCCTTGAAGGTGATCGATACGCTAAGTTGTTTTGCTTCCGCCATTTGAGTTGCGATTGTTCGCTTCCAAATTAAATCGTAGAGCGCAAGTTCAGTTCCAGTAAGCCCAGTTTCTTGCGGCACTGTAAAGGTTTGACCAGCGGGCCGAATCGCTTCATGCGCTTCTTGTGCGCCTTTCGATTTCGAAGTGTATTGTCGCGGCTCAGGATTTAAATACTCTTTACCGTAAAGATTTTCGATTTGCTGGCGCGAACCAGTGAGAGCTTCTTGCGAAAGATTTACGGAATCGGTTCGCATATAAGTAATAAATCCACGCTCATAAAGAGATTGGGCCACACGCATCGCATCGCGAGCCGAAAGTCCAAGCTTACGATTCGCTTCTTGCTGCAAAGTGGATGTTATGAAAGGAGGCGCCGGTTTGCGAGTCAGAGGTTTTTCGGTAACTTCAATGACTGACCAAGTTTCAGACTGCAATTTTTTATGGAGCTCATCGGCTTCATTTTTTACGAGCAAATAAACATCTTTGCCTTCAGCAATTTTACCCGTGCTCTCGTCGAAATCTTTTCCGGTGGCGATCTTCGAATCTTTATAACGAACGAGTTTTGCTTCGACCGCGCCTTTTTTGGAATCGAGCTGTGCGAGGAGTCCGCAGTAGACGCCTTTCTTGAAATGCATTCGCTGTTCTTCGCGCTCAACAATTAATTTTGTCGCCACCGACTGAACGCGTCCCGCACTTAAGCCGAAGGCAATTTTTTTCCACAACAATGGGGAAAGTGAATATCCATAGAGACGATCTAAAATCCGGCGCGATTCTTGAGCTTCAACCAAGTGATGATCGATATCGCGAAAATTAGCGAGCGCGCCCTCAATGGCTTCGCGCGTAATTTCATGAAAGACCATGCGCTTAATGGGGACGGTCGGACGTAAGACTTGCACCAGGTGATGACTGATGCTTTCGCCTTCACGGTCCTCGTCCGTTGCGAGAATTAATTCTTGAGCCCGATTGAGACAATCTTTGAGGTGTTTGATCACCTTAACTTTGCCGCCCGGAATAACATAGAGAGGTGTAAAATCATTTTCGACGTCTATTCCGAGACTCGCCCATTTCTCTTTTTTATACTTCTCAGGAATTTCTTTCGCCGATGCAGGAAGATCCCGTATATGACCTACACAAGCCTCAACATGATATTTTGCAGGCAAATATTTGCGAATAGTTTTCGCTTTAGTGGGCGACTCAACAATAACGAGCGCTGCTCCGACCGAAGAGGATGAGGATTTGGACTCAGAGGCTGCAGCGGCCTTTGATTTCTTCGCACGAGCACGCCCAGATTTTAATTTGGGCTTTTCATTAGCTTTTTCTGAATCCGGAGCTTTCGTCATATTCCTTCGATCGACTTTTCCTTTTAACCCTCTTAGTAATTATCTTAGTCCAAAATTTTGTTTTAAGATAAAAAAGTTTTTTTAGCTTTCAAAAGTATTTGTTGAAGTTTTTTTAAATTTGATGTGGCGGTCTTGAAGTTAAATGGCAACAAAAAATTCAAAATATGACTTTCGAGTTGTTGGTTCCGGGCTTGCGGGGAGTGAAGCTGCACTTGTTTTAGCCCGTGCTGGAGCACGCGTAGAGCTCTTTGAACAAAAGCCCATTCGATTTTCAGCCGCTCATAAAAATTCCAACGCAGCGGAGTTAGTTTGCAGTAACAGCCTCAAGTCGACTGAACTTTCTTCGGCGCACGGGCTGCTCAAAGAAGAGCTTCGACTGCTTGCATCACCCTTAGTCGACGCGGCTTGTAAAAGCCGCGTTCCCGGCGGCAAAGCACTTAGCGTTGATCGTGAAATATTCAGCAAGATGGTTACGGATGCTATCTCTGGAAATCAAAATATTATATTTCGTCGCGAAGAATTCACCGAAATAATAGACGACGGTATCCCTACCTTGCTTGCAACTGGTCCGCTTACTTCAGATGCTTTAACAAAATCCCTTCAAGATCTTTTGAAAGATGGTGGACTTTATTTTTACGATGCGACTGCACCGGTTGTTACTTTGTCTTCGCTTGATCAGTCCAAATTCTTTTGGGGAAATCGACATCAAGATGGAGACGATTATCTGAATCTTCCTCTGGATCTCGCGCAGTATCGAGAATTTCGTGATTCGGTTTTGGCGGCAGAAAAATTTGAATCTCACCTGCCGGAAGAAAATTTGAAATTTTTCGAAGGTTGTCTGCCGATTGAGGAGCTCGCGATTCGCGGTGAAGATACTTTGGCTTTTTCTTGTATGCGACCGATTGGTTTTCATAAATGGACGCCAAAAAAAGCACATGCGGTTATTCAGTTTCGTAGAGAAAAAGCTGCGGGAGAACTTTTGAGCATGGTCGGATTTCAAACTCGAATGAAGTGGCCCGAACAAGAGCGAGTGTTTCGCGCTCTACCAGGAATGGCAGAGGCGGAATTTGTACGACTGGGCGCAATGCATCGCAATACTTTCATTAACACGCCACTTCATCTGACTGATCGACTTCAGTTGAAACTGCATCCGCAAATTTATATGGCCGGTCAGATTACAGGATCGGAGGGATATAGCGAGGCCATTGCTACTGGGCATTACGCGGCACTACAAATGCTCGGACATCCTGCGCCACCAGAAGCTTGCGCTCTTCGAAGCTTGGTTCGTTATCTGGTCACTTCGGATCCAAAACACTTTCAACCGATGAATTTCAGCTTTGGATTATTGCCAAGCGTCAATTTGGCTGAGGTACGCGGCTCTGCATCGAACTTTGAAACTCCGAGCGGCGCTAAAATAAAACTGAAGACTCTGAAAAATGAATTTCGCGTACGACGAGCTCTTTTAGAATTGAATCGATGGAAAAAAGAAGTATTCAGCAATTCGCCGATACCTATTTGGAACAGCAAGGACTACTCGCACGGTTTAGTCCTAACACCCACCGAGCTCGCGCCTCTGATCTCAAACTTCTGATTCAATTTTTTAACGATGAACTAAAAGACTTGAACTCCATCCAGTGGCTGCGATTTTGTCGGCACTTGATGATGAATCTTAAGCCGCGATCGGTGAATCGTGCGCATTCAAGCTATCGTGGATTTTTTGAATTTTTATCTGAAGCAACCCATGACGAATCTTTTTTGAATTTCTCATTTCCTAAAGCGAAACGACCCCAGGATTTGCCCGAAGTTTTATCATTTGATGAAGTGAATCACCTACTCCAAGCGCCGGCGCGCTTGGGAATTTTAATCGAATTTTTGTACGCAACCGGCTGCCGAATTTCAGAAGCCTGCCAAATTCAGTGGAAAGATATTGATGAAACTCGTGGCTTCATTCGACTGCTTGGAAAAGGCCGAAAACAAAGATTAGTGCCTCTGAGCAAGCCACTTCAAAAAATTTTGGAGCGGATGCCTCCGGTGAGTGATTTTATTTTTCATTCCACCCGCAATACCGAAAAAGCGATAAATCCACGGGTGCTGGAAAGCTTTCCAGCACATTGGGATCCTAAGCTTAGAATTCCACGTGGA
>JADMIO011107694.1_pt1 | contig 88423 bp, 76 predicted proteins | sample 8958161 | NCBI WGS metagenome assembly JADMIO01 (sample SAMN16585339, study PRJNA669376) | soil metagenome | isolation source: Crop rotation soil | place: USA: Cullars Rotation, Alabama | collected 2011
CGCGACAACTTGTCCACGTGGAATTCTAAGCTTAGGATCCCAATGTGCTGGAAAGGATGGAGGTCCCTTCTACGCAGAGATGTCCCAACAGCTACCCACCTTCGGCCCCCGTCTTGACGATTGCCGCGCGGACATCGCGGAGGCGCTCTCGCTTACACTCGACGACCTGACCCCAGACCTACCGGTCGAGACGGTTTCTTGTGGCGTTCCGATTCTCATTGTTCCATTGAATAGCCTCGACGCCGCACGTCGTGCGCGCCCACGCGCTGACGCTATAGAGCGCGTGTTGCGAGGTGTTGCTCCGACAGAGATTTTCGTTTTCACGCGGCAGGTTGAACACGAAAGCGCGACCGTCCACAGCCGCTTTTTCGCGCCGTTTTTCGGAATTCCAGAAGATCCGGCGACGGGCGCGGCCAGCGGCCCTCTTGGCGCTTACTTAGTCGAGCATGGCGTTGTGCCGCGCGAAACCGTATCGGAAATCATCAGCGAGCAGGGGATCGAGATGGGGCGACCCAGCATCATTACCGTCAGGATCGAGAGTCATGGGAACGAGATTACCGCAGTCAAGGTCGGCGGGCATTGCCACTTCTCGGGCGAGGGATTTTTGCAGGTATGATTGCCGGAATGCGACGCGGATTCTGAATAGTCCAATTGTTAAGACGCGACTCCCGTGCTTTTATGTTCTCTTATTGAACGGTCAAGCCGTGGTCCTGGCCCAAGTGGCGAGGACGTCATGCGAGAAATGGCGAAGATGACAGTGGCAGTGGTCAGGAGCGGCAACCTAAAAAGGGAAAAACCATGAAAGTAAGTCGTCGTGATCTCCTGGTCGGTGTCGCCCTCTCTTTGGCCGCACCAGCTGTCGCCCTTGGCGCTTCGCAATCTCCCCCAACAACTGGCGCTCAGCCGGCCTCGAGTTTGAAGGACCGGCTGATCGGCCGGGCGAATGAAAATCGCCTGCGTGTAAATTTCAATGGCCGCACCTTTTCCGGGCCGGGCTGGGATCTGCTGGTCAGGGAGGGCGCAACCGCTCAGTTCTTTCTGCTGGGTGAAGAGCATGGCGTGGCTCAAATTCCAATCCTCGCCCGCGAGCTATTACTCGCTTTGAAACCTGCGGGTTACGAACGCCTTGCAATTGAAATCTCCGCCCCAGTGGCCGCGGAGCTTGATAAGGCGGCACTTCAGGGAGTCGAAGGAATTCGTCGCTTTAACGCGGAATTTCCTCCGGGCCCGGCCTTTTACAACATGAAAGAGGAGGCGGAATTCATCGCAGCGGTGCGCTCGCGTTTTCCTTCGTCAAGCCAGATGATCTGGGGTCTTGATTACGAAGTTGTTCAGGATCGCAGACTGATTGCTCGCCTCAAGGCACGGGCTCCCGTCAGTGCTCGCGCGGCAGTCCAGGCGCTGGACGATGCTTCAGCGACTCTCTGGAAACAGTTTGAATCGACCAGGAATCCGCAGTTCATTTTCAGTTTCGCGGGTGACCCCAAACTTATTACTGACATTCGCGCCGTGTGGTCCAAGCCCGACCCGCAGAGTGAGATCATCCTTGAAGTTTTGCAGGGCACGCTCGAGACAAATGCTTTCTGGGTAAAGAACCTCGGTTGGGAATCAAACTATAGGCGGACGACTTTAATGCGTCGGGCGTTTGTGCGTTATTGGCAGGCCGAGAAGGCAAAGGGTCGCGCGCCGAAAACTTTCTTTAAGTTCGGCGCCAGTCATATGGTGCGTGGCCGCGATATCAGCGAAGTCTATGATCTCGGCGATCTCGCAGCCGAAGCCGCGACGCTCGAAGGAGGAAAATCATTTCACCTTTTTGTCGCGCCGCCACGAACCGACAAACATGCCCAATTCAATCCTTCCACGATGGGCCTTATGCCGCTCCCCGGAAGTTATTTTGATCAAACAGGCGTGGGCTTCCTGGCTGATCTCGCTTACCCGGACTCGTTCACGCTCATTGACCTCCGCGCGCTGCGGCCGGTCCTCGGGGATCGCACAAAGGACTTTGATGCTCGCGCGACCCGCATAATTCATGGCTTCGACGCCATGCTGGTCCTGCCGGGTGCGACTCCAGCGATCATGCTTTGAAACGTGAAGAAATAATCACGAGATACCGCGATGAAATCTCTGATCATCTTGACGCTAGGCCTGGTCATCTCCGCAACCTGTTTCGGGATGGCAAAAGCCCCGCACTACCAAATGGTGGCAACATTAGATCGGTCGAAGGGAAGCCTTTCGGTCGAGGTTGTAATCACCCTTAGTGAAGAGACGGCACGCGCCGGCGCAGGCTTGCTGCTCGGTCGCGCTTACAAGATATCCGCGGTCTCAGCCGGCGCAAAAGCCGTCACTTCAGTGACAGACACCGACAAACCATTTCCCGGTTTGCAGCGTATCTTTGTTCAATTGAAACCCGGTTCGAGAGGTGACGTTAAGCTGAAGGTTGTTTACGCAGGCGTGCTTTCAGCTACCGGGAAGCCGGCTATCAATGAGATCTCGCCTGAGCGTATTGAGCTTTCTGCCGATTCGCTTTGGTATCCGCTGTCGGAAAATTTCAATACGCGCCTGTTGCTCGACGCAAAGATTAAAGGCCCGTCGCGTAATTTCGTCGTTGCCTCAGCCGACCGCGTGCGCATGCGTGTGGACGGCTTCGAATTACATCGATCCAAACCGCTTCTGGACATTGCTTTCATAGCTGCCCCGGAACTCAAAGTCGTCAACCGAGGGCACATTCAGTTCGTCGGCCGCAATCTTGAAAGCGACGCGGCAAAAGCATATTTAGAGAATGGGCCGAAGGCCCTGGCATTTTTGGAGGGATGGTTTGGTCCAATGCCGAGTGGCTCAAGCGGACATGCGGTCGTGGCGATTGTTGGGCGCAAAAACGGCGCAGGCTATTCACGACCCGGCTACATCGTAGTAGCCGACCTGGGCCAGCGCATGGATCCAGGCAACATCTGGGCGAAAGCTGGATATCTTTGTCACGAACTTTCACATGCCTGGTGGTCTAACGCCAACTTTCTGGGCGAGGATTACTGGCTGGTAGAATCGACTGCCGAGTATGCCGCTTTGCGTTATCTCGAAGCCCAATTTGGCGCCGATTCGATCCAGGGACTGCTTGAAAAAAAGAAGCCGCGCGCTTTGCGCGGTGGTCCGTTGCTGGGCCATGGGCGCCCGAGCGACGACGCGGTCTATGCCAAGGGACCGATTCTGTTATTCGAACTCGAGAAAACTATTGGTCGCCCCGCTGTTGACAAGATTCTTGCGAACTTGGCGAGGAAAGAAAAAATAACTTCGCGCAGCTTTCTTGACGAACTGACCGCCATCGGCGGGGCAACCGCCGCCTCCGACTTTGAAAAGAAACTGCGATCTTGAGTTCGCGCGCTAATATCCTCCTGTCCCACCCTGGTACCCCGCGTGATGGTCGAATGCATTTAATGACCCGGCACGCTAACAGCCTTTTTTGAGACAAGCGGGTCGGATAGAAGCCGACAACGTGGACTAAACTGTTAGAAAGCGATTGACTTCGTAGCAGGCTTACCGGAAATGAAGATAACTCTGAGGACTTTTACGTTGCTTGCGTTTCTGATGTTTGCGTCGCAAACGCTTGAGGCATTCCCTTTATGGGGCGATTTGCAAGCCGGTTCCTTCAAGGTCGGGTATAAGGTCATCCTCACTCATGATCTTTCTCGGCCTCCACTGGTTGGGCCCGGCGACACAGTTAACCCGATCCGCGGCCGCCAGATGCAAATCAGTGTGTGGTATCCCGCGCAGTCTCCTCGGCACGCTTCATACATGCCGTTCGAGCAATATGTATTCCTGAAATCGCTCGAACTTGATTTCTCTGCCCTGACTGATGTGAAGAAACAGCATGCGAAGCAAGAATTCATGGCCGACCCACTTGCGCGCGGAGCGAGCGCAGACAAACTAGCGGCGTTAATGGGTGTGCGAACAGCCGCTATCAAGAATGCTCCCGAAGCGAACGGAGATTTCCCGCTGGTCATCTTCGCCCATTCATCACCGCCGAACCAGAGCATCATGTGCGAATACCTGGCGAGTCACGGGTTCATTGTGGCGGCCGTGCCGTCAAAGGGCAGCTTCGAATACGCGTTTGATGTCGGGCTTTCCGGTTTGGAAACTCTAATCCGAGACATGGAATTTGTGCTGAGTTCAGCGAAACAGCTTCCTCATGTCGACGCAACCAGGTTGGGGCTGATTGGAATGAGCTTTGGCTCAGCCGCAGTCATTGGATTTCATACGCGACACCCGGAGGTGCGCGCCATGATTAGTTTGGACGGCGGCATCGGGGAAGGCGGCGTAGGTTTTCTGGTTACGAGGACTCCTTTCTTTGAAACTAGTCGCTTAAGGGCGCCTTTGCTACATCTCTATACGCCGAATAATCCGCATCTCGATCTCAATAGCCTCGAATCATACAGATACTCGACTCGTTACCTGGTGAACATTCCCCGCATGCGTCATGGTGATTTTGGCGGCTACGGGATGCTTGAACAATTTGTCCCGAAGATTCTGGGTGAATCTCCTGGAGACACGAAGACCGGATTCGAGTGGGTCTGCCGCTACACACTGAACTTTTTGGAAGCCTCGCTCAATAACGACGCGCGAGGTCTGACCTTCTTGCAGCGTGCCGCGGAATTGAACGGGGCTCCGAAAGAGTTGTTGAGCGTTACGGTGAAAGCAAGTTTGCAAGCCCCGCCGCTTACGCGCGAGCTCCAGGCTCTGCTTGAAAGCGGCGGCATAGAGAGGCTGACGGCCTTTTACGCTGCTCGGAAAGTCCAAGATGCACAACCATTCACTCACTCTTCATTTTTGTCCCTGAACGAATTGTTCCTCGGTCGCAAGAATTATGAATCAGCCAAACAACTCGGCCTCTTATTTGTGGAAAGTTATCCGAATTCTGTGAGGTCACACCTGGCCCTGGCCAATGCTGCCGAACAATCGGGAGATAGAGAGCTTGCCAGGAATCAGTTCCTCCAGGCGCTCACACTTATCAACGATGACCCGAATTTGGACTATCGCGCGAGAAAGGGGTTAGAACAAACGGCGCGGCAAGGACTTTTACGGTTGAAATGAATGCACTGATGCGAATCCAACTCAACCCCATAAATGTTATCGCCTCGCGACGAGGCGTCGGGTTGAATGAGTTGTTCGGCGCGTCTGAAGAGCTGTCAGCATCACCCTCGAGCATAAGTCTGACTCAATCTTTCTATAACACTCATAGCTTGGCGGGAAAGTATGTAGGAATGGCCCTTTGAGCGTCGCGCCGCCTTGTTATAGAGCAGCCAGAAACTTAAGGGGTCTCCGACAACATTGACGAGTTGATTCTTGTCCAGCTCACGTAATATTGTGCGCGCCATGAATGCCCCTAACGGGCGACCATCTATTGGTAATTGTTGGTGCAGCAATCTGCCTTTCTCAGCCACTGTCGCTGGCTCGCGATCAATTTCTTCCAAGATCTTTTCAACACGCCGCACCCATTCATTAGACTCCGCGTAGTAACGCCGGTCGTCTTCATAGAAACTTCGGCGTTCGCGATCAGGGAACATTTGCTTGAGTTTCTGTTCGCTCAAGAAAGGTAGATCGCTTTTATCAAGTTGATCGGCAATCCCTTCTTCCTGGACGTTGGTGAGAATCTCCATAAGTGGAACATCTGCCTCGGCGTAATCCAGCTGCGACGTTACGAGATAGCGCCTATAGAAGTGAAAAAGTTCATGTGCAAAGAACCTTTCGATCTCAGGGTACAACATCATATTTAGGAGATCGGCGACGATGATCTTAGGATAACCACGCCCATCCGGCGCGAAGAAAATAAATGATACGGGTGGCGGGGGATAGCGACGCGTTAAACCGGGCAGCAAGAGTTCTTGTGTCCGTTTGGCGGCGCGAATCATCAGTTTGGTTGATCCGATCCTGGACTGGAAGGCTGTTAACTCCGCGCGCAATAGCGGCACTTTCTGAAGATGCGGGAGGACATATGCCAGCCACCCACCTTTCTTGATAACTGCGTCCAGTTGCTCTCGTTTCGACGGCATATAAGCAAGGCGCAAGGCCTCGGAAAGGACTTTGCGCTTATGCTCCCTTTCCTCCAATGCAGCATATCCGGGCGTCGCAAAGAGCCTGTCCCACTGTTCTCTTTCCGGCTCCCGGTCGGCACGTAGCGTTTCGTAGATCTCCCAGAATCTCTCTAGCCCTGAGAAGTCGAACTTAGACTCGGAGACAGATTGACCCTGGGCCGGCGACACTTTATGAAGTAGCCGGTCATTCACTCCGGCAACTCCTTGCGCCGGGAATTGTGCCACTATGCCTGACGCCGCTATGAACAATAAAAGCGGCGCTGCTCTTTGTGTAATTTCAAGCCTCAATGAAATAAATTTAGCCTTCCGCGTGGTAAACACCGCCGGTGCTATTATTGTGGCAAATTGAAGCTTTGAGGTTCCCGAGTTACTCAGGGGGGATGCGATGCGGAAAAAATGCGCTCAGTCCTTATGCGAGGCCGGATAACTCTGCGATGTGTCTGTCGGAGAACAGTTGGCGATGATGAGCGAAAACTTGCTCCGCATCATCGTGCTAAGGCAGAGACATTAGATGAGAACGGGCCTCCTCGATTTGCGGGCACAGTTCGTGATAAGGGCACTACGAACACTGCGAATAGGGAAGCTTTACTAATACAAGTAGTCTATTCGCAACTCGTACGCTCAGCGATTTTGCAAAGAGGTTTGAGCGCGAACCCGTGAGGCTTATGAAGAACAGCTTGATGATTAAGGGCCCGTGCTTGCTCCAGGCTTAAAAGGGAAAACACCCGCGAAAAAGCTTCAACGATCAAGAAGACTGCTTGCTTCTCTTTCTAGACTGAAGTTACCCTACGCCGGAGGGTCTGGAACGGGCGTTTGAAGGCTGGAGACCTTCAACTGTGCAGCTGTTGGAAATCTACTGCGCCGTCACAGAATGGCCGGTCGGAAGCTGACAATGGTAGCGATACCGTGGCTTTGCAAGCGAGTCAAAAGGTGCCCACACATTCCACCACAGTGAACTAGCACTGCCTGTAACTTCTTGTGCCCCTGTAGCTCAACGGTTAGAGCAGCAGACTCATAATCTGTTGGTTCGGGGTTCGAATCCCTGCGGGGGCACCAATCAACTGGCGACTTGTCTTACCCTTACGGCATTCGTGGTTTTGAGCTGACACATCATCGATCCCAAGATGGCGCGAAGATGGCGCGATTTGGGAGGTGAGAGTGGCACGGGCGTCCCGCCCGTGATTCTCATGCGATTCACGTCTGATAGTGTGACGCGATTCGCCGGCCATGAGGTCAGTACCGTCCGCGGTAGCGGATGGGTTTGAAGATCCTCACACGCTCGTCTGTTTGAATCTCACCACCCTTTACCCGGCTTACTTCTTTCAAGCGTGATAACCGCCTAACACACATTCGCCGGCGTCTGATGAGTGGAAACGCTCGTCATCCGAACTGACGTGTGATCGAGCAAGTCTCGAATATCCCACTAGTGAACGCCATTGACTCGCAGGGTGAGCGTTGGAAAAGGTCTCGCGATCTTTTGTCGACCGTATGAGAGTGCTCGGCTATTTGCCGCGAGACTTCTTCTTGGTTGGTCGGCCTGGCCTTCTGTCTTCAACATCCGCTAAATCGCGCTTCTTTATCAAGTAAACGTTGGCAACTTTTATTGCTTTCAGTCTGCCGTCCTGCACCAATTTGAGAACGCGCTGGCGGGAGATGCCCAAAATCTCCCCAGCCTCGGTAGTCGATACATAGTCATGTTTGACCTTAGGCACAACCAAATTATAGGGAAATCTATTGTCGGCGCAAAACGTTTTACCAGCCTCTTTTTAACTGCTGTCTATTGACAATAGATTCATGCGAAGTATAATAGCGTCGAGCGACAATAGTTTGAGCAGTGAATAGGAGCATCGCTTCAGAAGATTTCGCGCAATGGAGGCAGAATGAACGAGGCAAATCACGAGGAGTGCCATTGCAGAAACCTACTCGCCGATCAGGAAACTTTGTCTGTCCAGCGGCTTTGCGGTATATTCTGTGCGTAGTTATCCTCTCTGAGCCGGGTTATCTGCACATAGACTGCACCAGAAGGTGAAACAAGTGCCCGCAAGCGACCGAACCCAAATTGCCAAACTAGCGCGAGCCAGCAGATCCGGACTTATCAGTTCTGTCGACGCGTCGAAGGCGCTGAGTGTCGATGCGAAGACAACCGGAGCGAAGCTAGCCTCATTGGCAGATCGCGGTTGGTTGCGCCGCGTTCGACGTGGCGTTTATCTGATCGTGCCGCTTGAAACTGAGCCCGGAAAGACCGCGACTGTCGCTGATCCGTGGATATTGGCGCACGAGGTCTTCAACCCATGCTACATCGGCGGCTGGAGCGCGGCTGAATATTGGGAGCTTACGGAACAAATCTTTCGACCAACCCTGGTAGTAACAGCAGCAGCTATTCGATCCAAGTCAATCGATTTGCTCGGGCAGGAGTTTCGTTTGTTTCGCGTGCCTGTCTCAAGAGTTCGAATAGAAACGAGTGTGTGGCGCGATTCAGTGAAGGTCAAAATCTCAAGTCGCGAGCGGACGCTGGTTGATTGCCTGCGCAATCCAGCTCTGAGTGGCGGTGTCGGGCATTTGATCTTGATGATGAAGGAGTATGCAAATCATCCCGAACATGACTTCAGAAAGCTACTGAATGAGGCCCGTGAAGCTGACAGCGGGGCGACTTGGAAGCGGCTGGGGTATCTGTTTGAGACGTTGTGGCCGAAAGAGGAGTCAATCATCAATGAGGCGTCTCGCAAGCTGACTGCCGGAAACATCAAACTCGATCCGTCGGTTAAGGCTCGCGGCAAGCTCGTGAAGCGGTGGGGTGTTTGGAGCAATATCGATCTAGCCACACGTGATTAACAAGCAGGACATTTTAGATCGAGCTGCTGAATGGCATTTGCGGCCAGAAGTCGTTGAGAAGGATTATGTCCTCGGGTGGCTGCTCGCTGCGATTTCGTCGCATCCTGAATTGCAAGCGCTATGGATCTTCAAGGGCGGCACGTGCATCAAGAAAACCTACTTCGAGACTTATCGCTTCTCGGAGGACCTCGACTTCACGCTTGTTCCTGAAGCACCGTACAGCGAGGCAGCGATTCTTGAACAGCTACAGGCGGTGGCTCGGATCGCCGCCGAGTTGAGTGGTGTCGAATTACCTAATGAGCTTATCCGGGTTCTGCCAAGGCATAACAAAGCCGGACAAGACACGTTTCAGGGCCGGCTGTATTATCGCGGTCCCCTCCAGAGGACGCAAAACTACGCTTCGATCATCTTCGACATCACGAACGATGAGACAGTTGTTGCTGAACCAGTCGCAAGAACTGTTTTCCACCCTTACTCCGACGGACTGCCTGCTAATGTTGTAGTCCAATGTTATTCGCTCGAAGAGCTACTGGCCGAGAAAACCCGCGCCCTGTACCAACGCACTCGGCCGCGCGACTTATATGACGTCGTATATCTTTTGGAGAACTGCATCGACGCAATCGACTTGGCAGAAGCGCAACGGATCTTTGGCACTAAGTGTAAGTCCAAAGGTCTGCCAGTCCCGTCGTCTGACGAGTTGCTCATACTCGTCCAACAGAATGAAGAGCTAAGAGCTGACTGGGCAAATATGCTCGCTCATCAGCTTCCTAATCTTCCCGAAATCGACGGCACCGTGGCTCGCTTTGCCTCGCTGATCGGTTGGATTGATAAGCCAGAGTTCATGCCAGCCGAAGCCGCACTGGGCGCAGCCGTTGGCACATCGGCACGAGAGACATCAATCCCGTTATCCGGCATTCGCTATTGGGGAGGCGGATCTCCAGTCGAAAGAATCAGATTCGCGGGCGCGAATAGACTTTTGTTAGAGTTCGTTTATAACGGAAAGCATCGGTTAGTAGAGCCGTATTCGCTACGCGAAGCTAGAACTACTGGCAACATTTTGCTATATGCTTGGGAGTTGAGCAGCGGACATATCAAAGCATTCAAGATCGATGAAATGGGCGACGTACGAACTACGAATACGAGCTTCTCGCCAAGATATCGCGTCGAGCTAAGCGCCCAGGGTCCGTTGAACATACCGGAGGTTACCCGAAACCCCGGCATGATTCGATCACCTAGGTTAAGCACTGCAAGAAAGACAAGTGCTTTCAACGGTCCGACACATGTCTTTGAATGCAGTTATTGCGGCAAGCGCTTTAAGAGACAGAAGTACGATGCACAACTGAGGCCGCATAAGGATAAAAGCGGATGGGATTGCCCGAGTCGGATTGGTTACTGGGTCGACACCATTTATTAGGCCGTTGCGGCTTCATAGCGAACAAGTGAGGGTATTAGGAAGAAAACATTAGCAGGTCATGAAAGCGAAAAGCACCGGCCATATTGAACGGAAGAAGACAAGGCACATGGGCGACAAGGCCTTCGCTGATCTCAAGGAAGCTTTGGAAGGCGCGCTCGCTTTTGAGCGCGGCGAGCGGCGCGACTCACACGTAACTCGAACTCGCGCTCCGCGCCCGCCGAAGAAAAAATCACCTAACGACTCGGCAAAGATTGGTCGCTGAAAGATGGCGCGAGTATGGCGCGATGGCGTGCTGAGACGTAGCAAGATGTAACTTACTTTGACGGCTGCGGATTCGGTTAATACTGGGTTGTCTCACTTCGTCTCGCCTTGTTGATGCCCCTTGCCCCGTCTCATAATCTGTTGGTTCGGGGTTCGAATCCCTGCGGGGCACCAATCAACTGGCGAGTTGTCTTAGGTTTAGTTCTTCGCCTGTTGAAGTGAGTGTTCTCAAATGGCACGAATTTAAGGCAAGGTGACACTCTGACTCCGTCCCAAAGCTTTTTCGATCTCCCGGCGCAATGACACAAAGTCTCCCGACTCGACTTCAGCAATCCCACGCAACTGTCCCAGACCGCACGCCTTCGAGGCAATCACGGGCACGCCCCGCGCAACCGCTTCGAGAAGTCTTCGTGGTTGATGCTCCACAAATGCCGGCAGCACCACCACCGTTGCGCCGCGAAGCCAGTCTGCTCCTGTTGGCGTGCGCTTCACCTGGAAACCGTCCCAAAAACTGTTGCCCTCAAGCAATTGACCATTCAAGCTTATTTGCACACTCAAGTTTCTAAGTGCGGCTCGCAGTTCATAAGCTCCGTTTCTCCCAACTGTCGAGGCCGGGAAAACAACGTTGGCGACGAAACCGTCACATCGGGATCGCTCGCTTTCCTTCTCGGGAATGCACCAGTCAAGCAGTACCGTCTTGTGCGGATAGAGGGCCGCAATATCTGAATGTGGAGTAATGATCTTGCGGGCGTGCCGCAATGCTTCGCTCTCCGCTTCGATCAGTCTGTAGTCTGCGCGGAAGTCGTTGAGTGTTGAACTTTCGGGATGTAATGCGGCCGCTTGATCCAATCGATTGTGCAGGACCGCGAGAGGGAGTGATGTCATCAAGACATCGAAAGTTCGGCCACCCAGATGTCCATCACGCCACAGGTACGGAAGAAACTGTTGCATCGTGGTTATGTGAGTGACGTCATACTTCAGCAGCGAAGCGTAGCGTAGCGCCAGACTCTCGCTGGCAGCCAACAAGGCCCGCTGTCTGATCGCTCCCTGTGAGGCGAGTCTTCTGCTCTTGAAGGATCGATGCAACACAAAAAGTCGGTTTTGTTTGACCGCGCCAAAACCGTCAATGGTCCAGGCATAGTTCGCTTTGACAAATCGTTTTCCGTCCATTGGAACGCAAAGTAGATCATCTGACCGCTTCGTCGCAGCAATGTAGCGATCAAACTCTGGCCAATATTCATCAACCAGATAGGCCGTACGTCCAGAATAACTCCGAATCGCAAGCGGCCGGACGTGACGGAAACATTCCTGCGCTTCGCAGGTGAAACAGTCATTTACATTCTCGAAGTCTGCTACCGTCCCCGTTGCTGTTGATCTCCGCAAGCTTGAGCGGGCGCCGACTTCACCTCGGAACCGAAGGATCAAATCGTCAGATGTTAATTCCGCTTCGATGCGAAACGAGTGAGTGGACTTAAATCGTAAATCGACATAGTTCCAGAACACCGTTGCGTCGCGTCCAATTTCCGCCAGAGAACCCGCGATCACTCGAGTGTGCGCGTGTCGTTCGACTATTTGATGACCGGCTTGAAGCGCAGCGTCGTAAAGAGCGTTAGACAGCTGACAAAGCCCACCGCCAATGGTTAAGACCAGGCAGCCTTCGCGAAGTTCACGGCCCCGCACATACCCCTTCCGACGGCTGGCGCGTCCCAACTGGGTCCAAAAACTGAATACATCGCCGGCTCCCACCTCCAAGCCGTTTAGTTTGCGGACCGCATGTCGAAGATTGTGGATTTTTCCTGAAGTGAAAAGATTTTCGGCCTCATCGTTGGTCATCCTTAATGGCGTTCGCGATTCGGCAATAATCGGATGACCAATCAGCCGGTTCCCGAAAGGCGCTTGCTTAGCATCATTCCTCGTGAACTCGTGAACTACTCTTCTTACTTGCAGTAGCGTGGCTTTACTACGAAACACCAGCGCGGCTGCAATGCTGGGTTTGTGATTGACCTGTTCTGGTTTTTGAAGTGTGGCTACTTTCATCGCGATGACCTCGAGCTTCCAGGTTGCGTGATTTATAGCTGCTGTAATCCGGCGAGGTTAGACGTCGTACCACATGCCGGGGCCGTGGTTCTCCACATCTGCCGGTGAGGTTTAGCCAACGAAACAAAGCGGTAAGCAGAAGGCAGTAGGCAGAAGGCAGAAGGCAGAAGGAGGAAAGCAGAAAGCAAAAGACGCATCCTCGGGCCCGCGCCCAACGAAAATTTACAACTCTTAACATGTAACTCCTCCAGTCCGACGTATGCTAAAGGCGCTCAGGTGAAACTGGCGGGACCTTAACGGCGAACAGTGCGGTAAATCGTGGTTCGTACTGGAACTACAACTGACAGCGTCTCTTTAGATGGCAACCTTCTCGGTAAGCATTAATAAAGTTAAGCGCGTCGTGGACGCCGACCCGGATATGCCTTTGCTTTGGGTGTTGCGCGACCTCTTGACGCTGACCGGCACCAAGTACGGTTGCGGCGTCGGTGTATGTGGCGCCTGCACGATCCATGAAGGTGACCGGGCCGTTCGTGCTTGTCAGGTCAAGATTTCCGAAGCTGCGGGAAAGAGCTACACCACTATAGAAGGACTCTCGGCGAACGCTGATCATCCGTGTCAGCGGGCCTGGATCGACGAAGACGTGTCGCAATGCGGATTCTGCCAGGCGGGGATGATTATGACGGCGGCTGCGCTGCTCAAGAACAAAGCCAATCCCACCGACGCCGAAATAGACACGGTCATGTCCGAATCAGTTTGTCGCTGCGGGACATACCTGCGAATGCGTCGCGCCATACGTCGCGCGGCAGGCGAGGCAAGGAAGCTATGAAGGTCAGCCGCCGGAGATTTCTTCAGACCAGCGCGTCGGCGACCGCGGCCGCCTTCGTGATCGGGTTTCGCTTGCCTGAAATCGACGCGGCAACCGAAACAAATACATTCGAGCCGAACGCATACATTCGAATCACCTCCGACAACGTGGTAACACTGTGGGTGACCCGCTCAGAAATGGGCCAGGGCGTGAGAACAAATCTGCCCGCCGCGCTGGCCGAAGAACTTGAAGTCGATCTCGACAAAGTGAAATTGGAACAGGCGATGCCGGGTGCCCGGTTCACCGGCATACGTCTGCGCACGAGCGGCAGCGGCAGCAGTTCCGGCACGTTCATGGCCCTGCGTCGTGCAGGGGCGACGGCGAAAGCCATGTTGCTTGCTGCTGCGGCGGAAACATGGGGAGTAGATAAGTCTGCATGCAAAGCCGAGTTGGGCGCCGTGATTCACGTCTCGTCAGGACGAAAACTTACTTATGGTCAACTCGTGCCGGCTGCAGCACGCCAGACGCCTCCGGCGAATCCTACCCTGAAAGACGCAAAGGATTTTCGTCTGATCGGTAAAGCACGGAAACGGACGGACGGCACACTGATTGTGACGGGTCAGGCGCGATACGGCATCGACGTCCGCGTTCCCGGAATGTTGTTTGCAGTCACGCAACGGTCGCCTTATCTGGGAGGCAAGGTCTCGAGCTTTGACAGCAGCAAAGCTCTGAAAGTTCCCGGCGTGCGTCACGTGGTACCGATCGATGCAGGAATCTTTCCAGGCGTGGCCGTCGTGGCCGACCACACCTGGGCGGCAATCAAGGGTCGCGAGTCTCTCGAGATACAGTGGGCCAAGAACGAAAGCAGCGATTTTGATTCAACTCGATTCATCGAAAAACTGAAAGAGTCTTTCGCTGAAGAGGGTTATCCACTGCGACGGGTTGGCGATGCGGCGAAGACCTTCGCGGAAGCTTCAAAGAAGATCGAAGCGGTTTACGAGTATCCTTACCAGGCCCATGCGCCGCTCGAGACCATGAATACCACGGCCGACGTGCGCGGCGATTCGTGTGAAGTTTGGACGCCGACTCAGACTCCTGAAACCGCACATCGTGATATTCAGAAGCTGCTTGGCTTGCCGCAGGAAGCGGTAAAGATTCACACAACTCTGCTTGGTGGTGGATTCGGCCGCCGTCTGACGATCGATTACGTCCATGAGGCGGTCGCTTTGTCGAAAGCTATCGGCAAACCAGTTCAGCTTTTGTGGACCAGAGCTGATGATATGCGCAACGGCTTTTTTCATCCTGCAGCAGTTGAGAAACTGAATGCCGGCTTTGATGGAGAAGGGCGGCTGACTTCATGGTTGCATAAATCCGCGGGGCCGGATCTGTCGATACTCGGGACGCCGACTGCCGAGGAGAGAAAAGATCGGCAGCGATACATTAAAGATGAGGCGCCGTGGGGTGCTTTTGATAATCCGTACAGCTTCACGTCGATGCAAACGGACTATGTGCTGGTTGATAGCCCCGTCCCGACTGGTCCCTGGCGCGCCGTTTACTATCCGGCGCGGGTGTTTGCGCGAGAATCATTCGTTGATGAGATTGCGCACATACTACAAAGAGACCCGTTACAACTGCGAATCGACTTACTTCAACCAGGAAATGTGCTGACGCTCGGAAGTCAGGAGATCAATCGCGGTCGCATGATTCGTGTGCTGGAGACCGCGCGAGAGAAATCGGGATGGGCCAAGCCGATCCTGTCGAAGAGCGCAAGTCGACTTTACGGCCGAGGTGTGGCGCTGAACATTTATCAGGCCGACAGTTATATCGCGCAGGTGGTTGAAGTGTCAGTCGCTAAGTCGCTGCAGGATTTTCGGCTGGAGAAAGTTTACTGTGTGGTTGACTGTGGTTTGGTGATTAATCCTGCCGGTCTCGAAGGACAAGTTGAAAGTGGCATCACCTGGGGCCTGTCAGCAGCGTTGCACGGCAAGATCGATTTTCGCAGCGGCAGCGCGCAGCAGGCGTCTTACAACGATTTCAAAGTCATGCGCATGGGTGAAATGCCGGCCATAGAAACGTTCATAGTTCCCGGCGACGCTGCGCCCGCGGGATTTGGAGAACATCCGGTACCGCCCATCGCGCCTGCCGTGGCGAACGCGCTTTTTGCCGCCTGTGGCAAGCGAGTGCGCCGGTTACCGATCACTGCGGAGTCGCTTTCTGCATAGTTCGTCAGCGCTACGCAGTCTCGGCTAAAGGGACCGGCTTTCCTGACGATATCGCTTGAGAAGCGAAGGCCTCGCTCGCACTTCGAGACGTATGTTCAAGGGCTTCGTAGTTCGTGCTATTCTGGCAACCCTTTCGGAGCCCGTCATGGAAGGAGCCCCCAAAGAATTTCCGTCGATATAGATAGATTAGGAGGGTGGCGTGAGAATTAGACCACGGTTTCTTAATATCTCGTTTTTGGTGCTCACGGTTTTAGTACCTACCTTGATTGTTGCGCAAACGGGCCGATCAGCTCGACAACAAACGAGCAGCACACGTTCGAACAGCAGCGCGGAAAAGGGCAAGAGTCCCGTCACCTCTGCCGTAGTAAGTTCCGATCTTAATGAAGCACTGAGCGTGATCCAGTCCAACTACATCGACGGCCGGCAGCTTGATTACAACAACTTATATAAGTCGTCGATCACGGGCATGCTTAAGGCCCTCGATCCGCACTCCATCTATTTAGATCCAATCGAGTTTGCCGCCTTTAAGACGGACCAGCGATCAGAATACTTCGGTATCGGCGCTACCCTCGATGACATGCAGCAGGGTGACCAGGTCAACACCTATATCCGCGCGACCTTTGATGAATCCCCGGCTGCCCGCGCAGGACTGCGCTTTGGCGATCGCATTCTGGAAGTCGATGGCCAGTCGATGGCCAACAAGCCTTATCCGGAAGTACGAAAGTTCCTTCTGGGACCGCGTGGAACTGCGGTGAAGGTCACGGTGCTGCACAATGCGACTGGACAAAAAGAAACGGTCACCATCAATCGGGGCGCGGTATCACTGCCTTCGATTCCTCAGGCCTACATGATTGCCCCCGGCGTCGGTTACGTTGCGATGACCGGCGGTTTCAACCTGACCACCAACAATGAATTTCAGGAAGCTTTAGCGGACCTGCACTCCAAAGGAATGAAGACGCTGGTGCTCGATCTTCGCGGTAACCGTGGGGGGCTCTTAATCCAGGCGGTAAAGGTCGTGAACACGTTCCTGCAGGAAGGCCAGTTAATCGTGAAGCAAGAGGGCAGAATCCGCGGAAGTTCCGAAGTCTTTGTTGCTGACAATGAAACACCCGACCTTGTTCCTTTAGTCGTGCTGGTGAATGGCGGATCTGCTTCGGCGGCGGAAATCGTTGCTGGCGCTTTGCAGGATCACGATCGCGCGTTGATTGTCGGCGAAAACACTTTTGGTAAGGGCCTGGTACAGTTGCCGATTCAACTTGAATACGATTCAGCCTTACTGCTGACGATTGCCAAGTACTTCACGCCATCAGGCCGTTTGATTCAGCGCGACTACTCGAATGGCGACTTCTACGACTACAGCACTCGCGGTGGTTTAGGAACAAACAACTCAACAGTGCCCGCGGGACCGGAAAGCCGGACCGATACCGGCCGGACGGTCTATGGTGGCGGGGGGATTGCGCCGGACGAGATTGTTAAGCCTGTTTACATTTCTGCCGGTGAAGCGAAACTTGCAGACGTCCTTTTTGCGTTCGCCCTCGAGTTGACGAGCGGACGCGTGAAGGGTTTTGGAAACTACAAGGTTGAGCGCTCGATTGACTTTGCACACGATCTGCAAGCGACTGACTTTCCGGTTACTGACGCTTTGTTTGCCGAGCTGAAGCGATTTGCAGCTGCTAAGCCCGAGTTCAAGGCCACGACGGAACAGCTTGATCGCTATCGGGGCCACGCCGAGCGACAACTTCGCTACAACCTGACATCTGCGGCGTACGGAACAGTGGTGGCGGTCCAGGTCTTCAATAACTACGACAAGCAGATCGCTCGAGCGATCGAAGCAATGCCGCGAGCCAGGGAGTTGGCACAATCCGCACGACGTGCGCGGACGCGCTCGTAAGTCTGGATACTAGACAGGCGTCGCTTTCTGCACAGTCGTCAGCGCGATTGTGGGTTGATAACAATTACTGAATCAATCAGTCCGTGGCCATCATCTTCGGTAGCGGAGTTGTTCGGATCGAGCAGGCCCACGCCGTCTACCAGAAACCTGTAAGTGTACTTGCCGGGCGCCAAATCAATGCGACACACCCATCCATCAGCTTCTTTCGCGCAGTAGTTCTTTGTCTGGATCCAGTTGTTGAATGATCCATAGATCGCCACGGCCTCAGCGTCTGTGTGCCCTGCCAGCTTAAAGATTGTATTACCCACACTCGGTACCGGAGGCGGCATCTTGTTGACTCGAATAACTCCAGACTCACTGTTTAGAGTTAGACTAGTGACGTTTCCGCCTTCATCTTTCATGAAGGTCACGTGAAGATCCGGGACCTCGCTGTCATAGAACTTCGACTCGGACTCGGCCATGACCTGGCGCGCCCTCAGGTATGAAGGCTTCACCCACAGAGCATCATTCCTAACGCTTACATAGATGACGAAATCATGTGCGAACTTCGGATCCAGTTCATATCTGCCAGCGTACTGTTGCAACTGAGCGGGAGCCACTTTGACTTCAGCCGTCGCGATCGTTTTTCGTTGGATCGATCGCGCGACGGAACGTTTGTTCTCCGCGGAAATCTTCGGCTCAGGTTTTATACCGACAAGTGCTATCAGGTGACTGGCCAGTGTCCCACGCCAATTGAATAAAGTGTGGTTCCCATTAAACTCCGTGTAGTGGATCGAGTATCCCTTGCTCTGGAGGGCGTCTCTCAAATTGCGGTTTGCCACGAGCAAGGGAGGTGGAACCGGCCGCCCGGGAGGCGCGCCCGACGTGTTCTCCAATAGTCCGGCCTCAAACGAGAAGCGCAAAGGCAGACGTGCGCTGGTGGCAAACTGGCGGGTCAGCCATTCCCAGTTTTTCTCGTCATCCGGCTTCCACCAGAAAGAACCGGATTGGGAAAGTACGTTGCCGAAAATCTCCGGATGCTTGAACCCGACACAGGCAGCGGCTAACCCACCCAGGCTCACCCCACCAATAATCGTCTGCTCAGGGCGATCAGTCGCGTGGTAGTTAGCGCGTGCCCAGGGGACGATCTCCTGGGCCAGGAAGTCGGCGTAAGCTGAACTGCACGACAATTCACGTCCGCGGTCAGGATTGTCTATCATCACCGCGACGAGCGGCGGTATCAAACCCGCAGCGATCAAATTATCGAGAGTGGTGGCCACGCGCGCGGAATTTACATAAAGACCGCCGTCAGAAAGCACCAGCAACCCGTAAGGTTTCTTATCGGCTGCGTAATCATGTGGAGTGTAAACCCACATTGGTCGTTCATTGCCGAGGAGCTTGCTGGTGAACTTGTCGCGCTGCACTCGTCCGGTAGGAACTTTGGACCGAGCAACGCTCCAGAATTGTGACTGGGCGGAGGGCAGTTCTGCCGCCGAATAGAAAGTCACTTCATAAGGGTTGAGCTCGTTGGCACGCTCAGCAAATTGGAGTGGGTTGAGCGGGTCGATTCGCATCGCACTGATGAAACGAGCGAGGCTGGTCCAGGCTTTCGGATCTGGGAGATTCGGAGCGAGACTATAGACGAAGCGCGCGCCTTTCTGAAGCCGAAATGTCTTGTACCACAAGTCAGTGTCGAGCAGCCGCACCATCGGCTTGTCGATGCCCAGAAGGTGAAAGACGAAAACATTTCTCGTCTCTTCCGTGGCTCGCCAGAGAACCGTCACCAGCATGTCTCGATCGTTCCCGGGAACTCTCTCGATAAGCGGCGCGCCGTGTTGCGCGATCTCTTTCCAAAAACCAGCCAGCGCTTTTCTATCGCCAGATGTGATTTGATCCTGAAGCTTTGCAAGACGCGGACTTAAGGGCCGGTCGTCAACGGTTGTGCGGGTATCCTGATTGGGCGATACGGATGCCTGCCCTGCCAAATTCGCATTCAACAGAATAAGCAGCGTAAACAGAATGCCCAGGCCCTTATGTGCAATTTGAACTTGCATGATCGGTCCTCCTTCGAAAGTGATAAGGAACTAGACTCAGAGGAATCGGACATCAGCACAGAGCTCCGCCAGACAAGACGTTCGTCTTGTTCGATTTTTTTCGTGGAGCGCTCTTATTAGCTAAAAGAAGACCCGAAAATCCTGATAAGCACTAATTGAACATTCGCTCAACCGGTGTGCGTCCCTGTTCATCGTGCGCCGCAATTCCGGCGCCGCGCGGCTCGCATTCATCACTCGAGAAACCTTTGTCTTCACGAAACCTCGCGTCATCAAGAATGCTCGCACGATTTCCCGCGAGCTGCTTTCTTGAGAGGGCGCGTCGCCCGACGACGAAGGCGCGTGCGCTAACAGCGATGGCGACTAACTGCCACAAGACAGCGCTAAAGTTATGGTGTGGCATGTTGACTGCCCATACAGCTGTCCCGCCCGCCAGAACTGCGATGGTGATGTATATTGCCATTTTCAAAACGGCGGAATCGAAGGGGAGGGTCCGGCTGATGTCACAACAGTCGTTCTTGACTCGATCGAAGTCTCCGAAGCTTTGCCGGGCCGCGAGTTGCGCCTCGGCGGGCCTCATTCCATCCTCGATGTTGGCGCGCGTCCGCATTTCAATATGAAAGCGCAATTCCGCCTCAACCTCACGCGCGATCTGATCAGGATGTCGCCAGGCGTGGAAAAATCGGACTGTGGCTTTGATTCGGGACATCTATTTCAACCTCTTTAGCTTGCGCGTAGCGCCTTCATGGTCGCGCCAGCCAGGCGCTCCCAATTCTGCTCTTCCAGGATCAGTTGTTTGCGACCTGCGCGTGTCAGCTTGTAGAACTTCGCACGTTGATTGTTGTTGGAAACGTCCCACTCTGACTCGACCCAGCCGCGCTGCTCCAGCCGGTAGAGGCCGGGATATAGAGAGCCCTCCTCGATCTTGAGCGTGTCGTCGGAGATTTGTGCAATCCGTTGACCGACGCCGTAGCCATGCAGGGCGCCAAGCGAAAGCGCTTTCAGAATCAACATGTCCAGCGTCCCCTGAAGCAAGCCCGCTTTCGATTTACCCACCGCGCGCACCTCCTAGATGTTCTAGGGCCGCACGATAGCATGGACTACCCAGATTGTCTAGGGGCACGGGCGAGTTTTTTTGGCCCCGGCGAATCCCTGTAGGAGGCCCAGCTATCCTGTCATTATTGCCAGTTGTGCCCGCGGCGTTTTCGAAACATCCTTCGCAACGCCTACGTTTGCGGAATCGCTCATGAATCTTGAATCGATTTTTCATCCTTCAGATTTTTCCGCGGCCAGCGAAATTGCTTTTGGTCACGCTTTGAAGCTGGCCGTTGTAGCCAAAACAAAACTCAGCATCCTGCACGTCGCCGACGGACAACGCGTTGCCTGGCAGGACTTTCCGGGGGTGCGCGCGACGTTGGAAAGATGGCAGTTGATTCCCAAGGGCAGCCCAAAGAGCGCGGTGGCGGATTTAGGCGTGAAGGTGGAAAAAATTGTCCTTGGCGGCGATCCGGTAAAAGCCTGCGTAAGTTTTCTCGATCGACATCGCGCCGATCTGATCGTGTTGGCGGTTCATCAGTCGAATGGTCGCATGCAGTGGCTGCGTAAAGGCGTCGGTCAACCGATTGCCGAAAGCGCCGGCGAACTCACGCTTTTTATTCCGCATGGCGTCAAGGGGTTTGTTTCTTTGGAAGATGGCTCGGTGTCGCTGCGAAATATTTTGATTCCAATTACAACCAAGCCGCGGCCTCAGCCCGCCGTTGATATCGCCGTGAGTTTGATCAGGAATCTGCAATTGGCGCCCGGCACGGTTACGCTTCTGCATGCCGGGCCCGCCGGCGATGCACCGGCAGTCACGATTCCGGACGACACCGGCTGGACTTGGACCCGCATTTCCAAAGAAGGCGTTCCCACGGACGTCATTTTGGAAACCGCCCACGCAATTGACGCTGATCTGATGGTGATGACGACCGATGGTCCTGATCGCTTTCTGGATGGCTTGCGCGGCACAACCTCGGAACGAGTGTTACGCAAGACTCGCTGTCCGATTGCGAACCTGCCTATCAAATCCGATCTGGATGACGACGATGACGAAGAGTGACTGATTCATGTCTTGATCATAGAATCGAGTAATGAATCAACCAGTCCGGATCGGCATCATTGGCGCCGGGTTTGCCCGCACCACCCAAATTCCCGGCTTTCAAAATTGTGAAGGCGCAAAAATTGTCGCGATTAATAGTAAGCGTCGCGAGCATGCCGCCGAAGTAGCTCAGCAATTCGGAATCGAGCACGTCGAAGAAGATTGGCGTGCGCTGGTAGAAAGAAAAGACATCGATCTTGTCAGCATCGTCACACCCGTAGTCACCCATTGCGAGATGACGCTGGCGGCAATTGACGCCGGCAAGGCTGTGCTCTGTGAAAAACCAATGGCCATGAACGCCGAAGAAGCCCGGCGCATGGCGGATCGCGCAAAGGCCGCCGGTGTTCTGGCGCTTATCGATCACGAATTGCGTTTTCTGCCCGGCAGGATGAAGGTGCTCGAGTTGCTTCGTCGCGGCGAAATCGGAAAAGTTCGACATGTCCATCTGGTCTTCCGTTCGGACTCGCGTGCCGATGTCAGTCGCCCGTGGAACTGGTGGTCCGACATAAACCAGGGCGGCGGCGTGCTGGGCGCCATCGGCTCGCACGTAGTCGACGGATTCCGTTGGTTGTTGGGCGCAGAAGTCTCAGAAGTTTCTTGTAATCTGGCTACGCACGTGCGCGAACGCAAGGACGAAACCGGAAAGCTTCGGGAAGTGACTACAGATGATGAAGCGAACTTGTTGTTGCGGTTCGCGGATGGCTTGACCGAAGGGGCGACCGGTAACGCATCGATGTCGATGGTTGAGTCCGGCGCGTCGGCGCACTCGATCGAAATCTTCGGCTCGACCGGCGCGTTGAAAGTCGACGGTAACGGTTATGTGTTTAGTGCGCGGACTGGCGATGGCGATTGGACCAGCGTAGAGAGCGATCGAGGCGAGTTGGCGCCCGGCATGGCGGAAGGAAGCTGGTCGCGTGGCTTTACTGCGTTTGCAAAACAGATCGTGACCGCGTTGCACGAAGGCCGCACCACAGTCGACGGCGCGGCAACTTTCGAAGATGGCTATCGCACGCAGTTAGTTTTGGATGCAGCGCGGAAGGCTGATGAGAGTGGCTGCCGGGAAAAGATAAAAAGCATTGAAAATTAGAAATTGAGAATTGAAAATTGCAAATTCCCGCGAGTCGCACGTGTGCGAATCTTGGGGCAGCTGACAAATCGATGCCGGAACTGATCGCAGCAGTCGGAAGATGATTCAACCTCTGCTCGTTGCAAGAATTGTTACATAGCAGGCACGCGTATAATCATTTTCGGTTCAGCACAAAGGACGTGTAAAGATCCTTTGAATCTTGTCACGGAGCATATTAATGACTTCCGACGAGTTGGCCGAGAGGCTGCTAGACTTTGCGGTCCGTGTGGGCAAAGTAGTGGATGCGCTTCCGGATACACGGTTAGGACGCCATATCGCAGGACAGTTGGTTCGTAGTGGAACTTCTCCAGCGCCGAATTATGAAGAGGCGTGTGCTGCCGAAAGCCGTCCCGACTTTGCACATAAGCTGAGCATTGCGCTTAAGGAGCTGCGAGAGTCCAGATGCTGGATACGATTAATCATCAAGACTGAAATGCTTCCTCAGCATCGCATGGGCGAGTTGTCAGATGAATGCAATCAGCTGTGTAACATTATTGGAAAGTCGGTAGCCACTGCAAAGAAGAATGGGAGACAACGCCGAGAGAAGCACGCAGTACGCGAGGTGCGGTGTCCTTCGGCCTAATTTTAAATTTTCAGTTTTCAATTTGCACTCTCCTATTGCTTCACCGCCTTCTCCGTTCCCGTCTTCATACTTCCCTGGCCGCCCCAGATGCCATCGAGCGTGCCGTCTGATTTGATTTGGTAAGCGACGAATCCGCAATGGTTTCCGCCGATCCCGACTGAAATGCCGTTGCCGGTTTTGATCCCGATGCCTTCAGTGTTGTTCGACCACACAAACTTGTAGAGGTCGCCTTCTGAGTCAACTGCGAGTCTTACCTTGTACTCTTTGCCATTCGGATTTTTCCCGGTCGCCTCATACTCTCCTTCCAACCCGCTACCGCTGGTGCGCGTGGCGCGCTCGGTGCCGATCTCGTTAACACCCCAGTACCCCCATTTTCCGTCGAGCGTGCCATCGCCCTGAATGACATAGTCGATCACACCGCAACCTTCTCCGCTCGAACCGCTGGTGAAAGACACGGCGGCAACTTCTCCATTCACCACGCCGACGCCATCGTATTGCGAGCCCGCATTCCACCGAAACTGATACACGTCGCCATGCGCCAGTATTTCGAGCGTGCCTTTGTAAACAGCGCCATCAGGATTTGTTCCGGTGACGTTGTACTTGCCGGCGATATTGGCGGGCATCGCGGGCGCTGAAGCAGTCGAACTGCCGGCAGAGCTGCTGGCGGCACTGCTGGTCGATCCACTCTTATCTGCGGGCTTGGTTTCAGTCTTGTTGCCCAGGCCGCATGACGTTAACAAAGCAGTCAGCAATGCAAAGATCGTCAGCACGTACAACCGGGAATACGCTTTCATAGGAATCTCCTTTATGGTGACGGAAAAACGAGCGGGGCTTTATATAGGCCGGATTTGATTTCTTGTCAACGAAAAGGTCAATGCTATAGTTGGTCGCTCTCAGCACAGTCGCTGAACAAATGAGCCCAAAACGTCATCGCAAGCTTCGCGTTGGTGTCGATACCGGCGGCACGTTCACTGATTTTGTCTTCGAAAGCGGCGGCGCCCTGCATATTTTCAAGCTCGCTTCGACTCCCGATGATCCTTCGCGGGCGATCACCGATGGTTTGGAGCGAATAATTACTGAGACCGGCGCCGATTTCCGGCGGCTCGAAGTCGTGCATGGGACCACGGTCGGCACTAACGCGCTGTTACAACGTCGCGGGGCCCGCGTTGCATTGGTTACCACCGCCGGGTTTGAAGATGTGATCGAGATTGGTCGCCAGGCGCGTCCCGAACTCTACAATCTGAACGCCGTGAAGCCTGAGCCGCTGGTGCCGGATCGATTGAGATTCGGCGTGAAAGAGCGAGTTGCCGCTTCAGGCGAAGTCCTGATCGTTCTAACCAGGAGCGAAATTGAACGGCTGATCAAAAGCATGCGCCGCTCAAAATGCGACGCGATTGCGGTGTCGCTCCTGTTTTCATTCGTCGATCCCACGCACGAAAAGCAGATCGAGAAAGGGTTAATGAAGCTGGGATTGCCCCTCTCAATCTCGCATCGAATCCTGCCTGAGTATCGCGAGTACGAACGCACCTCGACCGTGACGGTGAATGCTTACTTGCAGCCGTTGATGGGCCGGTACCTCAATGACCTCGAATCAAAAGTTTCGGGCGCCAAGCTCAGCGTGATGCAATCATCCGGCGGCAGCATCTCCGCCAAAGCTGCCGCGCACGAGCCCGTGCGCACGATTCTCTCAGGCCCCGCGGGTGGCATCGTCGGCGCGATGAATGCGGCGCGCGCTGCCGGAATCGCGGAGATCATTACCTTCGATATGGGCGGAACCTCGACGGATGTCGCGCTTTGCGATCGCGAGGGAATGCGTCTGACCAATGAATCGATCGTGGCGGGCGTGCCGGTGGCGATTCCGATGATGGACATTCACACGGTCGGAGCGGGCGGCGGATCGATTGCGCGTGTTGATGAAGGCGGCTCGTTACGCGTGGGACCGGAATCGGCGGGCGCTGATCCGGGGCCGGCGTCTTATGGCAAATCGTTCTTACCGACCGTCACCGATGCTCATGTGGTGCTCGGTCATTTCCCGGACACGAGTTTGCTGGGAGGCGAATTCAAACTCGATGAAGAGCGCGCCTTAAAAGCGCTCAGCAAGCTGGCCGCCGAAATGAGCAAAGCCGCGCGGCGCAAAGTCAGCGTCGTCGACGCTGCGCTGGGTGTGTTGGATGTGGTGAACACAAACATGGAGCGGGCCTTGCGACATATCTCGGTCGAACGCGGACACGACCCGCGCGAATTCACGCTTGTTCCCTTTGGCGGCGCCGGCGGACTGCACGCCTTCGCGTTGGCCCGCGCGCTTCAGATTCCGCGCGTCCTGTTGCCGGCATATCCAGGAGCACTCTCGGCCCTTGGCGTGATCAGCGCCGATGTGGTGAAAGATCAAAGCCGCACCGTGATGATTGAAGTGAGTGACCCTGCCACTCCCGAGAAGCTTGAACGAGCATTCAAGACAATGGAAAGCGACGCGCGCTCGCAATTGAAACGTGAAGGATTCCCTGAGCCACAGCAGCGGCATGAACGCTCTTTGGCCGCGCGATATCAGGGGCAATCGTTCGAGCTCCAGCTTAAACAAACCAGCGGAAACATCGCCGCGGCTTTTCATCGCGCTCACCGCGCACGCTACGGTTATGCACAACCGGCGAACGTGGTTGAGATCGTGAGCGCGCGTCTGCGATCAATTGGGCTGGTTGAGAGATTCAGACTCAAGAGCTCGCGCGCCAGACAATCGCGCCGTTTCGCAAGGTCGCATGGCTCTAGCGAAACTCATTTTGAAAATAAAAAGCGTCACGTGGCGGTCTATGCTCGTGAGGATCTGCATCCGGGTGTGCGGCTGCGAACGCCATGTATCGTGACAGAGTATTCGGCCACGACTTTGATTACTGGGCAGTCCTCAGCGAATGTGGATACCCATGGAAACGTAGTAATTGAATTGTGAAGATGAAATTCGATCCGATCACTCTTGAAATCTATCGCGCGCTCTACACTTCAGTCGCGGAAGAAATGGGCGCCGCGCTGCGACGCACGTCGTTCTCTCCGAACATCAAGGAACGACGTGACTATTCGTGCGCAGTGTTTGACGCTTCCGGCAAAGTCATCGCGCAGGGCGATCATATGCCGGTGCATCTTGGCTCAATGCCGATGGCCGTCGCGGCTGCGCTGGCCGCAGTCGAGATCGGCCCGGGCGATGTCGTGGCTTTGAACGATCCTTTTGCCGGCGGCACGCATTTGCCAGATGTGACACTAGTTTCGTCAGTAGTCCGAAGTCAGTTGTCAGTTACGCGAAGAAAGAAACGGACAACTGACGACCGGCAACGGACATTGTTTTATGTTGCTAATCGCGCCCACCACGCCGACATCGGCGGGGCGACGCCCGGCTCGATGGGGTTGGCCACAGATGTCTACGGCGAAGGAATACGGATACCTCCGGTACGCATCGTCAAAGGCGGCGAGATAGTAACGGACGTGATGAAACTCATCCTCAACAACGTGCGCAGCAGCAAAGAGCGCGAGGCTGACTTTCAAGCACAGATTGGCTCGTTGAAAACCGGCACGGCGCGCTTGCTGGAGATCGTCGCGCGTCGCGGTGAAAAAGAAGCGCGAGAATACGCCGCCCACCTCATTTCGTACTCATCGCGGCTCATGCGTCACGCGATTGCGGCAATTCCGAATGGGGTATATGAAGCAAGCGACGCCCTCGACGATGATGGCATCAGCGACAGGGAAGTACCGATCCGCGTGCGTATCACGATCAAGGGCGATCGCGCGCACGTTGATTTCACCGGCAGCTCGCCGCAGGTTACTGGCGCTATTAATGCGGTTGAGGCGATCACGGTTTCAGCAGTGTCGTACTGCTTTCGCTGTCTGATCGGCGGGGACGTCCCGGCCAGCGCCGGGCTGATCGAACCCATAGAAGTAATCGCGCCCGCGGGGACAGTGGTGAATGCGATGCCTCCGGCTTCGGTTGCGGGCGGAAATGTCGAGACTTCGCAACGTATTGTCGATGTAGTTTTCAAGGCCTTGTCGCAAGCGCTTCCCGATCGTATACCCGCAGCCAGTCAGGGCACGATGAACAATCTAACAATCGGTGGCATCGACCCGCGCACCGGCGCCGAATTTTCCTACTACGAAACGGTGGCCGGCGGAATGGGAGCGCGGCCGGGCCTCGATGGCATGAGCGCGACCCACACGCACATGACGAACAGCCTGAACACGCCGGCAGAGGCGTTGGAATACGCTTATCCCTTACGCGTGCGCGAGTATCGCATTCGCAAAGGATCGGGCGGCAAAGGGAAGAGCAAAGGCGGCGACGGCACGATTCGCGAAATTGAAACACTCGCGCCGGCGCTGATGTCGCTGCTTTCTGATCGGCGCAAGAGAGCTCCTTATGGACTGCGTGGCGGTAGCGATGGTGCGCGAGGTCAGGCTTTCATTATTCGTCGCGAGGGCCGCAAAGAGCGGCTGACTTCGAAGACCAGCCGCGAAATGAAGCCAAGCGATCGCGTGCGCATCGAAACACCCAGCGGCGGTGGTTACGGAAAGTGAATGACGCCTGCGGTAGCGGGGCGGGTCGCTAGTTTCGTTTGTCCAATTACCCACCCGCTACTGCGGGTGGTACTGACTTCAATTCACGTAATCCGTCGGATCATCGCTCGGTTTTGGGAAATCAAAAGTTTGATTTAGACTGCAGCGTCGTCTTGAAAAACCTGGCAGAGAATTTCCCAGAAGGATAATGAGCAGCACCGCAAAAATGATTCGCAGTATCGAACCAGATGAGAATGAAGTACCGGCCCGCAAGGAACATCCGAGCCCCGCGCGCGCCGGCTGGATTGAGGTGATTGCCGGCTCAATGTTCTCCGGCAAATCGGAGGAGCTGATTCGCCGGTTGCGTCGCGCCCGGATTGCGCGGCAGAAGGTCCAGGTGTTCAAGCCGCAGATTGATTCGCGATATTCCGACAATCACATCGTTTCTCACTCGGAAATGAAACACGAATCCTGCAATGTCCGGAGCGCCGCCGAGATTCGCGCGCTCATCGAACCTGAAACCGAAGTCGTAGGCATCGACGAAGCGCAGTTTTTCGACGGCGCACTGATCGACGTCGTGAACGAACTCGCCGGAAACGGTGCTCGAGTGATTATTGCGGGCTTAGATCAGGATTACACCGGCAAACCCTGGGAGCCGATGCCGCAGTTGCTGGCGGTAGCTGAGTACATCACCAAGACGCACGCGATCTGCATGAAGTGCGGCCAGCCCGCCAACTATACGCAACGCACATTCGACTCAGAAGAACGCGTGGCGGTCGGGGGTGCCGGCATGTACGAAGCACGCTGTCGCAGTTGCTTTGTACCACACGCCGACGCCCCGACCGTACACGAGGGGTGAGGATGAGGCTTGGGCGGCTGTCGTTGGGCCACCCTTTCGTGAGGATTCTCTTTTTTGCGTGGGGCAGGATTAAAGTTCGGTTCCGCGGAGAATTCTGCTCGTTGTCCTGCACACCACTTTCAACTGTTGCCTACACTCAATATGTCGTGGCTAGCCAAAACATTTCATGGCCACGCAAGTGATGAGCTCAGAAGTACTTGAAAAGGAAAGTAAGAGGCCGGTGGGAACTATCTGGCCTTGATTCGGAAGGAATAGCCCGCAACACTTTCGGTGCTGCCGCTTGCGTTCACACCGTTCAGCTTGACCCGGTAATCGCCGGGAGGCAAGGTTTCGGTTTCCACAGACAGCGTTTGCCGGCCGCCTGACGATTGCGGCTTAAGGTCCTTCTTTGTTAGCAGGGTGCGGCCATCGTCATCCAGAAGAAGGACTTCATAGGCAGAATATTTGTTTTCGGCCAAATCGAGTTGCAGGCGAACTGCAACGCTGGTGGGCGGTACGACAAAGGCCTGAAGCTCACCACCGTCTCGCGTAATTCCCTGCGGCGACAGCTCGATGGCAAAGACAGGTCCGGAGCGTGAAGGACCTTGCCAGTTTCGCCAACCCATCCAGAAAACGCCTGACACGACGATAACCAGTGCGGCGGCCAGCGCGTATGAAACAATCGGGTTTTGAAAAGGAAAAAACTCGAAGAAAGAACGCTTCTTCGGCTTCGGCTCGGCTGCTTTGGAAACGAGTTCCGATTCGCGCCCGGCTTGAGAGTCTTCAAGTGTTTGAGACGCAACTACCGGCCTCACAAGCTTTTTCAGTGCTCGCGCGAAGCGCAATTTTCCCTGCCGGTCAGGCGCCGACATGAAGTGCGTCTCAAAGCTTACCCGATCCGCGGCCGGCAGTTCATCGTGGAGATACTCATCCACCAGCTCGTCTTCGACGATTAGCAGCTCTTCGTAAGACTCGTGGTCGGTTAATAGTCGTTCTTCAAAGCCGGCGAGCTGCTCCTCCGGCATCCTGCCGAGCAAGTAATCGCGAGTCTTTTGTTGTTCAGCGAATTGTGAATTCAAAATAAATAAACTGCTCCCCACTCTCCCAACCTATATGATATTTCCCCCTCCAACGTTTCAAGCTGGGGTTTCCTGAAGGCATTGCTTCACGCATTGCTCCAGTGCTGCCCGAATTCGATGCGCCCGGATCCGCAAGGCATTCGCGGCGATCCCCAGGTTGGCAGCCAGTTGTCTGCGATGTGCGATTTTTGCGTGTTTTTCTTCCTGATAATATGACAGCACCAGCTCGCGATTCTGGGGTGTCAGCTTTGCGACGCAACGATCCAGGCATTCGTATTCCGACTCGACTTCAGACTCGTCGGCATCGATGGTGGGCTCAGGCTGAGCCGGGGGCGGTTTTCTTCGCGAATACTCAAGAAGGATCTTCTTGGCTACAGCGTAAAAGTACCGCGCTGGGTCGCCGGTAAAACCCGCTTGAATCTCGTCCAGCTTACTGATGACTCGGTTTATTGTTTCGTCCGCAAGGTCTTCTGCGTCCAAACAGCCGCGGCAGGAGAATATCTTGATTAATCGCGTGCGAATGGATTCGTACTTCTGCGCGGCCGCTTCGCGATTCGGATCAAGCCAGGCGAGCAGCGCATCGAATGCTTCCTGTGTCAGAATCCATTCCTTTTTCACGGGAGCAAGCGGAAAGGCCCGTGGGGTAACGCTGGCCGGCCTTTCCAAGCTGCGTATTGTACCTAAACAGTGCGGGTTCGTCTCCTACCAAATGCGACGAATGCAATAAGTAGCGCAAGACTGGCTAAACCCAGGCAGATAACCAGCCATTGTGCGCGCGGCGAGGCCACTAAGGTCGCTTGATCGTAACGGCCCTGAATCACGAAAGCCGCCCAAAAATATGGCGAATGCCAGCGGTTCTCGCGCCACATTGATACCTGCGCCTCTCGCAGGGCGGCGGAAGGAGTGAGGCCACCTTTGAACATTCGCTCGTAAAAACGTTTCATTAGCTCTGCGGTAGCTTCATCGTCAACTTTCCACAACGACGCGGTCACGCCTCCTGCTCCCGCATACATGAAACCGCGAGTCAAACCGATCAGTCCCTCGCCCTTCACCTCTTTGCCCAGCCCGGTGCTGCAGCCGCTCAGGACCACCAGGTCAACTGGAAGTCTGAGATTGTAGATGTCGTTTGTTCGCAGAAAGCCTTCCTGGGGCGTGCCCTCCTGGTCGATCAACGAAAGCACGATCCCTGATGATTCGGGGTATTTGTCGTCAACAAAAGCGTGCGTCGCAAAATGTACGATGCTGTACTGATCGAGGCCTGATCCGGCTACCGTCGAACGGCTGGCGCGAAAATCCGTTGCCTCGAAGCCCGTGCCCTCAGGAATAACCGCCATGATCGCTCTGGCTTCTTCACGAGTAGCCAGCAAGCGTGGGATCTTCTGGGGCGAAGCAGACTGGACATCGCGAAAAGCACGCGAAAGTTGCTCAATGCCAAAGGAGCTGGTCAAAACCGTTTCACCTGGTTTCTGAGGAGCGAGGCGGGGATCATCGCTTCCGAAGACGGGGTCTGCCAGGACCGCGACGCTTCGGCTGGCCGGTTTTCGATTCGCCGACTCTCTCAGCACCAAAGCCAGTATTGAAGCCGAAGGCTCGTTAATAATCTCGTGATCCACCACCAATGGTTTTTGATCTGCATCGACGGCGCTCGGCAACGACAATGCCTGGAAGGGAATGTATTGCAGCGCTCCGTCGGCGACGATCACAAGCCGCTTCTTTAAAAGCTTGTCGGCGATTGGGCCGAGCAGAGTCTGACTCAACGACGCAGTGATTTCCGGTAGTTGAGTCTCCACTTCCAGGGCCTGTTTCTGGCGCTCCGCTCGTGTGGCTCCGGCTTCCGTTTGGCTCGCGGTAATCAGCTGATAGAAACGGTGTACCTGTTTTTCAATCTCAACTCTTCCGGGCAATTCATAGCTGGAAATGCTGTTACGCGTGACCGCCCAGACATAACTGCGCTCGGCGCCGAGCACGTATTCAATGAGCAACGTTTCATCGTCCCTGACCACCTGACTTTGAATCTCCTGCAGGTTTAGATTTTGGGGGTGAATGAGTGCGCCATAGCCTGGATAGCGTGCGTTAATCAACTCAACGACGCGGTTATGATTAGCGCCCAGTTGCGCCAACTCGGAATCCAGCTCTTCGAGGTCCTCCTTCTTGTATTCAACCGCCAATAGTGCGACGCGCTTATCTTCCTTGACCCGGAGCGTCTGTCGCAGGGCTTTCTCTTGCTCGGCTAGTTTTGGATCGAGATTCGCGAGCGGGTTACTTTGCGTGGCGCGTAATAATTCCGCGAGGGAACGCGCGCGCTCTGCTTCGCTGGTCTCAAAAGCCCGAATGTCGAACCCGCGCGCCGGCTCTAGCTCGTGTTTGCGCATTAAGCATTCGATATAACTGAGGTAGCGTCCATGCAGACTCGCTGACAGGGCTGTCGTCAAATCTCGCGTCGTCGAGGTGCGGCGAATATGCTCAGTGACTTCAATAGACTCGCGCAGGTATTGTTCCGCCACGTCCAGATTCTTTTGCTTCAGTTCGAGACGACCCGAAGCGAATAGTGTCGCTGATTCATTTATGCGATCGGAAAGTGCGCGGAAACTTTGAACGGCCGCTTGGTAGCATTGGCGTGCGCTTTCGATCTTTCCCTCTTCTTCATAGACGCTGCCCATTAGAGAGCGAGTGCGCGCCGCTTCCATCGGATTTTTCGCCGAAGAGTATTCAGCCAGGGCGGCCTCAAAGTACTTTAGCGCGAGGGGGGTGTTTTTCAGCGCAGCATGAGTGAGGCCAAGGTATTCATCGCAGAAAGCAGTGAGCCGGGTATCCTGGCGTGAGGCCGCCTCGCGGCGAGCACTCTCGAAACTTTGAATCGCTTCCTCATATTTCCCGGAAAAGTAATACGACCGGCCAATCGACCAATTCATCGCTGTGATCGCACGCGCATTATTTGTTTGTTCGAAATATTCCCGAGCCCTGCGAGACTTTTCGAGGGCGACTTCAGGCAGCCCGACCTCAAGGAAAGCTTCGGCCAGATTTCCCTGGATTCGTCCCATCTGGAACGGCTCGGCTTTCTCGTCGATGAGCGCCTGCGCCTGGGTGTAATAAACCATGGCGTTCTGCCAGGCGCCCTTCCGAAACTCGATGAAGCCAAAGGAAATGAGGATCGCCGCTTGCCGATTGCCGTCATTGAGGTCGCGAAAAAGGCGGAGCGCGGCCGCACAGCTCTCACTGGATTTGTCCAGATTGCTCTGAACCAGATAGTACTGCCCGATCGCGGAGTAAGTCTCAGCCATCCCACGTTTGTGGTTTAGCGAGCGCCAAAGTTCGAGTGACTCCTGCGCGCTCTTGAGAGCGAGCACATTATCGCGAGTGTTCTGGCAAAAGCTTGCGGTGAGAGCCGCTTCAGCATGGCCGGCAACGTAACCGGCTTGTTGACTGAGAGCGATCGCCTGATTGGCAGTTTGTTCGGACTTGTCACACTGACTGAGGTTTTCATAGCCCGAGGCAATGCCGTTGAGACTGTCGATGAGGGCACGCTGATCACCCCCTTGCTTTAGAAGCGTGCGTGCTTTCTCAAAAGTGCTGACAGCCTGGCCGTACGCCGACATGCGCATTTGAAAGCCGCCGGCCCGGTTGAGTATGCGAGCTGCTTCGATTACTCGTCCTGCTTTTCGCAGCTCACTAGACGTATTCAGCAGCTGAGTTACCATGCCGCGCCGTTCATCGGCGCTCGTAATGAGGTGGTCCTGCTCAATGATGCGAGCCTCCTCTTCACTCTGACCGTAAACGTTCAGACAGAGGCCGAATCCCAGCGCGGCAAGCAAGATCAAAACGCGGCTGCCTATCATCGTCTTGGTGGTGTTCGATCCTTACCCGCAGAATTTCCGTTGCGTTTCGCCCTGGAGGTAATCTCGACGCCCTCCGGAGCTGAGTAGTTCTTAATCACCGTTAGCCCGAAGAAACCGACTGAGCCCGAGGCTTTGTCCGAAGGCCCGGGGTCTAACGTAGCCAGCAGCTTGGCTATAGTGCTGAAGTTGAGCGATCCCGAAGTCTTGTCAGAAGGCTCAAACTGATCGAGCGTCCCTGAAGTCTTGTCGGAAGGCTCAAACTGATCGAGTGTCCCCGAAGTCTTGTCGGAAGGCTCAAACTGGTCGAGGGTGCCTGAAGCCTTATCGGACGGCTCGAACATATCGAGCGTGCCTGTCGCTTTGTCAGATGGTCCCGGCCCATCGAGCGTGCCCACAGTCTTACCAGACTTTGTCAGGTAAATTGGCGGACTTCCCAACTTGAGAAGGGACGCATCGGTGTCAAGCTTCCGATCGTCAACTTTGGTATTCGTGCCCACCACCGGGCGTCTGGTTTCATAGAAGTATTCCTTCAAGAAACTGAGCCAGGAGTCAGTTCCGGTTTCCCTGGTAAACGCATAGTGCTGGTAATTCGCGAGGATCCTGGTTGCGGGGCTTCGCCATGGAAAGAATATTGAGAGGCCATGCGAAAATTGGTATGAAGCCCCGTGAAAGTCGGAAAACACCACGAGGCGGTCAAAAGCTCCTTCCTTATCTGCACGCCGCCCTGGATTGCTCTCCAGAACCTGCTTGAGCTTCTTGCAAGCGGTCCAGATTGATATTTGTGGTTCATCTCGATCCTGGCAATAGGCTTGCAGTCGGTCGCAGAGGTCGTACAAGTCGGTGTAATTCTCGGAGTAGTAGCTCTGTGACTCCAGGTGAGCAAGCTGAATAAGGTTTCTTGTGCCTTTATGGGCCACACCTTTTCTCAAGGCCCGGGCCAATGCCTTTATTTGTGTGTCGAGCGCGCTAATCTTGTCGTCGTCAAGACTACACATGCTGAGATCCGCCGGATAGCCGCCGAGCTCGAAATCCACCGAGTTGTAAAAGCTCAAGTGCTGCAGCCCGTTCAGGATTGCCCGAACCTGCTTGTTGGGGTAGGGCTCGTCGTTTTCGGCAATGTCTTCGATGGCGCCAAAGATCTTTTTCAAGAGTTGGCGATAGGGCCAACTGCCCGGAAAAGCCAGGCCTTGAGTGCCCATCATGAACCGCGCCGTACCTCTTAATTCATACGCCACCTCGATCGAGCTCATACAACAACTGTGAAATCCGACCAGGTGAAACTCGGCATTTTCGGCCCTGATCTTCTCGCTAAATCCTCTGAGAATTTCTCCCAGGGCAGCCAGGGTGATTCCAGAGCTATCATCTGCGTCAAACAAAAACGCATCGTTGCCGACCACCATTCCGTGTCCCATGAGAAAGAGCAGGTAATTCTCCGCCGGGTAGTAAGTCTTTGCGTACTCGAGAAAGTAACGCAAGCTGACAGCCGCCGGAATCTGGGGGAGACCCGGGTCGTGGGAATCCTCGGCGATGTTCCGGACGAACGGGTTACGTCCATCGCCGATGAAAGTCCCTTCGGTGCTTTGATCTCGGCGCACGGCGTTAACGTCGAAGACACGCGCGTTTTTCCCGTTACAATTCGGATCAAAGTAAGCGAGAACGTTAGTGTCTTTTTGATAACCGGCATCTTTCAATGCCTTCAGTTGGGAGATCATTGTTGAAGCTAAGAGACTGTCCCCGGCGAGAAGGAACATGATCGTCCATTTTCGGTTTGGTTTATCCATTTTCGTCACTCCTTGAGACATTGGGGCTTCGTTCGTCGGCGAGGCTACCACTGGGTTGGTCCAGGCCCGAGAAACACGTGAATATCAACCCAGGTTTGATCTGCGGAATTGTTGCCGGTGGCAACAGGCGGTCTTGAGAGAAACGCCCAGGATTCTACACCAAGGTTGCAAGGCGCCCAAACAATTGACTCGAATAACTGAGCACCTTTTACGTTTCGCGTGTCTCACTCTTTATGCTTCTAATGAGTCAAACATTTCGAAGGGCACATCCGGCGCCACGCAAGAACCTTCCGGCGCCCCGTTCTAAACACAAAAGTTTTCCGCAAAAGCTGTCCGCGGACGCTTCAAATCGGCGCTGTGTGAGGTCTCCCCAGACTGACTTTTGTTTCGCGATACGGTTCGCGAAAGCACAGCAGGTTTTAGGTCATCTGAAGGGAGAAGATGTGATGAAAACAAGTTTCTTGGGATTGGTGGCGGCTTTAGTCTTATCAATTGCTGCTCCGCTGGGGGTGGTCGCCGGGTGGGGAAGTTATGGTGGCCAGAAAACGGACGATAACGGCTATCGGCTCGAAGGGCCTTTCAATCAGGGTAACCTGACAGTCTTTCTGATTCACGGCAAAGATCGAATCAAAGGCCAGACATTTCTGACTCTGGAAGAAGCACTGGTGCAGAAGAAGGTGATCGTGCGTGAGACGAAAGAGGTCAATCAGCTGACGATCGAAAATGTCTCGACTGAGGAGGTTTATGTGCAGTCAGGCGACATCGTCAAAGGCGGAGCTCAGGATCGCATGCTGGTGGTTGATTTGATTTTGCCACCACACTCGGGACGGATCTCAATCTCGGCGTTCTGTGTCGAGAACGGCCGGTGGAGCCAGCGCGGCAACGAAGCCGCGACGGTTTTCAGCTCGTCCAGGAACACAGTTGCCAGCCGTGAAGTTAAGCTGGCGGCGAAGCTGAAATCATCGCAGAGTGAAGTCTGGCGCGAAGTTTCCGTCGCCCAGGACAAGCTCAGCAGCAGCGTGGGCGAACGCGTTAATGGCGCCGATTCGCCGTCCAGTCTGCAACTCGCGCTCGAGAATAAGGAGGTGCAGAAGACGGCCGACGACTATGTGAACGCGCTATCTGAGATCGTTAATGGCAAGTCAGATGTGATCGGATATGTCTTTGCCATCAATGGCAAGGTGAATAGCGCGGATGTCTACGCGTCGAACGCATTATTCCGGAAACTCTGGCCCAAGCTTTTGAAGGCGAGTGCGATCGAAGCAGTGGCGGAGTATCGCCGCGGAGAGAAGTTTGACGCTCCGAAGGCTTCAGAGGTGCACGATCTGCTTGATGATTCCAAGGGCGAGGAAAAGCAAAAGGACGTGACACGCCGTGTGCAGATGGTCACCAAAGAGACTAGCGGCAACGTTTCGTTCGAAACTCGTGACCGGGCGAAATCAGACGTTGTAGTGCACAAAAACTACATCAAGAAGAACTAATCGAAGGAGGTGGTCAAGTTGAAAGGGAAGGAAGAAATCATTCCTTCCCTTTTTTGTTAGCCAAAAGTGGATTCGTCCACGAAGCGGATGTTTGGAAATAGCCGGGCAATTCAGTGCCGGGTCCTGACAGAAAAACTCTGCTTCATGCGTGGTTAGTGCACGAGTTTGGTCGAATACATGATCGCGTACAACTCGTCCTGATGCTCGGGGAATTTTCCCGAATCGGTCGACAGAATCATGGTCACCAGTTGCGTGTTGCCGGCAAATTTCCGATAGCCCTGCCACTCGAGACGGCGAATGTCGTCTGCCTCTTCCTGCTTTGATTCGCGAAACTGAACGCCGCGCACACCATCCAGCTCGAGCCACTTCACCTCATCGTACTTGCCAATCTTCTGTTGGGTCTTGGCCCCTTCGTACATGGCCTTGATGCTGGTGTCAACAATGCTCTCCATTTGCGGCATGACCGATATGGCCACGGTGAGGAAGGCGCCATTTCCACCGTAACTCAGACTCTCGTTGTGCACGTCGATCTTTTTCCAGTTTGGCGGCAGCGTCCAGGTGATTCCCTGTTGGTCCCAGGGAACCGGTTGGCCACTGTTGATGATGGCTTGCTGGGCTGAAGAGGGTTGCGGCTTCTCGACTTCGTCGCCGCCTGAACTCGAGCTTGAAGATCCGCCCGAATTGGAATTGCTGTTGCTCTTGAGTTTGCTGGTCAGGTTACAAGCGACCACCAGGAACACCAGCGCAAATAAAGCGAAAACTTTTTTCATGCCGTACACCAGGGTTTCGATAAGTTGGAAAAGCTAACGCCTTGTACGCCAGACGGATGTGGCGTGTCAATGTTCTGAAGAAGCACGGGCCCAATAGAGAGAATCAATTTTGATCGTCCCGTGCCACGTTCTGTTTCGCGCGATGAAGTTGGTCGTGTTATCCTTGGTTTTTCAACCCCCCGCCGTTCACCCCCTATCAAGCGACGCTATTTGGTCGAACCAAGAGGTGCAGAATGCTGACTATTAACCGTGATCGCAGAGTGTCAAAGACTCTGATTTTATGTGGGGGCCTGCTCGCATTGTTCATCAGCGCGTGCAAGCCGATGGAAAATACCAACGCAAATGCGAATGCTAATGCGAACGCCCAACCGGCGAATGTAAACGCAAATATCAATTCAAGCGCAACCAGTGGTCCAACTATCAACGCGCGCGAACCGGAAAAATACAGCGCGACGCTGGTATTCAGTGTCGAGACACAGGGCAACGAAAAAGCGGTAGGCATACCTTCGCTGTCGGTCCAGGTGGCACGCAACAGCGCCGATCGGCGCCTCGAATTCAAGTTACCGGATGGCACGCCGCTGATCTATCTCGACCACGAAAATCGAAGCTACGTAATCGCGCCGAGTAAGAAGCAGTATGCCGAGCTGACCAGGGAAGCAACTGGAATTCAACCGCAAAAGCTCATGACTCCCGGACAAATTGTGTCTGATCTGAAGAATAAGAGCGGCGTCGAACGTGTGGGTGACGAACAAATCAACGGACGGATGGCTGAGAAATACCGTTACAGCACGTCAACCAACACCAACACAAAAGTGGGCGAGGTGAAGGCTGAAGCTTTTGTGTTTATCGACAAAGAAACCGGTCTGCCGCTCCGCTCTGAAGTAAACGCCGAGAGTTCGGGAGATGTGAAAGGTGTCAACGCGGCGAGAGTAGTTGTCGAAATGCGGGACATCAAGACCGATATCGACGCTGCGCTTTTTGCGATTCCGGCCGGCTATACCGAGGTTCCGCCAGAGAAAGTGCGCCAACAAGTCGATGCGCTGACCAGCGCGGTGGCCGCTGTTCTGAGAGCAATAATGGCGAACATGGGTGCGGGTACCACTTCATCGGCGTCGCCCGCCGCGACCGCATCGCCCCAATAATATGAAACGAATACTTATTTTTGTCGCAGGATTATTGCTTGGTGCTTTGGCAGCGCTTTATTTTCTCAGTCCCGCGCGCAGCGGAAGACTGTCGGGCATTCCCGTCCGGCCGCCGGATGCTAACACGGTCAACTCGGGCACGGTGACGGTAACGCTGGACGAAAAGTTTTTTGATTCGCTGCTCGGTACTATTTTTCAGCGCTTGGGATCGCCGCAATTGAAGTTGGCTGAGCTTCAGGCGGCGTCTCCGTTTCAACCGGCCGTGTTTCAGAACTCGTGCAGCAACGTAGTCGTGCTCAACCCCGAGGGTGGGAACGTCAAGACTGGTGTGCGCTTCACCGGCGGAAAGATCACGGTGCCACTGGCTTTCACAGGCAGCTACAACGTGCTCGCGAAATGCGTGCAATTCAAAGGCACGGCGAAAGCCACTGTCGATCTCGCGTTCAATCAGGAAAAGCAGATCGTCTATGGCGCAGTCATTATCGAAGAGATGATTCTCGAAGACGTGCCGCCGCTGGTGAGCGCTCTGGTCACTGCGTTTGTGCGCGAGACCATCGCCGCGAAGATAAACCCCTTTGAGGTGGTGCGCGTTGAGCACTTCAATCTCTCGATGCCGATTCAAGCGACGGGCGGTCTAGTAAAGGCGAACGTCAAAGACGTGCGTTCCGAAGTTCAGGAAGGCTCGCTGCGTCTGTTGCTGACTTATGATTTCAGTGCCGAGAAGAATGCTGGGTAGGCGGCTTTTCCGAGCCCAGTGCGGTGAGCCTTTGGCCCACGGTGAGGCAACTTCTTAATTGACCGAGGCGGCTCCGCCTCCGGTGAGAGGCGCAGCCTCCCACCCTCAAATGCGGGACGGTGAGGCAAGCCTCACCGCACTGGGCTCGTCAAAGCCGAAAGCATGGAGTGGCAGAGCCATCGCTTAATCGTCGCGTCCGTCCCAACACCAATCTGTTTTTCTTCCGCAAAATTTTTTCCCAACTCATGAAACGTTTCGCTCTCGTCCACCATTCACGGGCGAATGGTCGGTACTGCCTCAGCGGCAGGCCAATTTCGAGAGGAGAAAACGTTCATGCTGAAGAAAATCTTTGCGGTGCTGCTGCTGTCCCTGGCGGCGGCTGCGTGCGAATCAAGCCCTGACACCACGGCGCCCAGTCCCAGCCCGGCGGCGCAGAGTGCACCGACGGCGGCGCCGAGCCCGTCAGTCGAAGCCAGCCCGGCGGCTAAACTGGAATGGAAAGCCGGCGATAAGGTCAAAGTCACGATCAACGGCGCGGCCGTCGCCGCCACCATCGTCAGCGTTGACGAGAAGGCCAGCAAGGCAATTGTAAAAGTCGATGGTGAAGCCAAAGAAAGAACCGTGAATCTCACGGACATTACCAAACAGTAATACCCGACGGCGGGGCAACTCGAACGGGTTGCCCTCGCCATCTGAACATAGGGCAAACTTCAGTTTGTCCGTTGTTTGTTTCTGAGCAGACAAACTATAGAGTTTGTCATACACATGTCGCCGGCCAAGCAACTTCGCACTCTGGATCAAGCCGACTTTGATCGGCTGTTGCGTTGGCTTGATCCGGATTACCACACGGCGGGTAGTCTTTACGAAAAGATACGTTGGCGGCTGATCGCGATTCTGGCGTCGCGGGGCTGTCACGTTCCGGAAGAACTTGCCGACGAAACAATCGATCGCGTGGCGCGCCGGGTGATCGATATTCGCGATACTTATGTGGGCGACAAGTCAATCTATTTCCTGGGCGTGATGAACAACGTCCATCACGAGTATTTGAAGCGGCGGCCACAACCGCACGCTGTCGAACCGGCGCCTGATGCGGAAGCGAAAGAGCGTCTTTATGCTTGCCTCGATCGCTGCCTGGATAAGTTGAGTCCGCATGCGAGGCAAATCATCGAGCGGTACTACGCGGAAAACCGAAGCGCGAAGATCACCTTGCGCAAGCGGATCGCGGCCGAGTTGGGTGTCTCGGCGAGTAATCTGCGTCTGCGGGCTTTGCGCATTCGCGAAAAGTTGCAGGTGTGTATCAGCCAGTGTCTGGAAACATGAAGCGTATGTCTGCTAACCAACACTCAAATCTGCCCGCTGACGAAGTCATTCGCAGCTTTCTTCTCGGCCGCTTAGATGCCGCCGCGCAAGAAGAATTTGAAGCGCGGCTCATGATGGACGATCGGCTGCACGAAGTTGTCCGGCAAGCCGAGCTTAAATTGGCCGATGACGCTGCGAGCGGAAGAATTGAACGATCTGAGCGGCAACTCTTTGCCAGGAATTTCTTGCTCACCGATGAACGCCGCCAAATCGTCGCTGTGTCAGAGGCCTTGCACGAGAAGTTTGCGCCGTCAGATACGCCCCGCGTGCGCATGTCGTGGCGCGAGATGTTTCGCCAGCCGGCGTTGCGAGTGGCCTTCGGCCTGCTGGTGGCGCTGCTGTTGGTTGGGTCTTTCTTGATCGTGACTAAACAACCGCGAATTGTGAGGACCTTTTTCCCCAGGCCCATTCCCATAAGACGAGCGCCGATCTCACAACCCCAGGAAGTTCATCATCCGACGAATCAAACGGCGCCGCTCCATCGCGAATCTGATTCTTCACCGCTCGAGCACGAGTCGACTCCGCCGAACAGTGCGTTCGAGGCGGTCGTCACAGTGTCACCGTCTGTTGATTTGAATCAGGCGCCCACGATCGCCTTACCCAGCGGGGGGAATGGAGCGATTCGCTGTCAGCTCACGCTGAGTCAGACCGAAACGAACGAGTTTCAGGTTGAGCTCTGGTCGCTAAATCAAAATGTTTTCGTGATTGACTCAGCGAAGCCAAACGGCAGCCAACTCGAGGTTGATGTTCCGGTGCGAGTATTGAAGGCAGGTGATTATGAAATCAGAGTGAGCCGTGTGCATGACGGATCAAGGCAGCCAGTCGCCACGTATTATTTTGGAGTGCGCTGACTCGTCAGCGCTTTAGGAAAGCGATGACAAGTTACCGCACTCCACAAAACTACTTCACGCGGCTCTTGCGGCGGCGCATGAAATCGATCAGGACAAATTGAGAGAGGTTTGCGGGATTGGCAAAGTAAGCCTTGCCATTTGTCATGGCGGTCATCTGCTTGACGAACTCGATCAGGTAATAATCGCTGGCCAGCATAAACGTATTAATCATGATGCCGGCTTTGCGGCAGGCCTGCACTTCACGAAATGTCGCGTCCATCACAAATGGATCGCCGCCCATTGAATTCTTATAGATTCTGCGTTCACTGCCGGCGCCCGGTGACCAATTGAACCCGCCGGGATGCGTGACCGCGCCTTCCACAAAACAGGCGGTCGGTTTGCCGTCAGTCACCATCACGATCTGCTTCATGTCTTTCCTTTGCGCTTGCAGGATGCGTCGGGCCAGTCGCAAACCTTCCGCGGTGTTGGTGTGATAAGGCCCAACCTGCGTAGTCGCCAGCTTAGCCAGCGGAAGCTCTTCGGCGCTGTCATGGAACAAAACAATCTTAAGAGAGTCGCCGGGATATTGAGTGCGAATAAGATGGCCGAGGGCCAGCGCGACTTTCTTGGCCGGCGTGAAACGGTCTTCGCCGTAAAGAATCATCGAGTGCGAGCAGTCGAGCATTACCACCGTGGCGCACGACGATTGGTAGTCGCATTGATGTACATGCAAATCCTTGTATTCGAGATTCAGCGGCACCGAAAGCCCTTCGCGCTGAATCGCCGACAACAAAGTCGTATTGACGTCGAGGTTGATGGTATCGCCGAATTCGTAAGGCTTGCTGGCGGCTTCAGCCTCGACACCGGTGGCCAGATGACGAGTATCGTGACGTCCCATCGAGCTCTTGCCTAAACTTCCCAGCAAATTACGCAGGGTTTTGTAGCCGAGAAAGTCCAGGCCTTTTTCAGTAACTTCAAACTTGATGTTGCGCGGCAAAGGTTCTTCAACGCGGCCTTCGCCATTGCCTCCCATCATCTCGCGACGTTGTTTTTCGCTGGGCGGTTCTTCGTGCAGATTGAGATAACCTTCGTCGACGAGGCGCTCGATCAACTGATTCAACATCTCCTGAAGCTGTGAACCCTGGTACTTGCCTTCGTTTTCGTCGAGCATCTGCTGAATCTGGTGCTGGCTCAACAAGCCCTGATCCATGAGCGCTTGCAGAAGAGCGCGACGCAGCGCATCGATCGAGGTGTCCTGGGGCATGCGTTCGCGCGTCCAGTAATAGTCATCGTCGTATCCGGAAGAAAGGAGTGAATCGGACAGACCTTCCATCAAGTCGCCGAGATTAATCCCGAAGACGTCGAGGCCGTTGAATTTTCCATAGCGGGTAAAACGCATCTGTTTGATTTCATGCGTGGACAGTTGAGAGTCCAAGTTGTCCAGTAAGAGGAACCCGAAGGAAATGCATTTTGATTTCCTCCGTTCGCATTTCGTCTACCACGACATCATTAATAGTCGGTAGGTTCCGTTTGAGGAGGTGAAGATTTTGACTTGCGATCCGATTCTCAGGATCAATCGTCAAAGCAGTCTGAAAAGCTTCGATAGCCTCGTTAAACTCCGTGGTATGAACGTGCGCAATCGCGCGATTATTCAAGCCCTCTGACGTAAAGACCCCACTCTCCTCCGCCGCGATGTAATTGAGTATTGCTTCTTCAAATTTTCCACGCCTGAGTAAGCTATCTGCCAAGGCAGAATAAGCAGTTCCGAGATTCGACCGAGTCTCAATCGAACTGTGGAATGTGAAGGCTGATTCCATATGTAATAACGCTCGTTCTAAGTCTCCCTCTTTGTGTGCTTCAAGTCCGATGGCAGCATGAGCCGCAGCAAGATTCTCTCTGATGAGATTTGCGATTCTCTCAGGAGTCTCAATTCTGAATGCTTTTAGCAGAAATCCAACACTCGTCCCAAAGTTACCCAATTTGGCATCCTCAACTCCGCGGTTAGCATAAGCAATTGCAAGATTCCATCGTGCGAGCTCATAGGTTGGACTAAGATCAATAATGAATCTCATGCCCTTTGCTACTGCTGACCAGTCACCTGAGTCAACCAGTCCGCTCACCATGTTGTGTAAGATTCGGATAAGTGTAGGTTTCAATTCCAATGCGTGTCGTAGCCGATCGGCTGCTTGTAAAGGACGTCCTTGATTCAGAAGGTCAATGCCTTCTTTGAAGAAAGGCATCGCCTGGTCGTCTAAATTCTCGATTTGAGAAGGCCGAACCCAATCGACGACTATAGAGTTCGCGCCATGACTCTCGACGAACTCCACCATGTAGCCTTCTTCAGGGGTGTCAAAGACTTCTACAACGGTACCTTGGGTGCCCTTGGGGAGGTCGTATTGAGGAAGATCCTCAGTTAGTTTCACCACATCTAATTCGTGCGCCTTTCGAGTTTGCAACATTAACGCCTCCTTTCTCGGACAATCCTCGCCGTTATTAGACTTGGGAGTTCGGTTTCCTTTCTAATGATCCAGACACTCAACACATTAGCAGTTTCACCATTTGGACCCGTAATTGGCATGGTTACCTCGTATTTGAGTCCCCATTTCCCTTCAGATGCGCGCGTCGCCGCATGGAAGGGTAGCTCAGAGAGAATTAGCCTTTCCAGTTCACTTGAGTCTTGCTGTTCGAACCCCAGAACTCCTTTAAATAGGCGTGCCTTGTGCCGACCTTCCTTGTGTAATGGATCAAGCAAATACTTTCCAACCTTGCCTTCAGGGATAGTTGCCTTATCTGCGTTGGGCACAGCGTTTGGATGGAAGTCTCGATCTTGGGACATGCGAACTAGCTAAAACGTCAAGTCTCATTCAGGACGTTGTAGACCGATCCACAATACTCCTCTCGTCAACAACAAAAGTTTGCAAGAGCAACTAAGTCTTTATCTGCCAGTTCTAATGCTGATCCGCGCATCTCCGCGTTAATCCGCGGCGAATTAACTATATCTACCAGTTTCCGTCAGATCGTCATAAATCATGCCGCGCCGGTCCTTCTTCGCTTTCGTCACCGCCGTGTAGCCGCCTTCTTCGTTTCGGCTGATCTTGTTTGCTGCGTAAAGTCCTTCCAGCACGAACTCGCATGCAGCGACCGTTTGAGGTACGTCGGTTCGCTTAAAGTCAAAAGGAATCAAAGAGTTTTGAACCAGATCGGGAACGGCATCAACCAGCAGCATGCATTCGTCAGCCGCGGCTGTGTCCGCCAGACGCAAATTGTGTCCTTCATCGAACCAGCGAATCGTGGGCGCAAAATCAATACCTACAAAGTAGCCTTCAAAGATTTCTCCGGAGGCGCGTTTGATCAAATCTTTGGCGATGCGGTGCGCACCGATCTGCTCGCCTTCATATTCCAGTTCCATCTTACCGGTCATCGATGGAAGGGCCGCATAGATGTCCGCGATGCGCGGCAGGATTTTCTCTTCACCGGTGAGGAGCGCGCGCCGCTCAGCGTTGGAGACGACCGATTCCATCACCGTGATCGGCAGTCGTTGGGAAACGCCTGAGTGTTTGTCGATCCGCTGGTCATCGCGGGCCTCAAAAGCGATCTGCTCGATCGTTTCGCGAATAAAATCAGGCACCACCAGACGATCCGCAAAACCATCACGCGCAATCCAGGCTTCCTGGCGCGTGATTTCGACGCCGAGCTCGATCTCTTTCGGATAGTGCGTCATGATCTCGGCGCCAATACGATCTTTGAGCGGTGAGATGATCTTGCCACGCGCGGTGTAGTCTTCGGGGTTGGCTGAGAACACGAGCATCACGTCGAGCGGCAGGCGCACCGGATAACCCTTAATCTGCACGTCGCCTTCCTGCATGATGTTGAAAAGACCGACCTGGATTTTGCCCGCCAGATCGGGCAGCTCATTAATCGCAAAGATGCCGCGATTGGCGCGTGGCAAAAGACCGTAGTGAATCGTCAGCTCATCGCTAAGCAGGTGCCCGCCCTTAGCCGCCTTGATTGGATCCACATCCCCAATGATGTCCGCAATGGTCACGTCCGGCGTTGCGAGCTTTTCCACAAAGCGCGCGTCGCGATCGACCCATGCAATCTGCGTTGCATCTTCATGCAACTGGATCATCTGTCGCCCGTAAGCGCTAATCGGCTCAAAAGGATTGTCGTTCACTTCTGAGCCGGCGATGACGGGAATGTACGGATCGAGCAGGCCGGTGAGTTGGCGAATGATACGACTCTTGGCCTGCCCGCGGAGGCCGAGCAGAATCAGGTTATGCCTCGAGAGAACCGCATTGATGAGCTGCGGGACCACAGTTTCGTCATAGCCGACGATGCCCGGAAAAAGCTTTTCGCGCCGCTTCAGTTTGCAAATCAGGTTCGCGCGCATCTCGTCTTTGACTGACTGGATGCGGAAACCGCTCTGTTTGAGTTCGCCTAAAGTCCTGGCTCGTTCGTTTGTCATAGTGTGGAAAGAATTCTAACCACTTTGGAGTGCGGCGACTAGTCGCCGCTTTTTGCAAGGTTTCCGTGGGGTGCCTACAGCGCTGACAAGTCAACCCACTCCATAATTAGAGCCGTTCTTACTCACCAACCCGTCCGCTTCCAACTTCTCCAGATGGGCCAGTACAGCGCGCTCAGCGAGCGCATGCGCCTTTGGTGAGACGTCCGTGTAAACACGCGCGACGATCTCGCTCGGGGTTGAGATGCCGTCGCGCACGGCGTTGAGGATCATGGCCTCGCGCTCAAGGCGGTGAGAAATATACTCCTGAAGCTTCTCGTAAGGATTTGCGATCGCCGGTCCGTGCCCGCCAAACATCACGCTCAGCTTCGGGAGCGCATGCATGCGTTCGAGGGAGGTGAGATAGTCGCGCATGTTTCCTTCAGGGAGATCGATGAGCACTGATCCAAAGCCGACCACATTGTCCCCCGAAATCAGCGCGCCAGTGCTTTCGTCGTAGAAACAAAGATGCCCGCGCGCGTGGCCTGGCGTGTGCAACGCTCGCAGTTGGATCTGAGGTTCGCCCGCAAGCGAGATCCGATCGTTGTCTTCGATGAACCGGTCGACAGCGAACTGGCCTTTCAGGGATTCGGCGGTCGCGCGATGTGCGGCCATCGGAAGACTGCGGCCGTGATGCTTTTGCAGGTGGGCATTAAGCGCAGTCACGCCCGCTACATGATCGGGATGAACATGCGTGAGCAGAATTTCACGTGCCGTCCTTCCGTCACTAATCAAATCATCGAGGCATGAGGCCAGCGCCTGCTGTTCGTCTTCGTACGGCGAGCCCGGATCGATAATCAGGATCTCTGTCGAAGTGTAAATCAGATAGCAGTTCGTGTGGGTGGCCGGCGGCCGGGTCGGCGTGCGTACCGGAAAGCAAATGTAATGAGGATGAAACTCTATCCGTCGCGTGGGCTCGCGATCAGCCTCGGGAACTGAAAGAAAGCGGCTGACGAGTTCGTTGTCCAATCCACCCGCAAGAGTCTTCATCGCGTGCAACACCGGAGGCACTACGATGATTTCACTCTCTTGCCATTGCCCGTAGGCCGCCGCGGCGCTAATCCAATCGCCGGCCTCCAACTCGGAATCTTCAGTGACGCGCGGTTCTTGTTTTGCGGGACAATTAGCGAGAAAGAACCAGGTATCAAATCGTCTTGGCGCAAAGGGCGGCGTCACCCAGCGCCCCACAAAAGTGAAATCGTCTGCATCGAGCTGCAGGCCGTAATGCGTGAGCAGCTCGGGCCAGGCCATTCGTTTTGATTCCAGATCGTCGAGCAGGGATTCGCGCTGACCGATTGTCAGCGTTTCAGCTCCACGAGCGAGCAACACACCGACCTCTTCAAACAATTCGCGCGCGGCGCAACTGATCATCGCAGCGCGTTGCGGATCGTTGCAGTGGTCGACGCGGACCGTCCCATCACTGGCTTCCAACTGGCCACCGGGAAAAGCGCGATAACCGCCGAGGAACGCCAGTTTGATATTTCGCTTGACCCAAAAGACTTCAGGATTGAGGGGATCGGTATTAGGCCGGAGAAGAATAATCGTGGCGGCGTCTCTGGGTGTTGAAGCTGGCATGTCCACCAGATTACACAGATTTGACAGATTCAGAGAGAGGACAGAGTTAGTTGGCTAGCGGTGCCATTCGTCAAGAGTCTACCTAACTGAACAAGCTCTCTGTGTAATCTGCGTTAATCTGTGGATGTTCACTACCAGCGATACCGCTCGCCATCACCGCCATTCCATGGATTGCCGCGCATGTGATAGCCGCCTTCTTCCCAGAAACCGGCCTGGTCTTCCGCGAGAAAGCGCACGCCTTTAACCCACTTCGCAGATTTCCACGCATAGAGTTGCGGAATGATCAGTCGCACTGGGCCGCCATGCTCCAGCGGAATCGGCTGGCCATCGTGCAGGAACGCGAAAAGCGAGTCGTCCTTTAAAAAGTATTCGAGAGGCACGTTGGTGCTCCACCCGTAATCGTATCCAAGCGCGAGCGCAAACTTTGCTTCTGGTTTTATGCCGGCGCGGTTTGCGATCTCGCGGGTCGGTACACCTGTCCACACGTTATCCAAACGTGACCAACGCGTGACGCAATGAAAGTCGGCATAGACCTTCACTGCCGGCAGCTGCAGGAACTCGTCGAGCGAAAACTGAATTTGGTTCTCAACCAGACCGTCGACTTCGAATTGCCAGGTGGCCAGATCAATGGGCGGCGTGCCATGCGCATCCAGCACGGGCCATTTCTTAGTCCGTGATTGGCCCGGCGGGATGCGGTTCTCGCGCTGCGTGTCCGGACTGATGATTACATCGGTCTCGTTCAGATCTTCTGGTTTGCGCGGGCCGTGGGATTGGTACTTCGGATCTTTGATTAGGCTGTCGAGGAAACTCATAAAACTAGAGGTCGGAATTCAGCGAAGCGATCTAACGCGAGTGTTGCCCGAGATGTTGCGCAGTGATCAGCGAATCGATGAGCGCACGCTCTTTATCGACCAGGGTCCGCAAAATGTGGCCAAAGATTCTTTGCGACAGCGAAGGGTCGCGCAGCAACAGCGTGCGAAACGCCTCGTCCTCCCAGCGCAACACGGCGGATGCCTCTTTGGTCCGCACAGACGCGGAGCGCGGAATGCCGCACAGCACTGCCAGCTCGCCCACGATCGTTCCGGGATGCGTCTCAGTCAAAACCACATCTTCGCCGCTGCGGCTAACAAATACTTCAAGGCCTCCGGTAAGCAGAAGCAAAACGAAGTCGGCCTTGTCGCCTTCCTTGAGCAGGACTTCTTCCGCCGCACATTGTTTGACCTCGCCCGATTTGATCAAGCGATTAGCGCCGTCCGTAGTGAAGCCTTTGAAGAGGGGAAAGCGGGTGATCAGCTCAGCATAGTTTTCGCTCATACTTTTGGAGGTCCTCTTTGGAAAGAACGAAAGCTTAAGTCTTCCCCTCTCCCTCTGGCAGAGAGACGGCGTGAGGGACTTTACGTCGCACACTCGCTAAACCCTCACCCTAACCCTCTCCCAAAGGGAGAGGGAATAAACCAAATTATCACGAGTGCTTTGCTTCCTTTTCCGCGAGCTTCATCAGCTCTTCCGGCATCCATTTGCCCACGCCTTTGGCAGTAGCTTCTTCGACGCCTTTGGAGCGATCGTGCCATTTGTCGCGCGAACCTTCCGGGCCGCGTTCGCGTTCGTAATTCTCGGTTTGTTCGAGAGAAAGTACGATGCCCTGGGCGATGCCGTTCCAGTCTTTCTGCTGAATGCCGCGCAAAACCAAAGGCAGTCCGGCCGACCAGTCCTCTTCCGGCGCGCGATTGTCCTGCTCGGGAATAGTCAGATTGTAGGTTGGCGGAAAAGCGGCGCCGGAAAACTCGCGCACGATTTGCGCGGCCACGTCTTTGTACGAGGCTTGGGCATTCTCACCTCGAATCGCCTGAGCGCGGCGAAACAGATCAGCGACGGACGGACCGGTTTGAGTCTCAGCCAAAACAGTTTCTCCTGGAAATTATGACGATAAGTTACACGCGTGGCGTGTGAATCACAACTCAGCGGTGGCACGCGCATCTTGCGCGTGAGTTCACGGGCGGGATGCCCCGTGCCACTCTAGATCCTTTCGAGCTTGTTTCGTGTAAACTCGTCTTCGACGTTTCCGGTATTGAGCGTGGAAGCCGGCTCGAACAGAAGCACGTCGCATTCTTCCGGAGCAACCGGGCGGTGCTCGACACCGCGGGGCACGATGACAAACTCGCCTGTTTCGATCCACTCGGCGCGTTCGTTTCCATCCTCGCGATAGTCCATGCGAAAGCGGCCGCGCACTACCAGGAACATTTCATCTTCAACTTCGTGATGATGCCAGGTAAACGGGCCTTGAAACTTCACCAGCTTAAGATATTGTCCGTTCAGCTCGCCGACGATGCGCGGGTTCCAATGATCGTTGATGAGTGAAAGCTTTTCAGCGAGATTGATCTTCTGCATGGTGATCTGGCGTGGCCTCCGAACATATAAATAAGCCGCGGATAGACGCGGAGTAGCGCGAATCAGCAAAGCAACTGGAGACCACTTACCAGCAGACCTTATTCTGATTCGTCCTCATCCGCGACAATCCGCGGCTAGGGCACGTGGCGACGGGTCGCGGTACTCCAAAATTAGTTATTCACGCCCATCTGCCAAAGCATGAAGGCGTAATCGAACGCGGTCTCTTTGAACGCGTCGTAGCGTCCGGACGCGCCGCCGTGACCAGCTCCCATGTTCACCTTGAGCAAGAGCGGGTTGTGATCGGTTTTGTAGTCGCGCAGCTTGGCAACAAACTTTGATCCTTCCCAGTAAGGCACCTGGCTGTCGTTGAGCGAAACCTTTACCAGCATCGCCGGGTAATTCGCCTTGTGGATGTTGTCGTAGGGCGAATACTTCTTCATGTAATCGTAGGCGGCCTTTTCATTCGGATTGCCCCATTCAATGTACTCGCTGGTGGTCAATGGCAACGACGCATCCAGCATGGTATTGAGGACATCGACGAAAGGCACTTGTGCCACGACGCCTTTGAAAAGATCGGGACGCATGTTAGACACCGCGCCCATCAACAATCCGCCGGCGCTGCCACCCTGGATCACGAGGCGATCCTTCGAGGTGTACTTCGCTTTGATCATGTGCTCGGCGCAGGCAATGAAATCGGTGAAGGTATTGATCTTGTTCATCATGCGGCCGGCTTCGCGCCAGGGCTCACCCAGTTCTCCGCCGCCGCGAATGTGCGCGATGACATAGACCACGCCGCGATCCAGCAAGGCCAGACGGCTGGCTGAGAATGACGGCGGAATAGAGATGCCGTACGAGCCATAGCCGTACAGAAGCATCGGCGCCGAGCCGTCGCGCTTGACGCTCTTGCGATAGACGACCGACATCGGAACCTTTGTGCCGTCCGAAGCCGTGGCAAACACGCGCTCAGAGATGTAATTCGCCTTGTCAAAGCCGCCCGGAACTTCGGTCTGTTTCAGGAGCGTCGCTTTGCGCGTGTTCATGTCGTAATCGAACACTGAGTTGGGCGTGGTCAGCGATTGGTAGCTGTAACGGACTACATTGGTGTTGAATTCACGATTGCTGGTAGTGCCCGCAGAATAGACCGGTTCGGGAAAAGCAATGCGATGCCGGTTGTTACTTTTGAAATCAACGACTTCGATTTGCTGTAAACCGTTTTCCCATTCTGAGACGACGGCATGGTTGGCGAAAAGATCGATGCCTTCGACTTTTACGGCCGGCCGGTGCGCCACAAAATCTTTCCAGTTCTTTTCCGAGGGATCCGAAACCGGCGCGGTGACTACGCGGAAATTCTTTGCGCCCTTGTTGGTGCGGATGTAGAAAAGATCGCCGCGATGATCGGCGTCGTATTCATGGTCGGCCTCGCGCGGCAGGATGATCTTCCATTCAGCGTTGGGATTGTCCGCGGGAATATAACGAAACTCAGTCGAGGTCTTGCTGAAAGCGCCTAACATGATCACCGCTTTATCGCGGGTACGGTCGGTGCCGATGTCGAATAGCTCGTCCTTCTCTTCATAAACCAGCTCGTACTTATCAGAGCCGAGCACGTGCCGCCAGAATTTATCGCTGCGCTTGGTTACTGCATCTTCGGTTACGTAGAAGATCGTCTTGTTGTCCGTGGCCCAGGCGATGTTATCGACGCGCTCAATGTTTTCAGCCAGCATTTCGCCGGTCTTGAGGTTCTTCACATGCAGCGTGTACTGGCGATAGCCGGTGTTGTCGGTTGAGTAAGCCAGCAAATCGCCGTCGTCACTGGGAGCGAACGAGCCAATAGCCATGAATTTCTGACCCTTGGCCATCTCGTTCAGGTCGAGCAGTACTTGCTCAGGCGCATCGAGTTTGCCTTGCTTGCGGCAATAGATTGGATATTGCTTTCCGGTCTCAGTGCGCGAGTAGTAGAAGTAATCACCCCAGCGGTACGGCACATTCACGTCAGTCTGCTTAATGTGACTGAGGATCTCGTTGTAGAGCTTGTCCTGAAGCGCCTCAGTCGGTTTCATCATCGCCGCGGTGTATGCGTTTTCCGCTTCCAGGTGCGAGATGACCGTCGGGTTGGTTTTCTCGCGCAGCCAGAAGTAGTTATCGACCATACGATCCCCATTAATTTCAGTGACCTTGGGTTTCTTTTCGGTTACCGGAGGTTGAAGCATGCTGGAAGCGTTTCCATCCTGGGCGAGTGCGTTTGCAAAGCTGATCAGGGATATTGAGAGCACCAAGAGCAGCAGCAGAATACGATATTTCATTGAAGTCTCCTCAACAAGATTAATTTGTTTTGGGCTGGAAACGGGCCCCCGGCCCGTTAATCGTGGACCGTTCAACCGCGAAGCGGATCGCCCCACCCGGACTGAACGTATTTGCCGTCCTTTACGATGCAGGGAACGGTTGGATCGCCGCCTGAATATTTGAACATCTCTGCCCGGAACTCGCGATTTGTCTGCGCATCTCGATCGATGAAAGTGATGCCTTTCGAGTTGTAAAACTCCCTTGCCTGTTGGCAATAGGGACACCCGGGTTTCGTGTAAATAATCAGCGCCAACTTAGTTACCTCCGTGAGTCCAAGATTCTAGCAGACTGACCGGAGGCGAGCTAATTGGCGAAACCTCGAGAAACTAAATGCTGGGAACTTCGTCGGCCACCCGCGAAACTGCTTCTCGGATAACACTGCGGGCCTGGCTCGCCTGGCGGACGGGACGTCCTTGCTCCCAGCAGTAACTCGGAAGTGTTGGTACGGCAGGCGGCTTGAATTTGTTTCGGCGGCGGGAACGAAAAAAGGGACGAGCGTGCCTCATCGCTCGTCCCTACAACGTGACGAAAGTAGATTATCCGGAATAGCCCCTCCGGGATGAAACTCAGGTCACGCTGATCCTTGGAGTGCGGCGGCCTGTCGCCGCTCTTGCCCTCTCCCTTACGGTCGGGTCCGGCCTAGTCTTTCCGCGCATCACGCCGGTCGTGCCGGTAATCGCGCACGTCGCCACGTCGATCGCGGACATCTTCGCGAAGCTCGCCTCGATCGCCACGAATCTCGCGCGTGTCTGATCTGATTTCGCGACGATCGGCGCGCAACTCGGCCTGCGAAGCGCCTTCACGGCGGTCCTCTCGATACTCACGCACATCCGAGCGTCGCTCTCGTGAGTCCTGACGAACCTCACGCCGGTCCCCGCGAATTTCGCGCGTGTCGGCGCGAATCTCATGGCGATCAGCGCGAAGCTCGCGACGTTCTCCCCGGTCAATGCGACGCTGTGCCGACGCGCTGCCAAACACGATTAAGAGTCCGATCGAGAGCAGACCAATACGAAAAAGTTTTGCTTTCATTTCATTCCTCCTGATTTTCGAATTTAGGACAAGCTTGCAGCCTGTCGTTTGGCTCGAACACAACCAGCGAAGAGCTGGTCGTATCCGGGTTTCGCCTTCGAAGAGGCAGGAGGAGAGAAAACGCGCGCCGACCCGAGTCGAATTCGCGTTAACTTTCGGGCGAACCCCTGTTACCAGAGTCTTAGACGCGAGAGGCGTTTGGGTGGACGGAATTTTTGAGGAGGTTTTGAGTGAGATTGAGTGTTACAGAACCGGGAGCGCAGCGACCGGATCATTAAGCAACGTGCGCTTGCGGATGCCAAGCGCCGTCAAAGCCGGCGCACTGCAAAGTTCAATTCTGCTTGTACAGATCGAGCACCCACTGCGGCGGCTCGGGATCTGCTGAAGTATCAATATTTATTTTCGCCCCCAAGCTCTGGCTCCAGCGCCAAAGCCACGACGGTCCGAACTTACTTACGGCAGTGTCCTTTGTCTGATAGGCGGGATCTGACATGACTTCATCGAGGCTTACGAAGCGATAGCCGCGCTGGGCCAGCCGAACTAACAGTTCATCGAGGCAGTCCGCATTGAGGTCGTTGACGTGAATCAAAAGCGTCTGCGGTATTTCGCGTCCGAATACTTGCGGCGCGAGTTGTTCTGCAAATGCGGTCGCGCCGATCGTTAAGTCCAAATACGCATCCCGGATACGCTGCGCCAGCGCGTAATCCTTCTTTTGAAGCGCCCGGGCATAACCCACGTTAAAGATGAAATCTGAGTTCTCGATTGTGTGTGGCGTTACTTTGTAACCATGGTCGGCAAGGAACTTTTCGATCGCTTCCTTCTTCTCCTGAGTATCGCCCGTGTGCGTCATCGGATGGCGAAAATACAATTGATAAGGAACGCGCGATTTCATCAGGCCTTGGCTTACTTCAAAGCCCTTCGTGATTTCCTCTTCAAACTGTTCGATCGTCAGCCGATTAAAATCCGGATGCGAGTAAGTGTGATTTCCGAGCATCATGTTGGCCCTGATCCATTGGCGGAGCAGGGCGATGCGTCCATTTCGATCCGCGGAGTTTCCCAGCTTTCCTTCGTTTACAAAACCGATTGCCGGCGCTTTGTGTTTTTTGAGCGCGTCCAGAATCTTCTTCGTTGCGCGTTCGGCATTGGGCAGGTATGCGACGTCACCAATCCGCACGTAAGGCAAGTCGTCGATGGTCACGGCCATTTGGCGGGCTGATGGTCTTGTTTGCGCAGAGCTCGATGCGAAAAGCAAAATAATCAAAAGAGGCAACGTCGCAAGTTTCATGTTTTCTCCTCACCTTGTTCCAAAACACCGCACTGAAAAGTTTAGAAGAGCCGGCTGATTGTAGACAGTGACTGCGTCTGCAGTCCGAATGCTTCCGGATTCTCGCCGATGATCGCGGCTGCGAAAAAGCGCGGCACGTAATACACGTTTTCGTTCTGGAAGTTTGCGTCCATCTGATCGACCTGGGCGGTCAAAGCACAGATGCTGCACGCACGGTTTTGCGCATTAACGAATGACGCTATGTCGCGTTCGACGTTGCCCGTGCCCCGGTTGTAGGCCAGAATCGCCAGCGCTTCTTTCATCGGATCGTCGGCAAACGTTTTCAAACCAGCGCCGATGTAGCGGGCCGCGGCGTTGGCCGACTTGTCCACATCCAAAAGATCCGCGGCACTCAACCCGAATCTCTCACCAGTCTTCGGCAGAAACTGAAACATGCCAATCGCGCCGGCCGAATTGGGCGAGTCGATGTTGATGTACGCCGACTCAATTGCCGGAAGGTAGATGCCGATGAGCGGCGAAACATCATGCGCTTTGAAGATGCCACGCAACTTCGGCGCGACTGCCGCGCCACGTTCAAACATGAAACGCGCATCTCCCCGGCCGGATTGCTCACCGCGGTTGTTTCCGATGCGCCGCGCGTAGAAATCCACACTTCGTTGAATTACGGCTTCGAAAGCCGGCGTAAATTCGTATTCGTTACCAGACATCTCGCGCGCAATTCGGCGCGCCTGTTGTGAAACAAATGCTGCGCGCTGGCTTGGCGTCATCTGTTGATAAAAGACGCCAGGCGATTTCTGGGCCGGTGCCAGTGGCGCCGAGGTGAGCAAACTCGCCATTGCTAATAGCCAAAAAAGACTTTTTCTGAGTTTCATCGATACGTTCCCCTGTTGTTTAGTTTTATATCCATCGTCACTTACATACGCGAGATCGGCGAGCGGAAGTGTTCATGGTTACAGAACCGGGAGCGGTAGCGACGCTAGTTCGGCAATGGCTTTGCGATTCAGATGCTTTCGGCTTTGCCGTGTCCAGTGCGGTGAGCTTTGGCTCACCGTGAAGCGGCTTCTTATTAGCCGAGGCTCGGCCTCGGAAAGAGGCGTAGCCTCCAGCATTAATGCCGAACCGGTGAGGCAAGCCTCACCGCACTGGGCGCGGCAGAGCCGAAAGCATTACCCTGGCAAAGCCATGGAGTACGTGTCTCAAACGGCAAGCGAGAAATCTCCTCAAGAATGTTCATCCTTAGCCAGAAAATATTCGCTTCTGGACCGCTTGCTTTGTCTCAACTTACCCGCGAGATAAAGGTGATAAGATTTGCAGCCTGGTCATGATGACTGCCGCAACATCCGAGTTAACAGGCCTGCTGCAGGATTGGAAGCAGGGTGATACGACGGCACTGGAACGCCTCACGCCCTTGATCTATGACGAGCTGCGACGGATCGCGCATCGCTATGCGCAACGCGAACGAAACGGTCACACCCTGCAAACCACCGCGCTGGTGAACGAAGCCTACGTTCGGCTCGCCGGCGCCGAAAAACCCGATTGGCAGGATCGCTCGCACTTTTTCGCCGTCACCGCCCAGGTGATGCGGCACATTCTGATCGATCATGCGCGCCGGCGCCGTTACCTAAAACATGGTGGAGAAATCCAACGCGTGCCGCTTGAAGAAGCTTGCCTGATGGCCGAAGACCGCGCGGCTGAATTAGTAAGTCTCGATGAAGCGCTCGCGGAGCTGGCCCAACTTGATCCGCGCAAAATCCAGGTAGTTGAGTTGCGTTATTTTGGCGGTCTAAGTCTGGCCGAGACGGCCGATGCGCTGGGTGTTTCGCAGATGACCGTGCGTCGTGATTGGCGCGCGGCGAAGGCCTGGCTGTTTAGAAGAATGAGACATGACTCCTGAACGCTGGCAACAAGTCGAAGAAGTCTTGCAGGCAACACTCGATTTGCCTGAGGCGCAAAGGTCCGCGCATCTCGCGGGCGTGTGCGCGGGCGATCTCGAGTTGCAGCGGGAAGCTTTGTCTTTGCTTGAGGCCCATGAGCAGGCGGAAGACTTTTTGGAAGAGCCCGCGTTCACGACGGACGCGCACATACTTCTCGGTCATGACGAGCAGGACCGCATCGCAGACGAAATCGGACCTTATCAAATTATTAGCCGCCTGGGCCGCGGGGGAATGGGCGATGTCTATCTCGCAAGGGATCAGCGTCTCGGCCGGCGCGTGGCTTTGAAAGTTCTACCTTCATATTTTGTTTCAGATGACCAACGGCTGCGGCGCTTTCAAACTGAAGCCCGGGCCGCTTCTGCTTTGAACCATTCAAACATTCTCACCATCTACGAAGTTGGCGAGAGCGATCGCATACATTTCATCGCGACGGAATACATCGAAGGTCAAACAATTCGAGAATTGATTAAGGATGAAAACCTCACGCTCGGAGAGATTGTTGAGATTGTGGATCAAGTGCTCGCCGGTTTGTCCGTGGCGCACTCGGCCGGGATCGTTCACCGCGACATCAAGCCTGAAAATGTGATGCGACGTGATGACGGCGTCATCAAAATCCTGGATTTTGGCATCGCTAAACTTCTCGAGAATTCCGCGTCGACTTCGATCACGAACAGCCAGACGCAAACGGGCGCGCTGATGGGGACGATCGGGTACATCTCTCCCGAACAAGTACGCGGCCTAACGGTTGACGCGCGCACTGACCTCTGGAGCTGCGGCGTCGTGCTCTATGAAATGCTCACTGGAAGGAGGCCGTTCGCGGGACTCACGAATGCCGACACGATCGTAGCGATTCTGGAAAGCGCTCCTGCAAAACTCTTCACCGGCGCCACGAAATCTTCTGCTCTCAGTCAAATGCAACGAATCCTCGACAAGGCTTTGAGCAAGGACGCTGAGGGAAGGTATGCCACGGCGGCTGAGATGCTGGCCGACTTGAACATAATCAAAGCGGAGTTGGAGCGCGCGGGCGTCAGTCGAAAGCCCGGGGCCATCGACGGGCAGACGAGAATCAACGACCTGCGTCCTTTAATCGCGAAGCAGGACGCGATTCGCCGGCGTAATCGCTTCGTGGCGAGCGCGGTGGTCGTATCGCTCTTATTGCTGATCGCCGCATGGCTGAGCTATCGCTCTTTCAAATCCAAAGCGGTCAGCCCTCCACCGGTTTACGCGAAGAAGATCTATTCGCAGATGAGCGAGGCCGAGCAACTTCGTTTCGTGGACGAACAGGAGCAGCGTATCTCAGGTCAGATGGGCGAGCGGCCCGCGAAGCTTAACGATGAAGCTTTGCGTGCCATCAAAAAACAGATCGACTTTTATCTAACCGCCCGAGCAACGAGCAGCCATCCTGATGATGAAATGCTGCCCGCCGCTTACCGGCGCGCTCCCACATACATTCCGGTGATTGCGAAGGCGTTTTCTGAGCGCCGCATCCCCACGGTGATCGGAATTTATCTCCCGATGCTCGAGTCGGCCTACAAACCATGCGCAGAAAGCAGTTTCGGCGCCAAAGGATTGTTTCAGTTTATGCCTCAGACCGCGCAGCATTACGGCGTAACGCGTGATGAGATGTGCGATGTGAACAAGATGGCGCCCGCGGCGGCGCATTACCTTGCGGATCGAATGGCAGAGCTGGGTAGCGATTCGCAGAGCATGACGCTGGTACTGCTCAGCTACAATCAGGGCACCAATTCAGTGCTGGATGGTTTGAGGCAGCTGCGCGAAAACAACGTGAACTTCGAAAGAAATTATTGGACGCTTTTTGCCAACCGCAACCGTCTCAGTCAGGACTTTCGCCAGAGCGCCGGCTATGTTCCGGGCTTCTTTGCGCTCGCCATCATCGGCGAAAACCCTGAAGCTTTTGAAGTAGGCATGCCGCCCCTCTCGAGTTTGGTGAGCGAAGCGCTGAACTCCCACTAGTTGTTTACATGAGATACCGAGCGGCGTTGTCGCGAAAGAGTATCTGGGATTGACCGGATTCGCGTTTGAAGGCAAAGCCGCGCAAACCAAACCAGGGCAATGAGGGCGTAGGTTACGTTGCTACCAGCGCCTCCGCGTGATATCAAGTTTGCGATTACGGCATCGTCGTTTAAAACCCAAATCATGATCAGACCACATTCGCTAAATCGTGCCGGGATGCTGGGACTTCTGCTTCTCACCGTTGCCTTTTCCGCAGCTGCGCAGGAGTCACCACTCAAACTTAACTATCGCCTGGCGATGACCCATCCCAGTTCACACTTATTTGAAGTCACGATCGAAGTTGAAATGCCGGGCGACCAAAAGCCGGAATTGCTCGATTTCCAAATGGCGAAGTGGTCTCCGGGACGTTACGCAGTCTTTGACTTTGCCAAGAATGTGCAGGAGTTCGAGGCGCGCGGCGGCATCTGTCCGCGTGTAAACATGCCGTGCACGCTCCCTGATTTTCCGGTCACGAAGGTCGATGATCAGACGTGGCGCGTATCCATGATGAATACGCATAGCGCCACCATCACCTACCGGGTTTTCGCCAACAATCTTTCCGGCACGTTTTCACAACTCGACACGCGTCACGCAAATTACAACGGCGGATCGATCTTTATGTACGTGGTCAATCACAAACCGGATCCGGTGCGTCTCGAGATTGATGCGCCGCAGGGATGGCGCATTGTGAATGGCCGGACCGATAAGGCCGGCCAGCGTGTCTGGCAGTTTCCCAATTGGGACGTGATGATCGACACCCCGACCGAGATTGCGCCCGACTGGACCGACGACACTTTTCAGGTTGACGGAAAAACCTATCACGTAGTGGTCCATTCACTCGGTAACGAGGGAGGCAAGCGGCCGTCGCTGGTCCGGGACATTGAAAAAATTGTCCGCGCTGAAACCGGGATGTGGGGACCCCCGGAATTCGACTCGTACACCTTTCTGATTCATTTTGCCAACGACGGAAAATCGGGCGACGGCATGGAACACCTCACTTCAACTCAGATTATTGAATCGGGCATGTTGGCTGATGCCGAGACTTATCAAAGCGCACTCGATACGGCGGCCCACGAATTCTTTCACGTGTGGAACGTGAAAAGACTGCGGCCGATTGAGCTGGGACCATGGGATTTCACGCGCCCTGCAAACACGCGCGGGCTGTGGATCGCTGAAGGCATTACCAATTATTACGGCCACTTGATGTCGCGTCGTGCCGGCATTTGGGACGACAGACATCTCTTCGATACGTTAGCCGGTCAGATCGACGATGTTGATAATTCACCGGGCAGCCGCTTGATGAGCGCCGAACAGTCTTCGCTGGCAGCGCCGTTCATCGACGATGCGCCCCATGCTCAGGAAACAAATCTCGAGAACACCTCCGTCAGTTACTATCCCAAGGGCGAAATCATTGGCGTGGTGCTCGACCTGCTGATCCGCGGCCGCACCCATGGTAAGGCATCGCTGGATGAAGTGATGCGTCGCATGTACGACGAGTTTTACCTGAAGAGTCCGAACGCGACTTACTACCTGCGCGGGCGCGGTTACTGCAACGAGGATTTCGCACGAGTGACCTCGGAGGTTGCCGGTGCGGACATGAGCGATTTTTTCAAGCGCTATGTGAAAGGCGTCGAGACGCCGCCTTATGAAGAGGCGTTCGCCCAGGTGGGGTTGCGGTTTGTGCGCGAGCCGCGTTCGCCGGTCAGTGTCGGAATTGGCGCTGATGATAGCGAGAAAACTTATTTCAAGCTGGCGAGCGTGCGTCCTAATTCACCGGCAGCCGATGCCGGACTACAGGAAGGCGACGTGATTACTTTTTTTGGCGGGACGCGGCTGAATCCGGCTAATCTCCAAAAGACAGTGGGCCGCTACAAACCCGGTGATCAGGTGCCAATTACACTCACGCGCGACGGCAAGGTCGTGCATGTCACCCTGGCAATGGGCCAACCATTGCTTTTCAATTTCAAGATTGAGGAGTTGCCCAACGCGTCACGAGAAGCAAAGGCATTGCGCGCAGCGTGGCTGAGCGGGAAATGAATTACTTGACCATCAACTCATTGACTCATTAATTCATTTGTTCAGTTTGGTAATTCGACCTTGGCTGCATCGCATCATTGAATCAATGAGACGATGAGAGAATCAGTCAATGTCCTAATCTCGTCGCGATCACTTTCGCGGCCGTCGCGGCCGCACCAACCGCCCCGGCGATCGTCGGCGCCAGCGGGTTTGCTACATCGCCGATAGCAAAGACATGGCTGACACTGGTTTCCTGTTGAGAATCAACAGATACAAAGCCGCGCTCATCCAGTCTTAGCTGTTCGCGCACCAGATCGGTGTTGGGCTCAAATCCGATCCGGATTACCACTCCCTGGACGGCCATTTGAAAAGGCTTGAGCGCCTGCGCCCGCTCGATCTCTACTGCTTCAATCCGATCGTTTCCCATGATGCGCAACACGCGTGATTCGGGAAAGACCGTGACGCAATGATGAGTGTGCAACAGTTCGCTAAATTTGCGACGCGCACTCAGTTTTTTGCCGCGATGCACCATAGTCACTGTCGGACAGACCTCGCCCAGCAGCAGAGCATTTTCAGCTGCGGCATCACCGCCTCCTATCACGCAAACGTCCTTGCCGGCAAACGCTTCGCGGTCTTTCGTGGCTGATTCGATAATTCCGCGGCCGGCGAACTCAGCTTCTCCGGGAATCCCAAGTTGGCGGCGGCGTAAACCAGTGGCAAGAATCAACGCAATCGATTGCAGTTCTTCGCCGCTTTTCAGCTTTACGCGTTTGGCTTTCAAGTCCACGCTTTCAATCTCGACGTTGGTCCATAGATCGAATTCGCAGTCTTCCGCCTCGGCCATGAAAAGATCGCGCAGCTCGCGGCCGTCAGCTGTACGGACGCCTGGATAATCCACGATCGGGTTGTAGACCATGAGCAGTTGGCCGCCGACTTCTTCGCTCTGCTCGAGCACCAGTGCGTCCAGACCCAACGCGTCGCACCAACGTGCGGCGCACAATCCGGCCGGCCCGGCTCCAATGATCAAAACGTCATGCATGCTGCTAATCGAAAGCGTTGACAATATCACAGGCACGATGCGACGCTGAATCGCTTCGAAATACTGTTACTGGCTTTTGAATTGAAAGGGTGGCACGGGCGTCCCGCCCGTTAATCACGCGCAAGATGCGCGTGCCACACAAACTGAAAGGAGGCACGGGCGTCCCGCCCGCGAATCACGCGCAAGATGCGCGTGCCACACAAACTGAAAGGGTGGCACGGGCGTCCCGCCCGTGAATCACGCGCAAAGATCCGCGTGCCACACAAACTGAAAGGGTGGCACGGGCCTCCCGCCCGTGAATCACGCGCAAGATGCGCGTGCCACACAAACTGAAAGGGTGGCACGGGCCTCCCGCCCGTGAATCACGCGCAAGATGCGCGTGCCACACAAACTGAAAGGAGGCACACCATGCGTCTAACTGAGATGGTTTCGTGCTCTGGTTGAGCGGCCAAGCTGGCGCCTGCCGTACTCGCTCAGGTGCTGAGCGGGCTTGAGAGACAACCAAACGATCCCAATCTGCTGGTCGGCTTCGACAAAGCGGATGACGCCGGAGTGTATCGTCTGCGCGACGACTTGGCGTTGGTCCAGACGCTCGACTTCTTCACGCCCATCGTCGATGACCCGTTTGACTATGGACGCATCGCGGCGCTCAACTCGATCAACGACGTGTGGGCCATGGGGGGCACGCCCGTGACCGCGATGGCGATTACCTGCTTTCCGAAGAAAGGTGTCGACTTTGCGATTCTCCAGGAGATCATGCGCGGTGGTTTGTCCGTGCTGACTGAAAACAAAGTCGTTCTGGTTGGCGGTCACAGCGTTGATAACGAACAGATTATGTTTGGTTATTCAGTCACCGGCATAATCGATCCCAATCATATTGCGACCAACGCAGGCGCGCGAGCGGGCGACGCGATCATTCTCACCAAACCGATTGGCACCGGCGTGATCTCGACCGGCATCAAGAAGGCAAAGGCGCCGGCGGAAGTAATTGCCGAATCAGTGGCGACGATGATGACGCCCGGCAAGTACGCGGCCGAAGCAATCGCGAAATTCGATGTTAAAGGCGCGACGGACGTCACCGGGTTTGCGTTGTTGGGCCACGCCTGGGAGATGGCCCGCGCGAGTAATGTGACCATTGAGATCAATTCGGCTAGCGTGCCTTTGATTAATGGCGCCCTGGATTTAGCGAAGGCGGGCATGCTTACCGGAGCCGACAAAACAAATCGCGACTACGTCGGCGAAGATGTGTCGATTGGCGATGACATCGATACGGATTTGGTGAAGTTATTCTACGATCCGCAGACCGCGGGCGGCTTGTTGCTGGCGATTGAGGGAGCGAGAGCCGATGATTTGTTGAAGCAGCTGCGAGAGAATTATCCACGAGCTGAGGTGATTGGGACGGTATCAGCGCGGGGCCCGAAGGCTATTGAGGTCAAGTGATTTCCTGCCAAGGGCGAGTGAGACGATAGACGCCGATGGACTTTGAAATTCTCAGTGTGATTTCGGAGATCGAGCCAATCGCAGTGGGAAGTCGCATTCGGAACATTGCCAAATTGCGTAAGAAGCATGGAAGGGTCGGTGGCGAAAACTGAAAGGCGTTGCTACCAGTCGCCTTCGTGATGGACGGGTGCGGGTTGCCGAATTACACTGGTACGAAGCTCACGGCATTGGTCGTAAAGACATGAAACGCAAGCGGTACCTGGATTAAAGCCATGAAAGAAGCAAAGGAAAAGGCATTTAAGTTTGCAGTATGCCTCAACAATGAGGACTACGAAGTGTCTTTGGAACTCCACAAGATCTATCGAGTCCTACCCGACGAAGATGCGGCCGCGCATGGAGACCTGCGCATAATTGACGAGAGTGGTGAGGACTATCTGTTTTCAGCGGAGAGGTTTGTTCCCATCGTCGTGCCCGAGGCGGTGCAGAAATCGCTGTTGAAAGCGGCGTGATCCAGACAAGCAATGAGCGACAATTTCGAAAGCTCCCTCATCAATCTCGGCGAACTATCTAAACCGGCCACGGTTCTTGTCGAGAGAATATCCGATGCAGTAGGGGGCATATTCAAACCATATCAGATTGTGCGAGTTGCAAAGGCAGAAGCACAAGCTGATCGGGTCAGAGCTGAGGGTCAGATTGAAATTTCAGACCTTCAGCGTCGGGCGTTTCATCGATTTCTAGAAGAAGAAGCCAAGAAACAAAAGAACATCGAAGACATTACTCAAAAGGCGTTGCCTCTACTGAATGAGGACTCAAAACCAAACGAACTTGAGAATGATTGGATCGCTAACTTCTTCGATCGATGTCGTCTGATATCGGACGAAGATATGCAGGTTCTTTGGTCAAAGATTCTAGCGGGAGAAGCTAATGCGCCTGGTGCATATTCTAAAAGAACGGTCAATCTCCTTTCGAACCTAGATCAGTATGACGCAACTCTCTTTACACAACTTTGCCGGTTCGGATTGGATATTCAAGGCCTTACGCCGTTGGTGTATGACGAGTCTGCAACGATTTACAGAAAGCATGGCATAGAATTGGGTACGATTAGACATCTAGAGGCAATTGGGCTGCTCTCCTATGAGCTAAACGGATTTCGCGGCACTGATCTTAGGAAAACATATTCTTTTTTCGAAAGTACCCGTGTAAGTTACTTCAATAGATTGATCACTCTGGTCCCCGACGCAGAAGAACCAAGCGATTTTCCAATCGGGAAAGTCATGTTGACGAAGGCCGGTGAACAACTTGCTGGAATTTGTGAAGTTGAAGAGATTGAGGGCTTTTTAGATTATCTAAACGTAGCGTGGGGACTTCGGGGATATTCGATGGAGTCGGATGGCGACTGAAACGCAGGATAAACAAGAATGAGCGCGTGGTTCAATAGTGCCCGATCAATGTCTTCAAAAAACATCTCAACTTTGGATCTCTACCAATCCGTCCGCGCGCGCACGCTCGAGATTGTGGCGCCGCTCGAGATTGAAGACTACGTAATTCAAACGGCCGAGTTCATGAGCCCGCCGCGCTGGCACATCGGTCACACGTCCTGGTTCTTCGAAACTGTCCTCCAGAAATATCAAACAGGCTATCAGACCTATTCAGACGATTTTCTTTTCTACTTCAATTCTTATTACGAAGGTTTCGGCGCCCGGATCGAACGACCGAAGCGCGGCACACGATCTCGGCCAACTGTGGTTGAGACGAAAAAGTATCGCGCGCACATTGACGAGCAAATGTCTCGTTTCATCGAGCAGCTCTCCGAGCGCGAAGATGCGGAAACGATTCTCTCGATCGTGCGACTTGGCCTCGAACACGAAATGCAGCATCAGGAGCTGCTGGTTTACGACATCAAGCACCTGCTCTGCGATCAGTTTGATGCGCCGATGAAACCTCTTCCCGCTTCGCTGCAAAGCGTCAGTGGCATGGCTGAGATCGAAGGTGGGTTGTTTGAGTTGGGGTTTGGTGGCACGGGCGTCCCGCCCGTAAGGCACACGCAGGATGCGCGAGCCACCTTTGCCTGGGACAACGAAAAGCCTGCGCACAAAGTGTTCCTCGAGGACTTTCAGATTGATCGCGCGCCGGTAAGCAATGGCGACTATCTCGAATTCATCAAGGCGGGTGGTTATCAGGATTTTCGCTGGTGGCATTCGGCCGGTTGGGCCCAGGTTAACCAGGAACAGTGGCAAGCGCCGCTCTACTGGGAACAGCAGGACGGCGAGTGGATGATTCGCGACTTTGCCGGCCTGCATGCGGCGACTGACAAATTGAGCGAGCCGGTTTCGCACGTGAGCTTTCTGGAGGCGTCAGCGTATGCCAAGTGGGCGGGCAAACGTTTGCCGACTGAAGCCGAGTGGGAAAAAGCCGCCACGCATTCTGCGGCCGCATTTCCGTGGGGGGACGATGCGCCGAACGAGAGTCATGGAAATCTTTTTGAAAATGGATTGTGGAGCACGGCGCCCATCGGCGCATTTCCGAACGGCCAGAGCGCGGACGGCTGTCATCAAATGATTGGCGACGTTTGGGAATGGACCACTTCGGACTATGTGCCTTATCCGGGATTCAAGTCTGAATTCGACGAGTACAACGACAAATGGTTTGTCGGTCAGAAAGTGCTGCGCGGCGGCTCGTTTGCCACGCCGCAGATTCACATTCGCTCGACTTATCGCAACTTCTTTTACCCGCACGAGCGCTGGATGATTGGCGGTTTTCGCTGCGCCAAGTAGCTGTTTTGGAGTGCGCTGACTTGTCAGCGCTTTCAAAAGCGGCCCCTGGTCGCCGCAATCCAAAGTCTGTGCCACTCCTCGATGGTTGGCGGTTCACTGTGCGCAAGATGCAGGTTGGTTTATGAATGTCAGATTTTTGTTTGTTCTGGCTTTCGCCGTCGCCATGAGCGCGTGCGCGGGATCAGCCGCGCCGAAAGTCGGCACCCAACAACCTTCGCCCAATCCTTCGCCGACAGCGGTGGCGATTCTGGATCTCACTAACCTTCTGGAAAAGGAATGGCAGCAGCAGCTCGGAAGGATCGCGACGGCTCGTGGCAAATTCTCGCAGCGGGGAGTTGTGGGCCCGTACATCACGATTGGAAAACGGCTGATCTACATTGAGCCCAATGGAAAAAACGCGCGAGGAGAAGAATACGATCGGCTCGAAGGTAAAACCGTCAACGTCACTGGCACACTGCGGTTTCGAGATTTTGAGGAGGGACCGGAACAGCATCCACCTGATTACTTTTATTTTGAAGAGGAGACGGTAAAGATCGAGCGAGTTAAGTGAACTTTGGAGTGCGCTGGCTTGTCAGCGCTTTCGCTTGCTCGTCCCATCGCCACGCCGTTTCCGCGCCGTCGAGGTGCACCCCGCCGAGCCACTCATCGATTCCATTTAGACGCACAAAGTCGTCCTCGCCACGCAAAAGTCTCCTGCCCTGATCGGTGATTTCGAAGGATGTCCCGGCGACTTGACCGGAATCCATCGGAGCTGCGTTGGCGTTGCTCAAGTTCAACGGTGCGTGTGCTGCGTGCGCCAGTGTCGTGAGGTGAAGATAGATTTGCGCATCGCCGAAACCATAGATCGGCTCGCGTTGCTGAAAGGCCTGGAACAATGACTTGAAATCAGTCTGGCCATCCGCGATCAGCTCAAGCAAAACATTCTCGACGCGCCCGAGGCCGTTATGCACCGATGGGAAGCGCTCGAGATGTTTGCCAAACGCCGGTGTGAGGAAGGGGAGCACACCAGATTCGTTAGAAATCAGCGCCTCGATTTGTTTCGGAGTCGCAGACGTATATGCCGCCCACGCCCTCGCGCCTAGTTCCAACTGCATTTCGCTGATCGGTGTGCGCGTGGGAAAAAGTGACTCGAGTTGCTGCACATTCAACTGACCGAGGCCGCGAAAATTATCGACGCCTGGAAACTCGTCGATGCAAATCAAACTCAGTTTGGTGTGACCATGGCCGCGCTGCGCGAACCAATTCAGCAAATAGACCAGCGGAATCTGACAGAACAGATCATGTTCGAACCACAACACGACCTCTTCATGATCGCTAAAGCTTTCAAGGACCTGATCCTGATGGCGCAATTCTTTCGCGCACTGATCGAATGTGGCGCCGTAACCTTCGGCCAGATGCTGCGCGCGCACGTTGCGAAACTCGTCGTCCGACAAACCACCAGGCACAGGTCCACAGATCAGCGCCTCACGCCAGGCCACTTGTTCGCCCGGAATGGCGCCAGTCTTCGCCGTGTTCGCACTTGAATCGCCGTTGTGAATATGGAGCATGATTGAACCGATTCTAGCATCGTTCCTGGGCGTCGGGTGTGAACGGCCGAGTAGTGCTCGCGCTTTTGGAGTGCGCCGACCTGCCGGCGCCTGGTTGTAGCGCGGGCCACAGCGCGGGAAAAGCGGTGACAGGTCAGCGCACTCCAAATGGGGATACCGGATTTGCTCGCGGTTCGGAAGTGAATCGCATACAATCTCACGGCGCGAAACAGCGCTAACGGATGTTATGACGTTGGAATTGCTAGTTGATTTCCCGGAATTCTGGGCGCGGTTGAGTGAAGACATTCGCGCTGCAGAACGCTCGGTCTATGTTCAGACATTTGCGCTCGAAGGAGACGCCACCGGGCGACAACTGGCAACTGCCTTGCTTTCATCGCCCGCCGAGGACCGTCGCATCCTTGCTGATTCTTTCACCCGTGTAGTTCTCAGCGATCGATTCAAGTATTCACCGTCAGCTCTGCTCGACCGCGAACTTCGTCATGAAGCGCGTTGTACGACCGAGATGCAGGATCGGCTGGCGCTGTCCGGCGTCCGAATTCGTTTTACCAACGCGTACGGTCCCACGCCACGCCGTCTGCTCAGCCGTAATCATAAGAAGTTGATTGTGATTGATGAGCGCACTGCCTACTTCGGTGGCATTAACTTCAGCGATCATAACGGCGCATGGCACGACATGATGTTGCGGATTGACGACCCGGTCGCGGTCCAATTTCTGCGCGAAGACTTTTTGACTACCTGGCGCGGACACGATCGCGTAGCCCGTCATCCGGGCGAGTCGGGTCGGGGCGTCGAAATGCTGACGACTGATGGGCGAAGTAATCGAGCAGTCTTTCAGCGCGTACTCGATCTGGTTGACGGCGCCCGCCGCTCAATCTTTGTCGAAAGCCCTTACGTTACTTTTCCGTTTTACGAACGATTGCGTGAAGCCACGCGCCGCGGATTGCGCGTGATGGTAGTGACGCCCGAGCGGAACAACTGGCGCTTCTTTCAGAATTATGCGCGATTGGAGTCGGCGCGCTCCGGGATCGATTTGCGTTTGTTTCGTGGCCGCATGAGTCACCTCAAAGCCATGCTGATCGACGACGAATACCTGATCGCGGGCTCGTCAAATTTTGATTATCTCAGTTACCGCGTACATCAGGAGCTAATTGCGGTAATCACGATGCCTGAAGTCATCGCCGATTTTCGTGACCGCGTCATGATTCCCGATCTGGCGAATTCGCGTCCGGTCGAATGCCGCGCGAGCGCGGTTAGCCAACACTGGCTTAGCTGGCAAGCCAAGCTGCTGGATGCTGCGATGACGGTTCTTACCTGAAGACTAGCGCCTTTCCAGTTCGATCAGCTGGACCGTTTAATCCACCTCAACCGGATGATCCGAATTGCTGCAAAAACTGCGGCATCGGAGAGATCGTCCGAAGGGGCCATCGAAGTTGAGGTCGCTTGATAAGAACCTTGACTTAGTCAAAGCCTCTTAACGTAGTCACCGTAAACAAAATCATGCTGTGAGCGGTGACACTCCAAACATTCACCTTTGTAATCGCGTTTGCGGACTTTGGTCGCCTCGCCGTTCACAACGAGAAACTCCCAGTCATGCGCGGTGGGATTGAAACCAGACTGCCGCTTGATCATTACCGCCAGCAGGTCGGGCTTCTCGCTATTTTCACGAGCGAGCTTGGCGCGGACGATGATTGCGCCCGGCCGGAATTCCAGGGGCGGTTTTTCCATCATGTCTGCGAAAGCGATATCGTTCGCATAGACCACGCCGAAGGTATGACTACTCGGTTCTTCGCTGACGCGGATTGGCTCGTCGGGGCGAACGATCGTTGTCATACCATTGCCGAAGCCAACTCTTGGCCCGTTAACTACGGGTAAGGAGATCGTTCAACCGGCCAGCGACGATATGTCTTTTTGCAGAGCGCGTTGCGTGACGCGTGACCACTCGCGATAATTCGAGATTTTACTGAGTGTTCCTTCGTCTTGGGCGGTGCTGGCCGTGGTGACGGTGACAAATGTAAGTGCGAGCGCGAAGAGTTTGAGCGAACCTCCGGACATTGGGCACCTCCAGGCTATTCCGGTTGTCCGGGGTCAAAACTTCGGATGCGATGAAAGGGAAATGAGATGCTTGATGGCATTTTTGGAGTGCGGTGACCTGTCACCGCTTCTGTTCGTAACAACCAAAGCGCCGACAGGTCGGCGCACTCCAAATGGCTATTCCGCCTGCTCGCGGGCGTGATAAGACGAGCGAGTGAGGGGACTCGATTGCACATGCTTGAATCCCATCGTCATGCCGACGTCGCGCCAGCGATCGAATTCTTCGGGAGTGACGTAGCGCTCAACCGGCAGGCGTCGCGCATGCGGTTGCAGATACTGACCGATCGTCATGATGTCGCACGAGGATGCGCGCAGGTCCTTCATTAGCTCGACCACTTCATCAAACGTTTCACCCAGGCCCACCATGATGCCACTCTTGGTCAGCATGCCGCGTTGTTCGCGATCGCGGCGTTCCGCGGCGCGCTTCAGCAAGGTCAACGATTGCTGGTAATCGGCGTCCGGGCGCACGCGCCGGTACAACCGCGCGATTGTTTCCGTATTGTGATTGAGTACGTCCGGCTCGGCATCGAGCACGGTATGCAACGCAGCCTCGTCGCCATTGAAATCGGGAATAAGCACTTCCACTTTGCACTCAGGGTTCAGGGCGCGCACCTGGCGAATCGTCTCAGCCCAATGCGCAGCGCCGCCGTCAGGCAGGTCATCACGATTGACCGAAGTGATTACTGCATGCGCCAGATTCAAGTGGCGCACGGCTTCACCCACGTGGCGTGGTTCGTCCGTGTCGAGCGATCCGGGCGCGCCTTTTCCCACCGCACAAAAACCGCAATGACGTGTGCAGATGTCTCCGCCCAACATGAATGTGGCGGTGCGATCCGACCAGCACTCGAAAATGTTGGGGCACCGCGCCTCCTGGCAGACGGTGTGAAGATTCAAACCCTGAATCAGCTTCAGCAGATGGTTTTGGTTCGTGGGGTCGCCCAGACGAATCCGCAACCAATCGGGTTTTGGCTGGCGTGGCTTGGTGTTAAGGACTTGTAGTTCGCGGGCCAAACTTTGATTACCTCAATTCCAATAAGCAAAAACATTCTAGCATCCGCGTCTGGAAATCAGCATCTAAGCGCAAAACCGGGCCGTCATTTGGAGTGCGCCGGCCTGTCGGCGCTTTGATGCCGGCTAACGGGCCGCGAGCAAAACGGTGACTGGTCACCGCACTCCACATATACTGCCCGAACTTCATGGAGGAGACTATGAAACGCATTCTGATTTCGTCCGCAGCGATTCTTGCCTTGTTAACCAGTGCGGTCCTCGCTTTTGCTAATCTCGCCCGGCCAAAGCCCAGCCCGCAGCAAACCAAGTCAGTGCTTTACACCAGCCTGGAAGTGAAACCCGAGTCGAAAATTTACGAAGCGCGCCTGCAGATCTCGGAAGAGACGCTGAAGACGATCATAAAAGAAGCGGGCCAGTCGTCGAATTCTACTTCGACCACTCAAAACCTGATTCACAGTTCGCCGCGCACGATGGTGGCCGGAATCTTCATGTTCCTTTCCATCTCGTTCGCCGGGGTTTGGTTCGCACGCTCTTCGCAGCGGCGTAATCACAAAGTCATCGTCGCCGTGCTTGCACTGGCGACAGTCTTTGGCCTGGCCACGGTCATGGTCCGCGCTAACGCGGGCCCGCCCGCCTCTTACTATTGGCAGCACCTGGCCGATAACCTTAAGCAGGGAAAACCAACTCAGGCCGGCGTCAGTATTGAAGTCGTGCCCGGTGACGAGCAAACCATTAGGCTTTTAATGCCGGTGAAAAAGAACGGTTCAGGCGAGGAGTAGCGCATTTTCGGCGTTTGCCATGGAACGAGTTGAGGACATCGGGTTAGCGGCGTGGTCTTCGGTCAAACCACGCGCGCGCATGGGAATATCGGCGAGGGTCTTTGCGATCATTCTGATTGCCAGCGCCCTCGTCTCTGCCGCGCTGGCAAGCTGGCTGCCTTTGCAGATGTCGATCGCCACGGTGTTTCTCTTTGCGGGGCCGCACAATTGGTTCGAGGCCCGTTATTTTTTAATGCGCCTACCGGCGCGTTTTGGCCGCTCGCGAAACTTTTTCGCCTTGGCCTTTGCCGGCATCTTCCTGCTTACGTTTTCGTATCTCGCTTTACCCGCACTCTACTATGCGAATCTGTGGTCGGGCGCCAATTGGCCCACCGCGATTGCTACCTGGAACACGGCGCTGCTGCTGTGGATTGCCGCGCTGGTGGTGCTGCGCGGCCAACATAGTTCGCGGCGCGACGGCTTCTGGGCCGTGCCGGTGGCCTTTTCTTTGTGCGCGATTAATTGGCTGGCGCCGGACCTCTTCAGCCTGGCGATTGTTTATTTGCATCCGCTGCTCGCGCTCTGGTTTTTGGATCGGCACCTGCGCCGCACAAAACCCGAGTGGCTGTCCGTTTACCGGCGCTGCCTGTTGCTGTTGCCGGTGCGGCTGTTGGGAATCGCCTGGCAACTGGCGCGCACGCCATCGCTGGCTGATGACAATGGTTTGTTCTGGCGTATCACGCAGCACGCGGGGGCGGAACTTCTGCCCAATGTTTCCAGTCACATGCTCGTCTCGACACATGTGTTTCTCGAGATGCTGCATTACGGCGTTTGGATTGTAGCTTTGCCTCTGATCGGTGCGACGGGTGGGTTGTGGAAAGTCAACACCATTCCTTTGGCGAGGCGTACAAATGGTTTCCCCAAACTGTGTGCAGCGTTTCTGGCAGTGGGAGTGATTGCGGTGGTGTTATTGTGGTTGAGTTTCTCAACTAATTACGCCGCGACGCGTGATGTTTATTTCGCGGTCGCTATCGCGCATGTGTTGGCTGAGGCGCCGTTTCTTTTGCGCATGCTCTGATTCGTCACCCACCGCTATTTGAAGATACGACCCCAGCGGCGAAGGCGCGAAATGTAATAGCCTGGGCCAAAGGCCCAGGTCGCGGTGCAGAATGAGCATTGAGCGCTGAAGGCGCGAGAATCTTGCGAAGCAAGCGTATTTCGCGCTTACAGCGCTTGATCAGACTGGTTTTCTCCACCTGGGCCGTTGGCCCAGGCTATTACATTTCGCGCCTTCAGCGCTTTCGAAGGACGCCAAAATAGAAATAGATGTCTCCACACGATCTTTGGATATTCCTGCCCTTTGGTTACCTGCTTACCATTCTGATTGAGACGCCGATTCTGCTTATCGGTCTTTCGCAGCGACATTCAATCAAACGCAGATTGGCCGCCGGCGTCTGGCTCACAGCCTGCACTTATCCTATTGTGGTTTTGGTTCTCCCGCTGGTCTTTGCCAACTCTTCGCGCGCCGTCTATCTGATCGTCGCCGAAACCTTTGCTCCGGTGGCGGAGTGTCTTCTTTTCTGGCTGGCTTATGGAAAACGAGATGAGGTAGGGACCCGATCGATGTGGCGAGACTTTGCCGCGATCGTGATTGCTAATCTTGCGTCGTTTGGAGTTGGGGAAGTCCTGAATGCCTACGGCTGGTTCGGGCTGTTCGGCTGAAAGAATCCACAGACGATGAGGTCAGTACCACCGGCGGAGGCAGGTGGATCCACTTCTTAACACTCCACGATGGCTCTTACCCACCCGTTACCGCAGGTGGTACTGACCTCGTTACTGGGCCAGTAATCGCGACAGCATATCGTCGTCGATGTTCCCTCCCGACAATACGACGCCAACGCGGCGGCAATTTTGCGGAAGTTTACCGGCCAACACGGCGGCGACCGCGGCCGCGCCGGACGGCTCGACCAGCGTTTTCATGCGGAACAACAAAAATCGCATCGCGCGGACGATCTCTTCGTCGGTGACCGTCAGAATGTCTTCCGCGTTCGCGCGCGTGATCGGAAAAGTAAGTTCTCCGGGTGTTTGTACACGCAGACCATCGGCAATCGTGGGCGGCGGCCCAATCGAAACGCGTTCGCCTTTTTGAAAAGACTGTTGAGTGTCATTGGCCGTGTCAGGTTCCACCGCGAAACACCGAATCGAAGGCTTCACAAATTTTGCTGCCGAGCTCACGCCGGCAAAGAGGCCACCGCCGCTGCAAGGCGTCAGCATACAATCCAGATCCGGAACTTCTTCAATGAATTCCAAGCCACTCGTGCCCTGGCCCGCCATCACCAGGTAGTCGTCATAAGCCGGCACTGCCGTTAAGCCCTCGCGTTCACCAATTTCGCGTCCGAACGCGTCGCGATCGTCTTTCTGCCGATCAAACTCACGAATATCAGCGCCGTACGCGCGCGCCGCAGCAATCTTCATCCTGGGCGCATCGTCCGGCACACAGACGACTGCGCGAATGCCGGCTTCGCGTGCTGCCAGCGCGACTGCCTGCGCATGATTGCCTGACGAGACCGCGATCACTCCGCGCTGCTTTTCATCATCAGTCAGCGAAAGGATTTTGTTGGTCGCGCCACGCGCTTTGAATGCGCCCATGCGTTGCAGGTTTTCGCATTTGAAGAAGACTTCGCGACCGGCGGCTTCATTGAATGTATGCGAAGTGATTACCGGCGTGCGGTGCACGCGTCCGGCGATGCGCTCCGCAGCTTGTTTAATGAGTTCGAATGTGAGCATGGAATTGTGGCTCGGCCACCTTACGTGCGGAAAGGCTTTGCCTTTCCGGCAGTCATTTTCTTCAGTCAAGAGGCTACGCCTCATCCTATTTTGAACGCAGCCTCAAAAATCTTCTTAACCACCCGTCGGAAATGTAAAGCCTTTCCGCAAACCGGGCGGCCCAGCGGCTTCACGCATGCAGCATCAGGCTTTCCACGTTCATTTGAAAGACTTCACTAAATCTTTCCACAATCCGGTCTTCCACTTCACTCATTGCAATCTCTCGACCGAGGATTTCTTTCATGGAACTGACGGGCTCGCCTTCGCAGGCGATGATCAAATTGAAGTAGCTGAGATCGGTATTCACATTCAACGCCAACCCGTGGGTTGTTACCCAACGCGCGATGTGCACTCCGATGGCCGCCACTTTGCCGCGCGAAGTGTGCACACCGGTAAGGTCCTTAATGCGAAACGCGTCAATGCCAAAGTCAGCCATGGTGCGAATCAGAACTTCTTCCAGGTCGCGCACATAGCGATGAACGTCTTCGCGATCGGGACTTAAGTTGATAATCGGATACCCGACGATTTGCCCGAGCCCGTGATAGGTCACCTTGCCGCCCCGATTGGTTTCAAAGACGGTCACGCCCCGCTCGCGCAGCAATTGCTCGGGCGCCAGGATACCACCGTCAGTTGAGCGCCGGCCCAGAGTTAAGGTGTGCGGATGCTCGAGCAGGAGCAGCGTGTCCGGCTGCTCTCGGTTCAGCACGGCGCGCTCGGTTTGCTTCTGAATGTCGAGGGCGGCCCCGTATTCGACACGTCCCAGTCGCTCGACTCGTAAGCTTCTTTGATCCATTCGCGTAGGCGCCGATTGTAACTTGTCGGGTGCCCGCGCGTCAGCCAGCGACGCCGGTGCGCGAATCCTGCCCAATGGCTTTGCCACACAGATGCGTCGCAAGTTTTGCACTCGGTGTAACAAGCGATCCTAATGATGGCTTGTACCGCTCCGATGCCTGGCGAAGACAATCTTTCTTGTCTCAAGCAAGTCGGGCACCACACCCGAACCAAACATTTCGGCTTTGCCGAGCCCAGTGCGGTGAGGCTTGCCTCACCGTTTCGGCATTCATAAGTAGGAGGCTGCGCCTCCTTCCGAGGCGGAGCCTCGGTTAAGAAGCCGCGTGACGGTGAGCCAAAGGGCTCGCCGCACTGGGCTCGGCAAAGCCGAAAGCCCCGGTGTCGCGTCACAGACTTGACTCACCCCAACTGATTGCCGCAGATTTGGTTGACCTCTGATTGCCGGAAGAATTTTGAAGGAGCGAAAAATGAGAAAGTTACTAGTCATTCTCTGCGTGTTGTTGCTGGCTTCAGCCGCAGTCGCGCAAACGCGTACGCGCAGATCGGTTTCCACGGCCCAAAAACGTCGCTCGACGAGTGAATCGCCCGACCTCGCCGCAGCGCAGCAGGCGCGCACAGTCGCCGCCGGCAAAGTTGCGGATCAAATAAAAATCCTGACAAAGTTTTTGTATGTGCTGGGCGGAGTGGCCAAGGGAATCGAGCAGGTTGATGAAGCCGCGCGCAAGAACGAGGCCTCACCCGCGGCGTTGCAGCAGAACGAGCAGAACAAAACCACGGTGAAAACCAGTCTGAGGAATGTGCGCGAAGGTCTGGACAGTTTGGAAATCTATTTTCGCAGCACGCCCGGTCTGCAAAGTTATTATTTGAGATTAGCGGGCTCAGCCGATGGCGCAGCGACCGCCGAGAATCTGGCGAACGCCGGTCAATTCGATCAGGCCGGCAGAAGTATGTTAGGCGTCGTTAACCGTTTGACCGACGTACTTCTGATCATGCGATGACAATCATGATATTTGCGAAACGCGTACTGCCTATTTGCGCGCTGCTGGCGTTTGGTCAAATTGGTTTTGCCCAGCCGGCGCAACACAACCAACTCACCCTTACTCAAACCGAAGCTTCACATTTTGCGCGTCTCGCACTGAAATGCGTGCGCAAGGAATTTCCGAACAAGCTCGATCACGTAAATAACGATGCCGATGACGTGCGCAGCCCACGCGATATGCATCCGGCGTTTTATGGTTGCTTTGATTGGCATTCCACGGTGCATGGGCACTGGATGCTGGTGCATCTGCTCAAGCTTTATCCGGCCATATCGGAGTCGCGCGATATTCGCAATGCGCTCGATGCAAACCTGAGCGCGAAGAACATCGCCGGCGAGGTGGCTTATTTGAAGCAGGCAAATCGCGCTTCGTTTGAGCGCACGTATGGATGGGCCTGGCTGTTGAAGCTGGCGGAAGAGTTGCACGGCTGGAACGATCAGGACGGCGCGCAATGGTCGAAAAACTTGAAGCCGCTGGCCGATGCTTTGGTGGAGAAGTATCTCGCGTTCCTGCCGAAACAGAATTATCCGATTCGCACCGGCGTGCATCCGAACACGGCGTTTGGCCTGGCGTTCGCGCTGGATTACGCGCGCACCGTTTCAGACGGGAAGTTGGAAGCGTTGATTGTCGAGCGTAGCCGCGCCTACTTTGCGCGCGACGTCAATTACCCGGCCGCCTGGGAGCCGGGGGGCGAGGATTTCTTTTCACCGGCCCTGATGGAAGCTGATCTGATGCGGCGTGTGATGGGTCGCGCCGAGTTCACGCGTTGGTTTCATCGCTTCCTGCCTGGTATCTCTCAAAGTCAGCCGAAAGCTCTTCTCGAACCGGCCATCGTCACCGATCGCACCGATCCGAAGCTGGTGCATCTCGACGGACTAAATCTCAGTCGCGCGTGGTGTATGCGCAGCATCGCCAACGCCCTGCCACAAAATGATCCGGCGCGCAGAATTCTGGCGCGCTCTGCGGCCGCTCATGCGCGCGCGGCATTGGGGTTTGTGTCGAGTGGTAATTACGAAGGCGAGCACTGGCTGGCATCCTTCGCCGTGTACATGTTGACGACTCTGATGTGAACGGGAATTCGATCTTAGGCCTTGGGGTCTTTGGATTTCGGCAGCAGTTCCAGGACCAAAGATCAAAGACCACTCTGAGAGTGGCAGAGCCAGATTCACAGAAAGGTCGTCAGCTGGGACTGATCTCGACCTGCTCTCACTTCATTTATTTCCGTCTGGCGGTTTTCTCAGCGTACTCGACTGCGGGATTGTCCTGCAGGTGCTTGAGGGCATCTTTTGACTTGGCGGGATCGACTTCAATCACACACATGCGCGAGAGCTCTTCGTCTTTTTCACCCGGGAAAGTTTGAATGATCGAGATTACGCCGGGCGTGGAGGCGAGCACGTCTTCCGTTTGATTTGGTTTCACGTCGGACGCCAGCTTCACATTCAGACGCGCCGCGATCTTGGTGGGCCGTTCTTCGTTGGTCATGACTACCTCAGTTCGAGGATAGTGCCGCTTCCACGTTTAGTAAACCGTGCCCATATTCATTGGTCTTCGCTTTATTTCCCATTGCGGACAGCTTGGTCGCCGACGAGATCAAACGCTCGCGCACCTGTGCCGGGGTGAAATCGGGATTCGCCGCGAGAATCAATGCAGCCACGGCCGCAACATGCGGCGTCGCCATCGACGTACCGTCCCACTCGCCATATTTCGTCTCATCCGAATGTCTGGCGGCTGAAGCTTTCAGCGGCAGAGTGGAAACAATGCCTTTGCCCGGAGCGACGAGCGAAATGTGCGGGCCGGTATTCGAGAACGCAGCGCGGCGCCTGGTCTTTCCCACGGCGCCAACTGCAATGATGCCCGGGTAAGCGCCGGGGAATTCGATCGGATTGTCCTCTTCATATTCGTTTCCCATCGCGGCCACCACCGTGGCCCCGGCATCGACTAACCGGCGAAAGAGCATGCGCTCAGTGGTACTGGGACCGTCTCCGCCAATGCTGAGGTTAAGGACCTGCATGCCATTGTCCCTGGCCGCATTCAACGCGCGCTGGTACATCACTTCGTCGACATAGAACTCCCCATCTTCAGGATCGGGTGTGTCGGTGAATATCTTCCAGAAGTTCAAATCGCAGCGGCAGACTCCGCTGAGACCGACATTGTTGTTGATGTCCGCGGCGATTATGCCCGATACATGAGTGCCGTGTCCGACGATGTCCTCGCTGCTCACCCCTTCATAAAAATAGTTAGTGACCACCTTTTCTAAATCGCGATGAGTGAGGTCGACTCCCGTGTCCAGCACCCCAACCTTGACGTGGCCGGCATCGGGCAACGCTTCCGGGTCCAGCCAGTTGATGGCAGGCAGTCCCCATTGTCTGTCAAAGAGCGGATCGTTGGGCTTCTTGCGGGCTGAAATCCAGCGACGGGGAACACGGTGCACGTACTCAATGCCCGGCGTGGCGTTGAGATCTTTTTCCACCTTAGCGAGATCTGTCGTTCGCTTGAGGCGCAACAGAGTAATACCGCGCAGATCGTCGGCCTCGGAATCGTGCACGCTCATCGCAAAAGCGGCTGCGACGTTGGTGGGCGCCACTGAAAGCGCTTTGCCGCCGGTGCTCTGCGAAAAAATCGGCTTCACTTCACGAATCAAACCTTCGTCCCGGAGTTTCTTGAACGGACTTTCCACCGCGGAAGGCAGCGACATCGAATCGAGCGACGAGATGGCGGCGCTCATCACGTCGGACAAACCGTCGGTAACGTCTTCTTTCACGCGCACCACCAACTGACCGGGCACATTCTTTTGCTTCTCGACTGAATGGGTATGGGCGGGAATGTGGGCAATCTTTGCCGGGACGGCAGGCGATTTTGCTTTCGAAGATTTAGCGGCCGGCTTGTCGGCTTTCGATGAAACCAACGCGGCTTTCTTCAGTGAAGCGGGCTTTCGTTTCTTCATCTCTCATCTCCGCAGGGTTCGGGCGAGCGTGAAAAATACGCGTGTGCTGTGGGATCGCCATGGGAACACGCGTTCAGCCGGACAAGAGCAGCCCCCTTTTATTCCTACGCCGGAGATTAGTCAAGAAAGAGTGGCACGTGCATCTTGCGCGTGGTAATCACGGGCGGGACGCCCGTGCCACTGCTCCGAGTTTTGCGGATCAGTCGCTATAATGAATCAGCTTCGAAAAACAAAGTCGCGTGAGGATTTTTGATGGGGAGTGAGACACACAACAAACGGGACGGACAGCTGAATTTTGCGGGCCGGATTCTTTTTCTGACCGAAGACACTTCATTAATTCGGCGCCAGCTCGAAGCCGGCGGCGCTGAGGCAGAGTCTCTCGAAAAAGAGTTGGCGGAACGTCTGGCCAAAGACGACCTGCCATTGATGAACAACATTTCGACCGACGAGATTACCCCGGGCTGGGTCTGTTTTTATTACGACGAAACGCTGGGCCAGTACGTTTACGCAGGCATGCGCGAAAGCGCAGTTAAGAAAGATGAAGTGAAGAACGGCGGCTTTTCAGTCGTGGTCTCGGGATTGTCGAAGGGTTGCGGCTCATCACGCGAGACTGCTCCCTATGCGGAAAAGTGGGCCGGCATTCAACTGGTGATCGCGAAAAGCATCGAGAAGATTTACGGGCAGAACTCGCAGAACATCGGACTGCTGACGTCCACCGACTTTGGTTTGGTTGAACGAATCCGGCGCGGCGAAGAAATCGCGTTGACTGAATTCACCAGCGGCCTCGATCCAATTTCCAAAGACATTGTCGAATACGGCGGGCTGTTCAATTACAACAAGGCGAGATTGGCCGGCGAGATCTCGCCGCCGCCGATTGAGAGTCAGGCCGTCATGGAGCAACTGGTCGAGACTGGCCAGGTAAGTGAAAACGAATCGCGCGCTCCCATGTTTCAGAACGTCGTGCAAAAGGCGATGACCAGCGCGCCTCAGCCGCGTCGCCCGATGAACATCGTCGAAAAGATCATTGCGCGTCACGCCTTCGTCAAAGCAGGAAGGATCGGTGTCGAATCTGTCAAACCCGGCGATGCCTTATTCGCCGTCGCGGATGTGCGTTTTTCGCACGAGTATGTCACCCCGATGGCCGCGTCGTTATTGACTCAGGCACTCGGGCCCGGAGCCAAAGTTACCGAGCCTGATTCGGTCTTTGCTTTCCGCGATCACCTCACCTTTCTCAACAAAGTGATGTCACCGAAGCATCGCGAAATGGGCCTGTTGGAAAAGGCGGAAGGTCTTGCCACAACTCAGGAAAGCTTTGCTAGCCGCCAGGGCATCAAGCTCTATGGCGAGAATCCTGAGGGCGGGTCGGAAGCCATCTGCCACAACGCAGTGGTGGAAGATCTCGCTTTGCCCGGACAGATCGTGATCGGTACAGATTCGCATACGTGCATGGCCGGCGTGCTTGGATGTTTCGCGTTCGGGGTGGGCTCAACCGACATGGCTAACGCCTGGTACACGAAAGACATTCGCATTCGCGTGCCGGAAACTGTGCGTTATGTGCTGAAGGGAAAGAAGCGCGAAGACGTCGCGGCTAAAGACGTGATGCTCTACATCCTCGCAACTGATTACATGAAATCAAGCCAGGGCATCGGCAAAGTGCTCGAGTTTGCAGGCGAGGATTTGATGAACTGGCCCATGGATGAACGCGCTACGCTGACGAACATGTCGGTGGAAGCGGGTGGGTTTACCGGCATCATCGAACCCGACGAACACACACTCGCATACATTGTCACCACGCGCGGACTGGATGCAGAAACAGTGCGCAAAGGATTTGTCTACAGCGATGCGGACGCGGAATACGCGGCCGTGTTTGAAATTGATCTCGACGAGATCCGGCCAATGGTGGCGCTGCCGGGCGATCCGCGCAACGGAATTCCGATCGATTCGCTCGAACAGGAAGTGCGCATCGATGCGGCGTATGGCGGTTCGTGCACCGGCGGCAAGATGGCCGACATGGACATGTACGCGACCGTTTTGCAGCACGCGTTGGCGCAGGGCAAGCACGTCGCGCCGGGAGTGCACCTGTATCTGCAGTTTGGCTCGCAGAAGATCAAGCAGTACGCGAAAGAGCGAGGGTACATCGAAATCTTCCAACGCGCAGGGGCTGAATTAATTGATCCAAGTTGCGGCGCTTGTATTAACGCGGGACCGGGGGCCTCGCCTTCGGCGGAAACGGTCACCGTCAGCGCGCAGAACCGGAACTTTCCCGGACGCAGTGGACCAGGAAAACTCTATCTTGCCTCTCCGTATGTTGTCGCCGCGTCGGCGATCGCCGGAAAGATTGTCGAGCCTGATGAGTTCCTGGGCCACGCTGAGTAAACCTTGGCGGGATCCAGCCTTGCTTCAAAAGTCCTTCGACTAGTCTGAAGGATCTGAACTGAATCATCGCCGCAGAGCGGCGAGATGTTTATAGCCGGCCGATTACTCTGCTGGAAAAGTGTTTTCGTCCGCGAAGCGGACTGAATGACAATAGCCCAGCGCTTTAGCGCTGGGTGATGCAGCGAAAGTGATTAAAGTCCGTGCAGCGGACGGCTGAAAAATCGCGCTTCTAATCATGATTCAGTCGTCTGCGGCACGGACATACTTGAAATCTGAATCACTCCCACGGATGAATCGGTGGGCTACTATCATTCGTTGGCTTCGCCGACTTTTGCAGCAAGGCTCCACCCGATTGCTCTTTGCAGAAGAAGTGAGAAGACCGGTGCACTTCTATGAACATTACGTGCCTACGGCACGTCTTTGTTGGTAATCCGGAGAGCGGCCACGCGTACTCTGCTACTGATTACTTCCGTAGCGGTGCAAACTTCAGGGGCGGAGCGACGATCCGCGTTGCCGTCACCGGCTGGCCTTTCAGAAATTCCAACATCCCTTCCTTTATTTTCGGCGACGACAGAAACAGCGGATCGCTATGGACCGCATTTTCAATGATGATGTGAGTGCTATTTGAAAAGCCGGCACGATATTCTTCCGCGTTGCTGATCGGTGTGCGGCCGTCCAACGTGCCGCTGATGAAAAGCACCGGCACATCTGACCGCACAACCGCGCGGAATGTATCACCTAAGTCCGGCGCTTTCCATTCCTGACAAACGTCGGGAAAAGGGAAGTTGGAGATGTCCTCCAGCAGCGTGCCTTTGGCCTCGCGCTGAATCTGATCCCGCCGAGCGGCGGTCATGCCCGAGGCGCAATCCATCATGTAGGACATCGCGTTACCAATGCCATCGCGCGAGATGTTCAGCCAACCTTGCGCGGCGTCGGTTAGGTCGCCCTGCGAAGCCCGGTAAAAAAGCGCAGGATAGACCGCGAGAACGTTAGTGCCGATGTTGTTAGCGGCAATGTATTGCATGACGAACTTGTTAACGATGACCGTAACCTTTTGTTTTGTGCGCGGGTCGGTAATTTCAACCTTGGCAGGCTCGCTTTCCAGGCGATCAAAAACCGATTTCATCAAGCCGAGCAGATCCGGAATGTCTTTGCTGAGTTCCGGATCTGCTTTGACCGCGGCGGCCACGTCCTCAAGGTGCTTTTGCACATTGCTCGGTAATTTATAGGTGTGGTCCGGTCCTTCGGTGCCAGCGAGAATCGCGCGATGAATACTCTGCGGATGGCGCCGAATCGTCGCGAGGGCCAGATGGGTACCGTAGCTTATCGCCCACAGACTGATTTTCTTTACGCCCAACGCCTCACGCAGATCCTCGAGATCGTCAGCACTCTCGTTTGTGTTGTACCCGGTGAGATCGACGCGCTGGAGTTCGCGCCAGAACCGTGCGCAATTGGCAGAACTTTCCTGAATTGCTTTGAGGGCGGCCGCCTTCGAAGGTCCCACATCCAACGGCATGCTCAATCGATCGGCGCACCCGAGATTGGGCTTTGAATATCCCGTGCCGCGCTGGTCGAACGCAATCACGTCCCCGATTTCGCGCAACGCCATGAACAGAGGAAAGCGTGAACCCGAAGCCGCCCCGATGCCGGAGCCACCAGGCCCACCGGCCAGATAGACGATTGGTGCTCCGGGACTCTTCGCAGTGCTTTTGAAACGCACAAACGCGAGTTCAATCAAATTACTGTGCGGATCCGAGCGCTTCTCAGGCACGAGCAATGTGCCAAACTCCGCCTCTGTTTTTTCGCGGGCCGCATTTTCAAAAGTGTAGGGCTTGATTCTAAGGTCTCCCGCCTTTTGTTGGGCCGCCGACGAAGTAGCGGCCAGGATCGAAACCAGGAACAACCAGACACACTTTGAGATGGACATACGCGATGCCTCCTTCTGACGGATCAGCTTAGGGGTTAAAACTAATTTGGTTGTGGCAAGCGCATCATGCGCGTGATGTTTACCGGAGAGACCGCGCCATTCTAGCCGTCAGCGTCTTCGATCTCTGCGATGGCCCAGGTGACTTTGGCTCGCACGCTGGTTTCCGGATCGTTGAGAGCCTGTTTGAGCGCCGACAGCGCGTCGGTGCTGCGAATCTCTCCCAACGCCTCCGCGGCGCCGCTCCGCACCTGTGACTGGCTGTCCGACAAGAGCACGTTGCAGAGCGCTTTCACCGCTCGAGCATCCTTCATTTCACTGAGTGCCCACGTCGCGAGTTCCCTTACGCGCCAATCCGAATCCGACAAACTCACTACGAGAGTTTCGGTGGCGCGATCGTCTCTTAATTCGCCCAGAGCGCGCGCCGCGGCCAGGCGCACCCATTCATCAGAATCGCCGAGCAGGGAAATAAGTTGCGGTACTGCGCCCGCTCTCGACCCGTGCGGCATTGCCGTCAATTCGCCTATGGCCCAGGCGGCGTTACGGCGCACGGTGGAGTTTTCGCTGGTCAATTGGTTTGATAACGGTTCGAATGCTGCGCTGCCCATCGATGCCAAGGCAATCGCAGCTTGTTCTCCGGGCGAAGGATTTTTGAAAGTTTCTAAAGCCGGGCTCCAACGCCCAGTGTTCCAACACCTCAGCAGTTCCGTCTTGTTGTCGTCCCCGAGCATTGAGATCAGCGTCGGAATCGCCTCAACCGCATGTTTGCGACCCGCATCGCAAGCTGCTTGCGCACGCTGCTGAGCGTTGGGCGAGTCAAGCGACGGCTTACTGTCCTGGCCGGTGCGAGTGCTCGTCACGAGCGATTCAGGACTGGTCGCGAAGCCGGCCGAACTTGCCTGGGCAAAGCCGGAACTGACGTACGACTTCAAATCAAACGAAAAACCTGAAATGGAAAACACGACTACGCCCAGCACGCACAGCGCGCCTGCGGTAATAGGCCGAGCAACATGGAGCGCAAGCCGATTTTGTCTTTGAGTGAGCCTCATGATTCTTTCCTCGAGAGCATTTCCGTCGAACATACTCATTATGAAAACCTCAGACCGCACCAGCGTGGTATGGGCCACCCGCACCAGTGACCGCGCGTAAGCCTGAGGCGCCAGCAACACCTGCGTAACCATTTCATCGCAAGCCAGCTCCCGGTCCTGGTGAATCCGGCGCTTGATGAACCAGGTAAGCGGATGAAAAGAGATCGGCAAAGATACCAACTCGCAAAAGAGATTGGTCGCGAAGTCACGCCGTGAGACATGGGCCATTTCGTGGCCGATGATCGAGAGCAGAGTTTCCTCTTCGGCTTCGTTGGCCAGATTTTCGGGCAATACAACGATTGGATTTCGCACTCCGAGAGCCGCGGGAACAACTGTCAGTGGTGAACAGAGGACTCGAACCTCCTTCACCTCCATGGCGGTCTGACAACGTTGTGCAATTGCTTCAACTGAGCGTACGGGGCGAAGTGCGGACTGGCGCAGTTGTTGTTGCGCGCGCCACTGGCGGGCCAGGCGAAAAATCCGAAAAAGAATAAACAGTGCATAAGCAATGCTCAGTGTGAATAACCCGCGTCGGGACGTGTTCACCACTTGCCGCCGCCGGGTGAGCAAAGGATTAGACGCAGCAGCGAGTTCAGGTGCGCCGGCGGCCGGAGTCTCAGCTTTCTGAACAGACGCGGGACTTGACGTGGACTGCGTCAGATTAATGGTCGAGGAAATAAGCGCGGCCGCCGGTGAGAATTGAGTAATGGTCCAAAGAGGGCCCACCACACTCAATATCAAAGTCGCGAGCCAAAGGCCGTGGCGGTAACGAGGCGCGGCGTTTCTCAAACAAAATGATCCGAGCGCAGCGACTGCGAAAATGACTGGAACTTGCCACGCGGCATTAATGACGAAGTTCAGCAAGAGCTCGCTAATTCTGGTCATTGCCTTCTCCTTCGGCCAACAGTTCGTTGAGCCGTGCCAGCTTTTTTGGCGTAAGGTGCCGCGCCTCGATCAGATTCATCACCAGGCCTTCCGCCGAGCCACCAAACCAACGATCAATTAACTCTCCCACAGCATGACCAGTGACCTTGCTCTTGCTCAGCGCCGGGCGGTAGACGTAGGCCTTGTTCTTGAGCACGCGCTTAACTTTGCCTTTACGGTGCAGCACGGTGAGCATCGTTTGGACGGTGGTGTAGGCTAATTCACGTTCGAGTTCTTGTTGCACCATCTGCACGTTGGCCGCCCCCAGTTGCCACAACACGTGCATAATTTCCAGTTCCAGGGGCGTAATTTGATCGCTTTTCCGCCGTGGCATGCGCCACCTCCTATGACTTTAGTAGGTGTATACACGAACGGGTACCGGGCTGTCAACTAAAACTTTAGTAGGTAGTGTTGGTTAAGCGGAAGGGCTTTGCCTCAAAAGACGTGAGCACTTTGAATGGCCGACGCGTAGCGTCGAGGTGAACTTAGCCCGGCCTTGAAAGGGCACTGACATACTTGACGAATCAAGTAATCACATTAAGAGATAAGGCCGAGGCAGCCCGATAGGGCTGCGAGATAGTAGCCGGGGGTTGAGCGTAAGCGATACCCCCGGATCAGATGGCATTGTTTTTTGACCCTGAAAGGGTCACAGAGTTGTCTGGCACCCCTTCAGGGTGCGATTCCTCGATCGATCGGTTCCGGGGGTCTCCGCTACGCTTCGACCCCCGGCTACTTTCCGGCAACCCTGGGGGTTGCGAACCGGGTCGCTTCGTCAAGTATTTGATTGCCCTTTCAAGGCCGGGGCAGGCAGGCGGCGTTAAAAACGAGACTCGTCGCGTAGCGACGATTGAAACAAGTCTCAGGCTTTTTGGTTTCATCGCGTCGCTAACGCGACGCAAGAATATTTGGCCTACTTGATCCCGGCCTGGAAAGGCCGGGCTAAAATCAGTTCGACGCTACGCGTCGCTCTGTGAAAACGGTGTTCACCACTTTTAGGGCAAAGCTAAGTGGAAGTTTGGATGTGGGAATAACAGCTTGCCTCTTGTTTTTATGATCTGTGTAATCTATGTCTTCTACATCGCCAGGCCGCCATCGACCTGCACCACCTGACCGGTGATGTAACGCGCATCGTCGGACAAGAGGAAGCACGCGATGCGGGCCACTTCGCCGGTTTCCGCAAAGCGGCCGAGCGGAATCTGCTCGAGCAACTTTGTCTGGTAGTCCTCATTTAATCCGCTTGCCATGTCGGTGGCTACCATTCCTAACGCTAATGCATTCACGGTGACTTTGCGGCTCGCAACTTCGCGTGCAAGGGCTTTGGTGAGGCCGATCATGCCCGCTTTCGAGGCTGAGTAATTGGATTGCCCGGCCATGCCGACCACGCCGCTGATCGAAGTGATGTTGAGAATAGAACCGCCGTCGTCCTGACGCAGCATTACGCGCAAAGCCGCTTTGGAGAAATTCCAGGCGCCTTTTAAGTTCGTGTCAATCACCGCGTCCCAGTCTTCTTCTTTCATGCGGAGAATCAGCGTGTCGCGCACGATGCCGGCGTTGTTCACGAGAAAGTCGATCCGGCCGAAAACGTCCTTGGCCTGTTTGACCATTCCGGCCGCGCCTTCGGTGTTGCCCACGTCGCCCTGGGTTGCGAGCGCTTTAACGCCCAGCGCTTCAATCTCTGCCCGTAACGCATCGGCGGCTTCCGTGCTCTTCGCGTAGTTGAAGGCGATGTTAGCGCCGCGACGCGCGAGCTCGAGGGCGATCGCCCGGCCAATCCCACGCGTGGCGCCGGTGACGATCGCGGCGCGTCCGGCAAAGTCTTTTCCGTCGTTACTCAATCCTGATTCACCTCAATTGATTGATGCACTTGAACGCACGGCACTATATCAGATTTGGAGTGCGGCGACCTGTAGCCGCTTTTAAAAGCGCTGACAAGTCAGCGCACTCCAAAGTACGCGCTCCCGGTTCTGACCTCTTACCGCGCATGTTAAGATTCACGTTTGCGAATATTCGCTGAAACAAGGGAGATTGTGTGAAGGTAATTGTTCTCGGGGCGGGATACGCCACGCGTCTGTATCCGCTGACTCTTAATCAACCGAAGCCGCTGCTGGGGGTCGCCGGTAAGCCGATGATCGAGCATGTGCTCGACAATCTAAAGCCGATCGACGGCATCGACGGCTTCTTTGTCGTCACCAACGCCAAGTTCACCGGACATTTTCAAGGCTGGGCGGATAACTATCAGACGCTGCACACGGGCGCGCCGATTGCGATCATTAACGATCATTCGACCGACGATTCGAACAAGCTGGGCGCGATTGGCGACTTGAATCTGGTGCTGAATGAAGCCGGGATTGACGACGACATCGTGGTGGTCGCGGGCGACAATCTCTTTAGCGACAGTCTGGAAAATTTTGGTGAGTTCAGCCGGGCCAGTAACGCGCCGGTGTTGGGCGTGTACGACGTGGGCAATCTGGAAGAGATCAAAAAATACAATGCGATCGAAATCGACGACGGTGATCGCATCACATTTTTTGAAGAGAAACCGGCGGCGCCGAAGAGCACGCTGACGGGAATCGCGTTGTATTACTATCCGCGACACACCTTGCCGCTGATCCGGCAATACCTGGCGGAGGGCAACAATCCCGATCAGCCGGGTCGGCTGGTGCAGTGGCTCTATCCGCGGACACCGTTTTACATTTGGCGTGTGCCGGGCATTTGGTATGACGTTGGTTCGAAGGAAACGCTGGAAGAAGCAAATCGAATTTTTGCGCGGCCGGTCACGGCCAACTAAGTGGCACGCGCATCTTGCGCGTGTTCACGGACGAGACGCCTGTGTCACTTCACTGGGTGTTCACGGGCGAGACGCCGGTGCCACTTCATTGGGTGTTCACAGGCGAGACGCCGGTGCCACTTCACTGGGTATTCACGGGCAAGACGTCCGTGCCACTGGTTCACGGGCGAGACGCCCGTGCCACTT
>JADMIO010932577.1_pt1 | contig 88410 bp, 78 predicted proteins | sample 8958161 | NCBI WGS metagenome assembly JADMIO01 (sample SAMN16585339, study PRJNA669376) | soil metagenome | isolation source: Crop rotation soil | place: USA: Cullars Rotation, Alabama | collected 2011
GCCGCGACTTCAAGTCACGTGAATTCCAAGCTTCGGATCCCACTGTGCTGGAAAGGAGGTGACGTCGGCTGCCTTCGACAGGAGCATGACGGCGTTGCCTGGGCCCGTGGCCTCGGCCGGGCGGTGGATCCGCACCTGCTCGGGCTCCCAGCCGGTGCGCGCCAGGATCGTGTCGCGCTCGCGCTCCGCGATGTGTCCCGGCAGGTTGGCCAGCAGGACGAGCCCCTCGGCCGCGATCTCGGATCCGGCCGCGAGGTCGAGGCGCGCGAGGCGGGGCGCCGGCGTCACCTGGATCGAGAAGCGCCCGCCGCCGGCGGGGTGGAACCCCGGCCGCTCGAGGCGGGGGTCGAAGCGCGCGCCCATCCGCTCGAGCACGGGGAGGAAGCTCTCGACCAGGAAGTCCCACGGCGGCGCCGCCGGGTTGTGGGTGCCCCCTTCGAGGGTGAGCCGCGACGGCGCTGCGGCGGTCAGGAGGGCCGGCAGCACGGTCTGCAAGACCAGGGTGGTCGAGCCCGCCGTGCCGATCGAGAAGGTGTAGTCCCCCGGCGCCACGGCGCCGGGAGTGAAGGCCAGCTCGGCCGAGCCCAGGGCGGCCCCGGTCGTGCGGGCGGCCGAGATCCGCTCGGCCGCCCGCACGGCGGTCAGGTGCTGGCGCAAGAGGCCCGGCTTGGCGCGCCCCCGCCTAATGCGCGAGATGCGGAAGGGCTCGCCGGTCACCATCGAGAGGGCGAGCGCGGTGCGCAGCACCTGCCCGCCTCCTTCACCCTGCGCTCCGTCGATGACGACCATCGGTCCCTCTCTTTGGCGTTTTCAGGGCGCCGGGCAGGCTCAGCAGCTGCAGGTGTGCCCTGGTGTGGTGTCGAAGCAGGTGCAGCTGAACAGGCAGCTCGGCCCGGTTTGAGAATATCCCCCCAGGGCCTGCCCGATCTTCGCAGGCTCGAGGACGCGTACGGTCTCGCGGGCGAGTTGTAGCTTTCTGACTGTCTTCTTCATGGCGATCTTCCTTGGGGCGTCAGCCCTTCGTAGGTGAGGCGCACGGCCGTGCGACAAGAAGATCGTAGAGGCTCGCGGGCGTGTCCGGAACTGCATGGACAGGGGGTTCGAGCGGGCCAGCCCCGCGCTTCCCGCATGGCCGTGTAGGGTCAGGCCGGCCCGATGAAAGCGCACCGGCGTGCCGGGCCATGTTGGCCCGTCCATGGTTGGCACGGAGTAAGGCGGCCGAAGGTTTGATCGAGTTACGCAATGACTTCCTTCTCGAGGAGGTCGTGGATTATCTGGTCGCGGAGCCACACAGATAGGTCCGGGTTCGAATCCGGAGTTATGACGCTCGAGGGGTGTATCTGGGTGGGGAGGCGTCTTGAGCGTGGCCCCGTTCGATACCTAGCCGACCTTCCGTTCGTACCAGCTCAAGGCAGGGCCGTCGAGCAGGATGGCCAGATAGTTGAGCAAGTCTCGGCCCAGGATGCCCCACTCTTGGTCGAGAACGAGAAATCTGCCCTTGAAGGTCTTGCCGAGAAGGCTCAGATCGAGCCGAACAACCGGGGCCAGGCTCCTGGTGCCGTCGAAACCGACCAGCTCGATTTTCTCCTCCTGCGCCAGGCTCGCTCCCAAATTCAGGACAGCAGATCGGGGCAAGAGAGTGACGTCGGCGCCAGAGTCGAGCAACAGGGGGATATTCGCTACTGCGGCTCCGGTTGCCGGATCGCGGAGTGTGACTCTTGCCAGTGGAGCCGGCGGATCGAAGAGAACGTCGTCGTAAGAGAACAACTCAGGCGTCCTCGACGACTTCCTTGACGAACAGGGAGGCCTGCTCCGGGTGAGCCAAGCGGGGGCTTCCAATATAAGGTGCCGCCGGGGCGGCCGGTTCGAGGTCTGGAACGACGACGTAGACTCGCGTTTTCTCGGGCAGGTGGGCGCTGCCTGTCAGGCGGATTCGGCCCTCTTCCACGAAGCCCTCGAATGTCGTCACCGGCATCGTCGTTTTGCCTCCAGGAAAAGGCTAGCACAATCAGATCGGATCGAGCGGAGGGTGGAGGATTCCCCGCGCCCGCCCTACCGCCTCCCCGCCGCCCCAACGGCGATACGATCGCGAAAACCAGAAAAGGCCATGAGCCACCCGCTGCATCACCAGCCGGAGGGCGTGCTCAAGAGTCTGCTTGCCCTGCCGGTGAGCCGGCCGGCGAGGCAGTCGTCCTGGCCGGCGAGGGGCTGCTCGATGTCGGCCCCAATCCCGAGCCCTCGGCGAAGCTACGAATCGATTCGGCAAGCTCCCTGGGCTCTCGGCAAGCTTCGTCGGCAACGGCCAGCCCTTGGCGCTCAAACCCTACGAGATGGCGCGCAGCCTGGACGTCGCCTCGGATGGTCGTTCTTTCCTGCTGGGAGCCGATTGGTCTCTTCGCTGCATCAGCTGCGAAGGGACCGAACGCTGGAGGGTGTCGGTGCCGGGGGTGGCGCGGGTGGGTGGGTGATCGGGCACTATTCCTTCAGACGGCCGGCCTGCTGCCGGCCGGCTACCTGGAGGTTGAAGACATGAAGCTCGTGCCCCCCGCCCTCATCCTGCTGGCCCTTCTCGCCCTGGTTCCCGGGACCTTGCTCGCCGCCGGGACGCCGGCGACGGCTTCGACGGTCGCGGCGACGAGCCCCGCCGCTGCCTCGAGCCTCGACGATTTCTTCGCCTCGCTGGCGGGTGGACCGTCGAACCGGAGCGAGATCTCGGCGATCGGCGCCTCGACGATCTGCCAGTCGAATGCCGATTGCCCGCGCGGCTGGCTGTGCTGCTATCCCTGCGGCATTCCCGATTGCAACTTCGTCTGCATGAAGGTGAAGCGCTGCCCTCTGTTCCCCTGAGCGCCGACCCCCCGTTCCGAGCGAAAGCTCCGCTCGCCGCGAGGTGGGCGGAGCTACCCAACCCCCGGTACTTCTGCAACAATGTGCGGCACCATGCGATATGCCCATTGGTCTCGCTTGAGGATCTTGCCTGTCCTTCTGGCGGTCGCTCTCGGCGCCGTCCATCCGGCCCCGGCCGCCGCCCCTGCCGGCCAGCCGGCGCTGGTCCTGCTGGTCCGCCACGCCGAGAAGGCGGCCGGGCCGGGCGCCGATCCGGCGCTCACTCCCGCCGGTACCGAGCGGGCGAAGGCCTTGGCGGCGGCGCTCGAGGAGGCCGGGGTGACGGCGATCGTCACCACCCAGTGGCGCCGCACCCAAGACACCGCGGCGCCGCTCGCCCAGGCCCTGGGCATCAAGCCCGAGGTGGTGGAGGCCGGGGCCGGGGGGCCGGCGGATCACGTCGCGGCGGTGGTGGCGGCGGTGCGCAAGCATCCGGGTGGGGTGGTGCTGGTCGTGGGGCACGCCAACACCGTGCCGGCCCTCGTCGCGGCCCTGGGCGGCCCCAAGCTGCACGACCTCGGCGACAACGCCTATTCGACCCTCTTCGTGCTCGTCCCCGGCCCGGCCAAGGCGCGGCTGGTGACCGCCCACTACGGGGCGCCCGACCCGGCGGGGCCCGCTCGCCCGATGATGTAGCCCACCGCGGGGGCCGATCCGGCATGACGCCCGCCGACGCCCCGCTCGCCCCCGTCCTCGGCGCCCTGCGGCACGACGTGCCGGGCGCCGGCGTCGGCTTCCTGCTGCTGGGCCTCGGCGTGGCCGCGGGCGTGGTGGCGTGGGCGCGCCGCCGGGCGGGCGATCCGACGCTCCTCTACTTCTCGATCGTCACCTCGCTCTACGCCGCGCGGCTGCTCTTCGATCTCACGTCGACGAAGCGGCTGTACACGCCTGCCGAGCCCGCCTGGAGCCATCTGATCCTCGGCCTCACCTATGTCCTGCCGGTGGCCGCGGGCCTCTTCTTCGAGCGCCTGCTGGCGCCCGGCCGGCGGCGCTGGGTCCGCCGGATCTGGCAGGTGCAGCTGGTGCTGGCGGCGGTGGCGATTCCCTTCGAGATCGCGACCCGCGCGCCCGGCGCGCTGCTCGGTCCGTACCATGTCATGGTGCTGGCCGCGGTGCTGGTCGTCCTCGCCTACGTCTTCGGCCCGGGCCAGGAGTGGACGCCGGACCTCACCGTGTTGCGCGCCAGCTTCGCCATTTTCGTCGCCTTCGTGATCTACGAGAACCTGCGCGGCATGGGGCTCACCCCGTGGACCACCAACGTCGAGCCGCTGGGGTTCCTGATCTTCGTCGCCGGCCTGGGGGTGGTGGCGGCGCGCCGCGTCTTCGCCGACGAGGAGCGCCTGGCGGCCATCCGCCAGGAGCTCGCCACCGCGCGGCGGATCCAGGAGTCGATCCTGCCCGGCGAGCCGCCGCGCGTCGCCGGGCTCGACCTCGCCGCCCGCTACGTTCCGGCGGCCGAGGTGGCGGGCGATTTCTTCGAGTTCCTGCCCGCCCCGGGGCGGCGGCTGGGGCTGCTGGTGGCCGATGTCTCCGGCCACGGCGTGCCGGCGGCGCTGGTCGCTTCCATGCTCAAGGTGGCGGTGGCGGCGCAGGCCGGCCACGTCGCCAGCCCGGGCCGGCTGCTCGCCGAAATCAATGCCATCTTCCACGGCAAGCTCAAAGGTCAGTTCATCACCGCCCTCTACGTCTTCCTGGACCTCGAGGCCGGCACGCTGACCGCGGCGAGCGCCGGGCATCCGCCGCCGCTCCTCTTCCGCCGCGCCACGGGCGAGGTGGAGGAATTGCCGCCCGGCGGCGCCGTCCTCGGCCGGCTGCGCCAGGCCGCCTATCCCGAGGTTGCGGTGCCCCTGGCGCCCGGCGACCGCGTGCTGTTGTTCACCGACGGCATCCCCGAGGCCCTGAACGCGGCCGGCGAGATGTTCGGCGAGGAGCGCCTGCGGGCCGCCCTCCTTGGCTCCGGCTCCGCCGAGGCCACGGCGGCGGCGATCGTCGCCGAGGTCGCGGCCTGGAGAGGCCGCTCCGCGTTCGATGATGACCTGACGCTGGTGGTGGCCGGGATCGGCGAGGGCTGATCCGTTCGCGTGGACCAGGGCACTACCCGGCGAGGTTCACCCCTCGCATCTATAGAGTTAATCGCATAGGATGCCGGAACCATCCTTCCTGTGGAAAGGAGACATCCATGTCCGAGGATCGCGAGGAAGCTGCTGAGCTCAGCCGGCGGAAGTTTTTGCGTCTGGGGGCGATGGCCGGGGCTGCCGTCCCCCTGGCGGGGGTGGTGGCGGAGGCGCGCGAGGCGGCGGCCGAGCCGTTCATCGTGCCGGGGCGGGAGGTGGAGGAGGCGACCATCGCCGGCCTGCAGGCGCAGATGGCGCGCGGCAGCCTGTCGGCGGCGGAGCTGGTCGATCTGTATCTCGCCCGCATTCAGTTTCTCGATCAGGCGGGCCCCAAGGTCAACTCGGTGATCACCACCAATCCGGACGCCCGGCGGATCGCCCGCCAGCTCGACACCGAGCGCCGGCGCAGCGGTCCGCGCGGGCCCCTGCACGGCATCCCCATCCTGCTCAAGGACAACATCGACACCGGCGACCGGATGCAGACCACGGCCGGCTCGCTGGCCCTGGCGGGCGCTCCCGCGCCGCGCGATGCCACGGTCGCGGCGCGCCTCCGGGCGGCGGGGGCGATCCTTCTCGGCAAGACCAACCTCTCCGAGTGGGCGAACTTTCGCGGCAACTCCTCGACCAGCGGCTGGAGCGGCGTCGGCGGGCTCACCCGCAACCCTTACGTCCTCGACCGCAACCCGTGCGGCTCGAGCTCGGGCTCGGGGGCGGCGGCCTCGGCCAGCTTCTGCGCTGCGGCCCTGGGCACCGAGACCGACGGCTCGATCGTCTGCCCGGCGTCGATCAACGGCGTGGTGGGGATCAAGCCCACGGTCGGCCTGACCAGCCGCGCCGGAGTGGTGCCGATCTCGCACTCGCAGGACACGGTGGGGCCGCACGCCCGCACGGTGGCCGACGCCGCGGCCGTGCTCTCCGCCCTGGTCGGCGTCGATCCGCGCGACCCGGCAACCGCGGGGAGCGCCGGCCACTTCTCGACCAATTACACCCAGTTCCTCGATCCCGACGGCCTGCGCGGCGCCCGCATCGGCGTCGCCCGCGCCGGCGGCCTGACCGGCTACAGTATCTATACCGACGCCGTGTTCGAGGACGCGATCGCGGCCATGCGCGATGCCGGGGCGGTGATGGTCGATCCGGCCGACATCCCGACGATCGACGACCTCGTCGCCGATCCGGCCGAGCTCATCGTCCTGGTCTACGAGTTCAAGCGCGATTTGAACGCCTATCTTGCCACCCGCACCGGCGTGCCGGTCCACACCCTGGCCGACGCCATCGCCTTCAACACCGCCCACGCTTCGACCGAGCTCAAGTTCTTCGGCCAGGAGCTGTTCGAGCTGGCGCAGTCGGATCCCTTCAGCCAGCAGGAGTACGAGGACGCCCTGGAGCGCAGCCACCGGCTGTCGCGCACCGAGGGGCTCGACGCGGTCTTCGCCGCCCACCAGCTCGACGCCCTGGTGGCGCCCACCGGCTCGCCCGCCTGGACCACCGACCTGGTCAACGGCGACCACTTCCTGGGCGCCAGCTCCTCGCCCTGCGCCATGGCCGGCTACCCAATCGTCAACGTCACCGCCGGCTACGCCTTCGGGCTACCCATCGGCCTGAGCTTCATGGGGCTCGCCTACAGCGAGGGCAAGCTGATTCGGCTCGCCTCCGGCTTCGAGCACGTAATGGGAGCGCGGCGGCCGCCCCGCTTCGCGGCGACGGTCAAATCGGCCCCGGCCGCGGCGGCCCCGAGCCGCGAGAGCGCCTTGGCGTCCCGGGCCCAGGCGCTGCTCGCCGCCCTGTCCTCGCCGCGCCGGCGGCTGCACAGCCTGTAGGATTCCTGTTTGTGCGCCCTCCCGTGGGGGAGGGCGCGTTCGAGGATGAACAGAAAGGAACTCCCATGCGCAAGATGAGCCTCCGGTTGACCCTTCACCGTGAAACCCTGCATCGCCTCGACGGCATCGGCCGCGAAAGGCTCGCCCGCGTCGGCGGGCTCGCCGAGGTCGCGTCGGATACGATCCCGACTTGGCAGCTGACCGAGGAGCCTGTCGTCTGCCTGCAGACCGCGACTACCAGCGATTGAGCCAGGCTGTTCAGCCGACCGCGCGCCCGCTTGGGGTAGGGCTCCGTCTTCCCGGGGAAAGTCTCCGTCCATTTTGGGAGAGCGCTCGTCCATTTTGGGACGGCCCCTGTCCATTTTGGGAGGGCGCTCGTCCATTTTGGGAGAGTGCCCGTCCATTTTGGGAGAGCGCCCGTCCATTTTGGGAGAGCGCCCGTCCATTTTGGGAGAGTGCTCGTCCATTTTGGGAGAGTGCTCGTCCATTTTGGGAGAGCACTCGTCCATTTTGGACGGGCTCATGTCTCCCTGTCTCCCGACGTTCCCGGAGCCGGGATCTGCGCTGGCCGCGCCCCGACGGCTCGATCGAGTGCCGGGCCTGGAGCTCAAGGTCTGGCGGGCCCAACCAGCCACGGGCCTGCGCCAGCTCGCCGCCTGCTTCGAGCGGCTCAATCTGACCGAGGGCACACCCTGATCCTCGAAGTGCTGCGCCTTCGAGCGCTTGAGCCCGTCCTTGCCGACAGGCCCTATAGACGCATTGGCGTGGCCGCTTCGCAGCCACTGATTCCGGCGGTGCAGTATCCGACGCGACACCCTTTCCTCGACCTCAAGCCTATATTTGCCAAGTACTTAGGACCTACCGCTAAACTGAGGAACCAGCTGCCTTGGAGCCAGCCCAGTTGCCGGATAACGATCCCGACCTTCCCTGATCTCCCCAAGGCGCATTGCGCCGAAGGGGGTGGGTGGCTATTAAGTCACGTCTCGACTATAACTTGAACTCACACCCGGCTGTGACGCAATGGCAAGAGCGCACCCGCAAAGCCTCAGCTTTTCGTGAACAGGTGAACGTCACAGCTCTGCCTTGTTGACGCGGATAAGAAGCTCGCGTAGCATCGCGCTAAATCGCAGGAGACACAAGAGAATCGCCGCGAGCTGGAGCGGTAGCGTTCCGAGGCAAATGTATTGTAGAGATGTCATAAGGACTTCGGAGTGGCCGTATGCGGTGAAGCTCAGTTCGAGGTCATACGATAATATCCGAACCAGGACAGGCCAGATGTCGGAAGCAAGCCCGAAACAGCCTTTTGCCATAGATCGCGTCTCGGATGCTCTTTTTGAGGCAGGAAAGCAAACATCGCATGCTTTTAATTTTTTCCTGATCCTGCTTGCAGGTACTTCCCTTCTTGCATTTCCAGAGGATCCCTCGAAGGAGGTTAGTCTGCCAGTTCTGGGTTTCAGCCTAAAAATGTCATATGCAGCAGAGGTTTTGCTCGTTCTTAGTTCAGCTGCGCTGTATAGGTTCTTAGCTTCTCTAGCCATGGAGAGGCTGCTCGGCTCTAAAGCGCAGTTCCTGCTGGAAGAACAGGACGATAGTGGCAATTCCCCTTTCCTGTGGTACCTATTTTATCCATCGTTTCTGCACTTTAGTGGAGCGATAAGTGATTATATCTCGCCCAGAACCAAAGGGTTGGGGATAACCTTTAGGCGTCTATCTGGAGTCCTCGCCAACATTCCCACTACCACCGTCGGTCGGCGGACTTCAGATAGACCCGGGTTGAACGAAACCGCCCGTCGCTCTACCCCGGTCGCCGATCGAAGTCGCCAGCCGTTCCCCTGAGGGTGGCACACCGACTGCTAATGGAGTTTCGATCGAGTCCGCACTGCCTCCCAGCCCGGCCAAACCGGCGTGGCAACGGCCCGGCATGAGCCGGATAGCGACGACAGACCTGGGGGTGGAGGCGGCAGTCCACGGCTTTCGCGTCCTCCGAGCTCGCTGAGCGGTTTGTCGGTTGCATTATATCGCAGTCGCAGGCAGAGCAAGAGCTGGGCGGCCGGGCCGACCGCCGCTGAGAGGTGGGAAGGGCGATCACCAAGTCGGTTCCCTCCCTGACCTCGGCGGCGGCCTCTCCGGCGGCACGAGGCGAAGAGCGCTCAAGTGGCCTTGTTGGCACTGCGGGCAAAGAGTGGGATCCCGGCCGGTCAACCGCTGCACCAGCTCGCTCCAACTCTCTCGGCGGCGGGCAGGGGCCGGTGGCCCCTCTTTGAGCAGCTTTCGGCAGAGGGCCAGCCGTTGCTCCCGGCAGCGGTTGGCCAGAAAGCCGTAGCAGCGGATGCGGACGAAGCGGTCCGGCAGGACGTGAAGAAGAAAGCGGCGCAGGAATTCGTCGGCCGAGAGTGTCATCTCCTTCACTTGGTTGTTGTGTGCGTAGTCCTTCCAGGTGAAGGTGACTTGATCTCCCTCGAGCCGGACCAGACGGGAGTTGGAGATCGCCACCCGGTGGGTGTAGCGAGCCAGGTAGCGCAGCACCCGCTCCGGCCCATCGAACGGGGGTTTGCTGTAGACCACCCACTGCTTGGCGTAGAGAGAATCGAGCAGCGCCTTGAAGCTTGGGGGCTCTTTCAGGGATTCGATCTGGCCGGGAAAGATCAGCTTGCCGGCCTGGTATAGCTCCCGCAGTTGAGCCAGGAACAGGCCTCGGAACAAGCACCCAAGCACGCCCACCGGCAGGAAGTAGTCTGGGCGACAGGAGATCCACCGCTGGCCGTCGGGAGAGATCCCGCCTCCGGGCACGATGCAGTGCACGTGGGGGTGCTCGGTCAGCTTCTGGCTCCACGTGTGAAGCACCGCCAGAAAACCGAGCTGAGCTCCGAGGTGCTTGGGGTCGGCACCGATCCGGAGGAGGGTTTGGGATGCACAACGCAACAGCAGGTCGTAGAGCAGCTGCTGATTTCGCCAGATCAGGGGGGTGAGCTCCTCGGGCAGGGTAAACACGACGTGGAAGTACTGCACTGGCAGCAACTCGGCCGAGCGCTTCTCCAGCCAACGCTCTTTGGCGAGGCTCTGGCACTTCGGGCAGTGCCGGTTGCCGCAGGAGTTATAGACCACCTGCTGGGCGCCGCAATGGTCACACTGGTAGAGATGGCCGCCGAAAGCGGGAGTGCGGCAGTGCTCCAGATCCCACAGCACTCGCAGGTGTCGCTGCGGAAGGTGGCCCTGATGCCGCTCACGAAAGGCCGACCCGAAACGGCGGAGGATCTCCGCCAGCTCAAGCCCTGGGCTTTCGCCCACGAGCCCAAGGGCGCTCTACTTCGGGGCGGGCGGGGCGGCCAGGGTCAAGCGATCGAGCGGGCTGATGACCTGCGACATCCCCCGCGGACCGACGCGGGCGTAGATCATCGTCGTCTTCAAGCTCCGGTGCCCCAACAGCTCCTGAATGTAGGGCAGCTCGGTGCCTCGCTCGAGCAGATGGGTGGCAAAGCTGTGTCTCAGCGTGTGGGCGGTCGTGCGCTTTTTCAGGCCGGCCTTCTTCGCCGTCTCGGGGATCATGCGTTGGACCCGGCGGTCGGCCATCGGCACCTCCCGGGTGCTGCCAAAGAACAACCACGAGGTCGGGCGATACTGTTTGAAATACCGCCGCAGAGTCTCCAAGAGGGTGGTCGACAGCAGCGTGTAGCGGTCCTTGGCGCCCTTGCCTTCCCGCACGCGGATCCTCATCCGCTGGCTGTCGATATCCCCCAACTGGAGCCGCAGGACCTCGTGCAGGCGCAGCCCTCCCGAGTACAAGGTCATCAGCAGAGCCTCATCCTTGAGATTGCTCGCCGCCATCAGCAACTGCGCCACCTCGCCTTCACTCAGGACGACGGGAAGCTTGCGAGCCCTGCGCGGGAAGTGCACATCCTCGATCGCGCACGGCCGGGCCAGGACCTTGCCGTAGAAGAACCGCAGGGCACAAACGGCTTGATTGATCGAAGAGCGCGACAGCTTTCGCTCCACCAAGTCGAGAAGGTAGGAGCGGATTTCCTCGGCCCCCATCTGCTCGGCCGGTCGATGGTGGAACTCGACGAACTTCCGCACCGCCTGGCCGTAGGCCTGGACCGTCCTCTCGCTGTAGTGGCGGAGCCTGAGCTCCTCTTCCAACTTCTGGCGCATCTTTCCCACGATGAACCTCCTTGGGGGGCGAGATTGCCCCTCAAGGCAGGTTGCCAGAAGATGCGACTTGCGTGTCGGATGGGCGAAACGGGAGGGGGTTGCTGGTCGCTACCGCGCAGCGGTTTAGTTCAACCATATACTTGCTGGTTCTGGCAAGCGGATTCCTGTACATCATTGCGCTGGCGCTCAGACTCGCGTTCGCCTACGGCTTTTCGGTTCACTGGGCGGTCGCAATATTTTTATCTGCGTTGTTGTGGTGCGCTTCACTCGTTCTCTTAGTTGATTTTCCTCGTCCGGATAATACGCGAAAGATAATCGCCGACATTGAATCGAATCCGGCGGTAAAGTGAAGCTATGACAACACGACAAGTGGCGCATAACACCTCGATCCACCGGAGAGGGGGTCCGCGCTGCGCTCTATGACCTCTACCTCGGCGAGAGCGAGCTCGGCCTTCTATGGCCTGGAGGCCGCGTCCCCCGCGGACGCCGACCGGCTCGAAGGCCCCCTGCGCGGAATCTGGGCGCACAACGAGGGTCTAGGGCTCGCGCGGGTCCACCGTGAAGGCAAGGTTCTCGTTGTCGTGTGGCACAACGGGGTGTCGCCTTCGTGCTGGGAGGCGGTGAACGCGGGAGTCGTGGAACGCTTGACCGCGCCCTGAGCGGGCCGTGATGAATCGAGCAGACTGCCCCAGTCACGCGCTGCATCGAGGCATCCGCAAGCTGCCCAACTGACGCCGAGCCCTATTTCTCTGCGGGTGCGATCGTTGCGGACCGTATAATGGGGAGATGCGAAATCCCGTCCGAGCCCTCGCCCTGCTGGTGTTGGCCCTGTCGGTGCCCGTGGCGGCGTGCGCGGCTGAGCCCCGCGAGGTCAGGCCCCATCGGTGCCGGGTGCCGGGCTACAACCAGGCCGTGCTCTGCGCCACCTATCCCGTCTGGGAGAACCGCGCGACCCGGCAGGGGAGGAAGATTGGCCTCAACATCGTCATCCTGCCGGCGCTGGGGCCGGACAGGCAGCCCGACCCGGTCTTCGAGCTCGGCGGCGGCCCGGGGCAGGGGATCGTGGAGAGCGCGGCAGGCTGGCCCTGAGCAGCCTGCGCCAGAAGCGGGATTACGTTCTCGTCGATCAGCGCGGCACCGGCCGGTCGAACCCGCTCGACTGCAGTTTCTACGGCAATCCCGTCGACTTCCGCCGCGCCGCTGGCGAGCTCTTCCCGCCCGCCGAGATCCGGCAGTGCCGCGCGAAGCTCAAGAAGGTGGCGGACCTGGCCCAGTACACCACGGCCGCGTTCGCGGACGACCTGAACGAGGTCCGCCAGTGGCTCGGCTACGACCGGATCAACCTGAGCGGCAGCTCCTACGGCACGCGCATGGCGCAGGTCTACTTGCGCCGGCACCCGGAGACCGTGCGCAGCGTGCTGCTCGTGGCCGTGCTGCCGGTGGACCTGTTCCTGCCGCTGCGCCACGCCTATGCCGGCCAGCGGGCGCTCGACCTGCTGCTCGCCGAGTGCGCCGCACAACCCCAATGCCATGCCGCCTTCCCCGACGTCAACGGGGACTTGAGAACGCTCAAGGAGCGGCTCGACGAGGGAGTGACCGTGGCCGTCACGAATACGCGCACGGGCGAGAGGCAGGAGGTGCAGCCGGTCTGGGGCATGGTGGCGGAGGGCATCCGCTTCCTCCTCTACGGCCAGGGCGGAGGGCGCCTGCCGCTCCAGGTCCACCAAGCCATCCGGGGCGATCTCGCGCCGCTCGTCCAGATGGCGATCGAGCAGAGGCTGTCCATCGACGAAACCCTTGCCATGGGACTGTACTTCTCGGTCACCTGCGCCGAGGACCTGCCCTACATCACCGAGCGGATGATCCGCGAGAGCACTCCGGGGACGTTCCTCGGCGACTACCGCATCCGGCAGCAGAAGGCGGTCTGCGCGTTCTGGCCGCGGGGCACGGTGCCGGCGGACGTCCACCGGCTGGTGCGTTCGGACGTGCCCGTGCTGCTCCTCTCCGGCGAGCGCGATCCGGTCACTCCGCCGGAGATGGCCGAGCAGGCCGCGCGCTTTCTGACCAACAGCCTGCACGTGGTCGTGCCGCGCGGCGGCCACGGCGGCGGGGCAGACTGCATTGAAAACCTCACCCGCGACTTCATCGACCGCGCCTCGGTCCAGGGGCTCGACACCTCGTGCGTCGAGGACGTCAACGGGCCGGTGACGTTCCTGCTGCCGTAGGTTCGAAATTCCCTCTTTCCACCGCGGTTGGAGAACGCCGCCAACACATCGAGACCTTGCCGCAGAGACACTTCGATGATGACCCCCAGCAGTTTTTTGGCGGGCACCTTTTCGCCGGCGGCGCGCAGCCTGTTGTAGGCCAGGGCACGAACCCTGCCTTCCTTCGTGTCATCGTCGGCGATCTTGCGCAGTGCCCCTGGGTCCGGGTTTTCTGCCAGCAGCGTGGACCACAGGCCGAGGGCGGCGTCCGCTATCTGAACCAGTCGGGGAAGGTGGCGATCTTCGAGGGTGCAGGCAATCCCGTGGAGGGCTTGGCGAAAGAATTGGTTTCCGCTTCCCAGCCCCTCGTCAACCAGATCGGCCCTTGGGACAGGCAGCGCCTACCGCCACTGAAGGCCGGAAAGGTAGGGCGCCACCTCCCGGCAGCAGATCCGACGGATCGGACCGATCGGACGGATCCGACCGAGGGGGTGAGGGCCGACTCGCGGCCCGCCCCCTCCGGTTGGCTCACTGAATGCGGAGGGCGGTGATGAAGACGCCGACGTGACCGACCGGCCAGCCGTCGAGGCTGTCGTAGACCCCGCCGGTGGTCGACAACCCCCAGTACGAGGCGTAAACGTAGTAATAGCCCGGCGCCAGGTCCCAGTTGTAGATGACCTCGGGCTCGTGGTGGACGACGCAGTTGGAGCGCGCCGGCTGAGTCAGGTGGAGCTTGACCAGGTTCCCCGCGACGTCGTAGAAGCCGAAGTTGATGCGCGAGCCGGCGTTGACGACCCCGGACGGATAGAGCGGAGTCCCCTGGAAGACGTCGTTGCTGAATGCCACGTAGGCGTGCGCGACCTGGCCGCAGTGCTGGTAGCCGGTGCTGCTCATCTGGCCGTACAGGGTGAGGTTGGGAGCGTAGAAGTAGGGCCGGGGCGGCGGATTGAAGGGTGCGGGCGGCGGCGCGGGGGTGCCACCGCCGCCGATTCCACCCCCGCCGCCGCCCCCTTCGTCGATGGGGTTGATCGGCTCGAAGGGGGCGATGGGATCGTTGGGCTGGTCGGGGATGAATCCTTCATCGGGCATGGCGCGCACGGCCGGCGCGGTGGCGAGGGCGAGGAGGACGGCGAGGCCTCCCAAGAGGACGGGGATGCGCTTCTTCAGCATGGGCATGGCTCTCCTTGAGATCCGAAGGCAAAGGTGGCCCCCGCGGCGGGGGCTTCTCGGCTCTGTGCGGGGCTAACGGCGAGCCGGGGGAAATTGGCTCGCGCTTTGTTAGAATGGCGGCCGCGCCGGGTCGCGCGACGGAGAGATCGCCGTGAAGAAAAAAATGAGACTCAACAAGGAAACCATTCTTCGCCTGCCGGGGTCCGCCCTGGGCGGCACCGATGACTTGCCGGCCGTGCCGGTGCTCGCCCAGCCCACGTCGTTCGCATTCTGCACGGCCTGCTGCGGCTGGGACTGCGGCTCCACCATCAACCAGTAGGTCTCTTATCCCCGCCAATCCCCGTAGAGCTGGAACGAAGCCCAGAAGAAGGGGAAGCCATCCTTCGCTCCCCGGATCTGGGCCCCCCGCAGGGCTTGATCCTTGCTCTGGCCGCCCCGCAGGTTCTCGTAGAACCGGCTCATGAAGCCGGCTGTCGAGGGGTCGGCGATCTCCCACAGGGCGGCGACGACGGAGCGCGCCCCGGCGTACTGGAAGGCCCGCGTCAGGCCGATCAGCCCCTCCCCGCCCCCATCCCGGCCGAGCGCCGAATCACAGGCGGAGAGGGTCACCAGATCCGCATCGAGGTGCATTTGCTCCATCACCTCCCAGGCTTGCAGGAGGCCATTGCCGCCGTCCGGCCCCGGCGTGCTCAGGGACAGGGCCGAGTTCAGGGGGTTGCGCTCGTCGAGCAGGCCGTGGACGGCGAAGTGGATGAAGCGGGCGTCCGGGCCGAGGGCCCTGGCCTGCTGCTCGGTGGCCTGGTCGCCGAGGTAGGTCCGGGACGCCGGAAAGAGCCGGGCGATGGCTTCGACCTCCGTCCGGCTCTCCGGCAGGGGCGGCAGGCCGGGGCGGCTCGAAGGATCGCCGAACGCCACCAGACGTCCGGCGCCCGCGGCCCCGGCCGCGCGGCGCCGTTTCTGGAGCTCGCGGTAGGCGGTGACCGAGACGGCGAAATGGAGCGGCTTCCATTCGACCAGGAAGCCCCCCTCGCGCACCAGGGCGGCGAAGGGGAGGACGTGGAGCACGCCGTCGGGAACGATCAGCACCCGCTCGGCATCGGCCAGGAAGGATTCCGCCGGCCGCAGCAGCAGGTCATAGAGGGCCTTTCCCTGCGCCATCAGTACCTTGCGGTTGAAGCGGTCCTTCCGGATGGCGTCGCGAAACAGGGTGACCCGCCGCTCGAGCTCCGCGGACCCGATCTCGATCGGCTGGACGGCGAAGCCCGGGCCCGTCGCGCCGACCGGGCGCACCAGGAAGAGCAGGGTGCGGCTCTCGGCGGTCGAGAAGGTCAGCAACACCGTGCCGGGATCGAGCGCCCGCCGCACGCCGGCGAGATCGAGGGGCTCGGGAGCGCGCCGCACGGCCAGAGGGAGGGATTCGGGGAACAGGTCGGCGAGGATGCGCTCCTTGCGCCGCTGAATGTCGCGCAGCTTCCCCTGCGCGCGCCAGATCGACGGCAGGTCGCGCTGCGGCGCCACGCTCTGCCGGGCGAGCTCCGCCTGCAGGGCATCGTAGGCCGCGTTGAGCTCCGCCCATTGCGCCGCCTGGGGCCCCGGCAGCTCGGCCGACCGGACGTCGCGTTCGGCCAGCTGATCGAGAAAGGAGCGCGCCCGGCCCCGCTCGAGCACGTCGAAGGCCTTTTCGCTCTGCCCGAGGTCGAACAGCGCGCCGGCGCAGGACCGGTAGTTCTTGGCGAACCAGAAGCCCCAGCGCTGCCGGGCTTCGGCCTGGGTTGCGAGCCGCTTGCGATAGCGTTCCACGACGTCGACCGCGCGGCAGAGGTGGTCGGCGCCGGCCTGGCCCTTGGCCAGCCGTTGCTGGACCAGCCCCAGGTCGGTGAGCACGTCTGCCGTCTCGGGCTCGTTCGGCGCCAGCCGGTCGAACAGGGTCAGGGATTCGAGCAGCCAGCCTTCCGCCCGTTTGAGGTCGCCCAGGTTGGTCGCGCTGTTGCCGAGCCCTTGCAGGATGCCGGCGGTCACCCGGCTTTCGGGCGCTTCTTTCTGCGCCAGCGCCAGGGCCCGCTGCCACAGGCCTTCGGCGGCCGCGGGATGGCCGAGGAACAGCTGGGCCGCGCCGGCGAACGCCAGCCGCCCGGCCAGGTACAGGCTCGCCGGCGTCGCCTTCTCCTCGATCTCGATCGCCCGCCGGTAACGTTGCGCAGCAGTCGCCAGGTCACCGTCGCTCGCCGCGTCAGTCCCCCAGTCTTGCCAGGCTTGGGCGGCATCGGAGCTGACCGGAGCGAGCGCCTCGAGGATCGCGAGCGCCTGGCGGAAGAAGGGGGCGGGGGCCTCGGCTCCAGCGGAGAGGCTGGCGATGCCTGCCAAGCCAACGAGGCTGCGGGCGGCCGCCAGGCTCCGCGGAGCGGCCTTGCGGTCCAGAGCGAGGGCGCGCCGGTAACAGCTTTCCGCCAGGTCCCAGATCCGCCGCTGCTTGAAGGTATCGCCCCACTCGCGCAGCAGCTGGGCGGTTACCGGGTCGGCCGTTGCCCGCGCTTCTCGCGGGGCCAACAGCTCGTGATAGAGGAGGTCGGCTTCGCTCCAGCGCTCGGCCCGGTCCAGGGCCCGGGCCTCTTGCACCGAAAACCAGAGTGCGAGGTCGTCTTGACCGGCGGCCGCCGAAGCCGCCGCCCGGCGCCAGTGCTCGAGGCCCGCGTCGAGCTGGCCGGCGGCGATCTGCCCCTGGCCCTGGCGGTAGGCGGCGAGCGGCTCTGCCGCGAGGACCGGGCGCAGCTCGATCTCCTGCCAGGGGGATGGAAAGCCCCCCGGCAGCGTCCAGGTGCGCGGCTCGCCGCCCCGCGTCCCTGCGAGGGTGACGCTCCGGCGCGGCAGCTCCTCGGTGAAAGGGAGAATCAGGTCGAAAGGAATGCGGGTGGGGCCTCCGGCCGGCTCAGCCCCCCAGCTCTCGATGACGTCTCCGGGTGCGAGCCCGGCGCGGGCGGCCGTGGTCCCGGGTGGGACGCTCTCGACCACCACTCCCGCACTTTCCGGTGCGGCGGCGCGGGCTCCTCCTGCGAGGGCGGCCAACCCCCAGGCGATGGCAAGGATCCGGCCTGTCTGGGGGAGGCGCCAGCAGCTCCGGGCGGTGCTCATGAACTCGCTGGCGCTCAGACAATTGCGCTCCGTCCTCGCTCGCTGGCGCCTCTCCCAGACGACCATCGCGCGCTATCCGGCGATCTTCAGCTCATAGGTCGCCAGGTCCTGCGCCTGGCCCTCGCGCAGGCCCTGAGCGGAGATCTCGTAGGTGCCGGGCGGCAGCAGCGGGCGGGAGAGGGCGAGCTGAAGCGCCCCCTGCTCCGACAGCTGCAGCGCGTCGCTCTGCCAGAGGACGCGCGACGCCCCGGCGGGCCGGACGACGATCCGGTAGCGGGGCCAGGTCTCGCTCTCCGCGAGCTTCAGGACCACCGTCAGGTACGGGGCGCCCGGCGGCCAGCGATAGGCGTCGTCGCCGTCCCCGCGCAGCGCGCTCGCCGGATAGAGGATGGCGACCGGCAGGTTGAGCAGCGGCTCCCGGCCGGCAGGGGAGGCCCGGGGGGCCCGCTCCAACTCGGCGAGGCGCTCGGAGAGCCGCCGCTCGCCGGCCTCGCGCTCCCGCAAGGCCGCGGCCAGGGCGGCCCTCTCGCGGGCGCTGGCCTGCCGCTCGGCCGCCAGGGTGCGCGCGGCCGCCTGGCGCTCGGCGAGGAGCGCGCCCGCCTGCTGGCTTCGGGCGGCGCTCCACCCGAGCCATCCCGCGGCGAGCAGCCCGAGGAGCCCGGCCGCCAGGGCGAAGAGCCCGGAGCGCCGAGGGTGGATCCGCTTCCGGGTCAGGGGACGCACGACCGCCGGGGCGGGCGCGGCGACGCGGGCCAGCTCGGAGGCCGCCAGCGCTCCCCGGCAGAGGTGCGGACGCAGGGCGGCTCGCGGGAGATCGGTCGCGGCATCCAGGCGCAGCCGCAGGGGGCCGAGCGGCGAGTCGACCCGCAGATCGTGGGGCCCGAGGAGCGGATGGGTGTCCGCGGGCACGGCGCGGAACGCCCCGGTCGCGCCCTCCTCGAGCAGCAGCCAGTGGACGGGAAAATCGGCCGTCGCCTCGAGCAGATACAGGTCGCCCGGCCGCGGGCGGTCGCCGGCGCGCTCGTCCAACGCCTCCTGCGCCCGGCCGGCGGCGGCGTGGGAGGCGGCGAGGAGGTTGCGCTGGTGGATGGACAGCGCCGGCGTCGGCGATCGATTCATGGTCGCCCCTCCCAGCCCGCGGCAACGAGCGGCGGCCGTGCCGGCGACGGCAGGCGGCGCTGCGGCCTCTCCCGCCCCGCGAGCCCGGCCGGCGGCTCGCCGGCCTGCACCTCGGCGACGAGCCGCTTCAGGGTTGCCAGAAGCTCCGGCAGGCGGGCGCGCGGGATCCCCAGAAGCTCGGCGAGCTTGCGCTGCGAGAGGCGTTGCTCTTCGGCGGCGACACCGGGCCAGACGCCGGGCTCCCTTTCTTCCAGGGCGCCGGATTGAACCTGCAGGAAACGCCAGAGCGTCGCCAGGTAGCCGCGGGTCGCGCCGTCCACCGGGGCCTGGCGGATGGCCTCGGCGACGCCGGCGAGCAGCCGTTCAAGGCTCTGCCGCGCCTCGAGCGGCAGCCGCGGCCCCTCGCTCCACAGCGCCGCCCCCGCCCTGGGATCGGCGGGCAGCAGCTCGGCGCGGATCCCCTCCTCGTCGGCGAGCAGGGCGGCCCAGCGCTGCCGGGCGTCGCTTTTGAGCGGATCGACCACGTCGCGGAAGCGGAAGGCGGCGATCCCGTGGCCGCCGAGATCGCCCAGCAGCCGGCGAAGCTCGGCGACCACCGCCGCCTGCTCGCCCCCCTGGGCGGTCAGCAGGCCGGGCAGCAGGCCGTCGTTCCACGGCGCCACCAGGGGGGAGAGGCGGGCCTCGCAGGCGGCTTCGCCCGGCTCGGGTACAAAGCCCAGCACGGTGTCGTTGCGCACCCGCGGGTTGCCTTCCCAGAGATGGAGCTCGCCCGCCGAGAGCGACTGGAGCGCCGCGCCGCGCACCATCTCGAAGATGCGGAAGCCCAGCGGGTCCTGCTGCTGCTGGCGCTCGAGCAGGAAGTGGCGCAGGTTCAGGTGGACCAGCCCGTCGACGTTGGGCTTCTGCGCCAGCTGGCTCTTGAGGCTCCCCAGCCGCTCGACGAAGACGAAGGCGTAGAGGTCGGCGGTCAGCTCCTCGAGCGCGCCGCCGCCCGAATGGCCGGGGCTCTCCCAGTAGGCCCAGCCATAGACCCCGAGATAGCTCGGCGAGGTGGCCCAGAGCCCCCGCCGCTTGAGCTCGCCGCCCAAAAGCGTGCGCAGGCGCTCCCAGACCTCGACGAAAAGCTCCTCGCCCGCGGACTGTTCGAGCAGGCGGACAAAACGGGTGAACAACGGCTCCACGCGGCCAGTCTACACCCTCTTGTCGCGGGCTCGGCCGGCGAGCCAAAGGGCGAAAAGGCGCCGTTAACCCCGATGGGAAGCCTTACTCCAACCCGTAGCGCTTCAGCTTGTCGTAGAGCGTGCGCAGGCCGATCCCCAGCCGCTCGGCGGCCTTGCGGCGATTGCCGTCGAGATCCGCCAGGGCCTGCTCGATGGCCTCGCGCTCGAGGTCGTCGAGGGTGGTGGCGGCGCCCTGGCCGGCCCTGGCCTGGGTGGCCGGCGGCGCGGTGCGCAGCGCGAAGTGGTGGGGCTCGAGGCGGCTGCCGTCGGCCAGGATGGCGGCGCGCTCGAGGGCGTTGCCGAGCTCGCGGATATTGCCCGGCCAGTCGGCGGCCTCGAGCCGGGTGGCGGCCTCGTTGGAGAGGTGGAGGCCGGGTTTGCCGAGATAGGCGCCGGCGCGCTCGAGGAGCGCCTCGGCGAGCGGGCGGATGTCGCGCCGCCGGGAGCGCAGGGGGGGCAGCAGGATGGGGAAGACGGCCAGCCGGTGGTAGAGGTCGTCGCGGAAGGTGCCGGCCGCGAGCATCGCTTCGAGGTCGCGGTTGGTGGCGGCGATCCAGCGCACGTCGGCGTCGAAGGCGCGGCTGCCGCCCACCCGCTCGAAGCGGCGCTCCTGGAGGACGCGCAGGAGCTTGGCCTGGAGCTCGAGGCGCAGCTCGCCGATCTCGTCGAGGAAGAAGGTGCCCCCCTGGGCGAGCTCGATGCGGCCCGGGCGGGACTTGGCGGCGCCGGTGAAGGCGCCGCGCTCGTGGCCGAAGAGCTCGCTCTCGAGCAGCGTCTCGGAGATGGCGGCGCAGTTGATCGCCACGAACGGCCCTTCGGCGCGGCGGCTCGCCTGGTGGATGGCGCGGGCGGCGACCTCCTTGCCGGTGCCGCTCTCGCCGAGCAGGAGGACGGTGGCCTCGGTGGCGGCCACCTTGCGGATCGCCTCGACCGCCGGCGCCATGGCGGGGTCGCCATAGGAGAGGCGCGGCTCGTCGGCCTCGCGGGCACGGTGGGAGCGCTCGCGGTAGCGCGACAGCTCGCGCCGCTCGAGGGCGCGGCGGGCAAGGAGGCGCAGCTCGGCGGGGCTCGAGAGCGGCTTTTGCAGGTAGTCGAAGGCGCCGAGCTTCATCGCCTCGACCGCCGAGTCGACCGAGCCGTAGGCGGTCAGCACCAGCACCTCGAGCTCCGGCTGCTCGGCCTTGACCCGACGCAACAGCTCCAGGCCGTCGAGGCGGGGCATCTTCAAATCGGTGACCAGCAGGTCGTAGCTGCGGCGGGCGAGCTCCTCGAGCGCCGCCTGGCCGTCCTCCTGGGTCTCGACGCTGTGGCCGTCGCCGGCGAGCGTCTCGGCCAGGAACTCGCGCAGCCCCTCCTCGTCGTCGACCACCAGGATCCTCGCCATGGCCTTTCCCCCCCTATGCTTTGGGAATGCGCAGGTGAAACTCGGCCCCGCCCCCGGGGCGCCGGGCGGCGGTGAGCGTGCCGCCGTGCATCTCGAGGATCCGCCGCGCCACGGTGAGCCCGAGGCCGGTGCCCTTCGAGCGGGTGGTGACGAAGGGCTCGAAGATCTCCTGCTCGCGGCCGCCGGGGAGGCCGGGGCCGCGGTCGAGCACCGAGACCACCAGCGCGCCGTCGGCGAGCGCGGCGCGCAGCCGCACCGGCGAGCCCACCGGCGAGACCTCGAGGGCGTTGCGCAGCACGTTGGTCACCGCCTGGCTGAAGCGCGCCGGGTCGAGCGACCAGACGGCGGGGGCGCCGGCGGTGTCGAGCACGATCGGGTCGGTGGCGTCGCCGCCGCGGTGGAGCGGCGCGCTGCTCAGCTCGCTCGAGCCGGTGGCCGCCTCGCGGGCACAGTCGGCGAGCAGGGCGGCGGGGGCGGCGTCCTGGCGCTCGAGCGGCCCGCCGCGGGCGAAATCGAGCAGGTTGTTGAGCAGCACCTCGAGCCGCGCCGCCTCGCGGGCGATGCGGCGGGCCTTGCGGCCGGCCGGGTCGGCGCCGGGCAGCTGCTCGGCCAGCAGCTGGGCGTGGCCCTTGAGCGAGGCCAGGGGATTGCGGATCTCGTGCGCCAGGACGGCGCTCATCTCGCCCAGGGAGGAGAGGCGCTTCTGCTGGTCGACCTGGCGCTCGGCGTGCTCGCGCTCGCGGGCGAGGCGGAAGAAGACCACGCCGGCCAGGGCGAGCATGGCGGCGGCGGCCGAGGCGGCGGCCAGGGTGCGCGCGCTGCCGACGGTCAGGCCGCGGATCGCCGAGGCCTCGAACTCGAGGACCAGCAGGGGGCGGCCGGGCCTGCCGGAGTCGTCGTCCCGGTCCGGCCGGTGGGGAGGCGGCAGCCGCACGATGGCGCGGTAGACCGCGCCGCGCGCCTCGAAGACGGTGAGGCTCTCGTGCGGCGGGGGGAGCGGATCGGGAATCGGGAAGGATGGCTTGCCGGCCGCGATCATCCCCCGGCCGTCGGGATGGAAGAGGGCGACGTAGCGCAGGCCGGACTCGGCGCCCGCGGCGACGATGCGGCCGAGCAGGGCGGCGGTCGGCGGGCCGTGCTCCGGGCGATTCGAGAGCGACTGCCGGATCGAGTGCAGCAGGATCTCCCCCTGGCCGCGCGCCAGCGCGGTCGACGAGCGCTCGATTTCGCGGTAGCTCGCGAAGGCCAGGGCGACCAGCGTGCCCGCCAGGGCGAGGCAGGTGGCGAGCAGACCCCAGCGGGCGGCGGCGGCATGGGCGGGCCTCGACACGGGAGACATGTTGTATCGCATCCGGACGGTCGAGGAAAATCAAGGCAAGCCCCATGCCAGGAATCGGCCCGGGCGGGCCGCCAGGGCGAGCCCGCCCCGCGGGGCGGAATCCGCACGGCCCGGCGTGCGAGATCCGCACGCCCGGGGCGAAGAATGGACGACAGGGTGTCGTCGCGCCATAATCTTTCCACCTACCGAGAGGAGAGCCCGCCATGAAAATCGCCATCGTGTCGCTGTGCCTGACCCTGACGAGCTTTCCCCTGGCCGCCAAGACGGCCCCTCCGGCCGCCGGTGCCACGGCCTCGCCGGAGAAGCCCGGCGGCCAGCCCTACCGCGTCGGCGGCAACGTCTCCCGGCCGGAGAAGATCAGCGGCGAGCCCCCGGTCTACAACGACGCCGCGCGCAAGAGCCGGCTGCAGGGAGTGGTGATCGTCGAGGCGATCATCGACGAGAACGGCGACGTCACCAACGCGCGGATCCTCAAGGGCCTGCCGATGGGGCTCGCCGAGTCCGCGGTGCAGGCGGTCTCCGGGTGGAAGTTCAAGCCCGCCATGCTCGAGGGACGGCCGGTGCCGGTGTACTACACGGTGACCATCAACTTCCAGGTGGACGATTGGGACCCGCAGAACCTGCTCGACCTGCTGGCCCGCGACCGCGCGGCCGCTGCGCCGCCCGCCGACGCCGAGGTGCTCCACCGGCTGTCGGCCGACCTGGGCGCGAAGCGGCGGACCCCGGACGAGGCCTGGCATTGGGCCCAGGACTACCACGGCGACAGCCGCGCCCTGGTCCTGATCGGCGCCGGCAGCTACGCCGTGGCGCAGGCGGGGGACCCCGCCCTCGAGCCGCGAGCGCGGGCCGAGCTGCGCGAGATCGCCGGCAAGGCGGCAGACCTGGCGCTCGAGGCGCAACCCGACCTGGCCGACGCCATGGCTTTCAAGGCCCTGGTCCTGCGGGAGAAGGCCAAGGGCGCGACCGACCCGGCCGAGAAGACGGCGCTGGCCGACGAGAGCACCCGCCTGGCCAAGGCCGCCTACGCCATCTATCAGGCAGCCCACCCGGTGGCGGCCCCGGCGGCGCCGTAGCCATCCGTGAGGTCCGCGATGCGCAGAGCCCTGTCGCCAGTTCTCGGTGTGCTGCTGGCCGTTGCGCTCGGCGCGTCGCCGGCCAGGCCGGCCGACCCGGCGAGCGTGGAGGTCGGCCGCTACCACCTGCAGAGCAACGCGTGGGTCAACCTGCATCAACGGCTCCTCTACGAGGCTCGCTTCGCGGAGCAGCCGCCGGCGGCGCTCGCCGGTGAGGACCTCGCGCAGTGGCGCAAAGCCGTCGAGGCGTACCGCGCCTTCCTCGGCAAGCGCAGCCCGATCTTCGACGGCGAGCTCATCGCGCTGAACGCCACACTCTCGGCGACGAGCGCGGCCAAGCTTCCCGCTTCGATCCCCAAGGCGGCGTCGGCGGCGCTCGCGGCGACGATGCCGCTCTACCGGGCCGTGCAGTGGCCAGAGGACGACCGCGCCAACCGCTTCTGGATCGCCGTCGCCCGGCCGCTGCTTCAGTCGGCGGGCGAGGAGGAGCTCGCCCAAGCCCACGCCAAGGCGTACGGGGTGCCGTTCCCGCAGCGCATCCGGGTCGACGTCACGACGTTCGGCTGGGAGTTCGGCTCCTACACGGTGGGGGAGGGGGAGTCGGCCCACGCGGTGATCGCCAGCATCGTGCCGGGAAACCAGGGCTTCCGGGCGCTCGAGATGCTGCTGCACGAGCCCTCGCACGCCATCGTCGCCCCCGCCTCGGGGGCCATCGGCGCCGACCTGGCGCGAGCCGCCAAGGAGCTGGAGATCCGGCCGCCGTCGAACCTCTGGCACGCGCTGCTGTTCTACACCTCGAGCGAGCTCACCCGCCAGGCCCTCGCGCGGCGCGGGGTGGAGTACCGGCCGGTCGTCCTCGACATGTACGAGCGCGGCTTCCGCGGCTACCGCAAGGCGCTCGAGACGCACTGGCAGGCCTACCTCGACGGCAAGGTCTCCCGCGACGAGGCGGTGCGCCAGGTCCTCCGCGCGACCGCGCCGGCGAGGGCGCTGTGATACTCTGACCCCACCAGCGAAGAGATGGACTCGGAGCGCCCGGCGGGCTTCCCTGCCGGGCATATGGGGCTGATGAGGGGTCGGACGTGCACGGGAATCTTTTCAGGCTCGCCACAGGAGCCCTGCTGCTGCCGATCGCCACCGGGATCGCCCTCGCCCAGACCCCTCCGGCGCCCGCGCCCTCCGACGACGGCTTCGAGGTCGTCGAAGTCGATCTCAACGGGCAGATCTTCAACCGCGTCCTTCCTTTCGACGTGCCGTTCGTCCTTACCGGCGCGGTCCCTCCGGGGATCACCTCGCTCGAGGTGCGTTGCTGGAAGCTCGACTTCGACCGGAAGAGCCGCAAGCCCATTCTCGTCACCGAGGACGATCTGACCAGCAAGCGCGTCCCGCAGGATGGCAACTGCTGGGAGGATGGGCCGCGGATCTGGCGCAACACGATCGATCCCGCCGCCCCCAATCCGAGGTTCCGCGTGCTGGTGCCGCCGCTGGAGGCCGAGGAGGCCTATCAGTTCAAGCTCAGCTTCGAGAAGCAGGTGACTCCGGACGAGGCTCAGGCGTTCGCGCAGAAGGTCGAGGGGGTCCTCGACGCCGCCCTCTGGGGGGACCCGCGGAAGACGGCGGAGCTGCCGCTCTCGGGAGACCTCACGGTGGATGAGGTCCGCGCGATCCGCGGCCAGCTCGTCGAGGCGCTGAAGCAGGTGACGGGCGCCGACCGTTTCCCGGAGCCGGGGACGATCTTCAACGAGCAGACCCCCTTCGAGGCCGTCCGCAACGAGTTCAACCAGCTCCTGCTGCCGGTGCGCAACGCGCAGGGGCAGATCGAGTCCAACATCGCGACCTATGAGGGGGAGATCGCCCAGCTCAACCCCCGCCTGCAGCAGCTGCGCGACGATCCGGCCCTGAGGCGGCTCAAGGATGCGCTGGCGGCACGGGCGGCGACCGAGCCGAGCCTCCAGGCCTTCTCCGAGACGACCGCCGCGGCGCTGGCGGTGGCCGACGCCCCCGTCCTGCTGCGCCGCGACCGGCAGAGCGCGGCCATCCTCGCCGCCTTCGTGCAGAGCGCCGGAGCCTACTTCTCCGGCGCCTCGGCAAAGATGGGCAAGCTGCGCGCCCTCCTCGCCGGCCAGCTGGTGGCGGCGGACGGTTCCCCCCAGCCCGCCTTCGCGCCCCTGGTCGCGGCCGGCCAGCTCTCGCGGGAAGACCTGGCGGGGCTGGCAGCCATGGCCCAGGACCGGGCCCTGGTGGGCTCGGCGGACCGCGCTCTGAAGCGGGTGGGGGGGAGCGTCCTGGACAACCTCCAGAGGTCGCTCGACGACCGGGCGCGGGCTGCTGCTGCTGCCGCCGAGGCCTACCGGACGAAGGTCGAGACGATGATCGTCGTCGCCGGCTCGACCACCGGCAGCTTCCAAACCCAGAGCAACAACTACATCAGCGCCGACACCGGCGTCGCCTGCGCCCCCGAGCTCTCCTCCTGCAGCACGTACGCCGGCACCAACATCTACTTCCGGCCGGTCAACAAGGCCGCCCCCTTGAGCCAGTTCGGAAGCTTCTTCAGCCGGCCGAGCCTCTCCCGGCGGGTGTCGGTCACGCTCGGGCTCACCGTCAACGGCATCGGTGACGAAAAGACCCGCCAGGACCTGTTCGGCAACCAGTCGCTGGTCCTGGGGTTGGGGGCGCGCCTGACCAACTCGGTGCGGCTCACGGCCGGCAGCCTGGTCTTCAAGAAGCTGAGCCCGAACCCCTTGAGCACGGACACGAAGCTGACCACCACCTATTTCCTGTCGTTCTCCTTCGACATCGACGTGGTGCCGGCGCTGCGGGGGATCGGCGGCCTGTTCAGGCCCTGAATGGCGTCCGAAGGAGACGAAACATGGCGATCGTGATCGACGAGCAGTTGACCGCCTCTCCCACCCGGGTCGGCCTGCCCAGCAAGTCGGTCGTCCTGCGGCAGACGCTGCATTCGGACCTCGGGGGCGAGTCGGCTACGCTCACCTACAGCCTTTCCAAGGCCCACAACGTCTCCTTCGAAGTGGCGGGCGGACCGGTCAAGCAGATCGAGCTCGAGATCCAGGTCCCGGGCAACGCCACCGAGCGGCCGGACACGGTCCAGCTGATGGAGATCGGCGGCGGCACCGAGATGGCCCAGGTGACGATCAAGATGTCGATCGCCGGCGAGGACAACACCGTCAACGGCAGCGTCACCCTGGCGATCCAGCAGGACTGAAGGCAGGCCGTGATGAAATCCCGCTCCGCGCTCGTGCTCACCTCGGTCCTCTGGGCGTCGTTCGCCGGGTGCTATGACAAGTCGGACTACTCGCCGACCGCGCCGCTGGCCAACCAGGTCATCACCCTGAGCTCGCCGAGCGGTGCCACGAGCCTGCCGGCCGACGGCTTCTCCCGCCTGCACCTGGAGGCGCGCCTGCCGGGAGCCCCCGCATTCGCCAACCGCACGGTGCTGTTCACCACCACCGGCGGCACGCTCGACGGGGGCACCCCGGGGACCAACTGCAACAACCTCTGCCGCAATGTGATGGCGGACGGCGCCGGGATCGCCCGGATCGACCTGATCAGCGCGCCGCAGGTGGGCACGGCGGTGGTCACGGCGATGCCGGTGGAGGCGCCGGGGATCCTCGCTTCGCTGTCGATCAGCTTCGTGGCGCCGGACCCGAACGACACCCTCCGCTTCGTGGCTGCGCCGGCGCGCGTGCCGGCCGACGGCGCGGCGCTGACCACCTTCACCGTGGCCCTCTCTCCCTTGCTCCCCCCGGGCTCGCGCCAGGTCACCTTCCAGACCACGGCGCCGGGGACCTCTTTCGTCCCCGGCGGCATGGCGTCGATCCAGGTGAACGCCGACGCCGGCGGCCAGGCCTCGGCGGACCTGAAGAGCCCGCTGGCGGTCACCACCGGGCGGGTCTCCGCCACGGTCAACGGCGTCACCCGCGAGGTTTCCGTGAGCTTCGAGCGCGCGCTGCCGACCACCATCGGCGTCGCGGTCGACCTGCCGGTGGCCCCGGCCGCCGCGAGCACGAAGATCCGCGTCACGGCGACGTTCCGGCACGATCAGGGCTTCGCGACCGACGGCACGGCGGCGCTCTTCGAGGCCAAGCGGCCAGACGGCACTGCGGTGGGCATCTTCACCAACCTCACCCTCACCGCGAGTGGCGTGGCCACGGCCGACTTCCTCCCCAACACCACCACGCCGGGCCGGGTGATCCTCACCGTCGGAGCGCAGGGCACGGCGCTCACCGGCAGCGCCGAGATCCTGCTGACGGGCGGCAGCTAGCGGGAGAAGGAGGCCGTTTCCATCGCGGGCGGTTCGGGCTAAGATGGCGGGAGGCCCCGCCCGGCTGCCCCAGGTCGTCCACAGGCACTCCGGCGGGGCCTCGAACGAGGTGCCCATGTCCACGACCGCTTCCGTACCCGAGCCCCGCGCCCTCGAACGGCTGGAGGACGTCGTCATTCGCTTCGCCGGCGATTCGGGCGACGGCATGCAGCTGACCGGGACGCAGTTCACCAATACCTCGGCGCTGGTGGGCAACGACCTGTCGACCCTGCCCGACTTTCCGGCCGAGATCCGCGCCCCCGCCGGCACGCTCGCCGGCGTCTCGGCCTTCCAGGTGCGCATCGCCGACCACGACATCCACACCCCGGGCGACGCCCCCGACGTGCTGGTGGCGATGAACCCGGCCGCGCTGCGCAAGAACCTGCCGGATTTGAAGCCCAACGGCATCCTGATCTTGAACAGCGACGAGTTTTCCGAGCGCGCCATCGCCCGCGCCGGCTATGCCGCGAGCCCGCTCGCCGACCACAGCCTCGACGCCTTCAAGGTCTTCGAGGTCGAGCTCGGCACGCTCACCCGCCGCGCGCTCGAGGGGAGCGGGCTCGACAACAAGTCGGTCGACCGCTGCAAGAACTTCTTCGCCTTAGGCATGGTCTACTGGCTCTTCTCGCGGCCGATGGAGAACACCGTCGCCTACCTCGAGCGCAGCTTCGCCAAGAAGCCCGAGCTCGCCCAGGCCAACATCAAGGTGCTCCGGGCGGGGTGGAACTTCTGCGACATCACCGAGCTCTTCCACCACCGCTACGAGGTGCCGCCGGCGGCGATGGAGCCGGGGCTCTACCGCAACATCATGGGCAACGTCGCCCTGGCCCTGGGGCTCATCGCCGCCAGCCGCCGGAGCGGCCTGCCGCTCTTTTTGGGCGCCTATCCGATCACCCCGGCCTCCGACCTGCTGCACGAGCTCGCGCGCTACAAGAGCTTCGGCGTCACCACCTTCCAGGCCGAGGACGAGATCGCCGCCGTCTGCTCGGCGATCGGCGCCGCCTACGGCGGCGCGCTCGCCGTCACCGCCTCCTCCGGCCCGGGAATCGCGCTCAAGGCCGAGGCGATGAACCTGGCGGTGATGACCGAGCTGCCGCTCATCGTCTGCGACATCCAGCGCGGCGGCCCCTCGACCGGCCTGCCCACCAAGACCGAGCAGGCCGATCTGCTACAGGTGATGTTCGGCCGCAACAGCGAGTCCCCCCTGCCCGTCCTCGCCGCCGCCTCGCCCAAGGACTGCTTCGACGTGGCGCTCGAGGCGGCACACATCGCGCTGCGCTACATGGTGCCCGTGGTCGTCCTGTCGGACGGCTACATCGCCAACGGCTCCGAGCCGTGGAAGCTGCCCGAGGTCGAGAGCCTGCCCGACCTGCGGGTCGAATTCCGCACCGACCCCGAGGGGTTCAAGCCCTACCGCCGCGATCCCGAGACCCTCGCCCGGCCGTGGGCGATCCCGGGGACGCCGGGGCTCGAGCACCGCATCGGCGGCCTCGAGAAGGAGGACGTGACCGGCAACGTCTCCTACGATCCGGCCAACCATGAGCGCATGGTCCACCTGCGGGCGGAGAAGGTGGCGCGCATCGCGCAGGGCATCCCGCCGCTTGCGGTCGACGGCCCGGAGTCCGGGCCGCTCCTCGTCCTCGGCTGGGGCTCGACCGCCGGCGCCATCCACGGCGCGGTCGACACCGCGCGACGCCGGGGGTACGCCGTCGCCCGCGCCCACCTGCGGCACCTGAACCCGTTCCCGGCCAACCTGGGCGAGGTGCTCGCCCGCTTCGAGCGCGTGCTGGTGCCGGAGATGAACCTCGGCCAGCTCGCCCTGCTCCTCCAGGGGCGGTATTTGAAGCCGGTGATCTCCGAGACCAAGATCCAGGGGAGCCCCTTCACCCGCCAGGAAATCTTCGACCGCATCGTCGCCGTGATGGAGGCCTCCCATGTCTGACGCCGTGGCCGCGCCGCCGCTTTCGAAGAAGGACTTCCAGACCGACCAGGAGGTCCGCTGGTGCCCGGGCTGCGGCGACTACGCCATCCTGTCGGCGGTGCAGCAGGTCTTCCCCGAGCTCGGCATCCCGAAGGAGAAGTTCGTCGTCGTGTCGGGGATCGGCTGCTCGTCGCGCTTCCCCTATTACATGAACACCTTCGGCTTCCACACCATCCACGGCCGCGCGCCGTCGGTGGCGACGGGCCTGAAGCTCACCCGTCCCGACCTCGAGGTGTGGATCGCCACCGGCGACGGCGACTCGATGTCGATCGGCGGCAACCACCTGATCCACACCCTGCGCCGCAACGTCGGGGTCAAGATCCTGATGTTCAACAACCGCATCTACGGCCTGACCAAGGGGCAGTACTCGCCGACCTCGGAGCCGGGGAAGCGAACGAAGTCGACCCCGGTGGGCTCGATCGACACGCCGTTCAACCCGCTCGCCCTGGCGCTCGGCGCCGGCGCCACCTTCGTCGCGCGCAGCGTCGACATCTTTCAAGCCCACCTGCGCGAGACCCTCCACCGCGCCGCCCGCCACAAGGGCACGGCCTACGTCGAGATCTACCAGAACTGCAACATCTTCAACGACAAGGCCTTCACCTACCTGACCGAGAAAGAGAACCGCGACGACGCCGTCGTCTATCTCGAGCCCGGCAAGCCGCTGGTCTTCGGCAAGGGGCGCAGCCAGGGCATCCGCCTGGTCGGCACCGAGCTCGAGGTCATCGAGCTCGGCGAGCAATTCACCGAGGCCGACTGCCTGGTGTGGAACGAGGCGGCCGACAACCCGGTGATGGCCTTCCTCGCCTCGCAGCTGCTGCCGCCCAAGTTCCCCACCGCCCTCGGCGTGCTGCGCGCCGTCGAGCGCCCCGTCTACGAGGACGGCGTCATCCACCAGATCCAGGGCGAGATCGAGCGCCAGGGCGAGGGGAGCCTCGACCAGCTCCTGCGCTCGGGCGACACCTGGACGGTGGGGGCGGGCGCGGCCGGCTGATCGAATCCGCCGGTGCCTGGCTGGGCACCGGCGGTTTCGGTACCACCAACCCCAACCCCTGAAAGTCCCCTCCCGCCGTGCCGCCGCGACCGGTGTCACGGCCTCGTCACCCACACCCCCTGAAACGTTTTCCCGAATTTTCCGTCTTATACATGAGGAGGGACATTGTCGCTGTGTGTCTACCGGCCGAGGTTGTTCAGATCTCCCTGAAGTCCACCAACCGATTCGCCGTGGTGAGCGCCATCCGTCAGGCGCTGCGGCGGGCCGGCCGCAAGCCCCGCGAGATCGAGCGCTTTAGTCGCGAGGCGCTCCAGGCCCGCGACCGCAAGTCGTTCGAGGAGGTCTGCGCCCGCTGGGCGCGGGTCACCTAAGGGCGGGGCCGCCGACCAGGAACCGCTCCGCTCCCACCACCACCGGATCGAGCCCGAAATCGTACAGCCTGAGCCCACCGAAGAGGGCGCGGGCGCCGGTGTTTCCCCCTTCCCGCAACTCCCGTACGAGCTCCACGGCCGCCTGGCCGTCGTCGTCGAAGAGGACGGCCACGGTGTCGGCGGCGAGGTCGGCCCGTGGATCGAGCCGCCGCGCTCCCTCGAAGGTGAGCTCGCCGGGTGCGTGCGCGGGCCGGACGTCCACCAGGAGCGGCGCCCGGCCGTCCTTGAGGAGGCGGAAGAGCTCGTAGGGGGAGATCTCGAGCCCTTCCTCGAAGCAAACGCCGGTCGTCCCGTCCGGCCGGGGGAGGACCGGCATAGGGCTCAGGCGGTCTTGGCGGCGTGGTCGGCCCAGACCAGCCCGGACATCACCTTGGGCAGGAAGCGGGTCGATTTGGGGGGCAGCATGGCGCCGTCGGCGATCGCCTCGGCGAACTCGGCCGGCTGCATGGGCGGCAGGAAGATCCCGGTGCCGAGCTCGCCCGCCACCACCTGCTCGCCGAGCTCGTCGGGGACGGCGCGGTAGACCACCGTGCCGTCGGTCGAGGCCTCGGGCGGCAGGCCGAGGGCGGGGAGCACCTGCTTCTGGAAGACCTCGACCGCGAGCTTGGGCGCGCCCTCGCCGAAGCTCCAGATCTCGGGCGTCCCGCCGTGCGGCCAGAAGCCGATCGCTGGCTGCGCGGCGGCCGCCACCTCGTCGGCGAACTGCTTGCCCGTGGCGGCGGAGCTGGCGGTCGTCTGGTGGGGAAGGGCGGCCAGGCGTGCGAGGTCGATCGGCTCGCGGAAGGCGCGGTGGATCGGATCGATGGTCAGCTCGGGCGAGGCGATGCTGGTGACCACGGCGAGCTTGGCCGCGGCGGCGCCGTCCCCGGCGGCCAGGCCGTGCGCCTCGGCGAACTTCTGCGCCACCTTGTAGCGGTGGTGGCCGTCGGCGATGGCGGCGGTGCGGCCGGCGACCGCCTCCTGGTACGCCGCGACCCGCGCCGGATCGTCGACCCGGTAGAGCAGGTGGCGGTGGCCGTCGGCGTCGACGTGGGTCACCACCGGAGAGGAGGCAGCGACGTCCTCGGCGAGCAGGCGCTCGAGGGCGCCGTCGTCCTCGGCGAGGAAGAGGGCGGGCTCCAAATCGATGCGGGTGGTCTCGAGGATCTTGAGGCGATCGGCGAGCGGCTTGTCGAGCGTCTGCTCGTGCGGCCGGATGTGGGCGGCATCCTCGAGCCCCACCAGCGCCTGGACGCCCAGCCGGCGGCCGCCGCCGGCGAGCTCGATGACGTACGGGTAGAGCGCCGGCCGCGCCTCGCGCGCCACGATGCCCTCGTCGAGCCAGCGGTGATGCAGCGCGGCCGCGTGGGCGTACGGGTCGCCGTCCGGCGACGCCGGCACCGACAGGTGGACGAACTGATACGGCGACCGGGCATGGAAACGGTCGCGCGCTTTCTCGTTGATCTGATCGTACGGCGGGGCGGCCAGGGCGCCGGTGTCCCCGGCCCGATCGGTGTACCGCAATCCTTCGAAGGCAAACAGGCGCATGGTGGGCTCCAGGAAGGGAAGAGGCCCCGCGGGGCGGGGGGTATTGTACATGGCTGGCAGGTTGGACACGGACACACGGACAAACAGGGACGAGCACGGACGAACACGGACGAAAAGCCAAGCGACCCCCAGCCGGTGGAGGCCGCCCGGGAGGGGCCTCCGTCCGTGTTCGTCCCTGTCAGTCCGTGCTCGTCCCTGTGTCCGTGTCCCCCCTACAACCGCCGGCCCAGCCACCACGCCTGCGGCATCCGCCGCAGCACGATCCGGACCCTTCGCTGGTAGCGGGCGCTCTGGCTGCCGGGATGCCAGCCCTCGGGATAAGGGAGGGAGGCGGCGAGCTGGGCGGCCTCGCGGTCGGAGAGCGCCCGGGCCGACTTGCCGTAATAGTGCCGGGCGGCCGCCTCGACGCCGTAGATGCCGGGGCCGAGCTCGGCCACGTTGAGGTAGAGCTCGAGGATGCGGCGCTTCGACAGGTTCCTCTCGAGCTGGGTGGTGAGGATCGCTTCCTTGACCTTGCGCAAAGGATTGCGCCACGGCGAGAGATAGAGGTTCTTGGCCAGCTGCTGGGTGACGGTCGAGGCGCCGCGCGGCAGGCTCTTCTCCTCCCAGGCATCCTGGAGCGCCCGCTTCATCTCGTCGGTGGCGAAGCCGTCGTGGGAGAAGAAGCCGATGTCCTCGGCGACCAGGACGGCGCGCTTCAGGTTGGGCGAGATGCGCGCGTAGGGGACGAAGGTCCACTCGACCGGCTTCCTGGGGCCGAGCCAGCCCCGGCCGCGGTAGGCGTCGATGAAGGCGGTGCTTGCCGGATTCGCCTCGGCGAGCGCCGCCACGTCGGGCCAGGTGACGGCCTCCCAGAGCGCAAAGAGGCCGAGCACCGCGGCGGCGGCCAGCAGGCAGACGGTCAGCAGCTGGCGCCGTGGCAGGGAGAAAGGGGCGGCGATCATTCAGCGTCGCGAGCTCGCGGGGGCGCGGGTGGTCCGGGGGAATCCTAAACCCTGGAGCGCGGGTGTACAATCCGAAGATGGCCATTCTCCGATCTGCACTCGCCACCGTCCTCCTGCTCACCGGAGCGGGGGCTGCCTGGGCCCAGGAGCTCTCGTCCGCGTCGGCCGCCGCCGTCTTCGCTCCCCAGACCTTCGGCTTGAGCCTTCCCTTGGACGCTGGGGCTAATGCCGCCGGGAAGGCCGCGCGCCAGACCGCGGCCGAACGCGCCGGCCTGGCTCTGGACCGCGTTCCCGAGGTCCATCTGGCGCCCGTCGACCGCGGCAAGCTGCTGGCCGAGGATGCCGCCGCCCCGCTGCCGGGGATGACCAAGCTGCTGCGCATCGGCGTCGGCCGCGAGCTCGATCTCGCCGCCGTGGACGGCGCCTGGCTCGACCTTCCCGGAGGGGGGCGGCGGTGGGCGGTCGAGGTGGTGGGCGACGGCGCCGAAGGCCTGCGCCTGGGCTTCTCGCGGCTCGCCCTGCCGGCGGGCGCCGAGCTCACCGTGCAGGCGCCGGCCGGCGCCAAGGCCGGCGGCCGGCCGGGCGGCGAGGACGCCGTCGAATGGATCGAGGCGGGGGCGCTCGACGCGGTCCGGCCGAAGGCCTTGGCGGCGCCGGCGCCGGTCTACTGGTCGCAGGTGGTCTTCGGGCCGCGCGCCCGGGTCGAGCTCTACCTGCCGGCCCGCGCCGCCGCCCGGTTCGAGGGCGAGCTCCCCTTCACCCTCGACCGGGCGCAGTACCTCTACCGCGACCCCTTGCGCGATGCGGCGAACAAGGTCGACGCCTGCCACAACGACGTCACCTGCTACGCCCTGTGGGCGGCGACGGCCTCGGGCGTGGCGCGCTTCTCTTTCATCGACAGCGGCGCCTCGTTCCTCTGCACCGGCCAGCTGCTCAACGACCTCGCCGCCGACTACACGCCGTACTTCCTGACCGCCAACCACTGCGTCAGCACCAACGCGGCGGCGTCCTCGGCGGTCTTCTTCTGGCTCTACCAGAGCGCGGTCTGCGATGGCGAGCCGCCGGCCGCCGACAGCGTGCGCCAGTCGCGCGTCGCCCGCTTCCTGGCCGGCAGCGCGGAGTCGGACTTCTCGCTGCTGCTGATTGAGGGGCGGATCCCCAACATCGGCTTGAGCTGGGTGGGCTGGAACGCCGGCCCGGTGGCCGACGGCACCGACATCGCCTGCATCCACCACCCGAGCGGCGACTACAAGCGGATCAGCTTCGGCACCGCGGCGTCGAACCCGGTGTGCGGCGGCGCCCATCACTTCAGGGTCAACTGGACGAGCGGCGTCACCGAGCCGGGCTCCTCGGGCAGCGGCGCCTTCCGCCGCTGGAGCAAGCAGCTGGTCGGCCAGCTCCACTGCGGCCCGTCGGCGTGCGGCAGCGTCACCAACGACTCCTTCGGCTCGTTCTCCTTCACCTATCCGCGGATCGCGAGCTTGCTGGCCGCCGGCAGCGACGACAGCCTCGAGCCCGACGACGCCTGCGCCGCCCCCCACGCCGTGACCGCCGGCCAGTCCACCAATCTGGTGGTCAAGAAGCTCGACGAGGACTGGTACCAGACCTCGGTGCCGGCGGGCAAGACGCTCAAGGTGACCTTGAGCTTCGTCTCCGGCTTCGGCGACCTCGACCTGACCGCCTTCACGTCCTGTGACGGAGCGCCGGTGGGGCAGACCGCCGTGGCCTTGGGCAGCCGGGTCCTCTCCTTCACCAACACCGGCGCCGCCGGCCCGGTGCTCTGGCGGGTCTCCCTCGCCAACGGGGTGCGCAACGTCTACCACATGAAGGTGGAGATCCTGTAGACCCATCTGCGGCATTGCCTTCGCGATTCTCCAAGCTCGAAGAGACGGGCGGGTAACGAAACCGCCCGCCCCTCGCCTCTATCTCAGAGATCGGATGAATCCGATGTCTGTGAGACAATAGAGGAACTTCCACGCCGGCCGGAAAGCCGCGAGAGGAGAGGAGAGCCGTGATGAGCAACCGATTGCCTGTCAACCCGCGGACTGCCCGGATCGGGGCAGCCGTCCTGGCCTCGCTGCTGGCCACCGCCTCGGTGGCCACGAGCCAGCCGGGCCTCGTCGCCGATGCCGCAGACACCGTGTTCGCGCCGCAGACCTTCGAGACGACCCTCGACAAGGCGGCCGCGCCCCAGGACGCCAAGCCTGGGCGGCTGACCGCGGCGCAGCGCGCCGGCCTCGACGTCGGCAATCTGTCGGCGGTCCACCTGGCGCCGGTCGACCGCGACAAGCTGTTCCGCGAGGACGCCCAGGCGCCGCTGCCGGGGATGACCAAGGTCCAGCGCATCGGCATCGGCCGTGACGTCGACTTGGCGGTCCAGGACGGCGCCTGGTACGACCTGGCGGACGGCGGCAAGCTGTGGATCGCCGAGGTCGCCGGCGACGGCGCCATCGGCCTGCGCCTCGGCTTCTCGCGCCTCGCCCTGCCGGCCGGCGCCGAGCTCGCGGTCTATGCCGCCGCCACCGACAAGGCGGGGCGGGCGCCGGAGGTCGAGCTCGTCAGCGACGGCCCGGCCGACCTGGCCAAGGCCGCCGCCGGCACCTACTGGACGCAGGTGCTCTTCGGCGAGCGGGCGCGGGTCGAGCTCTACCTGCCGGCCCGCCTGTTCGCCGGCGGGGCGGTGGTCGACGCCCTCCCCTTCACCCTCGACAAGGCGCAGTACCTCTACCGCGATCCGCTGATCGACGAGGCGCTCGACAAGGCGACCTGCCACAACGACGTCACCTGCTTCTCGACCTGGGCGTCGACCGGCAAGGGCGTGGCCCGCTTCTCCTACGTCGACGGCGGCAGCTCGTTCCTCTGCTCGGGCCAGCTGATCAACAACTTCGCCGGCGACCTGACCCCCTATTTCCTGACCGCCGACCACTGTGTCCACACCGCCGGGGCGGCCACTTCGTCGACCTTCTTCTGGCTCTACCAGACCGCGACCTGCAACGGCTCCGTGCCGTCGCTCGCGAGCCTCAAGCAGTCGACCAACGCCAGCCTGCTGTCGCACAGCTCGTCGTCGGATTACAGCCTGCTGCTGATCAACGGCGTGATCCCGACCACCATCGGCCTGAGCTGGCTGGGCTGGAACGCCGGCGGCGTGGCCGACGGCATCGCCGTCGCCTGCATCCACCATCCGGGCGGCACCTTCAAGCGCATCAGCTTCGGCAACAAGGCGTCGAACCCGACCTGCGGCGGCGCCAATCACATCCGCGTCAACTGGACGAGCGGCCCGACCGAGCCCGGCTCCTCGGGCAGCGGCGTCTTCTTGAACAGCAGCAAGCAGCTCATCGGCCAGCTCCACTGCGGCCCGTCGTCCTGCAGCAGCGTCAGCAACGACTCCTTCGGCGCCTTCGTCAACACCTACCCGCTGATCTCGAGCTACATGACCGGCGGCGTCGATGACGCCTCCGAGGCCAACGACAGCTGCCCGGCGGCGCGGGTGGTGGCCGCCGGCACGTTGACGAGCCGGGTGGTGAAGAAGAACGACGAGGACTGGTACCGCATCACGGTCCCCACCGGCAAGACGGTCAAGATCACCCTCACCTTCACCAACTCCTTCGGCGACATCGACATGCGCCTGTTCCGCAACTGCAGCGGTACGGGCGGCGGCACGCAGGTGGCGAGCTCGCTGTCGACCACCAACACCGAGGTGATCAGCTACAAGAACACCGGCGCTTCGGCCTCGTTCTTCTGGCGCGTCTACCTGTTCAACGACACCCGGAACTTCTACGATATGAAGGTCCAGATCCTGTAAGGCGGATCCGCTCCCCCCGGAAGGCCCCTTCCGCCCGGCGGGCGCGGAGGGGCTTTTTGCTTTCTTGCGCTATCCTCGCGCGATGAGCGAGCCGCAATTTCCCGCCATCGCCTTCGTCGGCTCGGGGGCGATGGCCGAGGTGATGATCAAGGGCCTCCTCGGCCGCGACATGGCCGCGCCGGCGCGCATCTGGGCGGCGGGGCCGCGGCCGGAGCGCGCCGCGGCGCTCGCCGAGCGCTACGGCATCCACGGCACCACCGACTCGCTCGCCGCCGTCGCCGCGGGCGAGATCGTGGTGCTGGCGGTCAAGCCGCAGACGCTCGCCAAGGTCTTGAAGCAGCTGCGCGGCCGCATCCGCCCCGACCACCTGGTGCTGTCGATCGTCGCCGGCGCCCGCATGGCCGACATCGGCGCCGCCCTCGAGCATCCGGCGATCGTGCGCTGCATGCCCAACCTGCCGTGCCAGATCCACCGCGGCACCACCGTCTGGACGGCCACCCCGGAGGTCGGCGACGCCGCCCGCCAGGGCGTACGGGCCATCCTCCAGACCATGGGCCAGGAGATCTTCGTGCCCGACGAGATCGACGTCGACCGGGCGACGGCGGTCACCGGCACCGGCCCGGCGATCATCGCCCTCTTCGCCAAGGCGCTCGAGGACGCCGCCAACTTCGTCGGCGAGTCGCGAGCCCTCGCCCGCGCCTCGGTGCTGCAGACCATCCGCGGCACCGCCGAGATGATCCTCGAATCCGACCGCCACGTCGGCGAGCTGATCGACGGCGTCACCTCCCCCGGCGGCACCACCTCGCGCGCCCTGCACGTCCTGCAGCAGGGAAGGTTCGCGGCGGTGCTCACCGATGCCATCGAGGCCGCCTTCCGCCGCACCCTCGAGCTCGGCGCCTCGCTCGGCGAGCAGGTGAGCACGGCGACGGCGGAGGAGAAGGAGCCGGGGTAGGCAGGGGGAACACGGACACACGGACGGACACGGACTGACACGGACGAACACGAACACGGACGAAAAGCGGCAAGCCCCCGGGAGGGGGTGATGTCCGTGTCAGTCTTTGTTCGTCCGTGTTCGTCCGTGTCGGTTCTTTTCCGCCCCCCTACTCCTGCCGCAGCACCGACGCCGGATCGACCCCCAGCGCTCGCCGCAGGGGCAGCGCGCTCGCCGCGAGCGCCAGCAGGAGGAGGGCGGCGGCGGCGACGAGCACCGGCGCCGGGCCGACCGGGGTTTCGAACAGCAGGCTGGCGAGCGCGCGGCCGCCCCAGAGGGCGAGGGCGGCGCCGGCGGCGAGCCCGGGGAGGACGGCGGCCGCGGCCTGACGCAGGAAGGCCAGGGCGGCGTGCCGCTTGCGGGCGCCCAGCGCCAGGGTGAGGGCCAAGTCGCGCCGGCGCTCGGCGGCGGTGCAGGCGAAGATGCTGAACACTCCCAGGGCGGCCAGGGCGACGGCGAGCGCGGCGAGCGCTCCGGCGACGCCGGCGTGGAAGCGGGGGGCGGCCTCGGCGTGGGCCACCAGCCGGGCGAGGGGGGCGAGATCGGCGACCGGCAGCTGCGGGTCGAGGTCGCGCAGCACCCGCCGCACCGCGGGCGCCAGGGCGGCCGGATCGCCCGCGGTGCGGACGACGCCGGACATCCGCCGCCAGGGAGCGAAGCGGGCGGGAGCATAGAGGCACGGCGAGCCCTCCTCGGTCAGGCTGACCTCGCGGGCGTCGCCGACCACGCCGACGACGGTGAGCGGCGGCGCCTCGGAGGCCGTCCAGTAGAGCGCGCGGCCGAGCGGGTCCTGCCCCGGCCAGAGGAGGCGGGCGAGGGCGCGGTTGATCACCGCCGCTCCCCGGTCGTCCGGCCGCTCGGCGGTGCCGAACAGGCGTCCGGCCTGGCGCGCCAGCCCGAGGGCGGCGAAGGCGTCGCCGTCGAGCTGGCGGAAGTGGACCAGCGCCACCGGGGCCGCCGCCCGCCGCTCGAGGCTGACGCCCCGGATGCGGTCGTTGAAGCCGGAGAGCGGCAGCGACGACGTCCAGCCGACCGCCCGCACCCCGGGGAGGGCGGCGAGCCGCCGCGTCGCCTCGCCGTAGAAGGCGCCGAGCGCCGCCGCGTCCGCGTAGCGCTCCGGGGGAAGGGAGAGGCCGAAGGAGAGCGCGCCCTCGGCGCGGAAGCCGGGATCGATGCGGGCGACCCGCCAGGCGCTGGTGGCGAGGAGAAAGGCCCCCACCACCAGCGGCAGGGTCAAAGCCAGCTCCAGTCCGGCGAGCGCCCGGCCGATCCGTTGGCGCAGCGGGGAGCCGCCCGGGCGGCTCCCCGCGCCGAGGGCGCGGGCTTCGGTGCGCCGCGCCGCCCAGGCGGGGACGAGCGCGATGGCGAGCCCGAGGGCGACGGCGGCGGCGAAGCTCGCCGCGATCACCTGGCCGTCGAGCGCCGCGAGCCCGAGGCCCGGCAGGCTCGCCGGCCCGCTGGCGGCGAGGAGGCGGGTCGCCACCGCGGCCCCGGCGAGCCCCAGCCCCCAGGCGGCCAGCGTCAGCACCGCGCCCTCGAGGAGGGTCTGGCGCAGCAGGCGGCGCCAGCTGGCGCCGAGCGCCAGCTGGACGGCGGTGTCGCGCTGCCGGGCGAGGGCCTGGGCGAGCCGCAGGTGGACGACGTCCGCCGCGGCGATGCCGAGCACCGCCGCCGCCAGCGCGAGCAGCACGCCGAGCAGGAAGCGCAGGTCGCCGTAGAGCTGCTGGCGTACCGGGACGGCGAAGATCTGGCGCTCGGCGTCGGTGTCGGGGTAGGCCTCGCTCAAGCGCCGGGCGATCCCCGCCATCTCGGCCTGCGCCGCGGCGAGCGCGACGCCGGGGCGCAGGCGGGCGAGGACGCGGAAGGCGCGGTCGCCGCGCGGCCGGGCGAGCTCGGCCGGCGACAGCAGCCGGAACAGCTCGGCCTCGCGCAGGAAGAACGGCTCCGGGTGGCGGAAGCCGGCGGGCAGGACGCCGATGATCGTGTACGGCCTGCCGGAGAGCAGGACCTTGCGGCCGGCGATCGCCGGGTCGCCGCCGAAGCGGCGCTGCCAGAGCCCGCGGCTCAGGAGGATCGAGCCCGCATCGCCCTCGGCCGGCGAAAAATCCCGCCCCAGGGCCGGGGTCACGCCGAGGACGGCGAAGAATTCCGGCGACACCGCCGCGCCCCACACCTCCTCCGGCATCCCGCCCTCGTTCAGGATCTCCGACGCCAGGTTGAACGCCGCCATGGCGGTGAACGAGCGCGCCTGCCGCTGCCAGTCGCGGAAGTCGGGCAGCGAGCTCACCATCCCGCCCGTCCCCCGCGCCGGGTCGCCCGACCAGAGGAAGACCAGGCGGTCGGCCGCGCGGTAGGGCAGGGCGCGGAACCAGACCGACTCGAGGGCCGAAAAGAAGGTGGTCACCGTGCCGATCCCCACCGCCAGGGTCAGCACCACCCCGACGGTCGAGCCCGGCCGGTGTCGCAGGGAGCGCAGGATGCGGCGCAGGTCCGCCAGGAAGTCGTTCATCGGCCGGAGCGAGTGTTTTTTCGAAAATGGCGTGACATTCTGGCGTAGCGGTAGGCCCGAGACAACCCCGCCGCCCCGACCATCATGATCCCTTACCATTGCTTCCGGAATTACGCTTCAGCTTCCGGCGCGGCCGGCTTTCATGGGGGGCCACGCCGTTCTATCCTTACCTGGTGAAACGACTCGCTCTTGGCCTCGCCCTCCTGCTGACGCTGCCGCCCGCGGCCTTCGCGGCCGCGCCGTCAGCGCTCGCCGAGCGGGTGCGCGCCTGGCGCGTCGCCCACGAACGGCAGATCGTGGGCGAGCTCGCGGGCTTGCTCGCCCTGCCCAACGTCGCCACCCGGGTGGCCGACGTCGAGCGCAACGCCGCCGCCCTGCGCGAGCTGTTGACGGCGCGGGGGTTTGCCACCCGCCTGCTGTCGGCGGGGGAGGGGACGCCGCCGGCGGTCTACGGCGAGCGCCAGACGCCGGGGGCGAAGCGGACGGTGGTCTTCTACGCCCACTACGACGGCCAGCCGGTGGACGGCAAGGGCTGGGTCTCCGATCCCTGGACGCCGGTCCTGCGCAGCGGCCCGCTGGGGCCCGGGACGCGCGACCTCGACTGGCAGACGGCCACGCCGCCGTTCGACCCCGAATGGCGGCTCTTCGCCCGCTCGGCCGCGGACGACAAGGCGCCGATCGTGGCGATGCTGGCGGCGCTCGACGCGCTCCAGGCGGCGGGGGTGGCGCCGTCGGTGAACGTCAAGCTCCTCTTCGAGGGCGAGGAGGAGCAGGGCTCGCCCCACCTGCGGCGGATCCTCGCGGCGAACCGGGAGCTCCTGGCCGCCGACGCGTGGCTGCTCTGCGACGGGCCGGTCCATCCGACGCGGCGGATGCAGGTCTTCTTCGGCGCCCGCGGCGTGTCGTCGCTCGAGCTCACGGTCTACGGCGCGGTGCGCCCGCTGCACAGCGGGCACTACGGCAACTGGGCGCCCAATCCGGCGGTGGCGCTGGCGCACCTGATCACCCAGCTGCGCGACGAGGAGGGGCGGATCCGGATCCCCGGCTTTTTGGACGACGTCCGCCCGCTCACCGCGGCCGAGCGGGCGGCGGTGGCGGCGATGCCGCCGGTCGAGGAGGGTCTGCGCGCCGAGCTCGGCCTCGGCCGCACCGAGGGGAGCGGGGCGCGGCTCCAGGATCAGCTCATGGCCCCGGCCTTGAACGTGCGCGGCCTGCGCGCCGCCGAAGTAGGGGCCGGAGCGGCCAACGCCATCCCCACCGAGGCCACGGTGTCGATCGATTTCCGGCTGGTTCCCGATCAAAGGCCGGAGAGGGTCAAGGAGAAGGTCGAGGCGTTCCTGCGCCAGAAGGGATGGTTCCTGGTCGCCGAGCCGCCGGACCTCGCCACCCGCCGCGCCCATCCCAAGGTGGCGCGGGCCGTCTGGTCGCTCGACTACCCCGGCGCCCGCACCGACATGGCGCTGCCGTTCTCCCGCGCCGTCGCCAAGATCCTGGGCGAGGCGGCCGGCGCGCCGGTGGTCGAGGTGCCGATGCTCGGCGGCAGCATTCCGCTCTCGACGTTCGTCGAAGTCTTCCCCGTCCCGATCGTCGGCGTGCCGATCGTCAACCACGACAACAACCAGCACGGGATCAACGAGAATCTCCGGCTGCAGAACCTCTGGGACGGCCTCGAGTCGTTCGCCCTGTTGATGGCGCGGCTGGGGGAGGGGTGGTAGACCTTCCAGCTTGCCCCGCCCGCCCCGCCGGTGTAGCCTCTCCACGATTCCAAAACCCGTGGAAGGAGGCCCAACCATGAAGATCGCTTTCCTCAAGCCGCCGATCGGCGGCATCCTGGGCCTCGAGATGTTGACCTTCGTCGAGCCGCTGGGCCCGATCTCGATCGCCGGGACGCTCGAGGCCGCGGGCCACCGGTGCGCGATTTTCGACCTGCGCCTCGACGGTGAGGACGCGGGGCTCGAGCTCTGCCGGCGCTTCGAGCCCGAGATCGTGGGCGTGCAGTGCAACTTCACCACCGAGCGCTTCCGCACCCTGCGCCTGATCCAGAAGGTCAAGCGCCTCCTCCCCGAAGCGTTTCTGGTGGTCGGCGGCCACGACGCCTCGCGCGAGCCGCTGTGGTTCACCGATCCCAAGATCGACGCCATCGTCATCGGCGACGGCGAAGAGGTGATGCCCGTCCTGGCTGATGCCCTGGCGCGCGGCGGGGACTTGAAGAAAGTACCCGGGCTGCTGCTCACCCCCGGCAAGGAGCCCTGCGATACCGGCGCCGCCCCGGCGCGCGACGACCTCGACTCGCTGGCGCTGCCCGCCCGGCACCTCATCTCCCACTACGCCCCCCACTACTACATCAACTTCAGGAAGCCCCTGGCGCTCATGGAGACCGCCCGGGGGTGCCCGTTCAAGTGCAACTTCTGCTCGGTGTGGAAATTCCACCACAGCACGTTCCGCGAGAAGTCGCCCGAACGGGTGGTGGCGGAGCTCGCCGCCATCGAGGCGCCCAACGTCTTCATCACCGACGACATCTTCTGGATGGACGTGCGGCGGGGGGAGGAGATGGCGCGGCAGATCAAGGCGGCGGGGATCAAGAAGTACTTCACCGTCCAGACGCGCACCGACATCATCTGCAAGTTCCCCCACCTGATCGAAATGTGGAAGGACTGCGGCAGCCTCGCCATCTTCCTCGGCCTCGAGTCGGTGACCGACGAGGGGCTCGCCGCGGTCAACAAGAAGAACACGGCGTCGAACAACGCGCGGGCTTTGGCGATTTTGAAGGAGCTCGGGGTCGGCTTCACCCCCAACTTCATCGTCGATCCGGCCTGGGACCGCGAGGACTTCGCCCGCCTGCGCCAATGGATCGAGGAGACCGGCGCCTACAACAGCGGCTTCTCGGTGCTGACGCCGCTGCCCGGCACCGATCTCTGGGCGACGGCGGAGAAGGACGTCAACACCAAGAACTGGGAGATGTACGACATCATCCACGCCGTGCTCCCCACCACCCTGCCGCTCGAGGAATTCTACGAGGAGTACTCGGGGCTCTGGCGCCACGTCTTGAAGGTGCGCTACAAGCACCGGGGCAAGGTCAAGACCTACGTCCAGATGGGCGCCGCGCTCGCCACCGGCAAGGTGACCTGGAGCGCGGTCAAGAAGGGGATGAACCTCGCCAAGGTGTTCAGCGATCCCGGGACCTTCCTCGCCGCCCACCGCGAGAGCCCGCCGCCGGCGGTGGTCGAGGGGCGGCCGGTGGTGTTGCCGTCCTGAAGGCCTTCGCCAGCGATTGAAATCGCTGGCGAACCTGCACGGCCCCACGGGCCAAGATTCGCCCGGCGGGGCGATGCAGCTCTAGCCAGGGGTTTTTAACCCCTGGCGGGGAGGACGGAGTCCTGAGGGGGACGGATCAGCCCCCCGCCCGCCCCTACTTGCCGCAGCCGGCGAGCTTGAGCTCGACCCGGCGGTTCCGGGCGCGGCCGGCGTCGCTGCCATTGTCGGCCACCGGCTGGCTCTTGCCGAATCCTTTGGCGGAGAGGCGGGCCTGGGGGATGCCGTGGGCCACCAGCCAGCGCACGACGCTCGCCGTGCGGGCGTTCGACAGCTGGACGTTGTAGGCGTCGCCGCCGACGTTGTCGGTGTGCCCCTGGACCTCGACCGCCTGGCTGCGCGCCTTGAGGATCGCCAGCGCCTTCTCGAGCACGGGCGTCGAATCGGGGCGCAGCGTGTCCTTGTTGAAGTCGAAGGTCACGCCGTAGAGGGGGAGGTGGCAGTCCTTGTCGAGCCGCGCGCCCCAGTCCTCGGCGCCGATGTCGGCGACCTTGAAGGCGAGGCCGGTGTCGCTGTCGTCGGCGCCGCGGCCGAGGCGGACCCAGAGGTCGCGGCCGTTCTTGGCGTAGTGGGCGATCACCTCGCCCGTGCCGACCTTGCCTTCGGCCGGCGGCTTGACCGTCCAGCCCGCCTTGGCGAGAGCATCCCGGTACTGGCTCTCGAATTCGAAGCGCGACAGCGATGCGGGCGGCTGGTAGGTCTTCACCCGGTAGCCGGTGCCGGCAAGCGCGGGCTCGCGGTCGCCCGGGGCAGTGACGTCGAGCGGCTCATTGCGCGTGCCCGAGCCGCTGAGCCGGGCGCCGGCGGGGTGGGAGAGGTAGGGGAAGTCGCCGCCGTCGGCCACCACCTCCGGCCGCGGAGCGGGGGGCGGCAGGGTGAGGCCGGCCGCGGCGGTGCCGATCTCGATCACCTCGAGAATCGGGCTCTGGTAGTCTCCGAGCCCGGCACGCAGCCAGCTCTCCTGCCCGCTCGCCTTGCGGGTCAGGGTGTAGGTGGTGGATCCGTCGTTGCCGGCGAGCGCCCAGCCGCTCGCCTTCAAGCTCGCGAGCCAAGCCGGCCAGAACGAGGCCACCGGCTTCTGCTCGGCGTCGCTCCACTTGAGATAGGTCTTGTAGTGCTTGCCCTTCTTGGTGACCGTCTTGCCCTCGGCCAGGGGGAACTCGGCCTCGGCCAGGGTCTCGACCGTCACCCCGCCGTCCGGGTCGTAGAGCACCACCCCGGCCGGCAGGGTGACGGAGGCCGGGAGGCCGGGGAGGGCGGCGGCGCCAGCCCGGGGGGTGGAGGTCAGCACGCAGGTCAGGGCAAGGCAAAGGAGGATGCGTTTCATCGGGTGTCCCTCATCGCAGAAATCAGCGGCAGAGGATAGCAGGCCGGGGCGGAGCTTCGCCCGCCGTTGATGCAGGCAGGGTCGTGTGGCGCCGGGATCCCGATCTCTCGCCCTTGCGGCTTGGCGCGCTGTGCTACAGACTTGCCACGGCAGATAGCGACCCCGGGAGAGACACGAACGAGCATGGCTGAGAACTGGCAGTGGCCGGGAGCGCGGTGGTGGAAGTGTGACCTCCACATCCACACCCCCGCTTCGTACGACGTCAAAGCCGGCGTTACACCGGCGCAGTGGATTGCCGCCGCCAGGGCCAGGGGGCTCGAGGTGGTGGGTGTGACTGACCACGAAACGTCGGACTGGATCGACAAGGTCCGGGCTGCAGCGATCGGCGAGCCCCCCTTGGCAGTTTTTCCGGGAGTTGAAATCACCGCTTCGGAAGGGGCCCATCTGATCGCGTTGTTTGCTCCGGACACCCCCCACGGGCTCGTGGATGATCTGCTCGCCCTTTGTGGGATTGGATCCGACCGGCGAGGACAACCGGGAACGCAGGCCACTGCCAACTTCGCGGGTTGCCTCGACTACGCTGCCACCAAGGGCGCTCTTGGTATTGCCGCCCATGCCGACCGGGCCACTAGCCCCGGAAAAAGAGAGACCAGCCTCCTCTTCGCGATCCAGCCAGGCAGCCCCTTGAACCAGATCCTCCAGAACCCCCATCTCCGGGCGGCCGAGGTCTCGACCGACGATTCGACACAGCATTCGCGGTTGAGACGGCCCACCGGGAAAGACGACCTGCCTCCCATTGCGCTCCTCGCCTCCTCCGACGCCCATGAGCTCGACCAGATCGGCCGTCGCTTTACCTGGATCAAGATGACGCGCCCCGATCTCGAGGGTCTGCGCCTGGCGATCGAGGATGGGCCGCTGTCGCTGGTGCGGAGCGATCAGCCGGACCAAGACCCCAACCGACACGCCTCCTCCGTGGTGGAATCGATCACAGTGACGGAGGGACGCTTCATGGGGCGCGGCAAACCCTTCAGGGTTCAGCTCAATCCTTGGCTCAACGCGGTTATCGGTGGCAGGGGAACCGGCAAGTCGAGCCTTGTCGAGCTGCTGCGCATCGCCATGCGGCGAGAGCCAGAGCTTCCCGTCAATCTCAGGGATGACCTGGAGAAGCTCAAGTCACTTCCCGCGAAACGAGACGAGCCCGGAATCCTTCAAGAGGAGACTCAGATCGAGGTGATCTACCGCAAGGATGGCCAGCGCTTTCGAATCCAGTGGAACCCGGCGGGGGCGCTGCCGGCGATCGAGAGAGAAAGCCCACAAGGGGGGTGGAAGGCGGATTCGGGCAAGGTGTCGGAGCGCTTTCCCATCCGCATCTTCAGCCAGAAACAGATCTTCGAGCTCGCGAGTCAGCCGGAGGCCCTGCTGGCAGTCGTGGACGACGCCCCGCAGGTCGGCAAGAAATCCTGGATGGAACACTGGCGCCAGGAGGAGGCCCGTTTCCTTGCCCTGCGGGCGAAGGCGCGGGAGATCGAAGCGAGCTTGGGCGAAGAGGGTGGCATCAGGGCTGAGCTCGCGGACTTGAATCGCAAGCTCGAAGTCTTCGAGTCCTCCGACTACCGTGAGATCCTGACCACATACCAGCGGCGCCAGCGGCAGGCACGAGCACTGGCAGACTGGGAGGACGGGCTCGCGACCCTGGGCTCTCGTTTGCGCGAGATGACCGCCGGATGGTGTCCGGCGCCTCTCGACGCCGAGCTGTTCAACGAGGCAGATCCCGTCGACCAGAAGATCCTCGCGGCGGCGGCAGGACTCGACCTGCAGACATGCCACCTTGCGGCGAGTCTCGAAGACCTGGCGCGGCAGGCGGACGCCTTGGGGGATTCGTGGACCGGCAACCCGGCCCTGGCTCGTTGGCACGAACGCTCGCGGAGCGCCGAGAAAGCCTACCAGGGCCTCATCGGCCCGTTGCGGGAACGGCGGATGGGCGATCCGGAGGAATACGGGCGGCTGGTCCAGCGCCGCACACTGCTCGAAAGGGGCTTGGCGGACCTTGAGGGAGAGCGCGCCGCGCTACGCGACGTCGTACGGCAAGCCGACGACAGCCTGGAACGTATCGCCAATCTTCGGCAGGAAATCACCCACCGCAGGTCGCGCTTTCTGGCGGAGATTCTCGGCTCCAACCCTTATGTCCGGATGGAAGTGATTCCATTCGGCCAAAAAAGCCAGGCGGAACGGGACCTGCGCTCGATCCTGGGCAGCGAGAAATATGCCAGGGATTTTGAGAAGCTCCTCGAGGCTCTCTATCCGGACGAGAGCTCCACGGACGGAATGGAAGAGCGTCTGCGCATCCTCAAGCGGAAGCTTCGCGAAGGTGCCACCGGCCAAGCGGGCTCGGCGTTCGAGGACGCGCGCTTTGCCACGCATCTGCGAGGCGCCAAACCGGAGCTCTGGGACCGCCTGGACCTCTGGTTTCCGGAAGATTCGCTGGCCGTCCGTCACAGCCCTGGCGGCGACGGCCAGAGATTTCTCCCCCTGGGGCAAGGGTCGCCGGGCCAGAAGGCCGCGGCCCTGCTCGCCTTCTTCCTCTCCTATGGCGAGGAGCCGATGGTCCTCGACCAGCCCGAGGACGACCTCGACAACCAGCTCATCACGGAGCTCATCGTCCGCCAGTTGCGGGAGAACAAGGTTCGCCGCCAGATGTTGGTGGTCACCCACAATCCCAACATCGTCGTCAACGGTGATGCCGACCTCGTCCTCGCCTTCGGGAGCGGTGGAGGGCAAACCCACATTGCCCAGCAGGGAGGGCTGCAGGAGACGGAGGTGCGGCAGTCCATCTGCGATGTGATGGAGGGGGGTCGGGAGGCATTCCTGCTGCGTTATCGCCGGCTAGGGAGGGCTGCGGCCGATGTTTGACTCCACCGAGGAGTTGCTGGCCAAGATCCGGATGGGGGAGGACTCGCTTCTCGAGCTCAAGGCCGTGCGATTTCAGGGCACCCGAGTCGTCGGCCCGCCTCGCGACGATCTCGCAGACGAGCTGGCAGCGATGGCTAATGCCGGCGGTGGCGTGTTTCTCTTCGGTGTCGACGACAAGACGCTCGAAATCGAGGGCATTGCGCTCGAGCGGTTGAGCGCCGTCGAGACCTACGTGCGCGAGCTCTGCAATGACAGCATCCGGCCGCCTCTCGACTTGATCACCCTCAAGCTCCAACTACCGGATACGCTGGGGGAGCTGCGCTACGTCCTCAAGGTCGAGATCCCTCGGAGCCTGTTCGTGCATGAGAGCCCGCATGGCTACTTCCGCCGGCAGGGTAGCTCGAAGCGCAAGCTCCCTCCCGAACAGCTGGCTCGACTCTTTCAGCAAAGGAGCCAGGCACGGATTCTGCGCTTCGAAGAGCAGGCCATTCCCGGGGCGGCGTTCGCCGATCTCTCCCCTGGGCTCTGGCGGCGCTTCCTGCCGGAGGGCGCGGGCGACCCCCTGGGGATTCTGCGCAAGATGAAGCTGCTCACAGCCGACGACGCCCAAGGGGAGGCGCCGTCGGTCGCCGGGGCCCTGCTGTGCGCCGAGCACCCGGAAACCTGGTTGCCCGGCGCGGTCATCGAAGCCGTCCGTTACCGCGGAGCTCGGCAAGATTCCAATTACCAGATCGACGCGGCCACTCTCGCCGGGCCGCTCGATGCGCAGATTCGCCAAGCCCTGGCGTTTGCCCTGCGCAACATGAGCATCGCCGCGACCAAGGCTCCGGACCGCCGGGAGTACCCGCAGTATAGCGACCGCGCCCTCTTCGAGGCGATCGTCAACGCGGTGGCCCATCGGGATTACTCGATCCACGGCTCGAAGATTCGGCTGTTTCTCTTCGACGACAGGCTCGAGCTCTACTCGCCCGGCGCTCTTCCCAATTCCGTGACCGTCGACAGTCTGCCCCTGCGCCAGGCGACCCGCAACGAGCTGATCACATTCCTCCTCGCCCGGGTGCCGACGAGCGGGGTCCAGGGAGGCCAAGGACGCCGCTTCTTCATGGAGCGGCGGGGGGATGGGGTGCCGATCATCCTCGAGGAAAGCCGGGAGCTGTCGGGGCGGTCGCCTGAATACCTGCTGATCGACGAAGCCGAGCTTCGCTTGACGATCTACGCCGCGAAGCCTGCCGCGCTGGATGGCGAGTAGGTTTCGGCAGGCCGGGGCGGAACTTCGCCCGCCGGTCTGCGTATATCAGGGATCCCGCGGCGCCTGGCGCCGCGCTCCCGAACCTGGAGACTCCACGATGAAATTCCGTCTGTTCGCGAGCGTCCTGCTCGCTGCCTTCGCCTTCTCCGCCTGGCCGGCCGCGGCGGCTGACCAGGTCCTCGCCATCACCGGCGCCCGGGTGTTCGACGGCAGCCGCTTCCTGCCACCCTCGACGGTGGTGGTGACCGGCGGCAAGATCACGGCCGTCGGCCCCAAGGTGGCCGTGCCGGCCGGGGCGAAGGTGGTGGATGGGAAGGGGGCGACGCTGCTTCCCGGGCTGATCGACGCCCATGCCCACTCTTTTGGCGACGGCCTCACGCGCGCCTTGCAGTTCGGCGTCACCACCGAGCTCGACATGTTTGCCGATCCCACCTTCGCCCGCGCGATGCGCGAGGCCCAGGCGAAGGGGGAGGCGGACGGGCGGGCCGACCTGAGGAGCGCCGGCTATATGGCCACGGCTCCCGGAGGGCACGGCACCGAGTACGGCTTCCCGATCCCCACCCTGACCGGGCCCAAGGAGGCCCAAGCCTGGGTCGATGCCCGGGTGGCCGAGGGCTCGGACTACATCAAGATCGTGCTCGACGACGGCAAGACCTACGGCTTCACCATCCCGACCTTGAACCGTGAGACGGTGGCGGCGCTGATCGAGGCCGCCCACCGGCGCGGCAAGATGGCGGTGGTGCACATCTCGACCCAGGCCGATGCCCGCTTCTGCCTCGAGGCCGGGGTCGACGGGCTGGTCCATCTCTTCCTCGACAGCGCGCCGGATCCGGGCTTCGCCAAGCTCGCCAAGGCGAAGAAGGCCTTCGTCGTCCCCACCCTGGCGGTGATCGACGGCATCACCGGCGGCACGACGGGCCGCGCCCTGTCCAAGGATCCCCAGGTGGCGCCCTATTTGACGGCGCTCGAGGTCTCCGGGCTCGAGCGCTTGTTCCCCAATTCGGCCGCCCGCAAGGGCTTGGCTCGAAACGCTCCCGATGCCGTGCGCCAGCTCAAGGCGGCCGGCGTGCCGATCCTCGCTGGCACCGACGCCCCCAACCCGGGCACGGCGCACGGCGCCAGCCTGCACCAGGAGCTCGAGCTGCTGGTGGCGGCGGGGCTCACCCCGGCCGAGGCGCTTCAGGCGGCGACCTCGGCCCCCGCCCGCGTCTTCGGCCTCGCCGACCGCGGGCGCATCGCGCCCGGCCTGCGCGCCGACCTGGTGCTGGTGGCGGGCGACCCCGGGCAGGAGATCCGCGCCACCCGCAGCCTCCTCCACATCTGGAAGGGCGGGCACGAGGTAGAGCGCAAGGAGGCCGCGGCGCCGGCCGCGAGCGTGCCGGCCACCGGAGGGCTGGTGAGCAATTTCGAGGATGGCACCCTGACCGCCGCCATGGGCGCCGGCTGGATGGACTCGACCGACGCCATGATGGGCGGCAAGTCGACGGTCAAGAAGGAGGTGGTGAGCGGCGACGCGGCCGAGGGCAAGGGCGCGCTCCAGGTCTCCGGCGCCACCCGCGCGGGCTTCGCCTACCCCTGGGCCGGCGTGCTCTACTCCCCGGGGGCCCAGCCGATGGCGCCGGCCAACCTGTCGAAGGTCGCCGCGGTCTCCTTCTGGGCCAAGGGGGACGGCGGCACCTACCAGCTGCTGCTCTTCGCCTCGCGCCTCGGCTTCCGGCCGGCGGTGTCGAGCTTCGTCGCCGGGCCGGAGTGGAAACAGATCACCGTGCCGCTCGCGAGCTTCGAGGGCGTGGGCGACGGCAGCGACGTGACCGGTATCTTCTGGGGCGGCGGCCCGGCCCTGGGCGACTTCCGCTTCGCGATCGACGACGTGCGCCTCGTCCCCCGCGCGCCGTAGGAGGCGCCCGCCCTTCCCGCGGTATGATCCTCCTCGCTTCCCGGGCGCCTCGCCCCGGGGGCGAGGGAGACATGCCGGGGAGCCTTGCCGAATCCACCACCCTCGACGACCGCCTGCGCCGGCTGGCGACCGCCTGCATGGGGCTCGCCGGCGGCGTCGGGCTCTACGCCCTGCTGATCTATCTGCTGGTCGAGCGCTCGGGCGAGCACGACTGGATGGACCGGCCCGGGACAGGGCCGTTCCTCCTCGCCCTGGCCGGGCTGCTGCTGGTCGTCCTCTCCTCGGCGGTGCGGGCGGCGGTCTTGCGGCGCGCCGGGGAGCGGGAGGACGAGCGGGACGCGGGCGAGGCCCCGGGGGGCCCGGCGGAGGAGGGGGAAGGCCGGGCGGCGCGGCTGCTCGCAGCGTTCGAGCGGGCGACGCTGATCTCCTTTGCCGTCGCCGAGGCCGGCGCGCTCTTGGGGCTCGCGACCGCCTGGACCAGCCGCATCTCGTTCTACGGCTTCCTGGTCTGCGCGGCGAGCCTTTACGCGATGATGGTGCGCTGGCCGCGGCGCAGCCTGCTCGACGCCTTCCTCGAGGAGAACGGAGTGCGGGTTTGATCGGCAGCCCGACCGCGGCCCCGCTGCCGAGCCTGGCGAGCGCCAGGCTCGCGGCCCTGGGGATGGCGGCGAGCCTGGTGGCCTCGATCCTGGTGTCGCGCTTCGTGGCGCCCACCGCAGCGGCGCCGGCGATCGGCGGCACGGACGCGGTCGTCCTGCCGCTCACCGGCCTCGCCCTGATCCTGATCCTCACCTCGTCGCGGGTGCGCTCGTTCGTGCTGCGGCGGGCGCCCGGAGCGTTCCTCGATCCCGCGGGCGAAGGACTGGCCGCCGCCTACGCGCGGGCGAGCCTGCTGAGCCTGGCGCTGCTCGAGGCCGCGGGGCTCCTCGGCTGCGTTCTGTCGTTCCTCACCGGCCTCCCGCGCTACGGCGTGGTCTTCGGCGCCGCCGCCCTGCTCGCCATGCTGACCCGCTGGCCGCGCGAAGGGGAGCTGGGGCGACTGCTGGCGAGGCGCTCCGCGCCGTGAGCGGCGAACCTCCGAGCCCGGCGCCCGACGCCATCGAGCTCGAGCTCTGGACCCACCGCTTCGCCGCCCTGGCGCGGCAGATGGGGGAGCGGCTGGCGCGCACGGCGGTGTCGACCAACGTCAAGGAGCGGCTCGACTTCTCCTGCGGCCTGCTCGATGCCGGAGGCGAGCTGGTGGTCAACGCGCCGCACATCCCGGTCCACCTGGGGGCGCTCGGGCTCTGCGTGCGGCGGCTGGCGCGGGTGCTGCCGCTCGCCCCCGGCGACGTGGCGGTGACCAACCATCCGGCCTTCGGCGGCTCGCACCTGCCGGACGTGACGGTGGTGACCCCGGTCTTCGGCGAGGCGGCGGGGGGAGAGCCACCGCTCCTGGGCTACGTGGCCAGCCGCGCCCACCACGCCGAGATCGGCGGCATCCGGCCGGGCTCGATGCCCCCCTTCGCCCGCTGCCTGGCCGAGGAGGGGGTGGTGCTGCCGCCGCTCTACCTGGTGCGGGGCGGCGAGCCGCGCTGGGAGGAGGTGCGCCAGCGCCTGCTCGCCGGCCCCCATCCCACCCGCGCGGTCGAGGAGAACCTCGCCGACCTGCGGGCGGCGGTGGCGGCCAATCACCGCGGCGCCCTGGCGCTCGCGGCGCTGGCCCGCGAGCACGGGGCGGCGGCGGTCGCCCGCTTCATGGCGGCGCAGAAGGCGCGCGCCGAGGAGCGCTTGCGCGCCGCCCTCGCCCGCCTCGGGCCGCGCGACCTGGCGGCCGAGGAGCGGCTCGACGACGGCTCGCCGCTCGCCGTGCGGCTGACACTCCGCCCCGGCGAGGAGCGCGCGGTGGTGGCCGACTTCACCGGCTCGGCCGGCGTCCACCCCGGCAACCTCAACGCTCCGCCGGCGGTGGTGCAGAGCGCGCTGCTCTACGTCCTGCGCCTCTTCCTGGCCGAGCCGCTGCCGCTCAACGAGGGGCTGCTGCGGCCGGTCGAGGTGATCGCGCCGCCGGGAATCCTCAATCCGCCCTTCCCCGACGACCCGCGGCAGGCGCCGGCGGTGGTGGGCGGCAACGTCGAGACCAGCCAGCGCCTGGTCGACCTGCTGGTGAAGGCCCTGGGGCTCGCCGCCGGTTCGCAGGGGACGATGAACAACCTCATCTTCGGCGACGAGACCTTCGGCTACTACGAGACGGTCTGCGGCGGCGCCGGGGCGGGGCCGGGCTTCGCCGGCGCTTCGGCGGTCCACACCCATATGACCAACACCCGCATCACCGACCCCGAGATCCTCGAGCACCGCTATCCGGTGCGCCTGCACCGCTTCGCCGTGCGCCGCGGCTCGGGGGGAAAGGGGCGCTATCCCGGCGGCGACGGCGCGGTGCGGGAGCTCGAGTTCCTGGCGCCGATGTCGCTGTCGCTCTTGACCCAGCACCGGGTGGAAGCGCCCTACGGCATGGCGGGCGGCGAGCCCGGGGAGCGCGGGCGCCAGCGGCTCCATCGCGCCAGTGGAGAGGCGGAGGAGCTGGCCTCGGTCGACGGCCGCGAGGTCCTCCCGGGGGACCGCCTGGTCCTCGAGACGCCCGGCGGGGGAGGGTGGGGGGCGGTTGCCGCGCCCCCACCCCGGCCGGGGGACCCGGCCGCTACGGACGGTTGCAGAGAACCGGTTCGATTCCTCGCTACCGGTGCGTAGCGGCCGGCTCTGCCGGCCGGGGAGGGGGCCGGTCCGGACGGTTGCAGAGAACCGGTCCGATTTCGCGCCATCGGTGCGTAGCGGCCGGCTCTGCCGGCCGGGGAGGGGGACGGAAGGGCGACATCCGCCGAAACGCGACATCTTCCGCGTATACAATCCCGCCGTGCCCCGCATCCATCTCCTCCCCGACCCCCTGGTGAGCCAGATCGCCGCCGGCGAGGTGGTCGAGCGCCCCGCCTCGGTGGTCAAGGAGCTGCTCGAAAACGCCCTCGACGCCGGGGCGCGCGAGGTCGACGTCGAGCTCGAGGCCGGCGGCAAGGCGCGCATCGCGGTGCGCGACGACGGCTCGGGCATGGGGCGCGACGACGCCCTCCTCGCCTTCGACCGCCACGCCACCAGCAAGATCGCCTCCTTCGACGACCTCGAGCGGGTGGGGACGCTCGGCTTCCGCGGCGAGGCCCTGGCCTCGATCGCCGCCGTCGCCAAGGTCGAGCTCACCACCGCCGAGGCCCCGGGCGACGGCCACCGGGTGCAGGTCGAAGGGGGCAAGATCCGCCTGGCCGAGCCGTGCGCCCGGCCGCGCGGCACCGCGATCGACGTCCGCGCCCTCTTCTGGAACGTCCCGGCCCGCCGCAAGTTCTTGAAGGAGCCGGCGACCGAGCTGCGCCGCTGCCTCGAGGTGGTGCAGGGCTACGCCCTCGCCCGCCCCGAGATCCGCTTCCGCCTCCACCACGAGGGCCGCCAACTCTTGGACGCCCTGCCCACCCGCGCAGCCGACCCCAGGGAGCGCATCGGCCAGATCTTCGGCCACGACTTCGCCGCCCGCCTGGCCGCCTTGCCCGCCCGGGGCGGCAGGGACGGCGAGAGCCTCACCGGCTTCGTCGGTTCGCCCGAAACCACCCGCACCCGGCGCACCTTCGTCTACGTCAACCGTCGCCTGCTGCGCGACCGCGCCGTCCTCGCCACCTTCTACCGCGCGGTGCGCGAGGAGTGGAGAAGCGAGGACTACCCGGCGCTCTTCCTCTTCCTCGACATTCCGCCCGAGGACGTCGACGTCAACGTCCATCCGCAGAAGGCCGAGGTGCGCTTCCGCGATCCCTCCCTCCTGGGCCGTCTGGCGGACGCGCTGCGCGCCGGTCTCGCCGCCGCGCGTGGGGAGGTGGAGGCGCCGCTGCGCGAGCCGCGGCCCGAGGCCCCCGCGCCCTTCGCCTGGCAGGGGTTGGGAGAGCAGCCCGCCGGCCCCTACGCTCCGAGGCCCGGGCCGGCGAGCCAGGTCGCCGAGCCCGCGCCGCCCCCCTGGATCCCGGCCTCCGGCTCGTACGCCGGGCGGATCGCCACCCCGGCCTACACCCCCGCCGAACGGCCGATCGTGCCGCTCTCCGGCAGGAGCGGCGAGGCGCGGCCGTTCCGGCTCCTCGGCCAGTACAAGGGGACGCTGCTGCTGCTCGAAGGCCCCGACGGCCTCTACCTGATCGACCAGCACGTCGCCCACGAGCGCATCCTCTACGAACGCGTGCGCCGGGTGCTGCTCGCCGCGACCCCGCCCGTCCAGCACCTGCTCACCCCCGTGCTCTTCGACCTCGGGCCGGCCGAGCACCTGCGCCTCGCCGAGCTCGCCCCGGCGCTCGAGACCTGCGGCTTCTCGGTCGCCCCCTTCTCCGGCAACACCCTGGCGCTCACCGCCGTCCCCGCCCCCCTCTCGGCCGGCGAGGCCGAGGCCCTCCTGACCACCCTCGCCGGCGAGGACGGCGAGGGGAGCGTCGAGGCCCTGCGCCTGCGCCTTCTCGAGGCGCTCGCCGCCTCCTCGGCCTGCAAGGCGGCGGTCAAGATGCACCACCCCCTCTCGGCGCCCGAGATGGAAGCCCTGGTCGCCGAGCTCTTCGCCGCCGAGCAGCCCTACGCCTGCCCGCACGGCCGCCCGATCGTGCTGCAGATGACCGACGCGGATTTGGAGCGGCGGTTCGGACGGCGGGGGTAGGAATCCAACCGATCGGTCCGCTACGGCGAGCGGGTGAGGGCGAACTCCATCACCGGCGCCCCTTGGGTTTTACCGGCCACCACGATGAGCAACCGATCGTCGGCCACCCTCTGGTAGGTGAGGCGGTTCGGGTAGTCGTGATCGGGGTTGGCGAAGACGGCCTTCCTGGCGGCCGGGTCGTGCTCGACCAGGGTGAATGGGACGCTGGCCCTGCCGCCCGGATACGGGGTGACGGTCAGCACCCCGTCCCTGACCTCGAAGCGCTCGAACTCGAGCCAGGCCAGTTGCCCCTCGGGGCGGAAGGCCTTGCTGGTCGAGAGAATGACCCCGCCCTTGGGGCCGGTGTAGTAGGCCTCGAAACGCGACGCCGCCTTGGCGCCCCGCACCTCGCCGCTCCAACTGCCGGCGAGCCAGCTCAGATCCTCGATCGACACCTTGCGCGGCTCGACCGCGCCGAGGCCGGCGGCCATCGTCGCCCCGAGGAGGAGAAACACTCGGAGGCCCATTCCACGTTGCGCCATGTGCCGCGCTCCTTTCAGCTTGGGAGGAAGACACTATTCCGGCGACGGCGGTTGCGCCGCGTCGACCGCCTCGTCCGGAGCCGAGCCGGTCGCGATTCGAGCCACAGCCGGCGCGAGCATGTCTTTTGTTTTCTGGATCCCGTTGCGCACGCCCAGCACAATTCCGATCTTGGATCCGACGAAGGCGCCGACCGCCATCCCGGCAGGCCCGAGAAGCGAGCCGACGAGCGCGCCCAGGGCCGCGCCGGCGGCTCCCCGGACGACACCGCCGGCGATGCTCCCCACGACCCGGTTGCCAACGCGGCCCATCGGTATCAGCGAAGCCCCAGGTTTCGCCGCCGGGTCCAGAGGCTCGAGGGGGGAGCTTCCTTGAGCGCGATGGGCTCGCCGATGGTTATGCTCGGCACGTTTCCGGTCCTCCAGGCGAGCTCCATGGTAGCACCCGGCTCGCCTGGTCGTAGCGGATGGCACCCACTCTTGGGGAGCTCAATCTCCGCCTGCGCTTCGGCCTCGATCGCTTCTACGTATCGCTATACTGCACGCGTATGGCGCGCATCTCGGCCCGGCAGGTGTCGCAACTGGCGATCACGGTGCTATTCCTGGCGCTCGTCCGCACGCTGGCGGAGTATTACCGGCTGCGGTACGTTCGCGGGACGGCGCTCGCACTCGCCGAGGTGGCACCGTACATCACGGGCGGGCTGATGGCGGCGCTCGGTGTGTGGGCGGCTGTGGTGGCGTACTTCCTCGGACGGTACCGGGTGGCTACAGGAATCGTCGTCGCGGCAATCGCGGCGATGCTGGTCTACAAGGTAGTCGTCCTCGGCGGGGCGTAGCGGAGAAGGGCTGTCGATTGCCAGGAGGGATCTCTGGCATCAAGCTTTCCTCGAGGTCAACGCCATGAAGAGACTCCTGCTGCTCGCCGTCTCGGTATATCGACTTGCGCGCTACACTTCTCTCCTGGTCATCGCTTGAGAGCCATGAAAGGAGATTTCGTCATGCGCACGATCGTCATGTTGTCGAGCTTGCTCACCCTCACCCTCTCGACCGGAGCCTGGGGGCTCGAAGAGCTCACTGCGGCGAGCTTGCAACCGCGGACAGAGGCCGCGGCGGCCCAGCCGACAGCTCCTCTGCGCCTGCCCGATCTGGAGCCATTCTTCCGGGCCGCCGACGACGACACCCTCCCGGTGGGCGAAGGAGAAGGCTGCACCAGCGACAGCGACGTGGACGCCGCGGCCTGTGCGCCCAAGGTTTGTACCTGCAACTGCGGCGCTGCCGTCGTCACCGTGACCATCTTCCCGGCACGCCACGGAGAGACCTGTGCCAGCGTGAACGGTCGGCCGTGCAACCTCACCACGACGCCGGTGCTGTTCTACGCGGGTTGCGTGTAGCGGGCGCGCAGCACGATCGTCTCCAGGGCCAGCACCCTGCTCGGCTTGGGGTCCGAGGTCTCCACACCCTCGGCGGTGCCGCACCGCCGCGGCCGCCTACGGCCGCCGGTTGGGCGTGTCCATGTCGGAGACGATCCACCACCGGCCGCCGGCGTCCTTCCGGAGGGTGAGGGTGAACTTCCCGCGATCCTCTTCCCCCGGCTGGCGGGCGTAGCCACCGAGGATGTAGCCGACGGCCCCTTCGGCGGCGTAGGCGAAGGCGCGCAGCGCGAGCGGCCCGCCCTGGCCGGTGTAGTGGCGCTCGATCCCGGCCCGGCCTCGAATAGGGGGCTGGCCGGCGGTCAGCACGAAGCCGTCGTCGGCGAACAGGGCGGCCAGGGCCTTGGCGTCGCGGCTCTTCCAGGCGGCTTCGTAGTCGCTCAGCACCCGCGCCAGGGCGGGCGGGAGCTCGACCGAGGGCTGCGGCGCGAGGGCGGGCGGGGTGGGCGGTGGCGGGGCCGCAGCAGCGGCCGGCTCGAGCGCCAATCCGGCGGCCAGAATGAGCATCAAGATCCGCATGGCAGGGTTCGCTCCTTGGCGGGAATTCAATTGTCGCGCGCCGCGCCGCCCTTGGCAACGCCCCCTCACCACGACGCCGTGCTGCTCTACGCGGATTGCGTGTAGCGGGCGCGCCGCACGATCGTCCCCAGGGCCATCTCAGGCGCGGCGGACCGCTCGCCCCGTCGTCGCCGGCGGCGACGGCGAAGCGGACACCCGGCAACGGCGCCGTCGGAGCGCGGCTGAGCGCACCTGATCCCTCCAATGAAAAGCCCCCAGGGGCCCCCAGAGCCGCGGCACCGCCCTCCTCGCCGGCACTACACCCATTGGCTCCTCTCGGGGCCGATGACGGACGGGGGCCCGTTTCGACTCTACGAATGGCGGCCCGGCTCTCCGCCAGCCCTCTCGCGGAAGCGCCTGCTCGCGACTCCCGGCAACATGGAAGGTTTGATGAGCGCGGGGGACGCGCTGTGGGTCGCGATCGACGTCGGCGGTGTCGTGAGCGGCGGCACCCAGTGCAAGGACAAGCCGGTCGACAAGCGGGCCTTCGAGCTGGTTCAGCCCCACTAGCCGGTCCCCCGATCCTCAGGCGGGCAAACAGGTGCGGCGCCGCCGTGGTCACGCGCAACGTGTTAGGCCAGGTATACCTTCTTCCGGACGGTGCATCGCCACGGCAGCCGCGAGATCCCACGGGCGGGGAGGCCCCGCCCGCGGGTGGGTCGATCGCCCGGCCGATTTACGGGGTGGCCACCGGCGGGGTGGCCAGCTCGGCCATCCGCTTCTTCAGCCGCTCCATCTCGTTCTGCTTCTTCTGCTCCGGGGTCAGCGGCTTGCGGCGCTGCACGGGCTTGGGCTTCAGACCGAACTCGAGCAGCCGCTTGTTGCCGACGCCGAGCTTGTGGCGCAGGCCGGCGGACATGCGCTCGCGCAGCAGGTCGCCGTCCCTCTCGAGGTTACGGCGCCGGTTGTTGATCTCCCGCAGGTCGGCCAGCGCCTTGCCCTGCTGCACTTCGAGCTCCTGCGCCTGGGCCACGAGTCGCTCGAGCGCCGCCTGGTCCTCGCTCATCTGAGGAATCTCGGTCAGCTGGGTCTTGAGGCTCGTGCTCAGCACCTCCCAGGCGACGATCTTTTCGCGGAAAGAGGGAGTTGGCATCGTCAGTTCCTTTTCAGTTCGCTGCATCTTGAGGTTCGTTCGCCCGGTAAAGGACGATCCTTCACCGGGCCTTTGAGCGGTGGGCCCGCGAAGCGCCACGGCTCGAGCCGCCGGGTGGCCGGCCGTATTGAAGCGAAGCGAGGAAAAGGCTCCGGAACGCTTCCGGAAGCACTTTCCAGCTTCCCGAGGCCCCGGTTCGCCCGCCGAAGACCTTTTTCGGCTTGCCGAGGGCTCGGCTAGCTTGCCGAGGCCCCCTTCCGGCTTGCCGAGGCTTCGGCTAGCGTTCCGAGGCGCCCTTCCGGCCTGCCGAGGCCCTCTTCCGGCTTGCCGAAGCCTCGGCTACGCAGAAGAGGCGTTCGGAAGCCCCCAAATCCAGCTGGGAAGGCAGCCGAGGCCTCGGCAACGCAGCCGGGCGTCCGGGAACGCGGAAAAGGCGATTTCCAAGGCTCAAGTCGAAAGAGGAGGCTTCGCGGGCCTGGGGGAGTGCGTGAGGGGAGCCGGCAAGGCTCCTCTCCTGTGGATCGAAGCTGCGGCTGGAAAGGTTCTGGGTCCCGAGTCTCCTTTGCCGATAAGCCGGGAGGTCGACAGGCAGGACGACCACCGGCGGGTTGTCGGAGGTTCCCACACGGCCCCGCCGACTCCGGTCCGCCAGGAGGCGGGTCCGGAATTGGCGGCCTGGTAGGGAGAATTTGTCGTTCATCGCGGATTAGTATCCTCAGGAGCTTGATCGGCGTCAATAGCGATCTGAGGCTGGGTCTTCGCCACGGCCCGGACTCGCTGGGACCGCTCTTAGAAGGGCCCCGGTGAACCTGGCGTTCGGCGTACGGGGGGGGCGGCGGGCCTCACCCGGTCCCGCCGCGCGGCGCCGAGGTCGCGACACCTCGGGTCGCGGCGCGCCGCACGATCGTCTCGAGCGCCAGCGGGTCGACCGGCTTGGTGAGATAGCCGTCGCACCCTGCCGCCAGGGCCTGCTCCTCGGTTTCGCGGAAGGCGTCGGCGGTGCAGAGGACGAGGGTGGCCGGCGGGCTGCCTTGGTGCCGCTCGTGGGCGCGGATCCTGCGCGCGATCTCGAGGCCGTCGAGCGACGGGAGCCGCTTGTCCCCCAATTGTGTGACTGGCACCTATCGGGGGGGCACCTATCGGGGGGCGACGGCGCGGCGAACCGGGAGGGCGGCCGGCTGGCGGGATGAGACTCATCCTGTGGCGTGGCGCGCGGCGCCGTCCGCCCAGCGCCCAGACCCGTCTTGTTAAAATTAGCGGTTTGCAGCTTCCAGCTGTGCCAACTGTTTCTCGAGCTGGGCGTTGAGCCCGGCCAATTTCTTGCCCCAGCGCCGTGCCAGTCGGTACACCTTCTCCTCCTTCGGCTCCAGAATCTGACCATCGACGATTCCCTCTTCCTCCAGGTATCTCTGGAGATAGACGAGATCCGCCAAGGCGGCACGGAGTCGCGCGAAAAGGAAATGGTCTTCGTTGCGGTCGGAATCGCTTTCGTGCATCAAGCTCATCGAAAACAGCAGCTCCCCGAAACGGCGGACCAAGCGGTTCTCTTCCAGATTGGGGAGGCCTTCGAGGAAAGTTTCGCGAAACGCTGCTCGCTGGAGCCACTCTTTGGGTTTTGCGGGTAAGTAGGACATGCTTCGATTCTCTCCTGGGATCAAGATTGCGCCGAGGGCCCGGCCCGTCGCGAGCTCTCTTCGAACCGCAGCTCCGGGTCATGCTGCGCCCGCTGGAGGTAGCGCACGAGGCCCTTCGCCAGCTCGACCGAGGCCGCCTCTCGCCTCGCCGCATCGCAGAACAGCCGCAGCGCCGCCAGGGCCTCGCGCTCGACTCCCTGTCCCGCGAAGATCCACGCCATCGATTCGGCGAGCCGCTTCACCTCCGCCGTGCGGCACTGCTCCAGGAAGAGCAGCGCCAGGTCGAGGTTCACCAGCGCCGCATTGAGCGCCAGCTTGTGCGCGGTGAACACCTTCTTGACCTGGGTGAACGCCGCCTCGGCCTCCGCCGTCCGCCCCACCCCGGCGGCCACTTTGCCTTCGATCCACACCACCCGCGCCAGATCCAGCTCCTGGCCCAGGCGCTCGCCCAGCTCCCGCACCCGCGGCAGGCCCGGCTCGGCCGCGGCCGCCCGTCCTTCCAGGCAGAGATTGACATGGAGCTGGAATTCCAGGCCAAAGGCCGTCCTCGGCTCCCGCTCGCGGTCGATCCACGGCACCGCTTCGCGGAGGACGGCCGTCGAGGCTTCCAGGTCCCCCAGGAACTCCAGGATCTGGGCCTTCGCCAGCAGGAGACGACCCCGCAGAGCACCGAGTTCCAGCTCCAGCGCTTGGTCGATCCACCGCAAGGCTTCGGGAAAACGACGCTGAACCTTGCGTAAGGTCGCTTCGAGCCAAGGGAAGATGGCCTCGTTGAGCACGCCGGGGCTTCCTGATGCCACGCCATCCCAGAGCTCCCGGGCACCTATCAAGGCCACATCGGCGGCCGGCAGGTCGGCGTTCACGCGCAGCGCATTGCTCACATGCACCCCGGCATAGCCGCGAAGCCGCCGACGCCAGGGCTCGGGACCGCTCACCAGCTCGGCGATACGCTGGCTGAGCAAGGCGAGGGTCAGCGCCTCCGCCGGTCGGCTCGCCGCCATCTCGATGCTCGCCGCCGCCACCCGCTCGCACAGCGCCCAGCTCTGGTATTCCTCGAGCTCTTCCACCACCGCGAGCCGCTGCTTGGCGGAGAGCTTCTCCAAACGCGGCCAGAGAGCGTCGGCCACGGCGCGATCCTCCGCGGATGGAGGGTGGTTCTCGACGCTCGGCGATCGGTCTCCCGGATTCCCGAGGATCGTTTCGAAAGCCCATCCGGCAAGCTCCAGGATCCCGGCGAAGGCGGTTCCAAGCAGGGCGCCCCGGGTGCTCGACCAACCCCGGGCCGCCGCCAGGAAGGAGCGAATCTCCCGCAGGAGCGGGTCGAGCAGGAAGGGCGGGAAATCGACCGCCTTCGCGGCGCGCTCGAGCAGGCGGCGGGGGATGGGGCGCGCGCCCCGGTCGTAGGCCGAGAGCTGGCTCGGCGCGATGCGGGCCAACCGGGCAAACTCCTCCTGGCTCAGCCGCTTTTCGTGGCGCAACAGCACCAGGGCCAGGTTGCCGGCCCGGTCTTCGTTCGGTTCGTCGTCCGTCACCTCTTCTCCTTTCGAGCGCAGCGTGAGCGCTCCGAGGGAGATTTCTTCACCGCTTCCAGGCACCATTAGCCGAGAGAGGGCGCCCGGTGGCCATGGGGGCCTCCGTGGCCTCCCCTGGGAAAGGTGTGACTCTATGCGCAACATCCAGCGCAGCGTCGTCTGTCTTCTCCTCTTCGGAGCTTCCGCCGGGGCGACCTTCGCCCTGGCCCCGCAAGACCGCTCCTGGCGGCCCCGCGCGGCGAGCCGGGTGGAATCTCCGGCTCGAACCGGCTTCCTGGCCGCGCTGCAAGAGCTCTTGACCCGTGCGTGGGGCCGGAACGGCTGCGAGATCGATCCGCTTGGCCGCTGCCAGCCCAACCAGGAGCCCGCAGCGAATCCGCCGGCCGGCGATTCCGGCAGCACCCAGGGCGACAATGGGTGCCAGATCGACCCTGCCGGAAGTTGCATCACAGCGCGTTAGTTTAGACCGAACAGCGTCGGCCGTACTCTGCCAGCCGAGGCTGCCTTCATGGGGCTTCGGCCCTCTGGCTCTCTTCGAACTTCAGCTCCGGGTCGTGCTGCACACGGTAGAGGTAGTGCACGAGGCGTTTCGCCAGCTCGCCGGTGGCGGCCTCTTTTCTCGCCGCGTCGCAGAAGAGCCGGAGTGCCGCCAACGCCTCGGGCTCCACCCCCTGAGCAGCAAAAATCCATGCCATCGATTCGGCGAGCCGCTTCACCTCCGCCGTGCGGCCTTGATCCAAAAGGAGCAACGCCAGGTCTAGGCTCACCAGCGCCGCGCTGAGGGCCAGCTTGTGCGCCGTAAATACCTGCCGGACCTGAGTGAAGGCCGCTTCGGCCTCCGCCACCCGCCCCACTCCGGCGGCCACCTTGGCTTCGATCCACACCACCCTCGCCAGGTCCATCTCCTGGCCCAGGCGCTCGCCCAGGGCGCGCACCCGCGGCAGGCTCGGCTCGGCCTCGGCCGCCCGGCCTGCCAGGCAGCGGTTGGCGTGGAGCTGGAATTCCAGGCCGAAAGCCGTCCGTGGCTCCCGCTCGCGATCGATCATCGGCGCCGCTTTGCCCAGAACCGCCGACGAGCCTTCAAGATCCCCCAGGGCCTCCAGGATCTGAGCCTTCGCCAGCAGCAGCCGACCCTGAAGATCGCCCGAATCCACGGCCAACGCTTCGTCGATTCTTCGCAGGGCCAAGGGGAATCGACGTTGGACCTTGCGCAACGTCGCTTCGAGCCAGGGGACGATAGACTCATTGAGCAACCCGGGATCGCCCGGCGCCCCGTCCTCCCAGTGCTTCTTGGCGCGGCTGAAAGCCGCGTCGGCGGCCGGCAGGTCGCTGTTCACCCGCAGGGCGTTGCTCACATGCGCGCCGGCGTAGCCTTGGAGCCGCCGACGCCAAGGCTCGTGGCCGCTCACCAGCTCGGCGATGCGCTGGGAGAGCAGGGCCAGCCTCAACGCCTCCGCCGGCCGGCTCGCCGCCTCTTCGATGCTCTCCGCCGCCAGCCGCTCGCACAGCCCCCAGTGGTGGAACTTCTGTCCCAGCTCCACCAAGGCCAGCCGCTCCTCCGGTTTCCGCTTCTTGAGCCGCGCCCACAGCACCTCGGCGTGCTCGCGGGCGCGGATCCCCTCGCCCTCCACCGTCAGCAGGGTGAGGAGCGGGCGCGCGAGCTCTTCCATCAAACGGCCGGCGCGCGCCACGACTTTCTCCACCTGCCGCCGCGACCGCGCGGAGGCGTCGCCCTCGGGGCCGCCGGAACGGGCCGCGGCCCGGTGCGCCGCGAGATCGGCGAGCTCGCGGTCGATCGCCTCGGCGCCTAAGCCCAGGAAGCCGACCAGTTGCTCCAGGCGCCCCCGGTGCAGGGGCTTGCGCCCGTGTTCGTAGGCGTTGAGCAGGCTGGGGGAGATCCCGGCCCGCAGAGCCAGATCGACCTGGCTGCACCCCAGGCCGCTGCGCAGAAAGGTAAGGACGACCGCCGCATCGGGCAACGGTTCTGACATGGCTCGCCTCCTCGGGGGAATGGCTTCTATCAACACCAGGTACGTGCCGGGTCGATTGCGTGACACCGGCCGACATGCCGGAAGCGTGAATTTTTTCGGGTTCCCGCATCCTTGGACTGCCAGAGATCAGCTGTAGCGCTGAATTCGTAAAAACATGAACCGGGCTGGTTCCAGCTTCTCGGGCACCTTACTCTGCCGCCCCTGTGGAGAAAGCCGCTGCCGACGCCCGGCCGCCGTCGTTGAGATCAACTTGTCGGGAGATGAGAGAGAAATCCATCATGTCTGAAACGCCCGCCCTGTGGACCGAGCCGCGCAACGCCTTCGCCCGGAAGTTCCTGCGCCGGATCGCCGAACGCGACTCCGAGCCCGACACCGCCGGCGAAGCCTATGCCAACGGAGTGTGGAGAAGGGTCCCCCACCCCAAGCTCGGCTACTCCATCCTGCCGCCGGCCCACGGCCCGGGCGAGCCGCCGTTCGCCACCTTCTTCAATCCGTACCACGCCCGCCTCGCCCAGGCGATCCTGCCCGCCACCGGCCGCAGCACGCTCTGGCGCCTGGACACCAAGGCCGGCGAGCACGGCCACTGCGTGTTCGTCGAGGGCGAGCTGGCCGGCTATTTCCGCCTCTTCGACTCCAATGTCGTGCCCTTCCTGACCGCCGCCGACGTGCTGACCCGCAACCCCCAGGCTTTGGCCTTCCTGCTCGAGGCCACGAGCGGGCCGGGCCTCGAGCACGCCGGCCGCCACCTCGATCGGGCCTTGCGCGGCGATGGCAACGAAGGGGGCGAGGAATGAAGGTAGAGGAGGAGAACGAGTCCCCTCTTCTGTCCCTGCAGCAGGTGGCCGAAGAGCTCGGCGTGCCCCTCCAGCGGGTGAAGACGGCGGTGGCGAGCCTCAACGACCGCAGGGCCGCGCAGAGCTCCGCGGGCGGCGGAGCCCGCCGGCGCCTCTACGGCCCGGAGGCCGTGGCGGCGATAAGGCGCCAGCTCGCGAAAGCCGAGAGCCGCAAGCGGCTCGCCGCCCATGAGGGCGCGGCCCACTGGCAACGGCTGGCCCGGCTACGCCTCTGCGCCGTGCAAGCTGGCCGCCTCGCCGGCGAGCTCAAAGCCGTGTATGGGGAGCTGCGGCGCTACCCGCCCACGACCTCGACGGCGCTCGGCACGCTGCCCGATCCCCAACTCGCGCTCGTCCATCCGATCCCCGTCCTCCTCTCGCCCCTGCGTTCGGCCGTCTGGCAGGCGAGCTGGCCCGAGGCTGGGATCGCGGCCCGTGCGCTCTCCGTCGGCGAGGCGCTGCGCAAGCTGGGTCTGGAGATCGTGCGCACCTGGAAGGCCATGGAGAGCACGCCGCAAGGCGACCCGGAGCTTGGCCGGGTGCTCGCGGCGGTGATCCACCGGCCGGGCCTGGCGCCCAAGAGCGAAACCGAGCCATGAGCGACGAAAGGACCCACTGGCTGGTGGAAACCCTGAAGGTCACGCTGCACCTGCTCGACATCACCAACCGCGCGGTCGAGACGAAGAATGGCTGGAGCCCTGGCTACCTTTCCCGACTCTTCGGCGGCAATGTCGAGCTTCGGCTCGATCACGTCTTTGCCATCCTCGATGCCATTGGCGTGTCCGCCGCCGAATTCTTCCTCCTCGCCTATCCGACGCCGCCCGCACCACTCTCCGCGCCGGCCAGCCGCGTCTACCAGCTCCTGCGTCGCTTTCAGGCCAACGATCCCGGACTCCTCGCCGCCAGCCTGGAGGCTCTCCCCGCGGCGGCGGCGCCGAGCCCCGGAGGCCCGGCCGTAAGGCCCGATCTCGTCGACGTGCGGGGCCAGGAGACGGCCAGGCGCGCCCTCGAGGTGGCCGCCGCCGGCGGCCACCACCTGCTCTTTTTCGGCCCGCCGGGAGCGGGCAAGACGATGCTCGCCCGCAGGCTCCCGGGGATCCTGCCACCCTTGGCGCCGGAAGAGGCGAGCGAGGTGACCGAGATCTACCTTGCGGCGGCCGAGGCGCTGCCGGCGGGCCTGCCGCCAGATCGACCCTTCCGCGGCCCGCACGCCGGCATTAGTGCCACCGGCCTGGTCGGCGGCGGCGCTTGGCCGCGCCCCGGTGAGGCGAGCCTCGCCCACCACGGTGTACTCTTTCTCGACGATCTCGCCCGGTTCGGCCGTCCCGCCCTGGACGCCTTGCGCCAGCCGCTCGAGGAAGGTTTCGTCACCGTGGCCCGGGCACGGGCGCGACGCCGTTTCCCGGCCCGTTTCAGCCTGCTCGCCACCCTCGCCACAGGCTCTCGCCGCCGCTTCGCGGTGCCGCTGCAGGACGGCTTCGACCTGCACGTCGAGGTTCCCGCCGTGCCCTTGTCCGAGCTGCGCGCGGCCGCCGGGGAAAGCAGCGCCGATGTCGCCCGGCGGGTCGCCGCGGCGCGGGCCCTAGAGCGCGAGCGCTTCGGTGCGGCGTGCCCCGCACCCTTCAATGCCGCCATGGGGCCCGAGGCGGTGCGCCGCTTCTGCGAGCTCGACTCCGCCGGCCGCTCGCTGATCGATCGCGCCTTCGAGAAACTCGGGCTTTCGGCTCGCGCCCTCGACCGGATTCTCAAGGTGGCCCGAACTCTGGCCGACCTCGCCGGCAGCACGGACGTGCAGCCGGTCCATCTCGCCGAGGCGATCCAGCTCCGAGGTCTCGGACGGTGAGCAAGCCGAAGAACCGACGCGGGGCTGAGGCCGCCAGGAAGCTGGCTCAGCTCGACGAAATGCTGGCCCGGCAGAAGCAGCGCGAGTCCCGGAGGAAATTCGAGAGAAGCCCTGAGCGAGGGTGGACTTGAGAAGAACTCTACGACGATGAACACGCTGACCGACGAAGGGAAGGACCGATGAGCGCCAATCCCGCCCACCGGTAAAAGGCGCCACACTCCAGACGGCGCCGGGGGGGCGGCGGGCCTCACCCCCTCCCGCCGCGCGGCGCCGAGGCCGCGACACCTCGGCCGGCGGCGCGCCGCACGATCGTCTCGAGCGCCAGCGGGTCGACCGGCTTGGTGAGATAGCCGTCGCACCCTGCCGCCAGGGCCTGCTCCTCGGTTTCGCGGAAGGCGTCGGCGGTGCAGAGGACGAGGGTGGCCGGCGGGCTGCCCTGGTGCCGTTCGTGGGCGCGGATGCGGCGCGCGATCTCGAGGCCGTCGAGCGACGGCAGCTGCTTGTCGAGGAGGACGAGGTCGAAGCCCCCGGCGCAGGCGCGGTCGAGGGCCTGGGCGCCGTCGGCGGCGATGTCGACGGTGCAGCGCATCGCCTCGAGCCAGAGGCGCAGGACGAGCGCCGAGACCTCGTCGTCCTCGACCACCAGGACGCGTAGGCCCCCCGGCTCGTTGCGGCCCGCCGCACCCTCTCCAGATCGTTTCGCGGCCGCGCTTTCGGCCGGGGGCTCGATCTCCGGCAGGGGGATCTCGAACCAGAAGGTCGAGCCCGCCCCTTCCTCGCTGTCGACGCCGATCTCCCCCTCGAGGAGGGCCACCAGGCTGCGGGAGATGGCGAGCCCCAGGCCAGCGCCGGACTCCTTGGCCGCCAGCGCCGGGTGGAGCTGGCCGAACGGCTCGAAGAGCCGCGACTGGTCGGCGGCAGAAAGCCCCGGCCCCGAGTCGACGATCCGCACCCGGATCCGCTCGGGGGCGCCCTGGCTGCGCTCGACGAAGGTCTCGACCGAGCCGCTGGCGGTGAACTTGAGGGCGTTGCCCACCAGGTTGTTGAGCAGCTGGCGCAGCTTGACCGCGTCGCCGTCGACCCAGGAGGGGAGGCCGGGCTCGATCGTCACGGCGAAGCGCAGCCCCTTGCTCTCTGCCGCCGCCCGCAGCACGTCGAGCGTCCCCTCGACCACGCTCGCGAGATGGTAGGGCGCGCGGGCCACGTCCATCTTCCCCGCTTCGATCTTGGCCAGGTCGAGGATGTTGCTGATCAGCGCCAGCAGGTGCTGGCCGGCATTGCGCATCCGGCGGACGTACTCCGCCTGGTCGGGGTCGAGGCGGGTCGAGCCCAGGAGATCGGCCAAGCCCAGGACGCCGTTGAGCGGCGTGCGGATCTCGTGGCTCATCCGCGCCAGGAAGTCGCTCTTCGCCCGGTTGGCCGCCTCGGCCGCCGCCTTGGCCTCGGCCAAGGCGGTCTCGACGCGCTTGCGCTCGGTGATGTCGGCGTTGGTCCCGGTCATCCGCAGGGCCCACCCGGTTTCGTCCCGCCGGGTCACCATGCCGTGGCTCGCGATCCACTTCCAGCCGGAGGCGGTGCGGATGCGGTGCTCGACCGAATAGTCGGCGGCCGCCCCCTGGCGCGCGGCGCTGATCGCGGCGAGCACCCGCGGCGCGTCGTCGGGGTGGAGGAGGGCCTGGAGCTCCTCGGCCGGGACGGTGGCCGGCGCATCGTCGCGCTCCAGGAGGCTCGCCCACTGCTCGCTCAGGTAGACCTGGTTGCTCGCCAGGTCCCAGTCCCAGAGGGTGAGGCGGGAACCCCGCAGGGCGAGGGCCAGCCGCTCGTGCGCCGCGGCCAGGCTCGCGGCCGCCTCCTTCTCCGCCGTGACGTCGAAGAGGATGCCGTTGTACAGGGTCTCCTGGGGGGTGATCGAGGTCGGGCGGGAGGACGCGCGCCACCAGCGCACCGAGCCGTCCTGGGAGTCGATGAACCGCCCCTCGAACGACCAGGGCTTGGGCTGGCGCTGGATCTCCTCGAGCGAGGCGAGGAAGCGCGGCGCGTCGTCGGGATGCACCATGGTGAGCACGTCGTTCGGACGGTCGGGCGCCACGTGGAAGATCTCGGCGATCCGCGGGCTGGCGTAGGTGAAGCCGAAGCTGCCATCCGACCGTTGGGCCCACTGGTAGATGACCCCGGGCTCGTTGACCACCAGGTCGCTGAAGCGGTTCTCCTGCTCGAGCAGACAGGCTTCGGCCCGCTGCCGTCCGGCGAGCGCCTCGGCCAGCGCCCGCCGCAGCGGCGCTTCGCCGAGCGCGCGTTCCCCGGTAAGCCGCTCCGACAGCTCCTCATCCGTCGACAGGAGCGAGACGCTGCTCCCTTCCGGAAGCACGGCCGCGAGCTCCCGCCGGACCTCCTCGCAACGCGAGGGGTCTCCGTCGACGACGAGCAGGTGGAGCGGCCGGGCGTCCATGAAACCTCGCCCTGGATTCTAGCCCGGGACGCCGGGCCGGAGCGAGCCGGGATCCGACCGATCGGACGGATCCGACCCAGCGGTCAGATCCATGCGGATTCGCCGCTCCTAGTCGTAGCGGATCGCCACCAGCGGATCGACCCCGGTCGCCCGGCGGGCCGGGAGCAGGGTGGCGAGGAAGCCGACCGCGGCCAGGAGCAAGGCGGCGCCGGCGAAGCTCGCGAGGTCGTTGGGCTTGACGCCGATCAGGAGGCCGGCGGCGAAGCGGGAGAGGAACCAGGCGGCGGCAAGGCCGGCGGCGAGGCCGATCGCCACCAGGGCGAGCCCCTGGCGCAGGATCAGGGCAAGGATCTTGTCGCGCTGGGCGCCGAGCGCCATGCGCATGCCGATCTCGCGCGAGCGCTGGGCGACGGCGTAGGCGAGGACGCCGTAGAGGCCGATGGCGGCGAGGACCAGCGCCAGGCCGCCGAAGAGGGAGAGCAGCTGCGCCGCCATGCGCGGCGCGCCGAGGGTCTGCGCCGCCACCCGGTCGACGGTCATGACGTCGACCAGCGGCACGCCGCGCACCACCGTCCGGGTCTCCCGCTGGACCGTCGGCAGGAGCGCCGCCGGATCCGCCTTGGTGCGCACGATGAGCGTCATGCCGGAGACGAAGGACTGGGCGAGCGGCACGTAGGCGTAGGGCTTGGGTCCCTCGGCCGGGTTGTTGTAGATGGCGTTGCGCGCCACCCCGACGACGGTGATCGGGACGTCGGAGCCGAAGAAGCGGAAGCGCTTGCCGATCGCGTCCTGGCCGGGCCAGTAGTGCTCGGCCATGGTCTGGTTGACGATCGCCACCGGCATCGCATCCCCGCGGTCGGCGGCGCTGAAGGTGCGGCCGCGGACGATCGGCACGCCGAGGGTGGCGAAGTACTCCGGCACCACGGTGTTGACCGGCACCATCAGGCCGCGGTCGCCCTCGTCGATCCCCTCGGGGAAGATGGTGCGCGGCAGCGGGGCGCGGAACGGCCCGGTCTGCGCCAGGGCGGCGTTCTCCACCCCGGGCAGGGTGGCGATGCGGTCGCGCAGCTCGTAGAGCATGGGCTCGGCCTGGCCGGGATCGATGCCGCGCATGGCGAGGTCGAAGGAGAGGACGGCGAGCTTGCCGCTGTCGAAGCCCAGGTCGACCTGCTGCCCTTCCCGCAGGCTGCGCAGGAACAGGCCGGCGGCGATCAAGGCGACGGCGGAGAGCGCCACCTGCCCCACCACCAGGAGGCTGCGCAGCCACCTCGCGCCGCGCCGCGTGCCGCTGCCGCCGGATTCGTTCTTGAGCGCCGAGACCAGCTCGGGCCGGGTGGCGGCGAGCGCCGGCACCAAGCCGAAGAGCAGGCCGGTGGCGACGGCGAGCCCGAGGGTGAAGGCGAGCACCCGGCCGTCGATGGCGAGCTTGAGCGCCATCGGCACCGGCACCGGCAGGGAGGGGAGCAGGGCGGTCAGGCCGCGGGTCGACAGGGCGGCGATGCCCAAGCCGACGGCGGCGCCCAAGAGGGCGAGGAGCAGGCTCTCGGTCAGCAGCTGGCGCACCAGCCGCCCCCGGCTCGCCCCCTGGGAGAGGCGGATGGCGATCTCCCGCCGCCGCGCCGCCGCCCGCGCCAGCAGCAGGTTGGCCACGTTGGCGCAGGAGATGAGGAGCACCAGCCCGACCACCGCCAGCAGCACCCGCGAGCCCGCCACCAGGACCCCGCGCGTGCCCGGGTTGACCGTCGCCTCGGCGAGCGGCACCAGGCGGGAGCTGCGCCCCCGGTTCTCCTCCGGGTACTCGCGCTCGAGGGCGGAAGCGATCGTCGCCACCTCGGCGGCGGCGGCGGTGGCGGTGACGCCGGGGCGCAGGCGGCCGACGGTGTGGATCATCAGGCCGCGGCGCTGGTTGTACCAGTTGAGCACCGGGTTGGTGCGGACGAGCCGGTTCTGCGCCATCGGCAGGAAGAGCTCGGGGGAGAGCCCGAGGTCGACGCCGGCGAAGCGCTCGGGCAGGACGCCGACGAGGGTGAACGGCGTGCCGTTGACCCCCACCCGGCGCCCCAGGGCGGCCGGGTCGGCCCCCAGGCGCTCGCTCCAGAAGCGGTAGGAGGCGACGGCGACCGGCGGCCCGCCCTCGCGCTGCTCCTCGGCCGAGAACAGGCGCCCCTGCCGGGGCGCGACGCCGAGCAGCGCGAAGTAGTTGTCGGAGACCAGCTGCCCCATGCCCATCGCCGGGTCCTCGCGGCCGAGCTGGATCGACAGCCGCACCCAGTCGTAGCCCAGGAGGCCGGTGAAGGAGCGCGCCTGGCGGCGAATGTCGAGCCAGTTCAGGTGCGACTGCGGCAGGAAGCCGGGGAACTTCTTCTCCTGCATGTAGACGCGCACCAGCTGTTCGGGCGAGCGCACCGGCAGGGCGCGCAGGAAGAGGGCGTCGACCAGGCTGAAGATGGCGGCGTTGGCGCCGATCCCCAGCCCCAGCGAGAGGGCGGCGACCAGGGTGAACGAGCGCGCGCGGGCGAGCAGGCGGACGGCGAAGCGCAGATCCTGGAGCAGCCTTTCCACGGCGGCGAACCCTCCTCTCCCGCGGGCGGAAGCGACGAGAAGGAGGGATTCTACCGGCGTTTGGGCTTATTCCAATAGCCGGCAGAGGGGAAAGCTCGGACCGATCCGACGGATCGGTCCGAGCGGTCGGATTTCCGAGACGGGCGGCGGCGCCGATCTATTCCAGCACCTGGGTCACCGCCCCGCCGGCCGCCACCACCGTCCCGTGCCAGGTCTTTCCGTCCTTGTCCTTGACCGTCAGGGCGTAGCTCCCTGGCGGCAGGTCGTCGATCTCGGCCTTGCCCTGGTAGAGCGGGCGCTCGGCCTGGGGGATGCCGCCCCACAGCATGGAGCGGAACGGCTGGCCGTCCGCCCCGAGGATGGTGAGCTTGGCGTCCCGAGCCTCGGCCAAGGCGGGAACGGTGACGGTGAGCCGGGTGGGGAGGGGGAGGGTGACGCGGGTGGTGGCGCTCGGCACCAGCACCGGCACGGCGACCGTCGCCGTCCCCGAGCTGCCCACCAGCAGGGTGAAGCTCCCCGCCGGCGCCTGCGAGATCTCGGTCCGCCCCTCCTCGCCGGGGGCATAGCTGCCCGAGACCACGGTCTGGCCGCCGCCGGCGACCAGCGCGGCATAGACCCGGGAGGGCGGGATGCCGCCCACGCCGGTGACGGTGAAAGTGAGGCCGGGGGCGGGGGAGAGCGTGATGCGCACCTCCGGCGGCTCGCCTCCGGCAGGCGCGTCGATCGTCGCCTCGCCGGGCGCATAGCCGCCCTTGGTGGCCTTGACGCGATAGGTGCCCGGCGGCGCCTGGACGCTCCACGTCCCCTGCGCGTCCGAGCGGCCGGCGTCGGTCAGATAGCGGGAGAAGGAGGCGCTCCCGTCCCCCTGGCGTTCGAAGTCGATGTCGGCGCCGGCCACCGGCGCCTGGGTCCCGGCCTCGATCACCCGCCCGCGCACCCGGGCGTTGCCGGGGATGTCGATCAGCACGTCGTCGCGGCTGGTGGAGAGCTCGACGGTCTGCTTGTCCTCGTAGCGGATGCCGCGCTCCGCCTGCCAGACGCGCAGGCGGTAGGTACCGGCCTTGAGCGACTCGAGGCGGAAGGCGCCGGCCGCGTCGGTGACCGCCGAGGTCCCTCCCGCCGGGGCCGCGCCGGGCCCCTCGGCGCTGGCGCCCACCGAGGCGCCGGCGAGCGGCTGGCCGCCGTAGAGCACGCGGCCGGCGAGCGAGAAGCCGCCGCCGAACTCGAGGTCGAGCGTCACCTCGGCGCCGGCGGCGGGGATCTGGGCCTTGCCCGAGGCCGAGCGGCCATTGCTCGGCACGCGCGCCGCGACCGTCCACTCGCCGCTGCCCACGTCCTCGATCCGGTAGTTGCCCTCGAAGTCGACATCGGCGCGGCCGAAGGAGCCGCGGCCCTCGCGGCCGTAGCCCGTCACCTGCACTTCCGACAGCTCGGGATAGGAGAGGCCGAGGATGCGGCCCACGATCGCGCCGCCCTTGGCCAGGCGCAGCTCGATGCCGGCGAGCGGGGCGTCGGTGACCGTGAGATCGTCGAGCTTGGCGGAGCCCTGCCCCTCCTTGTCGGCGGCGAGATGGATCTTGCCGGGGGTTACGCCGGAGAAGCGGAAGGCGCCGTCGGCGCCCGACCAGTCCTGCTGCCCCATATAGCTGCCCTGCGCGCTCAGGGCGACCCGCGCCCCGGCGACCGGCAGCCCGCCGGCGTCGACCACGCGCCCGGAGACGGCGAGCCCTTCGCCGAGGCGGATCTCGACGTGGCCGGTGTCGCCGGCGTGGAGGTCGACGTCCTTGACCGCCCGCAGGTATTTCTCGTGCTCGGCCGACAGGCTCTGTACGCCGGGGGCGAGGCCGGAGAGGCGGAAGCGCCCGTCGCCGTCCGAGGTGGCCCTCGGCGCCAGGGCATCGCCGACCGAAAAGCGGTCCCCCTCCTCCTTGCGCTGCACCTGGACGCGGGCGCCGTCGACCGGACCGCCGTCGGGGCCGAGGACGACACCCTCGACCTGAGCGCCGCGCGAGACCACCAGCTCGACGTCCTTGACCTCCCGGCCGGCGGCGATGTCGAGCGCCTTGGCGGGCGCCGCGATGTACCCCTCGGCCTGGGCGCCGAGCTCGATGCGGCCGGCCTCGAGGCCGTCCAGGCTGAAGCGTCCGCGCTCGTCGGTGGTGCCGGAGATGTCGGGGAAGGCGGGCATCCCCCCCACCGCGCGCTCGGCCACCTGGGTGACCATCAGCATCGCCCCGGGCACCGGGTCGCCGCCGTCGTCGACCACCCGGCCGGAGACCTTCGCCGCCGGCTGGAGCACGAGGCGGACCGGCGCCTCGGCGGGCACTGTGACCCGCACCGGCTCCCCCGGCGCGTAGCCGCTCGCCTCGGCGGCCACGGCCCCCGAGGTGCCCGGGGCGAGGTCGGCGATCAGGAAGGTGCCGTCGGCGCCGCTCTTCGCCTCGTGCTCGGCGTCCATGCCGGGGAAGGCCCGGCCGCGGAACCTGCCGATGCCCCGGGCGCCCGGCCAGAGCCTCACCGTGGCGCCGGCGATCGGGCGATCGTCCCGGTCGACCACGCGGCCGGCGACGCCCAGCCCCGGCTGCAGCATCACCGTGCCCAGGTCGGTGGTGCCGACGGCGGCGGGGAGCGTCAGGCCGCGCACCCGGGTGGCCGAGAACCCCGGCGCCTTGGCCGACATCTCGTAGCGCCCGCCGGCCAGGTTGGCGAAGGAGAAGCGGCCGTCGGCGCCGCTCGCCGCCTTCCGCGCCGCGCCGTCGGCGTCGTCGCCGAAGGGGAAGCGGCCCCTCCCTCGGCCGGTGGGGGAGGTCGCCCGCAGCTCGACGGTGGCGCCGGCGACCGGCGCCCCGGCGCTGTCGGTCACCCGCCCCACGGCCGCCCGGCCGCGGGAGAGAGTGACGGTGATCCCGCCGCGGGTGGCCTGGGGGGCGACGGCCGCGATCTTCACCACCGCCGGCGCGAACCCCGCCGCCCGCACCTTGAGCTCGAGCGGCGAGCCGGGCTGGATCCGGAGCCGGAACGCCCCCTGGCGGTCGCTCTTGGCGCGGCCGGCCCGGGAGCGTTCCCAGGGGTCCGCCTCCGCCGCATTGGCGGCCAGGACCGCGCCCTGCACCGGCTGGCGGGTGCCGCCCTCGACCACGGTGCCGGCGAGCGTGGCGGCGCGCTTGAGCACCACCGTCGGCGCGGCGCCGGTGGCGGCGAGCCGGCTCCAGCCTTCGAAATGGCCGGCGGCGGCGGCCGAGACCGACTGCCAGGCCTCCCCGGCCGAGGGCCAGCGCGGCAGGGTGTAGGTGCCGCGCGCGTCGGTGCGGGCGGCGGCGCCGGGAGCGTCGCCCCGCCAGACGAGCGCGCCGGGGAGGGGCTGCCGGCTCCCCTCGACCAGCACGCGGCCGGTCCGCGGGGGAGCCGGGGCCGGCAGGGTGAGGCGCACCGGCCCCGCGCTCGCCGCGCCTGGGGCGGGCGGCCGCAACACGGTCTTCGCCTGCCGGCCGGAGTCGTCGGCCAGCGTCACCGCCGACTCCTCGCGGCAGCGGGCGGCCACGGTCAGCCGGCCCGCCTCGTCGGTCGGCGCCAGCGCCCAGCCATCGACCTCGACCCACACCTGGGCGGCTGCCTTGCCGGCGGCGTCCCGGGCCTCGAGCACGCGCGGGCAGCCGCCGGCGAGCTTGACGTCGATCGCCGCCTGCCCCCCTCGTGCGGTGGCCTCGACCGCCGCCTGCCCCGGGGCCAGCACCTCGACCTGGACCTCCTCGTCCGCCTCCCGCGGGAAGCGCACGCGGCCGTCGGCGCCGGTGACGGCGAGGCGGGGCGCCACCCGCCAGGGCCCCTCGCGCCAGCGCCGGGAGGAGAAGGAGAAATTTTCCCCGAGGCGCACGCGGGCACCCGCCACCGGCTTGCCGGCGGCGTCCACCACCCGCACGGCAAGCCCGGCGTCCGCCGGCATCTCGAGCGCCGCCAGCTCCAGCGCCTCCACCACGGCGCCGGTGAACATCTGGGGCACCCGGCCGGCGGCCGAGATCCGCACCTGGTAGACGCCGACATCCGGGGCGGTCAGGGCGAAGCTGCCCTGGGCGTCGGTCTTCCCCGAAGCCAGGGGAGCGGGGAGCGTCTCCCCCGCTGCCTCGAGCCGCCAGGCGGCGAGCGGCGCCGGCGGCGCGTAGAGCTCGGCCGTCGCTCCGGCGATGGCCTGGCCCTTGTCGTCGACCGCCGAGCCGCCGATCGGCAGGGGAGTGGGAGCGGGCGCGGCGAGCGCGGGAGCGGCGAGACCGAGCAGAAGCACGAGCGGGCGGGCGCGGCGCATTCGGATCCTCCGGCCGGAAGGCGAGGGGTTTCCCTTCATTGGCGGTGAAGGGGCGAAGGAAAGTATTTCATGTTTCCCGTGGCGAGGAGGAACGAAGGGTGCTCGGGACGAAATTTCACGCCTCGCCCGTGCGGCCCGGCGCCGTCCCCGATGGGGGCGGCGCCCGCGGGTAACCGACCGGCGTCCCGACCGCGCTTCCCCGCGTGCTCAAGGCCGTAGGATCGAGTAGGGCCAATCCTCTCCAGCCGTCACCAACCCGGCTCGTACCGGGTTCTCGAGGATGTACCGCTCCGCCGCTTCGAGACCTTCCCGGGTCCAGAGGATTCGATCGTAGTAGGATCGCTGCCAGAGGCGCGAGGCGATGCCAAGATCGCGCGCGGCCTGGATCGTGGCCAGCTTGAAGGGCTTGACCCAGCCTCCTGGAGGGCCGGCGATGCGGAGCAGCCAGTGGAGATGGTCCGGCATCACACAGGCGACAAGAGTCTCGGGGACCTGGACCACCTGCTCGAAGGCGAGCGCCGCGAGCTGTGGCCAGCGCGAGAAAAAAGGCTGGCGATCCTGGGTGCAGAGAACGACGTGGACGGGGAAGCCGTGGCCGTAGGCCGTCAGGGGAAGCCGCGGAGCGCGGCTCTTGGACCAGGTGCGGTATCTCTCGGATCTGTTCATGCCCCCTATGGACGGATTTCGTGTCGGAAAACTTGCACTTTTCGGATCGATGGCGTGAAACCGGGCCGGTTTGGGCTGCGGCGCCCATGGGTTTTCGCCGCCGGGGGGTGCCACCCGCCCTTCCCGGCCGGCGCGTAGGCCGGCCGCTACGGATCGATGGCGTGAAACCGGGCCGGCGTCGTTGCAGGCGGTGGGGGGCACGGCGTCCGTGGGGCGAGCGCGACCGGTTGGCGATCCATTACCGGTGCGTAGCGGCCGACCCACGTGTCGGCCGGGGCGGGTGGGGCATCCGTCGCCGTGGGTTTTCGCCGCCGGGGTGCCGCCCGCCCTTCCCGGCCGGCGCGTAGGACGGCCGCTACGGATCGATGGCGTGAAACCGGACCGGCGTCATTGCAGGCGGTGGGGGGCGCGGCATCCGTGGGGCGAGCGCGACCGGTTGGCGGTCCATCACCGGTGCGTAGCGGCCGACCCACGTGTCGGCCGGGGTGGGTGGCGGACCCGCCGGTTTCCTGGCGAGCCCTGCGCGTGTCCATCCAAGGGAGAGAGGAGGCGTCGAAGATGCCGCAAAATCCAACCCCGTCCATCCGCCGCCGCGCCGTTGCCATCCTGGCCTTTGCCGTCACTCTCGCGCTGGCCGTCCCGGCTCGGGGCGGGGAGCAGGGAGCGACGGCCGCATCGCTCATCAAATATCTGCGCGCCCCCAACTGGTGGACGGTCCACTGCTCCGCGATCGACCTCGAGTCGCAGCAGGCGAAGGCCATCCCCGCCCTCCTCGAGCTCACCGAGAGCCGCGAGGTGGTGCCGCTCATCAACACCATGGACCTGATCTATCCCGGCGCGAAGACCTTCTACGGCCACGGCTACATCGTGAACTATGCCCTCGACTCCCTGGCCGTGCGGGCGGGGTGGGTCCTCGAGACGATCACGTTCCAGGATTTCGGCTTCCGCTCCGGCACGATCCAGGAGGACGCGCTCTTTGCGGCGATGCGTGAAAGGCCGGGAGACATGCCGCTCGAAGAGGCCGTGGGACCGCAGAAGACGCCCGGGCCCGGTCCCATCGCGGCGGCCGCGGCCCGCGCGCGCCAGTGGTGGGCGCGCCATGGACGGCATTGGAGCCGCTACCAGGCGGTCGTCGAGGCGCTCGACAGCAAGGACCCGCGCCGCCAGGCCGACATCCTCATCTGGCTCCGCGGCGGTCTCTCCGACTGCGACGGCCTCGAGGCCAAGTTCGACCGCGAGATCCGGCCGCGGATCGCGAAGCTCACGAGCTCGCCGGACCCGACCGTCAGCCAGCAGGCCGGGTATCTCTTGAAGGAGGGGCTCTGGTCGGAGAAGCGGATGAACAAAGTCATCGAAGAACTAGACGAAAAAGTCGAGAGCGGGCTCAACTGCAAGAACTGGCGGGCGGAGCTGGAGGCGGGATAGGGGAAGGTCGTACTACAATGCACGCCCCCGGCGGCTCCCGGCCGCCGGACCGGCCCTCTACCTATGTCGCTCACCCCCAACGTCGCCATCGTCGGCCGCCCCAACGTCGGCAAGTCGACGCTCTTCAACCGCCTGGTGGGGCGTCGGCAGTCGATCGTCCATGACCAGCCGGGGGTGACCCGCGACCGCATCGTGGGTCTCGCCACCCTGTCCGACGAGCGGCCGGTGCAGGTGGTCGACACCGGCGGTCTGGTGCGCGACGCCGACGATCCGGTGGGCTTGAACAGCCAGGTCCTGCTGGCGGTCGAGGAGTGTGACCTGCTGCTCTTCGTGGTCGACGGCACCGCGGGGCTGACCTCGGCCGACGAGGAGGTGTGGTCGCGCTTCAGGCGCTACGGCAAGCCGGCCATCCTGGTGGTCAACAAGGCCGACACCCGCGCCGCCCGCGAGCGGGCGCCCGAGTTCTATGCTCTGGGGATCGACCGCCAGCTCCTGCTCTCGGCCGAGCACGGCCTGGGGATCGAGGACCTGCGCGAGGCGCTCGCCGCCGCCCTCCCCGAGCTCCCCGCCGCGGTCGAGTCCGACGCGCCGCCGATCGCCATCGTCGGCCGGCCGAACGTCGGCAAGTCGTCGATCCTCAACCGCATCGTCGGCCAGCCGCGGGCGCTGGTGTCGCCGATCGCCGGCACCACCCGCGACCCGGTCGATTCGCTCCTCGAGCGCGACGGCAAGACCTACCTGCTGATCGACACCGCCGGGATAAGGCGGCGCAGCCAGGTCACCGGCGCCGCCGAGGAGCTGGCGGTGATGATGGCGCGGCGCCAGATCGAGCGCGCCCAGGTGGCCGTGCTGGTGATCGACGCCGCCCAGGGGGTGACCTCGGGCGACATGACCATCGCCGGCACCATCTGGGAGCTCGGCCGGGCGGCGGTGGTGGTGGTCAACAAGTGGGACCTGCTCGACGACGAGGCGCGCCAGAAGCTCGAGGCGTCGATGGAGCGGCTGGACGAGCTGTTGAGCGATCCGCTGCGGGTCAACGTCTCGGCGCTCACCGGCCGCGGCATCGAGAAGCTCTTCCCGGCGATCGCCAAGGCTCTGGTCGCCTATCAGACCAAGCTCGGCACCGGCGAGGTCAACCGCTTCTTCGAGGCCGCCACCCGCCGCGTCGCCCCGCCGGCGGTCAAGGGGAGCCCGTTCCGCATCTTCTACGGCACCCAGGTCTCCTCCGGCCCGCCGACCTTCATGCTGTTCTGCAACCGCACCCTGCCCAAGGGCAACGCCTACCGCCGCTACCTCGAGAACCAGCTGCGCGAGGTCTTGGACCTCCCCGGCGTGCCGGTGCGGCTGGTGATCCGCAGGCGTGGGGAGTGAGGGGAAGGGCAGGCGCGGACGTTTCCGCCGCCCTTCCCGGCCGGGGGACCCGGCCGCTACGGACGGTTGCAGAGAACCGGTTCGATTCCACGCGATCGGTGCGTAGCGGCCGGCTCCGCCGGCCGGGGTGGGCGGGCGTCCCCACGGGGGGACACCGCCGACCTCCGGCGGGGGTGGTTTCCCCCCCATCCCCAAATCGCCTTCCTCCTGGTAAGATCCGGCACCTGATTTGAAAGGTGGCTTTGGACGTTCTTCTTTTTGCGGGGAGACATGATGGGATTGCGCGTTCTGGTGGTCGGTTGCTCACTCTTCGGCAGCGTGGCCCTGGCGGCCGGCTGCCATGCGGCGCCGGATGTTCCCGCGGAGCGCGCCGCGGCCGCGCCGAGCCCGGCGCGGGTCCTCCTCGACCAGGCGGCCGTAGCCGCCTTCGTCCCCCCCGAGGACGGGCGGATCCAGCCCTCCCAGATCGATCTCTACCTGGCGGTCGAGGCGCGCGCCGCCGAGATCCGCGAGGCCGCGGCGGCCGAGAAGCCGGCGGACGCCGACGCGGCCCTCGACCGCACCGCCCTGGCCGCGGTGACGGCGGCCGGCGAGCTCGGGGTCGACCCGCGCGAGTACGAGTGGGTGCACGACCGGGTGCTCGAGGCGCGCCTGGCCGAACGGTCGCTCGCCCTGCAGAAGCAGACCGAGGCCGGCCGCCAGGACTTCCTGGCCACCCTGCAGCGCGAGATGAGGGGCACCTCCGACCCCGCTCGCATCGGCGAGCTGGCGCGCCGCATCCGCGAGATCCGGGGCGCCGCCGCCGAGTCCCAGGCCGCGGTCACCGCGGCGATCCGCGCCAACATCGAGACCCTGGCCGCCCATCAGGTGGAGATCGAGCGCTACGCCACGGTCGGCCGCACCTTGGCCGAGCCGGCGGCGCCGCCGGCGCCGGCAACCCGCGAGGAGACGGCGCTTGCCCGAACCCCCCGCTGAGCCGTCCACCGGGCGGGATGGGAGCTGGGCCACCCACCTGGTGTGCTCGCGGACCGGCGACACCGCGCCGCTTGACCAGGCGACCTTCCTGTCGCCCGCCGGCGCTCCCTGGCTCGCCGCCTACGACCTCTCGCCCGAGAGGGGGGAGGCGCTGCGCCGCGCGCTGCCCGGGCGCCCGTGGACGCTCTGGCGCTACCGCGAGCTGCTGCCGCTCGCCGATTTCGAGAACCGCGTCGATCTGGGGGAAGGGGGGACACCGCTCGTCCACCTGCGCCGCCTGGCGCCTCCCGGCGTCGAGCTGTGGATGAAGGACGAGGCGCGCAACCCCACCGGCTCCTTCAAGGCGCGAGGGCTGTCGCTGGCCGTCAACCGCGCCCGCGAGCTGGGCGCGCCCGGGGTCGAGCTGGCGAGCGCCGGCAACGCCGCGCTGGCGCTCTGCGCCTACGCCGCGGCGGCGGGCCTGCCGGCCCGCGTCGCCCTGCCCGAGGACACGCCGCGGACGGTGTTCGACCGCTGCCGCGCCCACGGCGCCGAGGTGATCGATTCCCCCGGCACCCTGGTCGAGGCGGCGAAGCGGCTGGCGGAAGCGCCCAAGGGGTACTGGAACCTGTCGACGCTGCGCGAGCCCTACCGCGCCGAGGGCAAGAAGACCATGGGGCTCGAGCTCGCCGAGCAGCTCGGCTGGCAGCTCCCCGACTGGATCGTCTATCCGCTGGGCGGCGGCACCGGCATCGTCGGCATGCACAAGGCGTTCGACGAGCTCGAGCGCCTCGGCCTCCTGGGTCCGGAGAGGCCGCGCTTCGCCATCGTCCAGATGGCCGGCTGCGCCCCCATCGTCCGCGCCTTCCACGCCGGGGAGGAGAGCGCCGCGCCGTGGGAGAACCCGCAGACCCGCGCCTGGGGGCTGCGCGTGCCGCGCGCCCTCGGTGACTTCCTGGTCCTCCGTGCGCTGCGCGAGACCGGCGGCGCCGCCGTCGCCATCGAGGAGGAGCGCCTGGCCGACTTCGAAGCCCGCGCCGCCCGCCAGGAAGGGGTGCTCACCGGCCCCGAGGGTGCCGCCGTCTTCGCCGCCGTCGAGGACCTGGCCGCCCAGGGGCGGATCACCCCCGGCCAGCGGGTGGTCGCCTTCCAGACCGGCGATCCGGCGAGCTACGTGTAGATCGCTTTCTCTTCGCGAGGGAGGGGCGCACGATGGATCGAATTCTCGATCAATTCAGATTTCATCCGTTTTTCGCCGCGGTGGTGGTGTCGATCTTCCTCGCCGGGCTCGCCCTCGCATCGCCTGGAGCGCCCGGGCGCTGATCAGCACCTGGTCTTCCTGGCCTTCTCCGCCCATGGCGCGATCCTGGCCTCTGCCGCGCTCCTGGTCGCGCTCTTCGCCTCCGGCAGGCGGTCGCTCTCCTCTCGCCAGGCGCGGGTCCGCGCGCTCGCCGTTCTCCTGCTCGTCCTGTCCCTGACCGGCACGGTGATGCTCTGGCGGGAATTCCACCCCTTCGTGGAGATCGCGATCACCGGCAAGGCGTTCTGAGCGACGGACGCGTGGGCGGCATCCCCCGCCCGAGACGCCCCGCCGACGTTGGACGCCAAGTCGTGGGTGTAGGCGGACTGGGGCGTCTCTACGTTATCGTAGGGGCCATGGACTTCGGCTCTGTTGCCTCCGCCCCTCCGAGCCGCGACTATGCCGAGCTGGTGGGTGCTCTCGATGGCCTCCTGGCCCTTCTTGGCGAAGGGGGGGAGGAGGAGGCTGCTCTGCGCGCTTCGTTCGAGGCGGCGGCGCGCTGCTTCGGGGCGCAGAAGGCGCTGCTTCTGCTGGTCGAGGAGGCGGAGCCGCTCAAGCTGCGCTCGATCCATGCCCTGGGGCCTTTGTCATCGGCGCAGATTCAGGCTTGCGAGCGGGGGCAGTCGGTGCGCGGGGTGAGCCCGTCGGTGATCCGGCAGGTGGTGGCGGGGGGCGAGGCGGCGCTGATCGAGAACCCGCTGCTGCATCTCGACGCCTCGCGCACGCCGTCGCTCGCCGGGGATCCGGCGAGCGTGCTCTGCGCTCCCATCCTCGATCCTTTCCGGGGGACGGTGCTGGCGGTGGTCTATCTCCAGCACGGCGGGCTGGCCGAGGCCTATGGCGAGAGCGACCGCACCCTCCTCGCCCGGTATACCAAAAACGTCGGCCGGGTGTTCGGCGTCTTCTTCCGCCAGAAGCAGCGCGAGCGCGAGTGGGCGGAGCGGCTCGACCGCTTCGAGCGGCTCGACAACGCGCCCGAGATCCTGGGCGACTCGGCGCACACCCAGACCTTGCGGCGGGAGCTGCACGAGATCTACATCCCGTCGCTCGAGGCGGAGAGCCCGGAGCCCATCCTGATCCTCGGCGAGCGCGGCACCGGCAAGGACCTCGTGGCCCGCTACCTCCACGCCTACTCGGCGCGGCGGCGGCGGCCGTTCGTCGCCGTCAACTGCGCCGAGATCACCGACGAGCTCGCCGCCGCGCGTTTCTTCGGCCATCGCAAGGGGGCCTATACCGGCGCGCTCACCGACGAGCCGGGCTTCTTCCGCGCCGCCGCGGGCGGCGTGCTGTTCCTCGACGAGATCGGCGAGCTGTCGCCGCGCGCCCAGGCCCACCTCCTGCGGGTGCTCGAGAACCACACCGTGACCCCGGTGGGGCAGACCAAGGAAATCCCGGTCGACGTGGCGGTGGTCCTCGCCACCAACCGCGACCTGGCCGAAGCGGTCCAGTCCGGGGCGGTGCGGGCCGACTTCTACGATCGCTTCCGCACGCTCACCCTCCGCATCGAGCCGCTCGCCGAGCGCCCCTGGGACATCCCCATCCTGCTCGAGCACTACCGCCTGGTGCACGAGCGCAAGCACCACAAGCGCACCCTGGGCTTCTCCCCGGAGGCGCTGCGCTCGCTGGTCTCCTACGCCTGGCCGGGCAACATCCGCGAGCTCGCCCGCGCCTGCTCGCTATTCGTCATCCACGCCCAGGCCGGGGCGCGGATCGACGGCGCGCTGCTCGAGCGCTGCCTGCCGGAGGCGCTCCACGCAACCCCCAACCCCAAGGCCGGGCCGCTGCTCTGGGACGGGGTGCCGATGAAGGAGGCGCTGCGCACCTTCCAGCGCGAGCTCATCCTGTCGCGGCTCGAGCGCCACGGCGGCAACGTCCGTGCCGCCCGCGAGAGCCTGAAGCTCACCAAGACGACCTTTCACCGCTATCTGAAGGCCCTGGGGATCAAGACCGGGGAAGAGTAGGGGGGCGGCGGGCGGTTACACTCCTCCATGGAAACGCTGCTGCGCCGCTGTCTCGATTGCGTCACCGTGCCCCGCCGCCTGCTGGTCCTCTATGCCGTCGTCTACCTGCTGGCCGGTCTGACCATGAACTCGATCGGCAAGCTCTTCCGCATCGCCGAGTTCGTCTCCTGGCTGCAGGTCGTCTCCTGCTACGTCCTCTACCTCGTCCCCTGCTCGCTTTTGGTGCGCCGGCGCCCCTTCTTCGACCAGTATCTCTTCGGCCTGCTGGCGCTCGCCCCCCTGGAGCTCGCCGGCTATGCGCTCGGCACCTCGCGCGCCTTCGATGGCAACGTCCTCGACCGCGTCCTGGGGCCGCGCAACTTCACCCTGGCGATGGTGGTCTTCTTCGGCTGGATCCTGCCGTTCGGCAACCGCGCCGTGGTCTGGCTCGACGACCGGCTGTTCGGCGCCGCCGAAGGCGCGCTCGGCGAGCCGCTCTACGGGCCCGGGGCGGTGGAGGAGTCGCCGCCGGGGTTATAGCGTCCGGTCGTTCTTCTTGACGATCGCCGCCAGGATGAGCAGGAAGGCCAGCAGGCGGACGATGTAGATCGACGGCCGGCCTTCGTTGGGCCGCTCGAGGCCGAGGAAGGCCACGCGGTTCAACCCCTCGATCAGGAACGCCGCGGCGAAGGCGAGGAAGAGGGAATCGCGGGTCTTTCTCCAGAACTTGAAGAAAAAGACGGCGGCGAGGAGCGACGCCGTCACGATCACCCCCAGCAGGAAACCCTCGATCATCGGTCGCTCTCCCAGACCAGCCCGAAGGCCAGGAGCAGCATGGCCACCGCCGCGGTGGCGAGCCGCGGAATGTACAGGTCGACTTCCGGGATCACCGCGAGGTCGAGGAAGACCAGGGCGTTCGAGACGGTGAGCCCGGCGAAGCAGAGACCGCTCCAGAGCAGGAGCTTCTGCCGGCAGCGGGCATAGCCGCGCAGCAGCAGAATGGCGCAGAGGAGGCTGACCAGCGTGCCCAGGATGTAGACGACCGATGCCATGGTCCTACTCTTTCTTCAGCCGGAAGGCGCGGGCGAACTCGCGGATGCCCGGCGACGCCTTGGAATGGATGAGGGTGGCGATGGGGACCAGGTGGCGGCGGTAGGTGGTGGCGACGCGCTCCATGGCCTCTCCGGACTCGTCCCATCGCGGATCATAGACGTAGGCTCCCGGCAGGGGGGCCGGCATCACCAGGTGCTGGCACTCGAGGTCGCGCAGGATGCGCCGCGCCACGTCGAGGACGACGTAGACGCGGGCGGCGACCTCGTGCTCGGTCCACGATTTGGTCCGATTTTCCCACAGCAAGAGGAGCGCTTCCAGGTGGGGCACCGTGTCGATTCGCTCGACCACGAACCGCCGGACGTCTTCGGGAAGGGGGACCTGTTCCATCAAGGTGCGCGAGCTTCGGGCGATCCCGGTGACCGGAGCGCCCCTGTTGAGAGTACCTTACCACGTCGCTTCGGCTTCTTGGACAGGCCGCGACGGAGGCTCGTCGCTCCGCCGGAGACGCGAAGTGGAGGCAAGGAGGCTCCTCTTGGAGGAAACGAGGGACGACTCCGAGCGTCCTGCGCCGGAAGTGACGAGGCGGAGCATCTGGGGGTCCCCCTGGACGGCGAAATGTGCTAGGTTCCGCAGGTCGGTAACTCGGATTCATTATCGCTCGCTCGCGGGAGGACGGTTTGAGGCGCACCTGGCTTTTGGGGTTGCTGCTGGTCACCGTACCCGATCTGGCCGCGGCCAGAGGGGCGGCGCCGTCCGCCGAGCCGATCCACCGCTTCGTCAAGCCCGCCTTCGAAGAGATCGTCGTCCGCTGGCAGCTGCACTCCTGGTTCCCCGGCGGCCAGATCCGCCTCTACCGCGGGCGGGACACCGGCTCCGTCCACTTGATCCACGCCGAGACCGCGCGCGCCGGCATCGAGACCTACCAGGTGCGCGATCTCGACGCCGGAGCGGACGAGGTGATCTACGAGCTGCGCTACGCCGAGGCCTCGGGCCGCGAGCGTTCACTGGGCAAGATCCGCTGCGTGCGGATCGACGGGCTGCGCGAGCTGCCCCCGGCGGGCCCCGAGGGCTCGGGCCCGCTGCTCGTCGCCTGTCTCGCCGCCGCCGGACCCGCCGGCGGCTGGGTCGAGCTGGGCCAGGTCCCGGCGGCGGCCGCCGTGGTGCGCCGCGACATCTCCCTCTCTCCTCCCGTCCCGCCGCCCGAGGCTGGGCCTGCCGCCGTCCGCTCCCTCGCCTGATCTCGAAACGGCAGGACCTACGACTCTGGAGGAGTCATGAAAACCAAAATCTGCATGGCCGTGATGGCCGCACTTGTCCTCGCCACCGCTGCCTCGGCGCAGCGTGGCGGCTACTACGCCACCAAGGCCGACGAGCGCGCCGGCCGCCTCACCCCGGGCGTGCAGCAGGCGCTCCCGCCCTCCATCGGCAACGCCGGCGGCGACACCTGCGCCGCGGCGACGGTGATCCCCAACGGCGCCGGCAACTTCACCGACTCCGGCACCACCATCGGGGCCAACAACACCGTCACGTCCGTCCAGGCGGGTTGCTCGAACTACACCACGGTCGCCGGCCCGGACGTGATCTACACCTTCACCCTGGGCCCGGTGGGGGCGCGCGGCACCCCGCTGACCATCACCCTCACTCCGACCGGCGCCACCGGCTATGACCCGGCGATCTACACCCTGAGCACCGCGGGCGTGGGCTGCCCGGCCGGCACCGCCGTCGCGGCGACCAACTGCGTCAACGGCGCCGACGCCGGCCTCGCCAACGCGGCCGAGACGATCACCGACGCCGAGACCGACGCCATGGCTCCCGGCACCTACTTCCTGTTCGTGGACTCGTTCTACTCGGCCGGCACCGCCGGCGCCCCGAACCGCCACAACGGGCCCTACGATCTGGTGGTGGGCGCCCGCCCGCTGCCGGTCGAGCTGCTCGACTTCTCGATCGACTGAGCGGTTCCCCTTAAGCGACCCACGGCGAGGCCACCTCCCAGGAGGTGGCCTCGTTTCGTTTGGCTCGTGGGGCGGCCGGCCACCGATTCGTCCGATGCCTCCTATGCCGGCGCTGCCAGGCGGTCGCGGCCGGCCTTGCCGTCGGCGTGGAGCGGCAGCGCGGGCAGGACGATGAAGACGGCCGGGATCCTGGAGCCCGGCAGCCGCTCGGCCAGGTGGGCGCGCAACCGCCGCGCCAGCCAGCTCGCCAGCTTGCCCTGCTGCGGCGCCGAGGCGTAGCTCGCGAGGGGGGCGGCGTCGCGGCCGGCGGCCGGCGGCCGCAGCACCGGGCCGGGCGCCGCGCCGGCGGCGAGGAAGGCGGCGTCGACCAGCGCCGGGTCGCCCGCGGTGGACGGCGAGACGGTGACGGGGCGGCCGAGCGCCGCGCCGAGCCGCCAGAGCGCCTCGGGGTCGACGCCGCGGGCCGTGGTGCGGTGCCGTACCCAAGCGGCGGTGGTCGAGCCCG